>Ga0214921_10000018_pt1 | contig 342784 bp, 326 predicted proteins | sample LL1505_MetaG_FD_177992 | JGI IMG/M metagenome (GOLD analysis project Ga0214921, IMG submission 177992) | Freshwater microbial communities from Lake Lanier, Atlanta, Georgia, United States - LL-1505 | ecosystem: Environmental > Aquatic > Freshwater > Lake | place: USA: Georgia | collected... | reverse complement strand
CGCTTCCGATGGGTCGCGGTGGCGCATACGCAGACGGGTGAGGATGTTCGAACGGCGCACCCGGCGCAGCTTTGTGCCGTGCGCGCGATCAATGTCATCGAGCACCCGGTTGCACAGTTCCACCTCGTCGCGCCGCCATTGCAGGCGGTTGGGGCCGAAATAATCATTGATCATCAGCCAGCCGCCCGGGTTGAGGCGTTCGACGCTCCACGCCAGCGCCTGATCGATATCGGGCATGTGGTGCAGGCTGTGATCCCAGGTGACCAGATCGAAGCTGCCGGTCTCCTCCACAAAGGCATTGCCGATGCGCGCTTCCAGCCGGTCGCCCACACCATCGGCTTCGGCGCGGCGGCGGGCTTCCGCGGCGCGGGCTTCGGAGAGTTCCCACAGCCGCATTTCGCCCACGATGCCATCGAGCAGCAGCGCGCGTTCCTTGTCACCGGCGCCAGCACCCACCGAAACACCGCGCCCCAAGGGCCGGCCCGCCGCAGCCGCCAGCGCAATGCGGCAGCCGCGCGAATTGCCGGGCACGGATTGCCCGCACACGCGTTCGTTATAGGCCGCCGTGCAGGCGTCGCTCGACCACCAGTTCACCCGGTCGTTGAGGTCACGCACATGCTTGTCCCAGAACTGGCCCGCGGTGGTTGCCATCTCATCCTCCGGGGCAAAGTGGTGGCACAGCGCTCAATGAAAATCACGGCTTTTCGGAATGATGCGCACATCGCGGGGATGGCGGCCTCTTGGCGGTGGCGGCTTTCTGTTTGACGGCCCGTGCACCAGATCCTCACTGGCGCGGGCCAGCGGCGTGGTCGCGTCATGCGCGTCCGACAGGCGATCCAGCACAGCGCTGCGATCAACAATGCGCGTCGCCATCAGGTGCATCACGCCTTCTGGGCTCCTTTGCACCTCGCCTTCCACCTGCATCAGCCGGCTGGCCATGATGGCGCGCCGAAATGTTTCGAACAGCCGCGCCCACACCACCACGTTCACCACGCCGCTTTCATCCTCCAGCGTGATGAAGATGGCGTTGCCGCCGCCCGGCCGCTGCCGCACCAGCACGACACCAGCCACCTGCGCGCGCCGGCCATTCTTCGCCACGGCGAACTGCGCGGCGCTGAGCACGCCGGGGAAATAGCGCCGCAACAGCGCCAGCGGGTGGGCGCGCAGTGAGAGGCGCAGCACCTGGTAATCGGCGGCGACCTCCTCCCCCGGCGCCATCAGCGGCAGATCATGCGCGTCCTCATTCCCCAACTCACTGGCCGCCGCGGCGGCGAACAAGGGCAGGCTGTCAGTCGGCGTGCGCAGCGCCTGCCAGCCGGCATCGCGGCGATTGAGGTTCAATGACGCGCAGGCATCGGCATCGGCGAGCAGCTTCAGCGCGCGTGCGGGCAGGCCGGCACGCGCGAGGTGTTCGAGGCTGCGGATCGGGCGGGCGGCGGCGATACGCTCGGCCCAGTCTTCGCGGAAACCGCTGATCTGGCGCAAGCCCAGCCGCAGGGCCAAAGCGGCATCGGCCCTGCCATCACGCGCAGGCTGAGCCGCCTCCAACGTGCAATCCCACGCACTGTGGTTCACATCCACCGGCCGCACGACCACGCCATGCTCGGCCGCATCCCGCACGATCTGCGCCGGTGCATAAAAGCCCATCGGCTGCGCATTCAGCAGCGCGGCGGCAAACACCGCCGGGTAACGGCATTTCAGATAGGCCGAAACCCACACCAGCCGGGCAAAGGCGATGGCGTGGCTTTCGGGGAAGCCGTAACTGCCGAACCCCTTGATCTGATTGAAGCAGCGCCGCGCGAACTCTTCCTCATAGCCCCGCGCCACCATGCCATCGACCAGCTTGCTCTCGAAATATTCCATCCCGCCATTGCTGCGGAACGTCGCCATGGACCGGCGCAGGCGGTTGGCTTCGGCCGGCGTGAAATTGGCGGCGGTGATGGCCAATTTCATCGCCTGTTCCTGGAACAAGGGCACCCCCAGCGTCTTGCCGAGCACGTTTTTCAGCTCATCGGGATCATGCGGCGGCTTGGGGCTGGGGAAGCTCACCGCCTCGCGCCCCTGGCGGCGCCGCAGATAGGGGTGCACCATGTCGCCCTGGATCGGGCCGGGCCGCACGATGGCGACCTGGATGACCAGATCATAGAACTCCGCCGGCTTCAGGCGCGGCAGCATGTTCATCTGCGCCCGGCTTTCGACCTGAAAAACCCCGATGCTGTCGCCCCGCTGCAGCATCCGGTACACGTCGGGAGCCTCGCCCGGTACGTTATCAAGCGTGTAGCTGTGGCCGCAGTTGGTCTCGATGAACTCGAACGCCCGCCGGATGCAGCTGAGCATCCCCAGCGCCAGCACATCCACCTTCATCAGGCCAAGCGCATCGATATCGTCCTTGTCCCACTCGATGAAGGTGCGGTCTGCCATGGCGGCATTGTGGATCGGCACCAGCTCATCCAGCCGCGTCTGGGTCAGCACAAAACCGCCGACATGCTGGGAAAGATGGCGCGGCATGCCCATGATCTGGTTTACCAGTTCGCCCAGCCGCACGATTTCGGGGCTGTCGGGATCAAGGCCGCTTTCAGCAAAACGCGCGCGCTCCATCTGCGACGAAAAACTGCCCCACACCGTGCTGGTCAGCCGGGTGGTCAGATCCTCGCTCATCCCCAGCACCTTGCCCACTTCGCGCACCGCACTGCGCGGGCGATAATGGATCACGGTGGCGGCGATGCCGGCGCGTTCGCGGCCATAGCGTTCGTAAATCCACTGCATCACCTCCTCGCGGCGCTCATGCTCGAAATCGACATCGATGTCGGGTGGCTCCTTGCGCTCTTCGGAAATGAAGCGGGAAAACAGCAAATTATGTTTCGACGGATCGACGGCGGTGATGCCCAGCACGAAACACACCGCGCTGTTGGCGGCGCTGCCGCGGCCCTGGCACAATATGCCCCGGCCTTGCGCGAACGCCACAATGTCGTGGACGGTGAGGAAATAGGGCGCATAGCCGGCCTTGGCGATGATGCGGAATTCGTCAGCCAGCAGCGCCATCAGCTTCGGCGGCACCCCATCCGGCCAACGCTCACGCGCCTTTTGCAATGTCAGCGTTTCCAGCCAGCCTTGCGGACTGTAACCGGCCGGCACCGGTTCGTTGGGATATTCATACCGCAGCTGATCCAGACTGAAATCGACCCGGGCGAGCAGCCGGGCCGGCGCCTGCAGCGCCTGCGGAAAATCGCGGAACAGGCGGGCCATCTCCGCAGCGGTTTTCAGGTGGCGTTCGGCATTGGCGGCCAGCCGTGTGCCGGCGGCGGCCAGCGTTTCGCCCATGCCGATGCAGCGGATCACATCGTGCAGCGGGCGTTGCTGCGGCGTCGCATAGAGCGGGGCGTTGAGTGCCAGTAGCGGCACGCCGGCCGCATCAGCGACCGCACTGAGTGCGGCCAGCCGCCGGCGATCGCTGCCGCCATGATGCAGCATCGCACCCTGCCACAGCCGATCCGGGCAAGCCCGCGCCAGTTCGGCGAGACGACCATGCTGGGCACCTGTTGGCGGCATTGTTGATCGGCCGCCGTCCGGCGGCAGGGCAATCAGCAGCAGGCCGTCTGAATGTTCGATCAAGTCGGAAAGATGCAGAATGCAGTCCCCCTTTTCCGCCCGCCGGTTGCCGGTGGTGAGCAGGCGCGTCAATCGCCCCCAACCGTGGCGGTGCGCCGGATAAGCGATCACATCGGGCGTACCATCGGCGAACACCAGCCGCGCGCCGACGGCGAGCTTGAACGGCGGCAGTTCGGCGCCGGCCTCCTTGGCGGCTTCGGCAAGTTCCCGCACCGCCACATGAGCACGCACCACACCGGCGACGGTGTTCTTGTCCGCGATGCCGATGCCGCAATGGCCCAGCGCCAGCGCCGTCTCCACTATCGCCGCCGGGCTCGACGCGCCTTCCAGGAAGGAGAAATGCGTGGCCGCGCCGAGTTCGGCGAAACCGCTGGGTGTCGCCATCATGCGAACAGGCCATGCAGATACCAGCGCGGCGGGCCGGGTTCGCGATCATACAGGCCGTGGCGGAACAGCCAGAACCGCCGGCCATCGGCGGCCTCCACGCGCCAGTAATCGCGCGTCAGGCCCGCGCCATCCTTGCGGCGCCACCATTCCGCAGCGATGCGTTCGGGGCCTTCATGCGCGGTGACATCGTGGACCTGGCGGCGCCAGCGGAAGCGGCGCGGCGGGCCATCGGGGACTTCGGCCAGCACCTCGATCGGCTGCGGCGGATCGAACAGGCGGATGGGCCGAGCCGGCGGCTCGCCGGGGGCGGGGGTAAGCCAGGCCGAAGGCGCGCTGCTCGCCAACGGCAGATCGAAACTCGCCTGTTCGGGGATATGCGTGTCCGCCCGCGCCAGCCGGCGGATGCGCCCGCGCCCCAATCGGGCGGTGAGGCGATCGACCAGTTCGGCCAATTGGGTTTCGGCGAGCTGGCCGCCCTCCAACCCCAATTGCGTCTCATCGAGCGCGTGGGTGACCGGCACAGCGAGGCGCACCAGATCATAGCCGAAGCCGGGATCGAGCGGATCATTGAGCGCGGCGATGCGTTCATCGAACAGGCGCAGCAGCACGGCAGAATCGCGTTGCGGTTCCGCGGTTTCCACGGCGACATGCGCGACATGGCCATCGGCGCGATAGAGCGCGAGCGCAAACAGCCGCCCGCCGACCCCGCGCGCGCCCATCTGAACGGCGCTGCGCAGCAGCAGCTTCTCCAGCGTGGCGCGCACCGCATCGGTGGTGGCGATGGGCTGGGCGAAGCGCTGCTGGGCAACGATCTCGGCCACCGGCAGACGTGGATCAAGCGGTTGCGGCGCGGCCTCGGTCAGCGCATCGAGCGCGGCCAGCAGCGCCTCGCCGAAACGCGCGGCGACGGCGGCACGCGGCAGCTTCGCCACCTCACCCACCCGCTTCAGCCCGGCCCGGCGCAGAGCAATCTGCACCGGTTCCTGATCAGACAAGGCGGCCAGCGGCAGATCCGCAATGCGCGGCTGGCCGAAGCGGGCCAGCGCCATCGCCGCGGCCGGCGTGGCGGCCAGCGCGTGGCTGGCGGTGAAGCCGAGCCTGTGCAGCCGCGTCAGCACGTCGGCGACCAGGCTGGCCTCCCCGCCGAACAGATGGGCACAGCCACTGATGTCGATCAGCAGGCCGTGCGGTGGCGCAGCGGCGACCATGGGGGACCAGCGGGTAGCGCCATCCGCCAGCCAATCAAGGCAGGCCGCATCACCCGCCGGATCATGCGGCGCCACCCGCACGCCGGGCAGAACGGCGCGCGCGTCGGCCAGCGCCAGGCCGGGGTGCAGGCCCTCTGCTGCCGCCGCCGGGCAGCAGGCGCGGATGATCTGGCGGCCACGATCATTGGCCACCAGCACCAAGGGTTCAGGCGGCGCGGATTCCGCTTGCCGGGCGAGGCGCTCGGCCGAGAGCCACGGCAGGCATATGGCCAACAGGCGCCGCGTGCCGCCCAAAGGCAGCGCCGATGGGGATGGCGCGCTGGGCAAAAGCGGTGGCGGGCAGGAAACGGCGGCGATCACGATCCCACTCCAGTTCAAGATAAAGGTCAGCTGGCCCGCCGCGCTGCCGCTCAAGCGTGAGCGCCAGGCGCGGCGGCCCCGGTGCGTTGCCCGCCAACCGCCGCGCCGGTGCGGCGCGCGCCTGCCAGCGGGTGAGTACGGCGGACGGCTTGGGCGGGCCGGCGCGCAGCAGCAGGGTGAACACGCCGTACGCGGCGGCGGCCAGTTGCAGCCGGCGCGTCACGGTCAGATCGACGGCGCTGGCGCTGCCGGCCTCGATCACCAGGCAGGCCAGCGCCGCACAGCGCTGCGCCTCTGCCGCGGCCCGCAGCATCGGCAACGCCGCGCCCCCCACCCCCGCCGTATTCACCAGCCACACCCGCCCCGGATCGCCCCCAAGTTCGGCCAGACCCGCGCCATACAAGCGGCCGTCATCCTGCCGCGGATCGGCCAGCCACAGGATCGGGCCACTGCGCGCGCTGGCCAGCGCCAGCATCAGCGCCAAAGCAGTGGCAGCCGGCCCGTAGATTTCGTGACACCCCGCCAGCGCCAAACCGCCGCCCAAAGCTGCATCGACACGGCCGCCATCAAGCGCCACCCGCCCGGCGGCAGCCGGAACACGAGCGGACACGGGCGGCACCAGGCGGGCAACAGACGGCAACAGAACGACTCACTTATGGCAATTTGTTCTTTCTTTGTTCCAATTGCCGTCAGCCGCCCTGCAGAGTCAAGCGAGCGGCATTCTATCGCGCCTTGGCCGCCGCCTCGCGCACGAGCAGGATACGGTCCTGCCCGAAATACATGTCGTCACCGCCCACATAGAAGGTCGGGCTGCCAAAGCCGCCGCGCGCGATCAGTTCGTCGGTGTTGGCGCGCAGCTTGGCCTTCAGTTCGGGCGCATCCGCCCGTTCCAGCGCGGCTGCATCCAGCCCGCCGGCCGCCGCCGCCTCGGCCAGCACATCTGCCTGAGAAATATCGCGATCTTCGCCCCAATAGAGCTGGAAGATGCGCCGCGCGACGGCCTCGCACTGGCCCGTTTCATCGGCGACCAGGCACAGCCGCATGGCGCGCGCGCTGTTCACCGGGAAGATGCTGGGCGTCCATTTGATCGACAGGCCCGAACGGCGGATCCAGTCCTGCATATCCTTGGTGAAGTATCGCGCCTTGGGCACCACCGGCTTGGAGCGCATCTCATAAACGCTGGGATTCACCGTGTTGAACACCCCGCCCACCAGGAACGGCCGCCAAACGATGCCGAACCCGTCCTCCTCGGCCGCCTTCACAAGCGCCTCGAACCCCAGATAAGTCCACGGGCTGGAACAATCGAAGAAGAATTCCACCTGTGCCGTCATGACCCTCTCCCCAAATGCTGCTTTGCGGTTACTGTGGGGCCATGATGCAGCGTTTCAAACCGATCTTTTTGCTGGCACCCTTGGCCGCCCTGCTGATCGCGGCGGCACCATCAGCCATGCCCGGAGCAACCCCAGACCGGGCTGACCGGCTGGCGCAGGCCGCCGCGCTGGTGGACAATGGCAAGCCGGCCGAAGCTCTCGCCATCCTCGATCCCCTACTGGCAGAATCCGATCTGCCGGCCGACAAGGGCCAGGTGGAAGGCCTGCGCAGCTTTGCGCTGGCCCGGATCGGCAAGTTCGCCGAAGCCCGCGCCGCCATCGAACTGGCGGTGGACTCGGCGCTCAATCCCACGCCGCTGCTGCTGCGCCAGTTGTTCGTGCTGCGCGCCATCACCAGCGATGTGAACGGCGCGGCGCAAACGCTGCAGCTGGTCGCCGAATCCAATCCGAAATGGCTGGCCGAACTGCCGCACGAACTGATCGCCGATGTGCAGCGCACCACCGCCAGCGACGAACAGCGCAGTTTTGATCTGGCCTACACGCTGGTCGCCGCCGGCTATTCGCCGCCCGACGAAACGGTGAGCGACGGCGATGCCTTGCGTCTTGCCGTGATTGCCGGACTGGCCAAGCGCGACCGGCTGGAGGATGCCAAGCCGATCATCGCCGCGCTGATCAACACCGCCAATATCGCCCGTCTGGCCATCGATCGCCGCTACCAATCGCTGTGGCCAGCACTGGAAGCCCGGCTCGGCCCCAGTGCCGATACCGCCGATGCCGCCTTCATCGCCGCCGCCGAGCAGAAACTCGCCGCCAGACCGCAATCCATCGTAGCCCGCGCCGGCGTGGCCGAAGCGCTGAACATCGCCAGCAAGGAACCGGAAGCGCTGGAGCGCATCAAGGACATCGGCGCCACCCCCGAAGCCTTGGCGAAAATGACCAACCGCGAGCTGTGGACAATGAACCTGAAGGCGGCGCTGCTGAGCGATGCCGGCCGCACCGATGAAGCACTGGCTGTGCTTGATGCCGTCGCCGGCTTGCCCGCCGAAGGCCGGCCCAACACCCTGGCGTTCCGCATCATCGCGGCTGACATGGCGGAAGAGGCCGGTCGCCATGCCGATGCGCTGGCGCGGGTGGTGGCGGCGGAAAGCAGTGATCTGAACGACTATGGCAAGCAGGCACTGGCTGGCATACGGGTGTGTGCGCTGGCCCGGTCTGGCAAAATGGCCGAAGCGCAGAAAATCGCCCTGCCAGCCGGCTGGACGAAAGAGGGCAACAACCGCGCCCTGCAAGCCGCCTTCTCCTGCCTTGGCCGGCTCGACGCGGCCGCCGCCGTGCTGATCAAGCGGCTGGACGACGAAAGCAGCCGCGACGATGCGCTGTTCGAACTTCAGCCCTTCCTGATCAACGACCGCCCGAACGCACCCGACAAGCTGACCAAGGCTGCCTTGCGCGCCCTGAAGGCCCGGCCCGACGTGAAGGCCGCCTTCCTGAAACATGGCCGCGATCTGCCGGCCGCGATCGCCCCTCCGCGTTAACGCTTGAATCGATCGCGCAGTTCGAACTTCAGCACCTTTCCAGCCGGGTTGCGCGGCAGGGCGGTGACGATTTCCAGGCGGGTCGGCAGCTTGTAGCGGGCCAGACGCTCCGTCGCCCAGGCGCGCAGGGTTTCGAGGTCCAGGCTCTGCCCCGGCTTCAGCGCGGCGACGGCGGTGACACTTTCGCCCCATTTTTCATTGGGTTCGCCAAAGATCGCCACTTCGGCGACGGCGGGGTGATCGTAAAGAACTGCTTCCACCTCGGCCGGGTAGATATTCTCGCCGCCGCTGATGATCATGTCTTTCAGTCGGTCGCAGATATAGAGGAAGCCGTCCTCATCCAGATAGCCGATGTCACCGCTATGGAACCAGCCTTCGGCATCGATGGCCGCCGCGGTGGCTTCGGGCTTGTTCCAGTATCCGCGCATGATGTTGGGGCCGCGCATGATGACTTCGCCGCGCTCGTTCGGTCCGAGCGGCGTGCGGCCATCCTCGGCCACGACACGCAGATCGACGAAGAACATCGGCTTGCCGGCCGAACCCAGCTTGGCCAACGCGAAATCAGGCCCAAGATAGGTACCCGACGGCGCGGTTTCGGTGAGGCCATAGCCCTGGTTCATCGGAATGCCGCGGGCGTTATAGAGACGCAGCAAGGGTTCCGGCACTGGCGCGCCGCCGCACATGATGACGCGCAAGGACGACAGATCGGCGGCTTCGAAATCCGGCTGCTGGGCGACAAACAGCAGCATCGCTGGCACGGCAAAGGTGGTGGTGACGCGATATTCGCGCACGTCGGCGATGAAACGCGCCGGATCGAAGGCACGGTGCAGCACGACATGCCCACCCTTCTGCCAGCAGCTCAAGGGTGTGACGTTGAGGCCGCCGATATGGAACAGCGGCGCCATCACCAGGCTCACGTCCTTATCGGAAACATCGGCGCCCAGTGCGCCATTGATGTTGGCCCACCAGAAATTGCCGTGGGTGAGCATGGCGCCCTTGGGCCGGCCAGTGGTACCCGATGTGTACATGATCACCGCCACGTCATCCTCGGCGGTTTCCACCCGATCGGCTAGCGGGGCGGCATCGCCCACAAACTCCGTGACCGGCTGCCAACTTGTCGCCGGCCCATCGGCCGACAGGAAGCGCCGGCAACACAGGCGGTCGCGCACGCTGTCGATCACCGGCCGGTGCGGGCCATCCACCACCAGCGTGTGCACGCCGGCATCGTTGATGATGTAATCCAGTTCCGGGCCCGTCAGGCGGAAGTTCAGCGGCACGAAGATGGCGCCAAGCCGCGCGGCGGCAAACAACAGATCGAAATAGAGCGGGTTGTTGAGGCCCAGATAACCCACCCGGTCACCCCGGCAGATGCCGCCGGTTTTCAGCGCCGTGGCCAGCCGGTTCACGGCATCGCCCATCTCGCGATAGCTGCGGGTGGTGCCTTCGAAGGTGAGCGCCGGCCGGTCGGGTGTTTGCAGCACACGGCGGCTGAACCAGCTGTTCAATCCGATATCGGCCTTGGTCATATTCGCTCCCCCGAGAGTTGGGCTGTTGATGCTGGCTGCGCCGCGCCTGGTCAATATGTGGCTGCAAAGCTGTCGATGGCAGCCAGATGCACGGCTTGCTCTGCCGGCGGCAGGAAACTGCCGGTGAAGCTGTTGCGGGCAAGCGTGAGGATCTCGTCCCGCGTCAGGTTGAGCGCATCGGCCACGGCGACGAAGTTGGCGTTTACATAGCCGCCAAAATACGCCGGATCATCGCTGTTCACCGTCGCCCGCAGCCCGGCGGCGAGCATGCGACGCAGCGGGTGTTGGGCAAGATCGTCGACCACGCACAGCTTCACATTGGACAGCGGGCAAACGGTGAGCGTCAGCCCGTCGGTGACAATGCGATCGACCAGCGCGGCATCTTCCAGCGCGCGGTTGCCATGGTCGATCCGGTCCACCTTCAGCACGTCGAGCGCCTGCCAGACATAGTCGGGCGGCCCTTCTTCACCGGCGTGGGCAACGACTTTGAGGCCGAGGCTGCGGGCGCGGGCGAAGACGCGGGCGAACTTTTCCGGCGGGTGGCCAACTTCGCTCGAATCAAGGCCAACGCCGTGAATCAGCGACAGAAAGGGCAATGCCGCATCCAGCGTGGCCTCGGCGTCGGCTTCGGGCAGGTGGCGCAGGAAACACATGATCAGCCGGGACGTGATCCCGCGCCCCTCCGCCTCGGCCAGCGCGCGGGCAATGCCGCCGACCACGTTGGCCATGGGCACGCCGCGCGCCGTGTGGCCCTGGGGATCAAAGAAAATCTCGACATGGCGCACGCCATCGGTGGCGGCGCGGTCGAGATAGGCTGTCGTCAGATCGAAGAAATCCTGTTCGGTCAGCAGCACCGCCATGCCCTGGTAGTAGATGTCGAGAAAGTCCTGCAGGTTGGAGAAATCATAGGCCGCCCGAATCGCCTCGACGCTGTCGAAGGCGAGTTGTACCCCGCCCCGCTTCGCCAGTGCAGCCATCATCTCCGGCTCCAGGCTGCCTTCGATGTGCAGGTGCAGCTCGGCCTTCGGCACGCCGGCGATGAAGGCGGCACGGGCCTCGCGCGAAGCAAATGCGGTCACTTGTTCAGACCGTTGATGGGGGCAAGGATCACGTCTGCCGCCGGCTTGTGGGCGCGGATTTCGGCCGACGTCAGTCCGTCGATTTCATGCGGGAACACCAACCATTCGTTGCTTTCGTGGATGAAATAATCGGGCTTCAGCGCCGTCTGGTTGCGCGCCGGCTTGTACCACACGGTGGCGATGCGGATATCGGCCGGCATGTTGGCGCGGCAGCGCGCCTTCAATTCGGTCAGCACTGCCTCGATGCTGCGGCCGCTGTCGAACACATCGTCGATCACCAGCAGTCGATCATCAGCGTTCAGCGTATCAATCAGATAGCCCAGCGCATAGACCTTCACGGTCTTCGACTGCTTGTCGATGCCGGTATAGCTCGCCGTGCGGATAGCGATGTGATCGCATTCCACACCGTGCACATCGAAAAACTCCTGCACGGCGATGCCGATCGGCGCGCCGCCACGCCAGATGCCAACGAGATGCGTGGGGCGGAAACCGCTTTCCAGCACCTGGCGTGCCAGCCGGAAACTGTCGCCCAGCAGGTCATCGGCGGTCAGCCAGATTTTCTTGACGTCACTCATGCAGGTGCCCCGGCCAAGGCTGGCACGGGGGTTTCCGGATCAGGCCTCATGCCCGGCAGGGTGACATTTTTCTTGCGTGCAGGACAGGGCCGAGAACGCCAGCCAGGAGCCCTACTTGCCGCTGGCGAGATCGGCAGCGACCGCTTCCAGCATGGAATCGGTGAGCTGGCCGCCAGCCATCGACTGCAGCTGCTTCAGGCTCATCGATTTGAACTGGTCGAGCATCGGATGGCTGGTCAGGCCCGGCACACGGGCATCGAGGATGGCCTTGGTCTTTTCAGCCGCGATCAGCACTTCAATCGGCGTGTCGAGCGTGACGGCCGCAGCAGCCGGCGCCGCCGGTGTTTCGGTCGCGGTTTGGGCCAGAGCAGCAGCCGGCAGGGCGGCAAGAATAAGGGCAAGCAGCAGGTTCATCATGCAGACTCCAGTGGGCTGGGTGATCAAAGTTCAGCCAAACACGCGGGTGAATATCGTATCAATGTGACGGAAATGATATCCAAGGTCGAACAGGCCTTCCAATTCGGCGTTGGACAATCGCGCGGACACGTCGGCATCGGCCTTCAACAGGTCCAGCAGGCTCAACGCGCCATCGGATTCCCACACCTTCATCGCGTTGCGCTGAACCAGGCGATAGCTGTCGTCGCGGGTCAGGCCGGCCTGGGTGAGCGCCAGCAAGATACGCTGCGAATGGATGAGACCGCCCATGCGATTGAGGTTCTTCTCCATCCGCTCCGGATAGACGAGCAGTTTGTCGATCACGCCGGCCAGCCGCGCCAGCGCGAAATCGAGCGTGACGGTCGCATCGGGGCCAATGTAGCGCTCCACGCTGCTGTGGCTGATATCGCGCTCGTGCCACAGCGCCACATTTTCCAACGCCGGGGTGACAGCAGAGCGGACCATGCGGGCGAGGCCGGTCAGGTTCTCGGTCAGCACCGGGTTGCGCTTGTGCGGCATGGCGCTGCTGCCCTTCTGGCCCGGCGAGAAATACTCCTCGGCTTCCAGCACTTCGGTGCGTTGCAGGTGGCGCACTTCGGTGGCCAGCCGTTCGATGCTGCTGGCGATCACGCCCAGCGTGGCAAAGAACATGGCGTGGCGGTCGCGCGGGATGACCTGGGTGGAAACAGGCTCAACCGACAGGCCCAGCTGCTGCGCCACATATTCCTCAACCTGCGGATCGACATTGGCGAAGGTGCCGACCGCGCCAGAAATGGCGCAAGTGGCGATATCGGCGCGCGCCGCCACCAGCCGGGCGCGGCAACGGTCGAACTCGGCATAGGCTTGCGCGAGCTTGACGCCAAAGGTGGTTGGCTCGGCGTGGATGCCGTGGCTGCGGCCCATAGTGGGGGTGAATTTGTGCTCCAGGGCGCGGCGTTTGATGGCGGCGAGCAGGGCATCCATGTCGGCCAGCAGGATATCGGACGCGCGCGCCAGCTGCACGGCGAGGCAGGTATCGAGCACGTCGCTGCTGGTCATGCCCTGGTGCATGAAGCGCGCTTCGGGGCCGACCTGCTGCGCCACCCAATCGAGGAAGGCGATCACGTCGTGCTTGGTGATGGCCTCAATGGCGTCGATGGCGGCGACATCGATGGCCGGCTTGGTCGCCCACCAGTCCCACAAGGCCTTGGCGGCGCTCTGCGGGACGACGCCCAGATCGGCCAGCTTCTGGGTGGCATGCGCCTCGATCTCGAACCAGATGCGGAAGCGGGCTTCCGGTTCCCAGATGGCAACCATGTCGGGGCGGGAATAGCGGGGGATCATGCACAGGCCTCTTTGATGTGCGGCGCGCCTAGCATGTGATGCGGCGATTGCCTATCTGTCGGATGGTGACTTCGCCCCCATCTCGTGTCCGCGTCATCCCCTTCCAGCATGGGCTGGGGGCGCTGGATTATGCCGTACCGGCCGGCATGGTGCTGCAACCCGGTGACGCAGTGGAAGTGCCACTGGGCCCGCGCCGCATCACAGGGGTCGTATGGGATGCGGAACGGTTGGCGGCGCCTGATGTGCCAGCCAGCCGGTTGCGGCCGGTGGCAGCGCGGCTCGATCTGCCGCCGCTGGCCGACCCGCTGCGCCGCCTGATCGAATGGACCGCCGATTATTATGTCGCGTCGCTGCAATCGGTGGTGCGCATGGCGTGGCCGTCGGTGGCGTTCCTGAGCCCGAGGGAGTTCACCGAGTATCGGCTGGGCGGCCCGCTGCCGAAGCGGCTGACCCCGGAACGCGCCAAGGCGCTGGAGCGGCTGGAGGGGCGGCAGGGAACGGCGCGCGATCTGGCCCGCATGGCCGGGGTTTCAGAGGCGGTGGTTCGCGGCCTCGTCACCGCCGGAACGCTGATCGCCGAGCGTGTGGCCGGCGATGCCACCCCGCCGCAGCCCGATCCGGCGTTTGCACCGCCGGCGCTGTCTGCCGATCAGCAGGCGGTGGCCGACGAACTGGTGGCGGCGGTTGATGCGGGCGAATTCGCGCCGATCCTGCTGGAAGGCGTGACCGGGTCCGGCAAGACCGAAGTCTATTTCGAAGCCGTCGCGCAGGCGATCCGCAACGGCGGGCAGGCGCTGGTGATGGTGCCGGAAATCGCACTCACCGCGCCGTGGTTGGCGCGCTTTGCGGCGCGCTTCGGCTGCCAGCCGCTCTCGTGGCATTCGGATCTGAAAACCAGCGAGCGCCGCGCCGCCTGGGCCGCGATTGCCGATGGCCGCGCCAAGGTGGTGGTGGGCGCACGGTCGGCGCTGTTCCTGCCCTATGCCAACCTCAAAACCATCATCGTCGATGAAGCCCACGAAGCCAGCTTCAAGCAGGAAGAAGGCGTGCATTATCACGCCCGCGACGTGGCGGTAATGCGCGGGCGGATGGAGGGCCTGCCCATCATCCTCGCCACCGCCACCCCGGCCATTGAAACGCAGGTGCTGGCCAGCCGCGGCACCTATCGCCATCTGGTGCTGCCCAGCCGTTTTGGCGGGGCAGAACTGCCCGCCGTGACATTGGTGGACATGACCCGCCATCCGCCGGCGCGCGGCACTTGGCTTTCACCGGTGCTGGTCGCCGCCATCACCGACACGCTGGCCAAGGGCGAACAGTCGCTGCTGTTCCTCAACCGCCGCGGCTATGCCCCGCTCACCCTGTGTCGGGCCTGCGGCAACCGCATCCAGTGCCCCAATTGCACGGCGTGGATGGTCGAACACCGCCTGTCGCGCCGGCTGGCCTGCCATCATTGCGGCCACCAGATGCCGGTGCCCGAACAATGCCCGGAATGCGGCGAGGCCGATCACCTGGTCGCCTGCGGCCCTGGCGTGGAGCGCATCGCTGAGGAAGTGCGCCGCACCTGGTCAGAGGCGCGCACCGCCGTGGTGACCAGCGACACCATCACCAGCCCCGCCCGCGCTGCCGCGCTGGTGGCCGCCGTGGAGGCGCGTGAAGTGGATGTGATCATTGGCACGCAGATGGTCACCAAGGGCTATCACTTCCCCGATCTCACCCTGGTCGGCGTCGTCGATGCCGACCTCGGCCTATCGGGCGGCGATCTGCGCGCGGGCGAGCGCACCTGGCAGCAGATCATGCAGGCCGCCGGCCGCGCCGGACGCGGGGTGAAGCCGGGCCGCGTGCTGATCCAGACGCACCAGCCGAAGGCGCCGATCATGCAGGCGCTGGGCAAGGGCGATGCCGCTGCGTTCTTCGCCGCCGAAATCGCGGCGCGGCGTGATCTGGGCCTGCCGCCGTTCGGGCGGCTGGCGGCGCTGATCGTGTCCTCCGAAGACGCCGCCGGCGCCAAGTCAGCCGCCGATATGCTGGGCGCCGCCGCGCCGCAGCGCGAGGGCCTGATGGTGCTGGGCCCCGCCCCCGCCCCGCTGTCCATGCTGCGCGGACGGCACCGCCACCGGCTGCTGGTGCAGGCCCGGCGCGACCTGCCACTGCCAGCGATATTGCGCGAATGGGTGGGCGGCGCCGCGCTGCCATCCAGCGTGCGCGTGGTGATCGATGTTGATCCCTACAGTTTTGTCTGAAGCCAGCCGGCCGCGCGCACGGCTGGCAGGAACGTCTCGCTCACCGCCTGTTCCGAGCCATCGGCCAGCACCAGCAGCCAGCGCCGTCCATCCCGCCGCGCACCGGCCACGTGGCGGCGCGCGACCCAGGCGCTGCGGTGCACCTGCTGGCCATCGCGCACCGCCAGTTCGGGAAGCGCATCGCCCATGCGGAACAGAACCAGGGGCCGGCGACCATCGGCCAGCACCAGGCGCAGATAATGATCTTCGGCCGTGACGCTCAACACGCCAGCCAGATCGGGCAGCCCGGCGCGCTGAGCCAGCAGGGAAGGTGCCGCCGGCAAGGGCACCACCGGCACCGCGCGCGGCTGGCGCAGCACCGCGATCAGCGCCGAGATCAAGCCGGCCACCAGCAGCGCCATCAGATAAAGGCCGAGCCACGACAGCTGAAGCGGCCGGCCAATGGCGCGGAACATCAAATCAATTTCCAGCGGGAGCGTGGCGTTGAGCAGCAGCGCGCCGACCACCGCCGCCAGCAGCGCGGTGCGCCGATCGGTGGTGCGCGGCCCCACCCAGCCATACCACAGCCACCATTTCACGCTGTTCCAGCCGATCAGCACCAGCCAGAATACCAGCCGGCTGGGCAGAGGCAGCACATCGGTATCGAACGGCCCGGTGAGCACGCAGGCCAATATGGCAAACAGGCTGCCGGCGATCAGCGGCCGCAGCGGCGGGGCGGCATCGCGGGAGAGGCTGAGGGTCGATTCCACGAAGCGTGAATCCTGCACGGGCGTGATTGACGAAGCGATTGGCATGATAGGCGAAAGCGGGGTTGCGGCAAGCGGTGACGGCTTGCCACACTGGCGGCATCAATCACCACTGGAGCCTGTTCGATGCTTGCCAATCTTTCCCCGCTGCTGCTCGCCCATCTTGTCGCCGCCTGCCTGGCCATGCCGCTGGGCCTGTATCAGATGATCGCCCGCCAGGGCTCACCGGGCCATGCGCTGGCCGGGCGGCTCTATGTACCGGCCATGCTGATCGCCAACATTGGCGCGCTGGCCAGTTACCGGCCGGATACCAAGTTCCTGCCGTTTCACATCCTCGCCTTTGTCAGCCTTTATTCGCTGGTCACCGGCATGTGGGCGCTGCGCAAATGGCTGCGGAACCGCCAGCCCGCCGATCTGAAAGCGCACAAGATCCAGATGGCCTATAGCTGGCTCGGCCTAATGATGGCCGGCTTCAGCCAGGTGCTCACCAATCCGCGCTTCGGTATCATCGAAGGGTTCGAGCCCGTGCAATTCTGGGCGATGGTGATTGGCCTGAACGTGGTGCTCTATGCCATCGGCAGCTGGTGGCTGTTCGGCCGCCTGCTCAAGCGTCAGCTCGCCTAAAGCATCGAGGCATCCACCGGCAGGCCCAGCAACACACGCCCGGCCAGTTCCAGCGTTGGCGGGGCGACCATCACATGCTGGGTGGCCACGTGTGCGTCGCGGAAGCGGCGGTTCAGCGGGTGGCTGGCATAGACCGAGGTGCCGCCAGCCAGTTCGTGCATCTTTGCGGCCACCCGCGCCGAGACCTGGGTGAGCCGCGTGGCCGCCAGTCGCAGTCGGGCGCGGGCGGGCAGATCAAGCGCATCGCCAGCGACGACGCGATCCCAGGCGCTGGCGATTTCGGCGTGCACAAGGGCGCGCGCGGCATCGAGATCGGCGTGGGCGGCGGCATAATCCGCCTGCACAACGCCGCGCTCGGCCAAGGACCTGCTGCTGCCCTGGCCCTTCTTGGCAACGGCCAGCGCCTTCAGATCATCGAGCGCACCCAGCGCATTGCCGCTGGCCACCGCCGCAATGCCCAGCGCCAGCAGGCCGAAGGGGGCAAAGCGGTAGAGGGGGCCAGCCTCGCGCGGGGTGTCGGTGATGAAGGACACGCTGCGGCCGTGCGGCACGCGTACATCCTTGGCGGCCAGATCACCCGATCCGGTGCCGCGCATGCCCAATGCATCCCAGGTGTCGATCAGTTCCACCTGGTCGCGGCGCATCACCATCATGCGGTGATCGGGCGCGCCATTGGGAAGCCGGCTCATCTCGCCGCTCTCCATGATGACGGCGCCGCCGAGCAGCCAGCTGCAATTTGCGCTGCCCGAACCCCAGGCCCAGCGACCGGATACGACATAATCATCGCCGTCCACCGCCGCACGCCCCATCGGCGCGAACACACCGCCGGTAATGACATTGGGATCGGCCCAGATCTCGCGGGCGTGTTCTTCGGGCAGCCAGGCCGAGATCAGCGCCGTGGTGCCGCCGATCATCACGCACCAGCCAGTGGCGGCATCGGCGCGCCCCAGTTGTTCCAGCGCGCCAAACAGGGTGGCCACATCCACCTCCGCACCGCCCAGAGACTTGGGCACCAGCATGCGGAACAGGCCGGCCTGCGCCAGTTCGGCGGCCAGATCGGCAGGCAATCGCCGCTGCTGCTCGGTATCGGGGGCGCGGGCGGCGACCGTCTCCAGCAGGGCTTTGGCGATCATCACAGCTTCCACAGGCTGGCGAGGTTATTCTTCTGCATATCGGACGATCCGCCGACGATCGGCATGCCGAGCAGATCGCGCACGTGTCGCTCCATGTCGAACGCATCCGACAGCGCATAGGAACCAATCACCTGCTGGCAGGCCAGCGCGATTTCCACGCCAACATCGGCCACGAACAATTTCGCCATGCTGGTTTCGGCACTGCACGGCCGGCCTTCATTGGCCAGCCACGCCGCGTGATAGAGCATATGCCGCGCCGCCTGCAGCTTGGTTCGCGCCACCACAAGCTTGTGGCGCACCGCCTGGTGCTGGCTGATCGGCTTGCCGAACTGCACGCGGGCTTGCGCATAATCCCACGCTTCATCCAGCGCAGCGCGCGCGATGCCGAAGGCGACGGCGGTGATCTCCAGCTTCTCCACGTCGAGCGCGCGGCCGGCGAGCAATTTCCAGCCCTGGTTCCACATGGCCGGCCCGCCGACAATATTGGCGGCCGGCACCCGCACGCTGTCGAAATACACGTCCTGGCTCGCCGTGTAGCGCAGGTTGGCGTGGTGGATATCCTGCATGCGCACGCCGGGTGCGTTGGTGGGGATCAGCACGAACGACAGGTTGCGATAGCGGTCTTCTGCGGGGCCGGAGCGCACCAGCGTGTAGATATAATCGCTCCAGTCCGCCCCTGTGCACCAGCGCTTGGCACCGTCGATCACCACCTCATCACCCTCAAGGCGTGCGCGGGTGGTGACGCTGGCCAGATCGCCGCCAACATCCGGTTCGGACAGGCCATAGGCGAAGAACAGCTCTCCCCTGGCCAGCCGCGGCAAGAACTCAGCCTTCTGCTCGGCGCTGCCGTTTTCAGAGAGGTTCATGCCGCCATAAAAGGCGGTGTGGATATAGGGCCCGGCCAGGCACGGTCCGGCCTGCGCCAATTCCTCGATCACCGCGATAGCGGCGACCAGATCCTGCCCGGCGCCACCATATTCTTCCGGCACGGTGAGCGCGGTCAGGCCCAATTTGTTCAGCTCGGCATAAACATCGCGCGGCCAGCGATGGTCGCGGTCCCACTGGATGCGGGCGTCGCGCGGGGCATGGGCGGCCACGAAGCGGCGGATGGTGTCGCGCAATTGGCCGATATGCTCCGGCTCATCTGTGAAGGTGACGGGGGGCAGCGGCGGGGCCATCATTCACCCGTCAAGTTCGGCGGCCGGCGTTCGCGGAAGGCGCGCACGGCCTCTGCGCGATCGGCGGCAAGGTTGGACAGCGTCTCGTAGGGGATGGAGGCATCCATCAACTGCTGCGCCAGCACCCGCAGCGGCTGGTTGGCCACCACCTTCGACCAGCGCACGGCATATTTGGGGTTGTTCATCAGCTTGCCCACCAGCTCGGTCACCTTGGCATCGAGCTGATCGGTCGGCACGGCATAGTTGATCAGACCCATCGCTTCGGCACGTGGCGCCTTGATCAGATCGCCGGTCATCAGGAACTCCTTGGCGCGGGCATAGCCAATCAGCTGCGGCCAGATCACCGCGCCGCCATCGCCGGCCACCAGCCCGACCTTCACATGCGGATCACCGATCACGGCGTTTTCGTCGGCGATGATGATATCGCAGAGCAGCGCGATGGTGGCGCCCAGCCCGGCGGCGGCGCCGTTCATGCGGCAGATCATCGGCTTTTCGATATCGAGCAAGCTGGTGACGATGCGCTTGGCGTCCCAGCCGATATCGCGGAACTGGTTGGGGTGGGCGATCTGTTCTTCAAACCAGTCGAAATCGCCGCCAGCGCAAAAGGCGCGGCCGGCGCCGGTCAACACGATGATGTCGCTGCCCTTGTCTTGCTGCAGTTCGGTGAACACGCGGGCGAGTTCTTCGTGCATCGCCTCGTCAACGCCGTTCACCGGGTTGTTGCCGGTGATGGTGGCGGTGAGCACGCGTTCGTGGCCGAACTGGCCGCGCGTGAAGGTGAAACGGTGATAGTTTTCGAGCAGCGCCATGGCGCGTGTCTCCCCAGCGGTTTGCGCCAAGGTGGCGCAGCCGGGACGCGCGGTCAAACTGGCTTTCAGCGCAGCTTCAGCGCCGCCTTCACCCGGCCCCAGCCGACCAGCTTGAAGTTCTGCGCCGGGCTGTTGTCGCCATCCTGGGCCACCATCAGGCCGTGCGGGAAGGCCGGGCCGAAATCGCCCGCCATCACCGCGATGCCATCGGTTTCCTGGGTACTGCCAAAGCGCCCTTGGCCAATGCGGAAGCGGCCGGCAAAGCGCTCGTCGGCAAGGCGATACAGGGTGTAGGCGTTGTCGCCTTGGCTGGAGGCCACCAACCAGCCACCATTGCCGGCCTCTTCGGCGGCAATGGCCAACCCTTCGACATCGGCGACCAGTCGCTTGCCGTCCACGCCGGCCAGTTTCACCGGAGTGACGCTGCCACTGACGCGCGCATCGAAACGCCAGATGCCCACATCTTCTTCGGCCACATAGAGCCGGGCGGTGCGGGCATCGACAACGCAGCCTTCGCTTTGGGTGGCGAGCTTCATGGTGCGCACGATGCGGCCGCTGGCCTTGGCGGTGTCCAGTTCGATCTGGCGGATGGTGCCATCCTTGATGACGATGAAGGCCGTCAAGGCACCGGGCGTTGCCCACAGGCACATTCCATAGGCTTCGCCTGTCCCCACCGGCACGCGGCCGATCGGTTCCAATCGCGCGGTCGTGGTGTTCAAGCGGAACAGCGCGATCTGGGCTTGCGCTTCGTCGCTGCGATCGCTGGCGGCAACGATGACGCCAGCGGGAGTCTCGACCAGATCGACATTGTTGACCCGGCCGGCATTGTTGAAATCGCGCACCTGGCCATCAAGGCCATAAACGTACAGGCCGGCCTGCTTGTCCGTGCCCACGATCAGGCTGGCGGCGGGATTGGCGGCATTGCGCCAGATGGCCGGATCATCTGCGGCATCGTCGCCGCTCTTTACCGCTACTGTTTCGGCATCGGCAGTGACACTGGCCGTCTGCACAACCGGCACAATGGCCGGCGGCGCGCAGGCGGCCAGCAACAGCAGAAAGGGCAAAGCAGCGCGCATCGGCCTCATTTTACGGTGACGAAGATCGGATTGGCATAGAACCACAGATCAGACCACGGGTCTTCACCCTTCGGATCGGCTGCCGGTTCCTGCTCATCGCTGCTGGTCCCGCGCACGCGCAGATAGAGCGGACCGGTCAGCGCCGGGATACGATGGGTCATGGTCAGCACCTCGCCATCGCGGCTCCAATTGGCGGCGGTGAAGCGGCGGGTGACGGCGGTGGCCGGCGCGCGGGTGGTGGTGCGATCGGCGACGGAGCCGGTGACGGGCCCGGTGATCAGATCAACCCGCGCCACGCCCGGCGTGCGGCCACCTGCGTTTGGCGCCGCGGGATCACGCAAGCGGATGGTGACGGTCAGCGGCTGGCCCTTTCGCGCCTTGATGGTGCCGCCAATGCCGACGCTGCGGCCACCGCTGGACACGATCACATCCACTTCCGACACCAGATCGCCGGTGGTGACGAAGATGCGGCCCGAACGCAGGCCGTCAACGATGTCGCCATGGTCAGGGCGGGCCTGCACATAGGTTTTTGAGTATTCACCCGGCCAGAAATCATTGCCGCCATCGCGCCAGTTGCTGTGGCTGTCAGACGTCGCAGTGATAAACCAGCGCCGGCCTTCGGCAAGCATCGAGTCCCAGAAACCGCCCAGCGTCGCCGTCATCTGGTCAAAGCCGCCCAGCGTCGGCGCTCGGCCATAGCCGCCGCGGTTGCCGGTGGGATCGGGGCTGCCATCGGGCTTGATCGCGCCGGCCTGGTGGCCGGGCGCGCCTTCCATGCCGATGGCAACGCGCGGCGCGGTGTCGTTCCAGTTGCGGAATTCTGACGGGGTATAGAGGCCCCAGGCAAAAGGCGCGGTGGCGGAGCGGCTGGGGTGATTGGCGAGCAGCACCGGCGGCGCCTTTTGGTCGCGCATCATTTTCAGCGCGTCGATCATGCGGCCTTCGCTGTCCCACGCCTTGTCGGCCGGCCACGGCTCACGCTTGGAAAAGCCGGATTCGATGCTGCGCAACTGGTCGCGCTCGTCGCCGGTGAAGGGGATGATCAAGCTCGAATGATCACCGGCTGGGGTATCGAATTCCATGCCATAGAAAATCAGCATTTCCGGCACGGCGGCCCGCGCCTTGTTCACTTCCGGCCAGGCCTGTTCGTAATTCAGCTTGCTGTGATTGGGGCCGCCATGATCGGTGCTCACCATCCAGCGCAGGCCGAACTGGCGCGCCATCTGGGCATTGCGACTGATCGAGTAACGCCCATCCTTGCCGAGCAGCGGGATCGGCGCCGTCTGCGGGCTGGCCGGGTTGGGCTCGTAATCGGCGCTAAATTCACTGTGGATATGATGGTCGCCGGGCAGCCACAGCCGGCCCTTGGCGGGCACAGCGCCGGCGGTGGGCTTGTTCTGGTGCCGTTCGGCCAAGCCGCCGTGGTCGCCGTGGGCGAAGGCGGGGGAAACACAAAGAGCGGCCCATGCCGCCAGAGTGATCAAGCGCATGGAACCGCTCCTGTTGCGAGGCCTGCCGCAGCACAGGGCTGCGGCAGGCATGATGTCAATCAATAGGTGACGCGGATGCCGCCGGTGTAACGCCGGCCGAAGGTTTCACGCTCAATCGTCCGCACATCGTTGCCCACAAAGCGCCGGCCGGGGCCATTCAGCAGGTTGGACAAATCGGCATAGACTTCGATGTTCCGGGTGATGGCATAACGCGCCGACACATCGAGCTCGCCATCCTGGGCCCAATAAAAATCACCGCCCACACCCGGTTCACCCAGGGCATCGATCCAGCTGGAGCGATACTGGTAGGACACGCGGGCCGAGAAACCATACTTCTCGTAATACGGACCGATGTTCATCACGAAGTCGGAGGTACCGGGGAAGCGCACTTTGCTGCCGTCGGGCGTGGTGGCGTCGCCGCGGTTCACCGTCACGTTGGTCTGGATACCGAAGCCACCAATCCAGCTGTCCGACGCAAGGAAATTGTCCAGCTGCAACTGGGCAGCAGCTTCAAAGCCGTAGACCTTGCCCTTGCCGCCGTTCAACGTGGTGGAGAAATTATAGACCGACCGGTCGACGCCGCCAGAGTTCAGGACGTCCGAACCGAACTGGCGGGTGAAACCGAACAGCACGTCGCGCACGTCCTTGTAAAAGGCGCCGACCATGAAGAAGCCACCGCGGCTGGGGTAGTATTCCCAGTACAGATCGACACCGCGGGTCTTCTCTGGGGTTGCATCGGGGTTGCCGCCGGAAACGGTCAAGTTTGCATCGTTGAAGGTAAAGTTCGGGCGCAGCACCGGGTAATCCGGCCGCGCCGCGCCGGTGTTGAACGACAGACGCACCTTCATGTCGGGCGCGGCGTTCCAGTTGAAGTGCACGCTGGGGTACACTTGGGTGAAGCTGCGGTCGATGGTGGCCAGCACGGAGTTCGTCGCGGTGACCGCGCCGGGCGTGAGGGCACGGAACGCCGAGGCCTGGTTGTTCACCTGTTCGAAGCGCGCACCATAAACGATGCTGCCCCAATCCAGCTTGGTGACGGCCATCGCATAGCCGGACAAGACCTCTTCACGCACTTCGTAGAAGTTCGCAGTTTCGAACACATAAGGCGCAAAAGGCTGCACCTTATTGACCACGTCAATAATGTTCTGCTTGCCATGATAGGGGAAGGTGTAGCCCAACGGCAGTTGGCCCTGATAATTGCCGGGAACGGCCACCCCCTGCAGGGTGGTCGGCACCCCAGCCGCGGTGAAGATATTATTACCATTGAAGGTTGATGAGGCGCTGATGTCGAGCAGGCTCGAGTCAATTTTCTTGGCGCGATTGTCATATTGCAGGCCAACACTGAACTTGGTGTTGCCGAACAGCTCGGTTTCGCGGCTCACGTCGATGCGGCCAGTGTAGGCGTTGGTGGTATCCACCGCCCGCAGGGAGCGGATCCGGTTGAGCGGCGCCGCGAAATCGGTGATCGCCTGCACGCGATCACCGCGCGATAACGTGCCATCGGCGGCGCGCAGCGTGCGATACAGTTCCACTTTTGACAGCTGCGGATCGGTAAGGTCGTAAAACACTGTCGGGCGGCCGGTGGCGGTGAGGCCATTGGTGCCGAACGCCGGGCTTTCATAGTTCAACTGCGACGGGAAGCTGCGATCATCCTTGGACTGGGTGTAGTTGCCGCGCCAGCTGACCGTCCAGGCATCGAACTTGTGATCGCCGCCGATGGTATTGATGAACACCGATTGCAAAAACTCGCGGCTCAGCACGTTCGCATTGATGTCGATGCCGTAGACCGTGCCCTTATAGGGCGTGTTCACGCAAGCATCGGCATAGCCGGTGGTGTTGGGGGCCAGCACGTTGTTGGCGCAGGCAGTTGCCGCGTTGGGCGTGACGGACTCGCGGTCATCCAAGTCAAAGATGAAGTTGCTGCGCAGTTCGTTGTCGGTGAAGGCTGAATAGATCGACGTGACAAACAGCTTGTTGTCACTGTCCGGCGCCCATTCCAGCCGGCCAGAGACGCTGTAGTTCTTGCGGGTCAGGCGATACAGCTTGTTTTCGGTTTCACGCGCCCACACGCGGCGGTTGGTACCGCCAATGTTGATCAGGCCATTGGGGTCTTCGTTCGAACCGACCGGGCGCAGATCGCGGCTGACCGTTTCCCAATCGGTTTCGAAATTGTCGGTGGCCATCGTGCGCTCATAGTAGCTGCCCGAGATGACCGCACCGATCTCACCGATCCCGGTTTCCCAGCGATCAGAGATCACGCCGGTGGCTTCATATTCCTTGCCGCCGCCCAGATCGACATAGCCGATGCCGCCACGCGCCGCGACGTGCAGGCCCTTGTAGTCGAAGGCGGAGCGGGTGATGACGTTGATGTTGCCGGCGATCGTCTCGGCGGTCATGTCCGGCGTCACCGCCTTGCGCACGATCACTTGGGTGGCAATCGCCGACGGGATCGAGTCAAAGCGCGCATCGCGGCCTTCCGGCGAGATGACGTTGATCCCGTCGAACGACAGGGTGGTCCAGTTCAGCGGCGAACCACGCAGGTTGATGTAACGGGCCTGGCCCTGGTCGCGCTGCACAGCAACGCCGGGCAGGCGGGACACGGCCTGGGCGATGTTCTGGTCGGGCAGACGGCCCACGGAGTCGGCCGACAGCACGCTGACCAGCTGGTCGCTGTTCTTCTGCACCAGCAGTGCGGCGCGTTCCGATTCGCGAATTGGGCGCTCACCCGAAACGACGATCTCGCCATCGGCGGCGGTGGTGGTTTCGCCAGCGCGCGCACGGGCGGGGGCGGCCTGATCGCCGCCAGCCTGATCGGCAGCTGCCATCACCTGCGCCATGGCGGGCGAGCCGGCCAGGCTGGCCAGCAAAGCGAGACGAAGCGCGGCAGTGCCGCGAGCAGACGAGCTGAAGATCATGACAAGGCCCCATTGCGCCAAACCCTGTGTTCGGCAGACATGGGGTCCGCTAGACAGCCGAGGTTACGGCATGGTGACTGTCAGATGACGGTTCGGCGGCTGTGATGTTTCGGTTTTATGACGCAGCAATCGGGCAACAGGCCCGCACCGGTCAGGGCAGCGGCAGGAACCGCCAGCCCCACACCGCCATGCCGCCGGCAATGCCCACGGCATAGGGCAGATCGGCCCCCACCTGCACCAGCCGCGGCGCATCATCGCCGGTGACGCCGGCCACGGCCAGCCCGCGGCGCAGCAGCATCAGCACCAGCGCCAGCACGCCGCCGGCAATGGCGATCAACACAACCTGCGCTGCCAGCGTGCCCAAGGTTGCCCAGCAGGCGCAGCCGGTCATCACCTTTACATCGCCGCCGCCCAGATCAAACACCAGGAAGCGGGTTTCGCCTTCCAGCTGGTGAATGCCATAGGCCAAAGCGGCGGCGGTCGGCTCATTGATCAGCCGCTCCACCTTGAAGCCGGCCAGTTCGCCGGCGCGGCGCGTGGCCTTGCGCTGCTTGTCGTTGAAATAGGCCGGCATGGTGATCACCGCTTCCGTCACCGCCTCACCCAGATGCGCCTCGGCATCCTCCTTCAGACTGCGCAGCACCATCGCGGAAAGCTCTTCGGCGCCATAGTCGGTCTTGCCCAGCGCGATGCGGTGCTGGGTGCCCATATAGCGCTTGAACGACGTGGCGGTGAGGCCGGCATGGCTGGCCATGCGTTCGCGCGCCGGCCGGCCGACCAGCAGGCGGCCATCATCATCAAGGCCCACCGCCGACGGTGTGAGCGTTTCGCCCAGCCGGTTGGGGATCAAACGCGCTTCGCCATCGACCCAGTAAGCCGCGGCGCTGTTGGTGGTGCCAAGATCGATGCCGATGATCATGGCACAGGCATAGCGAGCCACATCGCGCCTGCCAAATGCCTCTTACTGCGCCCCCTACTGAGCCAATGTCTTCACGGCCGCAGCGGCAGCCGACGCGCGATTTTCGATCCCCATCTTTTCGAAAATCTGTTCGAGATGCTTGTTCACGGTGCGCGGGGAGATGCCCAAGATCTCGGAAATCTCACGGTTGGCCTTGCCGCGGCTGATCCACAGCAGCACTTCGGCTTCGCGCTCGGTCAGGCCATGTCGCTGGGCCAGCAGCTTCTCGTCGGCACCTTCCAGCGTTTCGGTCAGACGGAAATGCCGCTCTTCGCCCTTGGTGGCCACGGCGGCAAACTCCACCCGGCCATCGGCAAAATCCTGCTTCACCCGCGCCTCGCCCTGGGCCAGCCGCTGCAACTGGCCGGCCAGCGCCAGTGGCAGCTGCCCGCCTACCGCCACGCCAAAGCGGCGATCAAGGATCGCAGCGCTCTTCGGCGTCGTCCACAACACCCGGCCTTCGCCATCCAGCGCCAGCAGCGGCCGGTTACTGGAATCAAGCGCGCTCTGGGCGCCGGCGGCAATGCGGGCATTTCCCAGATGCACTTTCAGCCGCGCCAACAGTTCGGCCAACACGATGGGCTTCTTCACATAGTCCACGCCGCCGGCCGCCAGGCCATCGAGCACATTTTCGGTTTCGGTCAGCCCGGTCATGAAGATCACCGGCACGGATGCCAGTGCCGGATCGGCCTTGATGCGCCGCGTCGTCTCGAACCCGTCGATGCCCGGCATCACCGCATCCATCAGCACCAGATCGGGCAATTCCGCAGCCAGGCTGGCGAGTGCGGCGTGGCCATCCCGGGCAATGCGCACGCCATAGCCTTCGCCTTCCAGCGTGTCGGTGAGGAAGCGCAGCGAATCCGGCGCGTCGTCCACCACCAATATGGTGGTGTGATGGGTTTCGGTCATGGCGTCTTCTCCCCGTTCGCGACCTCAGGCTGCTGTTCTGCCAGCAACTTCTGAAAGGCAGCAAGATCAAACGCATCCAACGCCGCGGTCAAGCGCGCAACCAGCGGGCCAGCGGCGGGCACGGCTTCGGCCAAGGCGACCAGCGCCGCCGACAGCCCGCGCACATGGCCGGTGCGCGCCAGCCGCGCCAGTTCGGCCAGATGGGCGCGTGCCGCATCGGGCAGCGCAGCAACCGGGGCCACATCCGGGGCGCTGCCTTCGTAAATCCAGATCAGGCCAAGCTGGCGGCCCAGCATGCCAAACAGCAATTGCTGGTCCACCGGCTTCAGCACGAAGCCATCATGATCACCGGTGCCGACCACGCCCACCAGTTCACTGGCATTGCCCGACACCATCAATATGCCGATCTCGCGGCCAAAGCGTTCCCGCAGGCGGCGGGCCACTTCCCAGCCGCCCAGGCCGGGCATCGACACATCCAGCAACACCAGATCGGGCCGGCCGAGTTCCGCCAGCGACAGCCCGGCACCGCCCGATCCGGCCACGAACAGGTTGAAACCGATCGGGCGCAGCAATTCCTGCCACAGCGCCAGCTGTCCGGGATCATCATCAATGGCCAATATGGTGCGGCGGCGGCCTTCATAGGCGATCGGCAGGCCGCGGGCCTGATCGTCGGGCGGAGCAGAATTGGGCTGCGGCAACAACAGGCGCAGCAGGAAACGGCTACCAGCGCCGGGCTGGCTCTTGAACGCGATCTCGCCGCCCATGATCTGCGCGAGCATGCGCGACAGCGACAGGCCCAGCCCGATGCCCGGTGCAACGCCGGATGCACGGCCGCCGCCACGATCAAAGGGCTGGAAGATGCGCTCCGCATCCTCGGGCGCAATGCCGATGCCGGTATCGGCGACTTCGAATTCCGCCACCATCGAGCGATAGCGCACCGAGAGGGTGACACTGCCCGACGGTGTATACTTGATGGCGTTGGACAGCAGGTTGATCAGCACCTGGCGCAGCCTTCGTTCATCGGCCAGCACCCAGGTCGGCAGATTGGGCGGCAGGCTGAAAACGAACTCCAGGCCCTTGTTCTGCGCTTCGATGCGGAACATGGCGGCGACCTGCTCCACCAGCGCCCGCAACGCCACCGTCTCGCGGTTCAGCTTCATCACGCCGGATTCGATACGGCTGATGTCGAGCAGGCCTTCGACGAGATCGGCGAGATGTTCGGAACTGCGGCGGATGATGCGCCCGGCTTCGCTGGGGGTGATGGCGGCGCCGCGCTCCAGCAGCTGGGCATAGCCGTGGATGGCATTCAACGGCGTGCGGATTTCGTGGGACAGGCCCATCAGGAACTGCGTCTTGGCCTGGTTGGCGGCTTCGGCCACGGCGCGCGCCTGTTCCAGCGCCGCGATGCGGGCGGCGGGATCGGTGTCAGCCGGATGCGGGCCGGGCGTGTTCATCGCCCTGCATCCACCCCTGTTATCGCGCCGTCTGATCGCAACCCCGTGATCCTGCTTATTCGCAACTGCAGCAAACAGCCTAAACCGATGTGCCGCAGTTGCAAATCATGCCACGGCAGGCAAGGTCTGCGCGTTACACATTTGCAACAGGGGGCAAAGATGCGGAAACAGACGGCGATGTTGGTGGCGGGCGCATTGGCAGTGCAGACGGCGATGGCCAGCGCCCAACCGGTGGGTGTGGCCGAAGCCAACACCGCCGCCGCCATCACCCGCATCAAGGCGCTGAATCCCAAGCTGAACGCGGTGATCGCGGTTGATCCCACCGCGATTGATCAGGCGCGCGCACTTGATCGCCAGCGCAAGGCGCGCGGCCCCCTGCATGGCCTGCCGATCCTGGTGAAGGACAATGTGGACATGGCCGGGCCCTTGCCCACCACCGCCGGCAGCCTGGCCCTGAAAGACAATGTGACCGGCCGCGATGCGCCGTTCCTGGCCCGCCTGCGCGGTGCCGGCGCCGTGCTGCTGGGCAAGACCAACTTGTCCGAATGGGCGAACATTCGCGCCGATGCCTCGATCTCGGGCTGGAGCGCGGTTGGCGGCCAGACCCGCAACCCGCATGCGCTGTCGCGCAACACCTGCGGATCATCATCGGGCAGCGGCGCAGCGGTCGCAGCGCAGATGGTCGATGCCGCGATCGGCACCGAAACCGATGGCAGCGTCACCTGCCCGGCGGCGATGAACGGCATCGTGGGCATCAAGCCTACGGTCGGACTGGTCAGCCGTACGCATGTCGTGCCGATCAGCCACAGCCAGGACACCGCCGGGCCTATGTCTCGCGACGTGACGCTGGCGGCGCGCTTGCTCACCGTGATGGCCGGCAGCGACCCGGCCGATCCGGCCACCAAGGAATCCGACGCACGCAAAACCGATTATGTCGCCGCCTTAAAGCCCGACGCGCTAAAGGGCGCCCGTATCGGCGTGCTGCGCTGGGCCACCGGCTGGCACACCGGCGTCGATGCCCGGTTCGAAGCCGCACTGGGCGTGCTGAAGGCGCAGGGCGCGGTCCTGGTCGACATCACCACCGCCCCCAACCGCCGCGAGATCGGGCCCAACGAATTCACCGTGCTGCTGACCGAGCTGAAGGCCGACATGGCGGCCTATCTCGCCACCACGCCGGCCAATGTGAAGCCCCGCACGCTGGCTGACCTCATCGCCTTCAACAAGGCCAATGCGGCGGCAGAAATGGGCCTGTTCGGGCAGGACACGTTTGAAAAGGCCGAAGCCACAAAGGGGTTGACTGATCCGGCCTATCTGAAGGCCCGCGAAACCTCGCTGCGGCTGGCCGGCAAGGAAGGCATCGACAAGATGCTGGCCGATGCCAAGGTGGAGGTGTTGGTTGCCCCCACCACCGCGCCGGCCTGGTTCATCGATTCGGTCAACGCCGATCAGTCACCTGGCGGCGGCGCCGGCGGGCTGGCTGCAGTGGCCGGTTACCCGCACCTCACCGTGCCGATGGGCGGCGTGCGCGGCCTGCCGGTGGGGCTGAGCTTCATCGGCCCAGCGTGGAGCGACGCCCGGCTGTTGGCGCTTGGCTATGCCTTCGAACAGGCGGCCCCTGCTATGAAGCTGACGCCGGCCATGGTGCAGACAGTGGAGGAGAGCCCTGAAGTGCAGAAGCTGTTTGCGCCCTCCGTCCGCTAGAAAGCGTAAGGGTTCCAGGCCGCGGCGGAGCATGGCGGATCCCTAAACCCGCAACCCAAACCGGGATGGGCCAGGGCAATCGGGATGGATCTAGGCTGTTGGGTGACTACGCGCTGCGGATCCACCTGGCCCACGTCACCACCAAACCACTAACAGGTTTCGCGACAGGGCGCTGGCGTATTAGCACAACAGCCACAACACCCCTGTTGCCGATGATTTTGAAGCTGTAACTTTCCACCTCGATCCTTAGCGGGATCGAGCCGGGCCAAGTTATCCAGCACGGGCGACCCCGGCTGTCAGCTTGCTGGCGCTGTTTTCACTTGCTCTTCATCACCCACACGCCATCCCATGCCTCCGTCGGCGGGCTTGCCAAGAGAGCCTGACAACGATCGATATAGGTTTGTGAAAGGCTATCGCTCGGATTGAGCTGTAGGCAACGTTCAAAGCGCTGAATGGCGCGATCGAACTTGCCTCCACGATAATCCACCATGGCTTCGCCGAAATGGTTGACCACGTCCATAAGGTTCGGGAAGCTTTGGGTGTCATGAAAGTCGAGGATTTCGAACACCCGGACCGGCTGCGTCTTGCCTTTGACGACAACCAGGTCGATGTCGCGAAGGCGATACGTTCCGCGCAGCTTAGACACTGTGGATTCACTCGCAAGAATTCGCGCCGAATAAGCCTTACAGGCGCTCTCCAAACGTGAAGCCAGGTTCACACCGTCTCCAATAACGGTATAGTCCATACGTTTGGGGCTACCGATATTGCCGGACACCACATTATCGGTGTTGAGACCGATACCCATGTCAACGGTTTTCAGACCCTGCGCCTTGCGCACGATGTTCCATTCCCACAGTTCCTGGATCATTGTGATCGCGGCGCGCACAGCGCGATCAGGATCGTCACCTTGGGCGACCGGCAGACCAAAGCAGGCCATGATCGCGTCGCCAATGAACTTGTCCAGCATCCCACCTTCGCGGGTAATGCAATCAACCATCATCGTGAAATACTGGTTGAGGAACTGTACGGTACCCTGCGCCCCGGATTCCTCTGTAATAGCCGTGAAACCGCGCACGTCGGTGAACATGATGGTGGCTTCGGCATTAACGCCACCAAGAAGATCCAGTCCGTCATTCTCCAGCATCTTTGCAGCGATTACAGGATCCATATAGCGGGACATCGTCGATTTCATGCGTTTTTCGCTGCTGATATCTTCGAGCATCAGCATAGAACCGAGCGATTTATCATCTGCTGCTCGCAATGGCATGAACGTGATGTTGACCGATTTTTCCTGCGCACCCACTGAAAGGGTGCTGTCAGGGTAAAAACTGCTCTCTTGGCTGGCCCGGGTGTGTTCGAGTTGGTCAAGTAACCACTGGCCATTTTCGCCCAGCATGTCGGTCAGCGGTTTGCCAATGAGTTCCGCTTCCGATGCGCCCCAGATGCGTGCTCCAGCGGCGTTGCTGGTTACGATTTTGTTGTTGGCGTCAAGCGTGAGGACGCCGTTGGACATGCTTTGCAACATGCTTTCATTGTAGTTTTTTATCCGCTGCACATCATCGAAAAGCTTTGAGTTTTCGAGCGCAATGGCGATCTGCGCGGTAAACGCCTTCAGGCGCTGCTCGTCCTCGTCCGAAAAGCTTCCGCCTTTCTTGTTGAGCACCTGTGCCACACCGATCGCGCGATTTTCCTTGTTGATGATGGGAACGCACAGGATCGATCGCGTGAAGAAGCCGGTCTGCCTGTCGAAGGAAGGGTTGAACCGCAAATCTGCATAGGCATGCGGAATGTTCATTGTCTGGCCAGCGGTGAAAACGGCACCAGCGATACCGAGGTTTGCCGGAAAGCGAATTTCCGAGATATCGCCGCCGGTGCTCACCCGTGAAAACAATGTGCCAGTTGGGGTATCGTGCAGGAATATCGTCGCACGTTCAGCGCCCAGCATCTTCGTTGTCTCGCTGACTGCACGCTGCAAAAGGCGAGAAAGGTCGAATTCTGAATTGATGTCCGACACAAGTTCCAGAAACGCCATTTCCTTACCGCGGATGCGTTCAATCTCTTCCAGATATTGCATGCTCTGAAGGATGGTACTGGCTTGGTTAGTGATATCCTGCAGAAGATCGAGATCTGTGTCTGTAAATGTGCCATTGCGGCGATTTAGGCTCTGAATTACCCCAATAATTTCGCCCGAGGCGGCATAAAGCGGTACGCAGATGACATTGCGTGTCACAAAGCCCGTGCGGTCATCAACTGATTGATTGAAGCGAGGGTCTTCGTATGGGTTATCACTACGCACGGCTTCGCCCGATCGGAACACGTGACCGGCGATGCCGCTGCTGTTGAGAATGCGAATTTCGCGGGTGAGATTTCCCTCTGCGACGCGGGAATAAAGCTCGCCTGTCTTGGGGTCGTTTAAAAACAGGGTGCCGCGCTCGCAGTCCAGCTCACGCGAAGTTAGATGCACCAATTCGGCAAGCACGGAGTTCAGATCGGTTAGGCTGGAGCAACGGCGGGTGACTTCCAGCAGCACATTCGCGCGGCGCAAAGCCTCGTCGCGGCGGGTGCGGCGCGCGACCGAGCGGCTGATACCGGTCGGATGTTCAGCTTTCATGCGTTGGTTTCCAGTTGGATGCGGAGCAATTTTATATGTTCCTTGAGAACTTCCTGATCGCGATGGGCCTGCGCCTCTTGCGAACGAAGTGATTGGGCGGCATCCGCATTGGCGGTGTCCAGTTGAAGACGAAGCGCATTGACCGCAGAGCGAAGCTGATCGGTTTCAGCAGCGTGCGCAGCACGCAGCGCCTGTAAGGCGGCCTCCGAAGCAATTGCCTGGCTATCCAGCCCATCCCGCAATGCCTGAACGGTATCCTTTAGGTCAGCAATGTCTTGGGCCATGGCAGCCCGCGCGCTTTGCACTTCGCCTTGAGCTTGTGCGGCGGCCACTTCCAGCGCATTGCGCAGCTGGCCTATTGTCGACTGTAAGTGCAGGTTTTGCGCGTGGAGTTCGGAAATCTCTGCCATTGCCATGGTCGCCAACGGCTTACCCTCCCCAACATGTCGTGCCGCGGCCCCGTGGCTTTTTCGAGACAGGGGTTGCAACCGGGCAGTTTTTGTTGCGGGTGATACGAGCCAAAGCAACGGCCTGATCCCTTGCACCCTGCCGTCCACATAAGCCATCGGTTCCACGGTACCCAAGTGCAACAACAACCGCCCTGCGCTTATCCTCGCTGAATGCGATCAGGGGTCAGTTCCCATTGCGCGATCCATCTTGGGGCTTAGGTATCGGTTCGCACTGAACGATAGCTGAAAAACGAACCAACATACTCTGCCAGAAGTACTTTTTCGGTCAGGTGTAACTCTAGCGGTGAGATGAGGACGTTTCAGACCGCGCTTGGCCAAACATCAATCCAGTTTTCAAAGTGCATCAATGCTGGGCCTCCACGCGACTGCGACCCACATGGCGCACGTGTGAGACCTGCGTAGCCCTTATGTGGCACAAAGCTTGTTAACCACCTGAAATCAAACACCGTACTGCCGTTGTGCGGGGGGAGGCAGAAAGCGTGCGGCATCACAGTATGAAATCGCGGAAATCCTCCAATACCACATCCCTTGGACGCCACCCAGCAAGCTGCTCATTCGTGCCGCCCGCAAGCCGTTCAACTTTAGGTATCAAAGCGACCTCTGGCCTGGCCCACTCTTCAAACTCATCTTCAGTTTCCCGTGGGCGATATATCCGATAGTGGATCATTCTGCTGCGTGCGTCTTTGGGCCTGTTGCCAGTCCCTCTGACACAGAGTGCTCTCTTTTTCGCGGTGCCGGTGCATGGAAGGTCGTATCACACGACCATTCCCGACCGTACCCAGCACCGCATTCAAAACACCGTGCCAGCGGCCCGGCGCACAGCCAATGCGCGCGGATTCGGCAAACAAATCTGCTTATGATCCGTTTATGCGAAATTCGAGCTCGCGAGCTGTTTTGCCGATGGCATAAGCCCTTGAGACAAAAAGCGAAGCTATGGTGCACCCGACAGGATTCGAACCTGTGACCTCTGCCTTCGGAGGGCAGCGCTCTATCCAGCTGAGCTACGGGTGCGGACGCTGCGCTGTTAGCAGCGGTTGCCGGAGTGCGCCAGCCTGATTCAGCCCTTAGCCCCGGCCTTTGCCTTTGTCGGCTTGGGCGGCAGGCGTTCGAATTTTCCGAGGCCGCAGGAAGCACCGATGATGCCGGGGTTGCCCTGCACGATCACCTGGATGAGATCGACATTGCACAGCTGCGGGATGCTGGTGCTGTAGCTAAAGGCCTGGTTGAAGCCGAGCGTGGGGCAGGCGCGCGGCAGCCGGTTGCGCCACACGCTGCCATCACGCAGCCGGAAATCGATGGTTTGCCCATCCACCACGGTGTTGCTGCGGATCTGCATCAGCTGCAGGCAATTACGCGTTTCCGGTGGGGCAGCGGGTGGTTCGGTTTGCGCCAAGGCAGGGGCCGCAACCAGCAGCAACGACAGGGTGAGTGCGCGCATCGTTCGTCCTCCAACCGGGCAAGGCTGCAGCCTCGGCGCTGAACCGGCGCTGAACTTCACTTTACCAGAATTTGTTTGGCCTTGAACTGGCACAGATGCGCCACCGGGCAATCCAGGCACTTGGGGCTGCGTGCCGTGCAGACATAACGGCCGTGCAGGATCAGCCAGTGATGGGCATGGCGCCGCCATGGGGCCTTCACCCGTTTCATGATGCCATTTTCCACCGCCAGCACCGTCTTGCCCGGCGCCAAGCCGGTGCGATTGGCAAGGCGGAACAAATGCGTGTCCACCGCGCAGGTCTCTTCGCCAAACAGCACGTTCACCACCACGTTTGCCGTCTTGCGGCCCACACCCGGCAGGGTTTCCAGCACGTCGCGGCTCTGCGGCACCTCGCCGCCGAACTCGTCCACCAGCCGGCGCGACAAGGCGATGACGTTCTTCGCCTTGGCATTGAACAGTCCGATGGTGCGGATATGCTGTTTCAGGCCGTCTTCGCCCAGATCCAGCATCTGCTGCGGGGTGTGCACGGCTTCAAACAGGCGCTTCGTGGCCTTATTCACCCCCACATCGGTGGCCTGTGCCGACAACACGACAGCGACCAGCAGCTGATAGCCATTGCCATAGGCTAGCTCCGTCTCCGGCTCCGGGCGGGCGGCGGCCAGAATGCGGAAATACTCGTCGATCTCGGCCGCCGTCATCAGGCGCTGATAAAGCTTGGTCATGATGTCGCCCTTCCGCCAAAGCGGCTGGCAGGGCAAGCCTGCAGCGAATAGGGAGTCCGGGTGCTGCTTGATCTCACCCTCACGCCGAATCGCTCCTTGCCGCGTGATCACGCGCGCATGCTGATCCTGGGGATTGGTGGGCTGTTCCTGATCGGCTCCATCCGGTTCCTGGTCCTCGGGCTGTGGCCGGTAATTCCGTTCATGATCGCCGATGTCGCCCTGCTGGCCTGGGCATTCAGGAGCAATTACCGGTCAGGCGGCGCACGTGAGCGGCTGGTGCTGGCCGACGATGCGCTCACCCTCACCCGCATCGATCCGTGGGGCAAGGCGGTGGAAGAAGTGCTGGAGCCGTTCTTCACCCGGGTCGATATCGAGGAAACCCCGCTGGGCGATGCGCTGCTGTTCCTCAGCGCGCGCGGGCGCCGGTTGCGGGTGGGGCAGTTCCTGTCAGCGCCGGAGCGCCGCGAAGTCGGCGCGCTGATCCGCGAGGCGCTGGCGCGTTACCGCAATCAGATACCGAGCACGTCGGTCATCACGTAGCGCCCGGGCTTGCGGCCGGCCAGCCACTGCGCCCCCCGCAGCGCCCCACGCGCGAAGATGCTGCGGTTTTCGGCGCGGTGCCACAATTCGATACGCTCGCCTTCGCTGGCAAGCAGCACCATGTGATCGCCAGCCGCGCTGCCACCGCGCAGCGATGCAAAGCCGATCTGGCCTTCCACGCGTGCGCCGGTGATGCCATCGCGGCCGCGATCGCTGTGGGTGGCCAAATCAACGCCGCGGCCGGTTGCCGCCGCTTCGCCCAGCGCCAGCGCGGTGCCCGACGGCGCATCCACCTTCAGCCGGTGGTGCAGCTCGGCAATCTCGATATCCCAATCCGGCCCCAGCGCCCGCGCCGCCTGTTCGACCAGCCGCGCCAGCAGCGTGACGCCCAGGCTGGTGTTGGCGGCCTGCAGCACGGCAATGTCGCGCGCGGCGGCATCGATGGCGGCGTGATGCTCGGCTTCCAGCCCGGTGGTGCCGATCAGCAGCGCACACCGGCCCTCCTGCGCGGCCTCCAGGCTCACCGCCAGCGCCGCCGGCACCGAAAAATCGATCAGCACGTCGCACTTGTGGGCGATGGCGCCGATATTGGAACAGATGGTGAGGGTTTCGGGATGCCCCGGTCCGGCCGGGCGCCCGCAACTGGCATGGCCGGCCCGTTCCACCGCCCCGGCCAGCGTAAGGCCCGGCCAATCCGACAGCGCGCCAATGATGGCCTGCCCCATGCGGCCGCCAGCCCCAAGCACACCAACGCGGATCGGTTTCTTCGTCATGTCGTGATTGTGACGGCTTGCGCGCGCCAGTGCAACCGCCTCACTCGTCGTCCCCCTCGCCCTCGCGTTCGCCTTCGGCGCTGCGGTGACAGCGGGCGCAGTTGTCGATATTGCCGCGCACGCCTTCTTCGCGATGCTCGGCCAGCACGCGGGCGGGCTGATGCTCGTGGCAGCCATAGCAGGTATAGCGCCGCGTATTGCCGCCCACGTGGCAGGTGGTGCAGGCCACGTTGTGATCGCGGTCCAGCCGGAACAGCCGATCATGGGCAAGATGCGCCGGCTTCCAACCGCTGGTGGCATGGCAACTGGCGCAACTGGTGGTGGCAAACTGGCGGTGCAGCGTGGTCGCCGGCGCCACGTGGCAGGTGGCACACTGGCCGCGCACGGCGGGTTTCAGCAGATCGTGGTGGAAGGTCGCCGGGCTGTGTCCGGTGAGCGCCGGGCCTGCATGATCGGTGTGGCAGGCCAGGCAATCGGGGGTGGTGAGCTGCTGGTGGAACGCCGCCTTGCCGCCAGCCAGCCGCTTGCCCTTCGTGATGAACAGCCCGATGCGTGCCGGCGCGTGGCAGGTGATACAGCGTTCTGCCACCGCGCCCTTGAACGGCGTGTGGCAGGCAAAGCAATCATCGGCGATGACGGCATGGGCGGGCTTCACCGGGCCGGGCGCCAGCATCGGTTCCGGCCGAAAGATCGCCAGCAGAAGGACGCCGAACAGCACAACCATGATGAACAGGGTTCCCGGCTTCGGCATCACTGCCAATCCCAGAACAGTGCGGTCGCCACCAGGTGCGCCGCCGCCAGAACGGCAAAGGCCAGCGTGATCGGCACATGCACGACCCGCCATTTGCGCACCAGATCCATGGTCAGGCTGTCGCGGTGCAGCCGTTGATCGATGGTGGCGGCGTCCAGCCCCTGCGCCGCCAGCCGCGCCCGTGCGTCGATTAGCCGGGTGCGGGCGCGGGCCAGCAGATACTTGCCGGTCAGCCCGCTGGCGACATTCACCAGCATGGCCAGCAGCGCCAACCACGCCAGCACCGCGTTGAAATGGATCCCGGCATGCACCAGCACCAGCAGCGATCCCGCCCATGCCATATATTCATGCCGGCGCAACAAGGTCACCGGGTTGCCGCGCGTGACGATCTTGCGCTTGCGCAGCGAATAATGGAGCGACGCCAGGATCAGCGCCACACCGGGAATGCCAAGCCAGCGCCCCACCCACACCTGATCGAAAACGTGCAGCCCCGCATCAACCAGCAACGCCGCTGCCACCAACGCCAACAACGACGCGGCAAACGGCAGGACTTCACGGCTGATCAAGCTGGCGGCGCGCGGCATGCCCGTTTCCTTCGCAGCAGCATTGGGCTCCGGATGCGGCACCGGCATTGATATGAGTCAACGCACGCGCATCAATAGGGTTGCGCCCTGCTTGCCGCGCCGCGCCCGCCGGCCTTATCGTGGCTGCAATGCACTTTCGCCTTGCCCTGCCTGCCGACACCCCGGCCATCGCCGCCCTGCACGCGGCAAGCTGGGCCATCGCCTATGACCATATCCTGCGCGCCGACTGGCTGGCGCAGGATATGGCCGCCGACAGGTTGCGCGTATGGACCGAGCGCTTTGCAGTGCCCGATCCCACGATGCGGGTGCTGCTGGCCGAGGATCACGATGGCTTGGCCGGCTTTGTCTGCATCTTTCTCGCTGCCGATCCGCACTGGGGCAGCCATGTCGACAATCTGCACGTCCGCCCCGGCCGCAAGGGGCTGGGGCTGGGCCGGCGCCTGCTCGGTGCGGCGGCGCGGTTGGCGCTGAACGAGGCGCCCGGCGCCGGGATTGATCTCCACGTCTTTGCCGCCAACACGGCCGCGCGCGGCTTTTATGCCCGCATGGGCGGCGTCGAAGGCCCGCTCGAAAAGGAAATCGCGCCCGATGGCAGCCGGCAGGCCTATTGCCGGGTCTGGTGGCTCGATCCCACTCTCCTGCTGGAGCCTGCATGAGCCGCCACCCCGCCATCGTCATCCTTACCGGCGCCGGCATCTCGGCGGAATCCGGCGTGCCTACCTTCCGCGCCGCCGATGGCCTGTGGGAAGGCCACCGCGTGGAGGATGTCGCCACCCCACAAGCCTTCCGCCGCAACCCGGCCCTGGTGCAGCAATTCTACGACCAACGCCGCGCCTTCCTCGGCCAGGTGGTGCCAAACGCCGCCCACCTGGCGCTGGCGCGGCTGGAGGCGGAATGGAGCGGGGACTTCCTGCTCGTTACCCAGAATGTCGATGATCTGCACGACCGCGCCGGCCACAACCGCCTGCTGCACATGCACGGCGAGCTGAACTCCGCGCTCTGCACTCGCTGCGGCGCCGCCCGGCCCTGGCGCGGGCCGCTGCTTGGCAATCCCGCCTGCCCGGCCTGCGCTCAGTTGGGCGGTCTGCGCCCCGATATCGTCTGGTTCGGCGAAATGCCCTACCACATGGACGAAATCAGCGCCGCAATCAGCCAGTGCGACTTATTCGTCTCCATCGGCACCTCAGGCGCGGTCTATCCGGCGGCCGGCTTCGTGCAATGGGCCTGCGACGCCGGCGCGCGCACGCTGGAACTCAACCTCGAACCGTCTGCCGGCACACCGATGTTCGACGAAGCCCGCCACGGCCCGGCTGGCGTGCTGGTGCCGGCGTGGGTGGAGGAGATGCTGGCGGTGCGCTGAAGGCAAGAAAAGGGCCTCCGGCGGGCTGGGGCTGAGCCCCTGCCCCACTTTCGTTTGCATGCGTTTGCGCGCCGACAGAGCCGCGCCAAACAAACGGGTGCAGGGACTGCGTCCTTGCCCGCCGGAGGCCCCTTACTTCAGCCTTCATCCAGCGCGCGGATGTCCGGCTGCATCAGCTGGATGAACAGCAACGCCGTCAGATAGGCGCCGGCCGCGATGGCGAACATCGGCCAGTAGCCCACGCCGTTGGTGAGGCACCAGCCGGTGAGTTCGATAATGCCGGCCCCCGTCAGATTGCCGGCCACGCCGCCCAGCGCCATCACCCCGGCGACACGCGTTGTGGGCACTGTATCGGCGGCGAGGCCGAAGATATTGGTGGAAAAGCCCTGGTGGGCAAACAGCGCCAGCCCGATGATCAGCGCCGCCACAATCGGCCCGGGCGCAACCAGAGCCAGCGGCATCGGCACGATCAGCACGGCATAAAACAACATGCTCGATTTGCGGGCGCGGTTGACATTCAAGCCGCGTTTGAGCAGCGCCGGAAACAGGAAGCCGGAACTCAAGGCGCCGAACGCGGCCAGCGTGAAAATGATGGCGGTCGGCACCCCGATCTCGGCCTGGCTCAACCCGAAGGTCTTGGCGAGAAAATCCGGCGACCAAAACAGCACGAACCACCAGACGCAATCAGTGAAGGCCTTGGCACCCACGATTGTCCAGGTGCGGTGGTCACGCAGCAGCTCGGCCCAATTGCCTTCAAGCGCGGCATTCTTGGCCACGGCCACCGGCTTCAGCGTGCGGGTGCCGGCGATCCAGAACGCCAGCCACACGAAGCCGAGCGCCCCGGTAACGACAAAGGCCGCCTTCCACCCGAACGCCAGCGCCAGCGGCGGGATCAACAGGGGCGTGAGGATGGCGCCGATATTGGGGGCGGTATTGACGAGGCCCAGGCCGAGGCTGCGCTGGGTGAGCGGCAGATAGGTGGCGGCGGCCTTCACAGCGGCCGGCGTGTTGACGCTTTCGGCCACCGCCAGCACCGATCGCGCCACCACGAACTGGCCGACATTTGCGGCGGCAGCATGGGCCATGCCGGCCGCGCTCCATACCGCGACGGCGACGCCATAGGCCAGCCGCACGCCAAACTTGTCCACTAACCAGCCCACCGCCAGCAGCGCAAACATCGCTGATAATTGGAACACGCTGCCCAGATGCGCGAATTCCTGATCGGTCCAGCCGAATTCGGCTTCCAGCGTGGGTTTAAGCAGCGCCAGCACCTGCCGATCGACGTAGTTCAGCGCCGTGCCGGCAAACAGCAATGTGATCAGCAGCCAGCGGGCGCGGGCTTCAGCCTGTTCAGTGGTTGCCAACGCGCCTCTCCCCAACAGGCAGCCGGATCAGAAGTCCAGCTTGTCATAATGCTGCGGCGGCGGCAGGCCCTCAAGGCGTTCGGCCAGCAAGGGCCGGAACGTCGGGCGCGACTTGATCGCCGAATACCAGGTCTTGGCCGGTTCATGCCCGTCCCATTCCAGGCCGGCCAGATAATCCGCCACCGAAAGATGCGCGGCGGCCGCGATATCGGCCAGGCCGAACTGCCCGCCGCCCAGCCAGGCGCGGCGTTCGAGCAGGAAATCGATGTAATCCAGGTGCATGTCCGCCATGCGGCTGGCGGTACGGATGATGCCGCCATCGGGCGTGCCGCGCACCACGGCGCGTTTGTACATGCGTTCACCCAGCAGCGGCGCGTTCACTTCGGCATAGAATTTCTGATCGAACCAGGCGCTCAGCCGCCGGGTTTCGGCGCGATCTTCCGCAGTGCTGCCAATGAGCGGCGTGCGTTCCAGCGTTTCCTCGATATGTTCAAGGATGGCGGTCGAATCAGACAGCACCAGCGTGTCGCGCTGCAGCACCGGCGTCTGCCCGGCCGGGTTGAGCGCGGTGAAGCCGGGCCGCTTTTCCCACGGCCGTTCCTGCACCAGTTCGTGCGTGACACCCTTCACCGCCAGCGCGAAACGCACCTTGCGGCTGAACGGACACAGCGTGAAATGATAGAGACGCCACATTGCCCGCCTTGTCATAATCATCTTTGCCGTCTTGGGAAGGCCGCAGCCGCCCAACAACCTAGTTGCAAATCATTCGCAACAACGCTAGCGCGGCAAACATGAACCGGCGTTTCGCCCTGTTGGCCCTGTGGGCGGTGCTGATGGCGCCGCTGGCCGGGCTTTGGTGGCAGACGGCCAGCCCGGATGCCGATCTGGATGCACTGGTGGCCGATACCGGCAATTGGGCGATGGCGTGGCTCGCGATTGCCGTGGTGATGACGCCGCTGGCCAAGATATGGCGACCGCTGGCGCGGCAATTGTGGCTGCGCCGCGCGGTGGGGCTGGCAGCGTTTGCGGCCAGCCTGGTGCATCTGTGGGTGTATGTGCTGGCCATGCGCGGCTTTGCCGAGCCGGGCGGCGAATGGGCGCTGATTGCGGATGAAGCCTTCACCCCTGGCATCCTCACCGGCTGGATTGCGCTGGCGCTGATGCTGCCGCCGGCACTGGCCAGCAATGATGCCGCGATGCGCCTGCTGCGCCGGTCGTGGAAGCCGGTGCAGCGCCTGGGGCTCCCGGCCGCGGCGGTGGCGCTGGCACACATGGCCGTGGTGCATGATGCGTTCACCCTGGCCATGGCAGTTGGCGGTATCGTCGCCGGCCTGCAACTCGTTCGATTTTTCCCTGCAACCCGAAAGGTATGAAGATGCGCGTTACGATGATGATCATGGCAGCCACGCTGCTGGCCGGCCCGGCGCTGGCCACCGGCAAGATCAAGTGCAACGTGGCGGCAGCCGACATGAAGCCGATCGAGACGCTGAAGGCCGAACTCACCAAGCAGGGCTGGACCGTGGCCAAGGCCAAGGTCGATGGCGGCTGCTATGAAGTCTATGGCGTGATGCCGGAAACCGGCCGCGTCGAAGCCTATTTCGATCCGGCGACGTTCGAGAAGCTGTACGTCGAGCAGCGCGGCAAAGTGCTGTTCAAGAAGGGCTAAGCCTTGGCGGGCCGGGGCTTTGCCTTGCTTTGGGGCTTCGCCTTGGCCGGCTTGGCCGCCTTTGCCTTCAGCGCCGCCACTTCGGCCTCCAACTCGTTGATGCGCAGCGCCTGGCGGACGACAATGTCCTGCAAGGCGCTGGTATCCGGGGTCACCGGCGGCGGTTCTGCTGCCTTGGGGGTTTCCGGCGGGGTCGGCGCCTTGGCCGGTTCGGGCGTCACGATCTCGGCATCCACCATCGTATCGCGATCGCGGAATATGCCGCTCTCGCGCGCCTTGCGGATCAGCGGGGCCGCCGCCACCGCCATCTGCATCAGGCTTTCGATCAGTGGATCATTGCTCTTGGCCATCATCGGGTCCTTCAACTGTTATAGTGAAATATAGCAGCGAAGAACCCGGTTTCAAGATGGCGCCCTATTCCGCCGCAATGCTGGCCGGGCTGTCGTTCAACGGGTGCGCAAGCCGGCTGATCATTTCCTTCGGGCACACCTGCCAGATCGCCTCCCGCGTGCGGTCCCACTCCGCCAGCAGGCCGGCGGCCCACTTGGAGCCGGTTTCAGCGGCATGTTCCTCGATCAGGGCCAGCACGACGCTTTCCCAGTGCGCCGATTCCAGCCGCTGCACGATCACGCTCTCACGGTTCACCCGCCGCTCGAACTGGCCGTCGCGATCCAGCACAAAGGCCATCCCGCCCGACATGCCGGCAGCGAAATTGTCACCCGTTGGCCCCAGGATCACGGCGGTGCCGCCGGTCATATACTCGCAGCCGTTGGCGCCGCAGCCTTCCACCACCACGGTCGCGCCGCTGTTGCGCACGGCAAAACGCTCGCCCGCGCGCCCTGCCGCGAACAATTTGCCCGCCGTAGCGCCATAGAGCACGGTGTTGCCAATGATGGCGTTGTCCTGGCTGGCCAGCGGACTGGACGGGAACGGCCGCACCACGATGGTGGCGCCGGAAAGCCCCTTGCCCACATAGTCATTGGCCTCGCCGAACACTTCCAGCTTCACGCCCTGCACGGCAAAAGCGCCCAGCGATTGCCCGGCCGAACCGCGCAGCCGGATGTGGACATGCCCGGGGCTGAGCGCCGTCATGCCGAAGCGGCGGGTGATCTCGCCCGAAAGCCGCGTGCCCACGGCGCGGTGCGTGTTGCGCACCGTGTAAGCCAGCTGCATCTTCTCACCACCTTCGAACAGATGGCCGGCGTCGCGGATCATTTCGGCATCCAGGCTGTCCGGCACCGGGTTGCGACCATTGCCCAGGCCCCAACGCCGCATGTGATCGGGCGCATCGACCTTGGCCAGAACCGGGTTCAGGTCGAGATCATCCAGATGCTCGGCACCGCGGCTGACCTGACGCAGCAATTCGGTGCGGCCGATGACGTCATCAAGGCTGCGGAAGCCCAGCCGCGCGAGAATCTCGCGCACTTCTTCGGCGATGAAGCTCATCAGGTTGATGACCTTTTCCGGGCTGCCGTCGAACTTGCCGCGCAGGGCTTCGTCCTGCGTGCAAACGCCCACCGGGCAGGTGTTCGAATGGCACTGGCGCACCATGATGCAGCCCATGGCGACGAGACTCATCGTGCCGATGCCATATTCTTCCGCACCCAGAATGGCGGCGATCACCACGTCACGGCCGGTCTTCAGGCCGCCATCGGCGCGCAGCTTCACCCGGTGGCGCAAGCCATTCAGCGTGAGCACCTGGTTGACCTCTGACAGGCCCATTTCCCACGGCGTGCCAGCATATTTGATGCTGGTCTGCGGGGATGCGCCGGTGCCGCCGACATTGCCGGAAATCAGGATGGCATCGGCGTGCGCCTTGGCGACGCCCGCTGCCACCGTGCCGATGCCGGCGCTCGACACCAGCTTAACGCAAACGCGGGCGCGGGTGTTGATCTGCTTCAGATCATAGATGAGCTGGGCCAGATCCTCGATCGAGTAGATATCGTGGTGCGGCGGCGGCGAGATCAGTGTCACGCCTGGCGTCGAGTGGCGCAGCTTGGCGATGAGTTCCGTTACCTTGAAGCCGGGCAGCTGCCCGCCCTCGCCGGGTTTGGCACCCTGCGAAACCTTGATCTCGATTTCCTCGCAGGCGTTCAGATATTCCGCCGTCACGCCGAACCGGCCAGACGCCACCTGCTTGATCACGCTGTTACCGTTGTCCCCGTTGGCATAGGGCTTGAAGCGGATCGGGTCTTCGCCGCCTTCGCCCGAAACCGCCTTGGCACCAATCCGGTTCATCGCGATCGCCAGCGTCTCGTGCGCTTCCGGAGACAGCGCGCCCAGGCTCATGCCCGGCGTCACGAAGCGCTTGCGAATTTCGGTGACGGATTCCACCGATTCAATCGGCACGGCTTTCGTTCCGGGCACGAAATCCATCAGGTCGCGCAGCGAAATCGGCGGCAGCGCCTGCACGCCGCGGCTGAACTTCTGATAGTCGCTGTAGCTGTCGCGGCTCACCGCCGTTTGCAGCAGGTGGATCAGTTGGGCATTCCAGGCATGGGCCTCGCCATTGGCACGCCAGCGATACAGGCCCCCCACCGGCAGCGCGATTACATCCTCGTCCCAGGCCTTTTCGTGGCGGATCTGGGCGTTAATGAACAACGATTCAAAGCCCTCGCCCGAAATCTTGGCCGGCATGCCGGGGAAGAAATCATTGACCAGCGCGCGGCTCAGCCCAACCGCTTCGAAGTTATAGCCGCCGCGATAGGAGGAGATCACCGCGATCCCCATCTTGGCCATGATCTTGAGCAGACCGTCGTCCACCGCCTTCTTGTAACGGGCAATGCACTCGTCCAGCGTCTGGCTGCCGAACAGGCCGCGCGCATGGCGATCGGCGATGGCTTCCTGCGCCAGATAGGCGTTGACCGTGGTCGCCCCCACGCCAACCAGCACCGCGAAATAATGTGTGTCGAGCGCTTCGGCGGCGCGCACGTTGATGCTGGCGTAAGCGCGCAAGCCCTTGCGCACCAGGTGCGTGTGCACGCCGGCCGTGGCCAGGATCATGGCGATGCCGGCCCGCGTGGCCGATTGATGCTCATCGGTGAGGAACAATTGCGTCTTGCCCTGGCGCACCGCGGTTTCGGCTTCGGCGCGCACGCGGGCGATGGCGGCCCTCAGGCCGGCCGGGCCGCCGGCAATCTCGAAGGTGCAGTCGATCTCGGCCACCTGACGGCCGAAATGGCCCTTCAGCAGATGCCAGTCGCGGTTGGACAGCACGGGGCTGTCCATCACCATCACGCCGGCCTGGGTGGCTTCATCGTCAAGGATGTTGGTCAGGTTCGAAAAGCGCGTCTTCAGGCTCATCACGCCGGTTTCGCGCAATGAATCGATCGGCGGGTTGGTGACCTGGCTGAAATTCTGCCGGAAGAAGTGCGACAGGTTGCGGGCGTTTTCGGAAATCACCGCCAGCGGCGCATCATCGCCCATGGAGCCCACGGCTTCCTTGGCATCTTCCACCATCGGCGCGAGGATCAGCTCCATGTCTTCCAGCGTCTGGCCAGCAGCGACCTGGCGGCGGCGCAGATTGTCCCGATCATAGGCCGCGGCCGGTTCCGGCTTGGCGCGTCCCGGCAGATCCTCGAAATTGGTGAAGCCGGCGACCAGCGACGCATAATCCTGTGCGCCGGCCACCTTGGCCTTGATTTCGGCATCCGCGTAAAACTTCGATGGCGCGGCATCGAGATCGACCGCGATCATCTCGCCGGGGCCGAGCGCGCCCTTCTTCACCACATCGCCTTCCGGCACCACCACCATGCCGGCTTCGCTGCCGGTGATCAGCAGGCCATCACGCGTGAGGCAGTACCGCATCGGCCGCAGCGCGTTGCGATCAAGGCCGGCGACCACCCAGCGGCCATCGGTCATGGCCAGCGCCGCCGGCCCGTCCCACGGCTCCATCAACGACGCGAAGAACGCATACATGGCGCGCGTGGCGGGATCGAGGCTGGCATCACGCTGCCAGGCCTGCGGGATCAGCATCAACTTGGCGGTCGGCGCATCGCGGCCGGAACGTACAAAGGCTTCGAACACCGCATCCAGCGCCGCCGTGTCCGACGCGCCGGCCGGGATCAGCGGCTTGATGTCTTCCGAATGCTCGCCAAACGCGGCGGCCGCCATCTTGATCTCGTGGCTCTTCATCCAATTGCTGTTGCCGCGGATCGTGTTGATTTCGCCATTGTGCGCCAACGTGCGGAACGGCTGCGCCAGCCACCATTGCGGGAAGGTGTTGGTGGAATAGCGCTGGTGATAAATGGCAAAACGCGAAACGAAGCGCTCGTCGTTGAGGTCGGGATAGAAAACGCTGAGCGATTCCGCCAGGAACAGCCCCTTGTAGATCAGCGTGCGGCACGACAGCGAGCAGAAGTAGAAGCCCTGGATCTGGGCTTCGATCACCTTCTTCTCGATGCGGCGACGGATCAGATAGAGGTCCTTCTCGAACCGCTCCTTGGCATCCTCACCATCGTCCTTCGGCCCGGCGATCATGATCTGCTCGATCTCGGGCCGGCTCAGCATCGCCTTGTCGCCGATGCAGCTGATATCCACCGGCACCTGGCGCCAGCCATAGACCTTGTAGCCGAAACCGATGATTTCAGATTCAACAATCGTCCGGCAGGCTTCCTGCGCGGCCAGATCGGTACGCGGCAGGAACACCTGGCCCACAGCCAGCAGACCGGCGACTGGCTTCTGGCCGTGCCGTTCGACATGTTCGTGGAAGAAATCCACCGGGATCTCGACCAATATGCCCGCACCATCGCCCGTCATGCCATCGGCATCGACCGCGCCGCGGTGCCACACCGCCTTCAGCGCATCGATGGCCGCGGTCACAACCCGACGCTGCGGCTTGCCATCCGTGGCTGCCACCAAGCCCACGCCGCAGGCATCGCCTTCGAAATCGGGGCGATACATGCCGACATCTGCAATGCGGGCGCGTTCCTCAGGCGAAACGACGAAGGGTGCGGGCATCTGGGTCATGGCTTCTTTGCCTGTTGTGCGTTGCTGCTCAGCGGGGCCAGCGCTGCGCCCAGCCGTTTGGCATTGGCCTGCATGGCCGCATCGATCTTCGCCCCGATCAACTGGCCGGTGGCCTGACCGATGGCAGCGGCCACCGCCGGTTCCTTGCGCATCAGCGCCTGCCCGGCGGGCGTGCGATAAAAGGCCAGGATGGCGTCAAGTTCGGCCTTGGTGAATTGGCGGGCATAGGACTGGGTGGCGGCGGTCACCACGCTGTTCAGATTCTGGTTCACCACGCCCTGCGCGATTTCGGCCTGGATGGCGCCGGCCTTGGCCAGCACCGGATCAAATTTTGCCTTGTTGGCCTGATAGGCGGGGATGAAACCCGGCTGCTGGGCCAGCATGGCACGGATCACCGCGCCCGATTTCATCTGGGTGATGCTATTCGCCATCTGCGCCTGCAGCTTGGCCTTGATGTTCAGCTGCGCCACGATCGCCGCCGCCGATTGCAGGGTGGCCGGATCCATCGGGCGCGCCGCGGCCGGCTTGGTCTGGGCCTGCGCTGCGCCAGCAACGGCAAGAGCGGCAACAGCGACGATCAGGGTCTTCATTTGGGCAATTCCTTGGAGTTGGTCAGGCTGCGGCTGCGGCTGCAGTCACGCGGGCGCGCAGATATTGGTGCATCTGCGCCGCCACGTCACGCCCGTCGCGAACGGCCCACACCACCAGAGACGCACCACGCACGATATCGCCAGCGGCAAACACGCCGTCCACGCCGGTCATCATCGTCTTGTGATCAATGCGCACCGTGCCCCAGCGCGTCACCGGCAATTGCGGCGCGCCAAACAGGGTCGGCAGATCTTCGGCATCGAAACCCAGCGCCTTGATCACCAGATCGGCCTTGAGGGTGAAGCGATTATCGGCATCCGGTTCCGGGCTGCGGCGGCCATCGGGGCCTGGCTGGCCAAGCCGCATGCCCTGCGCCACCACGCCGGCGGGCTTGATCTCGGCCGGGGCTGCGAGCCAGACGAATTCCACGCCCTCTTCCTCAGCATTGGCGACTTCGCGGGCCGAACCCGGCATGTTGGCGCGGTCGCGGCGATAGAGGCATTTCACGCTGGCGGCGCCCTGGCGCACGGCGGTGCGCACGCAGTCCATCGCGGTATCGCCGCCGCCGATCACCACGACATGCTTTCCCGTTGCATCAAAGGTGGCGGCATCCGGAAGCGCATCGCCAAAGCCGGCCTTGTTGGCGGCGCTCAGATAATCCAGCGCTTCCATCGTCGTCGGGCCATCGGCGCCCGGCACTTCGACCTGACGCGCCTTATACACGCCAGTCGCGATCAGCACCGCACCATGGCGTTCCCGCAGATCGGCCAGGCTGGCATCACGCCCCACGGCGAAATCCTGGTGGAAATGCACGCCGCCCTCGCGCAGCCGCTCGACCCGGCGCATCACCACCGGCTTTTCCAGCTTGAAGCCGGGAATCCCGTAGGTGAGCAGGCCGCCGGCGCGATCATGCCGGTCATAGACATGCACGTCATAGCCCTTCACCCGCAGCGCCTCGGCAGCGGTGAGGCCGGCCGGACCGGCGCCAATGATGGCCACGCTCTGGCCACTGCGATCAGCGACGGGCTGCAGCGGCTTCACCCAGCCCTGCTCCCAGGCATTATCGGTCAGGAACTTCTCCACCGAACCGATGGTGACGCTGCCAAACCCCGGCTCGATCACGCAATTGCCTTCGCAAAGCCGGTCCTGCGGGCAGATGCGGCCGCAGATTTCCGGCATGGCGTTGGTCGCGGCCGACACTTCATAGGCTTCATGCAAACGGCCTTCCGCCGTCAGTTTCAGCCAATCGGGGATGTTGTTCTGCAGCGGGCAATGCACCTGGCAGAAGGGCACGCCGCACTGGCTGCAGCGCCCGGCCTGCTCCTCGGCCTTGGCGAGGATATAGGGGCGGCTGATCTCCAGGAAATCATGGGCGCGTTCATCGGCCGACCGCTTGGCCGGGTAGGCCTGGGTCCGCTCGACGAACTTCAGCAATTTTGTTGCGGCCATGGTCGCTTATCCTTTCGTTCGGATGCGCGAAACCACAAGCGCCGGCGCTTGTCACGTGAAAAGCGGGAAATAGGGCAATATGTCTGCCCTAAATCTGGTCAACCCGCCAGATTCGGGCGGTTTGGCCGGCATTTTATGGCCGGATCGGCCCTATCTCATCGCCAACCATACCAGCGCGGCGCTGCCGGCGATGATTCGGTACCAGGCGAACGGCGCGAATCCAAAGCGACTGACCAGCGCGACAAAACCCTTCACCACGGCCAGTGCCACGACGAAACTGACGGCAAAGCCGATGCCGATGGCCGACAGGTTGGACGCATCAAGCGTATCGCGGTTTTTCCACAGCATCAGCACGGTGGCCCCGGAAATTGTCGGCACGGCGAGGAAAAAGCTGAACTCGGCCGCGGTCTTGCGGTCCACCCCCAGCATCAGCGCCGCCATGATGGTGGCGCCCGAACGCGACACACCGGGGATCATGGCAACACACTGGCCCAGCCCGATCAGCAACGAATTGCGCGGGGTCAGCGCCTCCACGCCAAACACCTTGGCCTCGCCCATTCGCTTTTCGATCCACAGGATCGCAAAGCCGCCAACGATCAACGAGACAGCGACGGTTGTGGGGCTTTCCAACATGGCTTCCACCGCCTTGATGAACAGCACGCCCATGATCGCGGCCGGCAGAAATCCCAGGAACACGTTGCGGATGAAGGCAAAGGCCGTCGGTTCCCGCACAACCAAACCCTTGGCGACGCCCATGAACCGCCCCCAATAGGCGACCAGCACCGCCAGGATCGCGCCGGACTGGATGGCGATATCGAACGTCGCGCCCGCTTCACCCGAAAAGCCGAGCAGCTCGCCCGCCAGGATCAGATGCCCGGTGGAGGACACCGGCAGATACTCCGTCAGCCCCTCGACAATGCCGAGCAGGATGATGGTGAGCAGATCGGGTTGGTTCACGCATCCACTTTCGCAAAGCGCCCGCCACGGCGGAAGCGCGCCATCATTTCCGGGATGAACCCGGCCAACGGGGTCGCCGCGACACCCAGCGCCGCCAGGCCCGGCGTGCCGGGCGCGCAGATGTTGCCCTTTTTCAACATCGCCAGCTGGTCACTGTTCATCGGCATGAACGGCAAGATATCGCCCATCTTTGCCAACAGGCCGGACGTGAAGTCCGAAAGCGGCACCACCGGCCGATCAAGGCCGGTCAGATCGGAAATCATCTGCAGGATGGCGGTGAAGCTCAGCACATCCGGCCCGCCCAGTTCAAAGGTGCGCCCGCGCGCCTCGCCCGATTGCAGCGCCGCCAGCACCGCATCAGCGACATCACGCACATAGACTGGCTGGAACAGGCTGTCCCCGCAGATAGCCGGCAAGATGGGGGACAATCGCGCCATGCCGGCAAAGCGATTGAAGAACTGATCTTCCGGTCCGGCGACCAGGCTGGGCCGCAGAAGGCAAGCAAACGGCAGCGCGCTGAGCACCCGTTGCTCGCCCTCGCCCTTGCTGCGGGCATAGGCGATTGCGCTGGTGGCATCGGCACCGATGGCGGACATTTGCACATAGGCCTTTACGCCCGCCGCCGCCGCGGCCCGCGCCGCTCGCCCGGCGCCTTCGGCCTGCAGACCGGCAAAGCGCTGGTCCCCGCTTTCGGCGAGGATGCCAACGAGGTTGACGCCCGCCGCCGCGCCGGCAAAGGCGGCGGCCATATCGGCATCGGAACGGATATTGCCGGTCACCACCTGGATCTGGCCAAGATCACCGAGCGGCTTCAGGTACAGCGCGCTGTCGGCATGGCGGGAGACAACCCGCACCCGGTATCCGGCCCGGGCCAGCGCCTCCACCACGTAGCGGCCGATGAAGCCCGCACCGCCAATGACGGTGACCAGCGCGCCGACAGGCAACGGAGAAGCAGTGCTTGTGCTGTGAAGATCAGTCATGCCGGCGATTTAGCCGCTGGCGCCGGCCTTGTCTTGGCTCATCTTGCCCCGCGACGCTGCTGCTGGCGGAAAAATCGCGATTGCCCGGCACAGACGATTGACATCCCCCGATTCCACCCATATCAGCCGCCGCCTACCCCGTGCCCAGATGGCGGAATTGGTAGACGCACCAGCTTCAGGTGCTGGCGCTCGCAAGGGCGTGGAGGTTCGAGTCCTCTTCTGGGCACCATCACTCCGGCCGCCAGCGGCCGCCGGAGATTGAAAAACCTTCAAAATCAGCTGGGTCAGCTCTTGCGGTGACCGCCTGTGTTCGCCGACATCCGTCGGCAAGCGCAGTTTTCTGGGGCCTTCAGTACGATCGCCAAAACCCGTTGACTGCTGTCGAAGCTTTCGCTGTCCCTGGGCAAACGGCCAATCACCGCGGCGCCCATTTGGCAGGAGCGCGTGGACATGGCGCAATGGTGGGCGGACCATCTCGATATCCTCCGCAAGGGGGCGGAGGTGGTGCCAATGAGGGCAGTCAGTTACCGTCGGGTGGAGCATCCCTCCCTTGCTGCTACTTCCGCATTGCGCCCTCACTTCGGCCAATATGATCAATCGCATCCTAACCCAAAGCCGACACTGGCTCTTGGTGTTAGCCGTCCAATGACAGCGGTAGCCGCAGAAAGCGCCGACCCTGCGCATCGGGCGGCGGCAGCTCGCCGGCTGCGATATTCACCTGCAGGCTTGGCAGGATCAGCGTTGGCGGAGCCAGCGTTGCGTCACGGGCCTGGCGCATCGCGACAAAGCTCCGTGCATCAACGCCATCATGCACATGGATATTGCCCGCCTTTTGCGCGGCGACGCTGGTCTCGCAGGCATAGTCTGCGCGGCCGGTTGGAAGATAATCATGGCCAACAAAAATCCGGGTTTCGGGCGGGAGCGCCAGGATCTTCTGGATCGAGGCATGCAGCGTTGCCGCATCGCCGCCCGGAAAATCACAGCGCGCCGAGCCATAATCGGGCATGAGCAGCGTGTCGCCAACAAAGGCCGCATCACCGATGAGATAGGTCAGACAGGCAGGCGTGTGGCCGGGCGTGTGCATCACGCGGATGGTCAAATTGCCCAGCGGCAGGGTGGCGCCATCTTCCACCAGAACGTCGAACTGGCGGCCATCGGTGGGCAAATCGTCCATGCCAAAGCGGGGTGCGAACACCTTCTGCACCTCGGCAATGCGGGCGCCGATCACCAGCGGTGCGCCACTTTTGTCCCGCAGCCAATGGCCGCCGGCCAGATGGTCGGCGTGGACGTGAGTTTCGAGGATCCAGCGCAGCTTGAGCTGGCGCCGCTCAACGACGCTGTACAACGCCTCAAGGCCGTTGTGTGAGACGTGGGCGCCCTTGGGTTCATAATCCAGCACCGCATCGATGATCACGGCCTCGCCCGTGTCAGGGTCGGAGACGAGATAGGTCCACGTGTTGGTCGCATGGTCAAAGAACGGAGTGACGTCAGGGCGGTTCATATCTATCTCCAATGTCACGACATTAGCATTTGCTAAATTAGTTTCGAGTAGGTATATCCACCGCCATGAACATTTCCGCGAATCTTGAAGCCTTTGAGGCTAGTGCTGCAGAGGCAGCCAAGCTGATGAAGGCGCTCGCCAATGAACGCCGACTGCTGATCCTGTGCCAGATTGCCGATGGGGAACGCTCGGTGGGTTCGCTCAATGTCGGCCTGTCGCAATCAGCCCTATCGCAGCATCTGGCGCTGCTGCGCGAAGAAGGCGTCGTGAAAACACGGCGCGAGGCGCAGACGATCTATTATTCGATCGCCAACCCGGCCGTGCACAAGGTCATCCAGACCCTGGCGGAAATCTACTGCCCAGAACTTGCCGGCCTGCCGGCCTGACCTGCCAACAAGGATATTGCCATGGAAGCCGGACTGGCACTCGGACTTCCAGCGGCCGTTGCCGGCGGGGCCATCATCGCCCTGCTGCTCGGCCTGTTTGGCGGCGGCGGCTCCGTGCTGGCGACGCCGCTGCTGCTCTATATCGTCGGCATATCTGATCCGCACGTGGCCATCGGCACGGGGGCGGCGGCCGTTGCCGTGAACGCGGCGGCCAATCTGGCGGTGCAGGCGCGGGCCGGCACCGTGAAATGGCCGTGTGCGCTTTCCTTCGCGGGGGCTGGCCTCGCCGGTTCGCTGGCCGGCGCGATTCTGGCGCAGCGCGTGGACGGGCAGGCGCTGCTCAGCGCCTTTGCGCTGGCCATGCTGGCGGTGGGGCTGGCCATGTTGCGCCCGGCAAAAGCCGAAGGCGACCCGGGGGTGCGGCTTGATCTGCCGATGACGCTGAAGCTGGTGCCGGCCGGGCTGGTGGTGGGCCTTGCGGCGGGTTTCTTCGGCATCGGTGGCGGTTTCCTGATCGTGACCGGCCTGATGGCGGCCACCGGCATGACGCTGGCCAATGCCGCGGCCTCCTCATTGGTTTCGGTGATGGTGTTCGGCGTCGCGACGGCCGGCACTTATGCAGTGGCCGGCCGGGTGGATGGCCCGGCACTGTTGGCGATGGTGGCCGGCGGGCTCATCGGCGTGCTGGCTGCCAAACCGCTGGCACCGCGCCTTGCCACCCGCGCTGCGCTGGCCCGCCGCCTGTTCGCGATCATGGTGATCCTGACGGCGCTATATGTCGGCTGGCGCTCACTGGGCTGAGGCCGGCAGCGCCAGACCATCGTCGCGCAGCACCACATAGATGACCGGGATCACCAGCAGGGTGAGCAGGGTTGAACTGGCCAGCCCGAACAGCAGCGAGATGGCCAGGATCACCTATCTGCGCGCCATACCCATGGTGGGGCAACCGTGCCTGTCCTGCCATGGTACCGGCATTGATCCTGCCGTCACCGCCCGCATCGCCAAACTCTATCCCAAGGACAAGGCGACGGGCTTCATGCCCGGCGAATTGCGCGGCGCCATGCTGGTGCATTGGGACGCAGCGTCCATCGCAGATGGGAAGTAAGCGACACCATGCGGACGCCAAGGTCAGAAACCTTCCTGTCAGTGTTGGATGATGAGTGGCGCGCCGAGGCTCCATACGCACCACGATCAACCGCAGGGGTCAAGGCGGACGGCCGAGTGCTGGCAGATCATCCACCCTAATGCTGACTTAGCAGGCCCTTGCAGCGCCAGTATCCGGTCAAAGGTTATCAAACCAACGCGCCTCGATTGCTGTTGCAGCCTTGGCGAAATGGGTGCTCATCGCCCCCGGAGAGCCCTGCCGTCATACCATTGGCTGCGCTGGCGAACGGCCAGCATTGGCGGCCGAATTGCCGCCCAGTGGCTCGAACGAGCTATTCGAAGTCTTTGAATTCGCCGACCAGCTCCGGCAGGAACTTTGCCAGGTGCGGCATCTCCTGTGCGCAGTGGACCATCAAGGCGCGGGCATCACTTTCTGTTACACTAAGCACCCGCCTGGCAACAGATGCTGCCATACCGCCGATGAGGTTGCGCCCCGCGACGTGCCTGCCACCCATCCAAAAGCGGGACCGCATCTCGCTTCCGCCTGGAACCGCGCGGACATGGTGGGCTAGGTAGCCGATATCAATCGGCGCATCACCAAGGCCGATCCGGGCACAGACGATGGTGGCCCGGCTATCATCTTCCAGACTTTTGTCGGTGAAGCCAAGCGTTGTGGGCGGCACGAAACGGATCGCGCCGCGAACCAGATCGCTGCCGATATATTCATCAACGATCGAAGTCTGCCCGACATAAAGCGCGCGCCCGCTGACGCGGGGGGGCGGCGTTTCGCGCCAACCGACATGGACGTGCGCCTGCGGATGCCACAGCTTGTACTTTGCAGCGGCATCGCCATGCCAACCGAACCACCAATCGACCATCGCCGGGGTAACGCCCGGCATGGCAGTTCGCACACTGACCCGCATGCCGCCATCGCCGGTCAGCACAAAGCCATCTTCCAGTACGGGATCAGCCCCGAACAGATTGCTGGCAGCCTGATCGATGTCAGGGAGCAGGATGGCTGGCACACCGCCCCGATCCAGCGCTGCACAAACATGCGGGGCCAGCGGCGCAAGCGCGGGGTTGAAGAAGCGGGCATAGGGCGTGGCGCGGTCTGCCTCGCGATAGCCCAAATAGCGACCGGCAATTGGCTTGCTGCTTTTCACGATGCGCGCCCCATGTAGGGATTGAACCGGCTTTCCGGATCATAGTTTGCCCGAAGCGCGTCCAGCCGCGCCAGATTGGCCGGAGCCATGAACGGCATGGGTCTGCGCCCGAGATTTTCATCGGCGAGCTGAATGCCGATACTGTGCGCTTGCAGCGCGCGCATATGATCGGTTGCCCAGTTTTCATCGGCAGGCGATGCAGCCATGCCGCGGAGCCCACCGTAAAGCGCGAGATAAGTGCGCGCCTCTAGTGAAAAGGCCATATCCGGGCGGGAAGGTGGGGCATTCCAGTTCAGCCACAAGGCGTGGCTTGGCGCGGCTGGCTGGCTGTCTGCTATCTTGCGCAGTGCAGGCAGCAGCGGATCGATCGGGTCGTTCATCCACATGCTGTCGGCAGTCCAGCGGGTGTTGGGCAGGAACAGCGTTTTCTCGCCGGTCTTCATCATCAAGCCCAGCGACATCGGGATCAGCGGCAGGGTCAGGCTGGCCTTCTTGCGCAGCGGGCTGTTGTCGATGAACGCCACCGCCTCGCGCGCATCGCTCCAGCTTTCGGCCAGCACCGGGCCCAAGACTTCGATCCCGTGCGAAAAGATCCCGGCCGCCCGCCGGTTGAACACCAGCTGGAACTCGACGGATGGCGAAACACCCGGGCCCGCATTATCTGCCCAGGCCATCACCTCTTCCAGATGGCGCATCCGGAAAACCTGCAGCTTCAGGCCGACAAATCGGGGGCGGGGGTGCACCTTCAGATGGAAACGGACCACCGCGCCGAAGAAGCCCGGTCCCGCACCCCGCGCCGCCCAGAGCAGTTCAGGATTTTCCTGTTCGCTGGCATGAACCAGGGTTCCATCGGCCAGCACGACATCGATCCCGATCACGCTTTGGCAGGCCAGGCCGTCGGCCCGGCTGTTCCAGCCGAATCCGCCTTGCAGCAGGAACCCGCCCATCCCTACGGTATAGGCGTGGGCGACGGGAAAGAAGAGCTGGCGCTTGGCCAGCGCGGCATTGAGTTCGCCGGCAAGGCAGCCCGGACCGATGGTCGCGGTGCCATTGGCTTCGTTGATCGCAATGCTGTTCAACCGGGAAAGATCGAGCAGCATCCCGCCATCGCGGATGTGGTTTTGCGCCCAGCTGTGCCCGCCCGAACAGATGCCGATTGTCAAACCTTCCGCGCGGGCGCGGTTCACCGCTGCGATGACCTCGTGCGTGTCATTGGCCTGGACGATCAGATCGGGACGACGACCCGGATCCTGCGCATTGAAGCTGGTGCCGAGCAGCGTCGCGTCAAAGTCCGGCGCACCCCTGGCGATGCTGACGCCCCGGCTTCCTGCCCGCTTCACGATAATTCCCCTGCCAGGGGTTGGGTGGCTGAAGGCAGTGCCAGCCAGCGCATCGGCAGTTCGGGTGGAGGCGGAAAATCAATCGCCGCATGGGCCAGCCGCTCTGCTTCGGCTTGATCCAGGCCCAGATGCGTCAGGAGCAGGGCGGTTGCCGGATCAATCCTGGCAAAGCCCAAGGTACCGCGATGCAGATCGAGCGCCAGTCCCGTGATCGCGCCAGCGATCATGGACGTGGCAAGATCAACGTCAGCCACCGTGAATTGGCCGCGCGCTACGCCTTCTGCAATGTCCATTCTCAACCGCAGCCGCAACTCGGCACCCAATCGGTCAGACGGCAAGCCAACGTCAAACATCAGCCGGCCAAAGTCGGGTTGCGCTGCAACGATCCGAAGGGTTTGGCGGGTAATCCGTGCAAAGCGTGCTGCCGGGTCGTCACCGTCTTGGCCGGGTGTTGCCATCGCTGCCGCATGCGTGGCGCCGAGCAACTCGCCCAGATCGCCGATCAGCGCAGCCACGTCCGGATAATAGTTATAGAAACTGGCATGCACCATGCCGGCATGTGTGGTGATCTGACGAAGGCCGAGCGCGGCCGTGCCCGCTTCCATCAACAGGGATTGCGCCGAAACAAGCAACTGATCGCGCGTTCGTTCACGTTTGGAGCCTGGTCGGGTTTGCAGGGTGAAGGTCATCACAAATGACATAATGTTATTTCTGACATTATGCCAATAGATTTGATGGGGATTGCATTGGCCATCCCATGTTTCGTAAGTTTGAAACACGGCGATCGAGCAGCCTGACATCCAGTTTGGCTGGTTAGTTGGCATTGATAGTGCCATTAAAATGCGTTAGCTCTGCAGCCAGCAGTGTGGTGATCGCGCGATTGGCGACAAAGGGCATCAGGAACGGGCGCAGATCAGCCGCACCAGATCGAAACAGGGCACCATCACCATGTACATAATCAACGGCGCGCTCGGTTCACCCTATTCGATGAAGATGCGCGCGCTGATGCGCTATCGCCGTATTCCGCATCTCTGGGTCCACGGTGCGGACTCGCGCGAGGCGCTGGCCAGGGTCAAAGCACCGGTCATCCCGGTGATGGAATATCCCGATGGGACGTTCCAAAATGATTCCACCCCGCTGATTTATGATCTGGAGGCGCGTCACGCCGAACGTTCCGTGGTTCCGCCAGACCCGGCAAGCGCCTTCATCGCGCACCTGATCGAGGATTTCGCCGATGAATGGGTGACCAAGGCGATGTTCGGCTACCGCTGGCTGGAGTATGTGGACCAGATCCAGATGAGCCGCTGGCTCGCCTTTGACGCGATGAAGGGCGGCGGGCTGGCGACGAGCCAGGGCTTTGCCGAACAGTTCCGCGCCCGCCAGGTCGGGCGGATGGCGATTGTCGGCTGCACGCGCGAGAATTTCCCGCTGATCGAGGCCTCGACGCACGCGCTATTGGCTGCGCTTGAGGCGCATGTGGTCGATCGCCATTGCCTGTTCGGCACGCGCCCCAGCCTCGCGGAATTCGGCATATATGGCCAGTTGTCGCAACTTGGCGTTGACCCGACCGCGCAAACAATGATGCGCAAGGACTATCCCTACAGCTTCCGCTGGTTGCTCCATATTGACGATATGTCGGGCATCGACGGCCAATGGGATGCAGCAGATGTGCCCTTTGCGCCGATCATCGCCGCATGGCTGAAGCAGGTGGGCGACATCTACATGCCCTTCCTCCTGGCCAATGCCGCCGCGATCGAAGCGGGCGAAACGACCTTCAGCATGACCGCCATGGGCCTGCCCTACACCCAGGGTGTGTTCAAATATCAGGCCAAGTGCCTGGCTGATCTGCGCGCGCGCCATGCCGCGCTGGATGCGACCGCGCGGGGACGCATCGATCCGCTGCTGGCGGAGACGGGGTGTCTCGACGCCTTGCTGAACCGATGAGCCCGAAGCGACCGGCGGCCGTTCTGGCCGCTCTGACCCTGCTGCACCTGCTTGCGCCCGGCACCCACGCGGCACCGGCGAAGCGCCCCAATATCGTCATCCTGCTGGCCGATGATTGGGGATTCAGTGATGTCGGCGCCTTCGGCGGCGAAATTGCGACGCCCAATATCGACGCGCTCGCGGCCAAGGGCGTGCGCTTTTCGAATTTCCATGTCGCCGGTTCCTGCTCGCCAACGCGGGCGATGCTGCAGACGGGCGTGATCAACCACCGTGCCGGCCTGGGCAACATGCCGGAGACGATCCCGCCGGAGCATCAGGGCAAGCCTGGCTATGACGCGCACCTCAACAACCGCGTGGTAACCATTGCCGATCAGCTACGCGCTGGCGGCTACCGCACCTATCTGACCGGGAAATGGCATCTGGGCCACACCACCGACAGCCTGCCCACAGCGCGCGGCTATGATCATGCGCTCGCGCTGGCCCAATCGGGTGCCGACAATTTTGAAGATAAGCCCAATCTGCTGCTTTATGACCAGACCGAATGGAGCGAGGACGGCAAGCCGGCAAAACTGCCGGCGCGTTTCTATTCCTCGACCCTGATTGTCGACAGGATGATCCGCTATATTGACAGCGGCAAGGCCAGCGGAAAGCCGTTTCTGGCTTCGGTGAACTTCATCGCCAACCACACGCCATTGCAGGCGCCCGATGCCGACATCGCGGCCTATGCCGGGCGCTACACCGCGGGCTGGACCGCGCTGCGCAACCAGCGCCGGGCCGCAGTGATTGCCAAGGGCATGATGCCCGCAGGCGTAGCCATGGTAACCATGAATACCAGTGGCGACTGGTCGAAATTGTCGCCTCAGGAACGTCAGCAGCGCGCCGGTGCGATGGCGGCCTATGCCGGCATGGCCACAGCCATGGACCGCGAAATCGGCCGACTGGTCGCGCATCTGAAGGCCATCGGCGAATATGAGAACAGCATATTCGTTTTTCTGTCTGACAATGGCGCCGAAGCCACCGACCCGATGGCGATGGGGGCATTTGCGCGCTGGAACGCCAATCATCTCTATGATCAAAGCATCGCCAGGCAGGGTCGCCCGGGCTCGCTGACCGCACAAGGCGCTGGCTTTGCCAGCGCATCAGTCTCGCCGCTGCGCGGATACAAATTCACCGCCAGCGAAGGGGGCTTGCGTGTGCCGATGATTATGGCCTGGCCGGGCAATCCAGCGATCAGGGGTGGCAGCGTTGCGACCGGCTTTGCCCATGTCACCGATATGCCGCCGACGTTGTTGGCGCTGGCCGGGGTGACGGCGCAGCAAGGCGTTTTTGCCGGGCGCCGTGTCGAGCCCATGATCGGGTTGAACCTGTCGCCGATGCTCACCGGCAGCACGCCATCCGTCCATCCGGCAGACAAGCCGCTGGGCTATGAACTGTCGGGCAATGCGGTGCTGTTCAAAGGCGATTACAAGCTGGTCAAGAACCTGCCACCTTATGGCGATGCCCGCTGGCGGCTTTACAATATCAGCGCCGATCCCGGCGAGACTGATAATCTGTCGCGCGCCGATCCGGAACGATTTGCCGTCATGCAAAGCGACTATGTCGCCTTTGCCAGGGCAAACCAGGTGCTGCCGATGCCCGAAGGCTACACGGCACCCGACCAGATTTTTGCCAATGCATTGCGTACGTTGCTCATACCACGGCTGCTCGAACTGTGGCCAGCTGGTGCCATATTGGTGATAGCATTAGCGACCTTGATCCGGTGGCGCCGCCGCCGCGCTACACGGTGAAGGGCTATTGGCCTGGCCGCTGGCCCTGCGAGGACGGCGGCCCACGCCGGTTACAGTCGGTTCCCGATCCCCAGGCCCTAGCAGAACCTGCCAGTCTGCGGCTCGCGGCGACATCGCGGCGCCGGTTGATGACGACGATGACCGTACTCGGCGATCCAGGCGAGATTTTTCTGCTGACCCATCAGGCGCTGCGATCGCGGATCGGGTTGCCTACCACCGCGCAGGTCGAGCGTATCGATCCGTTGACGCTGCGCCCTCTCGCCCGCAGCCCGCGCCTCGACGGCGGCCCGATCTGGCCGGGCGGGATGGCCGTCCACCGCAATGGCGATCTTTACATCGTCTATGGGCGCTACATCCATCGCCTAGGCCGCGCAGATCTCGCTGTCCGCGCGGCAGCGCGATTGCCGGTCGATCAGCCCTATAACAGTTTCGTGATCCTCGATTCCGGGCTGATTGTGACGAAGAATCTGTCAGTTCGCTCCACAGCACAACTTTGTGTGATCGATCCGGACGATTTGACCATGCCCTGCCCGCCGCTAGATTGCGGCGAGCCATCGGTCGCGCGGCTCAGCGCCGTTGGAAATACCGTCTATGTGGTGGGTGTGCGTACGATAACCCGCTATCATTGGGATGGCACTGCCTTGCGCCGCGACGATAGCTGGGCCTGCCCCTATATCGGCAACAGCCAGCGCAGCCATGGCTGGGATGCGGTGATCGGGGACCGGCACCTTTGGCTGATGGACAACGGCCAGCATCGCTATCGAACAAGCATGGTCGGGCGCGGCGTTGCGCAGGCACCCAACCGGCTCATCCGCGTTGCACTTGCAGACGCTGAAGACTGGCAGGGCATCAACGTCAGCGGCTTACCGGGTGGCAGCATCACCAACCCGCCGCTCTGGGACGAAGCAAGGCAGATCGTCATCGCATATGACAGCGCCAATCGCGTCATCTGCGGCTTCCGGTTCGAGGAAGAGAAGCGCGCGCTCGTGCCACTGTGGAGGCAAGACGGTTTGGGCTGCGCCAGCCACATGTTGCATTTCCCCGAAAGTGGCCTGATTTGCACCAATGATTATCAGCGCCGCGAAGCGATCGTCCTGCTCGATATCGCTAGCGGAGCGACAGTTGCGCGGGTCGAAACAGGCGGGTTCATGCAAGGCGTGGTGTTTCCTTCGCCCGGCTGGAACCAAGATTTCTATTGGTGCTCGATGGACCAGGTGACGCGGATCGCTTTTACGTGATCCGCGCCGCCAAAAAATAGCCTGGCATGTTCGGGGCTGGGGTGAAGCTGATTGGTGATGTTCATAATTTCGCTACCTCCAATATCGCCTGCACAAAGCCCTGCGGGTCGTTTTCCTGGATGAAATGGCCGCCCTTAAGCGTGCGGTGCGGTTGGCCTGCGGTGCCGGGAACGCGGCCGATGAAACGCGCTTCACCGCCCCGGGTCACCGGATCGCCGTCGCTGAAGCAGCACAGGAAGGGCTTGTCCCACTGGTCGAACACCTGCCACGCGCGCTTCTGGTCCGGGATGGCCACATTGTTCTCGAACGGCACGAAACTGGGGAAGATGCGCGCACCGGCCTTGTAGCTGCTGTCCGGAAATGGCGCGTCGTAAGCGGCAATCTCGGCCGCGCTGAGCGCGCGCTTGGCCCCGGCGTTGATGATCCGGCCGATCGGGAAGACCGGGCTCCATTGGGAAAAGGCCCGCCACAGGGCAAAGGCCCGCGGGGGCGGGCCACCTTCGGGCAGGCCGCCATTGGACAGCACCACGCTGGCAAAACGATCCGGCATTTCTGCGACCAGGCGCAGGCCGATCAATGAGCCCCAATCCTGACAGACCAGCGTCATCCGCGTCAAATCCAGCGCCTCGACCCATTGGCGCATCCAGCCGACATGGCGGGCATAGCTATAGTCGGTCTTCCGGGTCGGCTTGTCTGATTTGCCGAAGCCGATCAGATCGGGGGCGATCACGCGAAAACCGGCTGCCACCACCGGGCCGATCATGTGCCGATACAGATAACACCAGCTTGGCTCACCATGCATCATCAGCACCACGGGGGCGTCGCGCGGCCCTTCATCGACATAATGGATGCGCAGGGGCGTGCCATCGCCAGGATCAGCGATCTCCACATAATGCGACGCGAAGGGAAAATCGCTGATCGCCGCAAAGGCGCTATCGGGCGTGCGTAAGACCTTCAAGATATATTCCCTGCTTTCGTTAATATTGGCACTATTGGTGCCGTATTACCGCCGCAAGGTCAAGCCGAAGGCCCGGGTTTCGCCGTATCCACCAGCCTGAACCCGATATGATCGGTGCCCAGCCCGCGCTCCTGGAACTGGCGCGCGGCCGGGCGATAGCGGGCGCAATAATTGGCGGCGCACAGATAGGATCCGCCCTTGATGATGTTGACCGGTTCGCCAGCATCGGCGCGCGATCCGCTGGAACTGGTCCATTCCCAGACATTGCCGATCATGTCGTACAAGCCAAAGCCATTGGGTTTGAAACAGCCCACGGGCGCACGCCCGGCAAAGCCATCGGTGCCCAGGTTCCTCACCGGGAAAATGCCTTGATAATAGTTGGCTTGCGGCTGGCCTTTCGCGTCAACCGGTTCCGGCAGTGCTGCTGCCCCGGCGCGAGCGGCATATTCCCATTGCGACTCGGTCGGCAATTGCTTGCCGGCCCAGCGCGCATAGGCCTGCGCATCCTGCCAGGCGATCTGGACCACGGGTTCGCGGTCATGCCCGGTGATGCCTTCCTGCGGCCCGGATGGGTGCCGCCACTGGGCGCCCGTGACCCACCGCCACCAGCGCGGATCCGCTTGCGATGGAATGTTGAACACGGCTGACCCCGGCACCAGCATCTCGGGCGGGGTGCCGGGAATTTGGGGTGGTTCGCGCTCGGCCGTTGTCCGGTAACCGGTGGCCTGCACAAAGGCGGCGAACTGGGCGTTGGTCACTTCATGGGCGTCGATCCAGAACCCCTTGACCGTAGCCGTGCGCGGCGGGCCTTCTTCCGGATACTGCGGATCATCGCCCATCACGAAGCGGCCGCCGGGCACCCAGACCATCCTGTCATTGGGCAGGCCGGCGCAGGCGTTGCCGGGTGGCGCCGGCGCCTCCGTGCAGGCTGACAGCAGCAGCGCAAGATTGGCCGTGAACGCCAGACGTTGCATCAGTTATCCGGCATCGCGGCCAAGGCATAGCCCAACAAACGCCGCACCACCGCCTTGGCCTCTTCAACTGGCAGTTCCTGATCATGGCGCAACAGGCGCCAGGTCTGGAAACTCAGGACGACATGCAGACCGCGGGTGCCGGCCAGATCGGCTTTCACCGTCGCGGGCAAATGGGCCTCCAGGGTTTCGAATTCCAACCGCAGCATGCGGCGATAATCCTGCATCAGATAGGGCGACTGGAAGCGTTTGAGGCTGGCCGAAATCCGGTAAGGCAGGATGGTTTCAAACACCTTCGATCGCTTGTCGGCGATATCGAACAGCCTTTCCTTCCAGTCGGCGCCAGCGGGGGCTTGCAGGATGATCGGCATCACCTGTGCCTCGATCACTTCGCCCATCTCGCGGTAGAGCTCATCCATGTCGTCAAAGTGGCGGAAGACCGAACGCAGGCCGACGCCCGCCACCTCTGCAACCCGCGCCGCGCTGGGCGAAACATCACCCTTGCTGACCAGATCGAGCATCGCGGCGACAATCTTCCTGCGGCTCGATCGGCTGCGTTCGCGCCGGCCATCAGCCAGCGGCGCTTTCGAATGCGATGCCATCTTGTGCGATACGTTGGTCATGATGGCTTGTTTTGCGGCAAACCGGCATTGGTGCAAGCGACAATAGCGATTGCAAATATTTCTTGGCACTTATAATGTCAATACCAGGGATCAATCTGGCAGCAGCCGCGCGGCGCGACACCATGGGCGGCCCGGAATGGAGCGGTTGGCGTGATGGCTGAAGGGATCATCTGGGGCACGGCGCTGCTGGCCTATGGCGCCTTCCGGCTCTGGTATGACAATTGGTCTGGCCCGCTGAAACTCGCAGAGATCGATGCCTTTCTGGCCCAGATGGCCGGGCGCTTCGAAGGAACCGGGAACAGCCCGGACGTGCTGCGCGCCTTCCTTGCAGCCGATGATGGCCGCGAGTTCGTGATGCTCAATCTGGTCAAGGCGCAATTGGACCCGGTGGAAGATCCGCAGACCGGGCAGATGGTGCAAGGCTTTGAACTGCTGAAACGCTATTCGAAACGCTTCATGCCGGTGTTGTTCCGCAATGGCGGCCATCCCGGCATCGTCGGGCGCAAAGTGGGCGGCTATGTCGATGCCTGGAACACCGAACCCGATCCCGGCTGGACGGTTTTCGGCCTGATGCGATACCGCAGCCGCCGCGACATGTTGAAACTGGTGATGGACCCGGCCTTCACGGCTGGCCACCCGGACAAGTTGCTCGGCACGCTGGCGACCTTTTCCTTCCCCACACAAAGGGTGCTGTCCTTCTATGTGGGTCCACGGGTCACCGTGGCGCTGGTGCTGGCGCTGATTGCCGCCCTGTCGCACCTGATGATGCTGACCATCACATGATGACTGCGCTGCTGCCGGCCAACACCAACCACCATTATCGCGGCGCGCGCGCTGCGGCCTGGTTCCTGGCGCTGTACGGCGTTGGCTGGATCGTGCCGGGTATGATCCACAGCTTCCTGCCCGATGGTGGTGCAGGCACGATTGCCGGGCTTGATCTGGGCCACAATCCGGCGCTGATCATTGGCCTGTTCGCATGGGCCGGCGCCACGCAGATCGCGCACGGGATGGTGACATTGGCGGTCGCCCTCCATTATCGCACGTTGGTGCCCTTGTTTTTGTTGGTCAGCCTGCTGGAGCGCAGTTTGCTCAGTTGGTCGGCCTGGGTTGGCCGCGCGCAACCGGGCGTGCATCATCCACCCGAACATTATGCCAGCCTGATACTGATCCCTGTTATCCTTCTATTCCTGCTGCTCGCCCTGCGCCCTGCCGCGATTCAACCCGGAGGTTCACGATGACACGCACGATGAAGTGGCTGGGCGCCTTGGCCCTGCTGGTTGGCGCGGGCTATTTGGGTTTTCAGCAGTATAAGATCTACCTTCCCGGCATCATCGGCGAATGGCGGGAGCCAATCGCAGAGAATCGCCCGATCAGTTGGGCGCAGGGTCCTGCGGTGGCCCCTTCTGGCGAGCGTCCGCCCAATGTCATCCTGATCGTCGCCGACGATCTTGGGATGAACGATATCTCGCTCTACGGCGGCGGCGTTGCTGGTGGCGCTGTGCCGACCCCCAACATCGATGCGATTGCCAAGCAAGGGGTTAGCTTTGCCAACGGCTATGCCGCCAATGCGACCTGTTCGCCGTCGCGCGCAGCCTTGATGACGGGGCGTTATCCGACGCGTTTCGGTTTTGAGTTTACCGCCGTTCCAGCCGCCCTTGCTTCAAACCTGGCTCATAGTGGTGGCAAATCACCCTACCCAGCGATCTATCATGAAGAACTGAACCACGATCTGCCTGCCTATGCCGACATGGGTGTGCCGCACGACCAGATCATGTTGCCAGAAATCCTGAAAGCCAGAGGTTATCACACGATCCACATCGGCAAGTGGCATCTGGGCGAGGCCGAACCATTGCGGCCGACGTCGCAGGGATTTGACGAAAGCCTTGGCATGCGTTCGGGCGCAGATCTTTTCATGGCCGAACACGATCCTCAGGTCGTCAACGGGAAGCTGCCATGGGATCCAATCGACCGCTTTTTATGGGCGAACCTGCCCCATGCCGTTTACTGGGGAAACAGTCAGCGCTTTCGCCCAAAGGGCCATCTGACGGACTATTTCACCGACAATACGCTGGCCGCGATCGAGGCCAACAAGAACCGACCCTTCTTCCTGTATCTCGCCTACAATGCGCCGCACACTCCGCTGCAGGCGCTCAAGAGTGACTATGATGCGCTGCCGCAGATCAAGGACCATACCCAGCGCGTCTATGGCGCGATGATGCGCCAGCTCGACCGGCGGATCGGCGATGTGATGCAAAAGCTGAAGGACACGGGGCTCGACGAGAATACTCTTGTGATCTTCACAAGCGACAATGGCGGCGCCTGGTATACCGGCATCAGGGATCACAACACGCCCTATCGCGGTTACAAAGGCACTTTCTTCGAAGGCGGCATTCATGTGCCGATGATGATGCGTTGGCCGGGCAGGATCGCGCCGGGCACGGTCCGAAACGATGTTGCCCAGCACCTTGATATGTTTGCCACGATTGCCGCGGCAACCGGTGCGAACGTGCCAGGCGATCGCAAGATGGACAGCTTCAACCTGCTCGCTGCCGGGCCGAAGCGCGAAATCACCTTCTGGCGCTCTGGCGACTACCGCGTGGTGCGTGCGGGCGACTGGAAATTGCAGGTTTCGAAGCGCCCTGACCAAGCCTGGTTGTTCAACTTGGCAAGTGATCCTGCCGAGCGCGTCAACCTGGCCGCGCGCGAACCGCAGCGTGTCGCCCAGTTGCGCAAGATGATCGAAGATCAGAATGCGCAAATGCCCAAGCCGCTCTGGCCCGGCCTGCTCGAAGGCGCGATCCGCATCGACGTGCCGCTCAATGCGGCGTGGAAGAAGGATCAGGAATATGTCTATTGGACCAATTGACCGCGCAGAGATGTTTCGGACATGTCCGTCGCTTGTACAGCGGCCTTCTCCCCTTTCCGCCGGGCAGTATGACACGATCGGGCGGTCGTTCCGCGCAGGCTTCCGCTTTGCACTTTAAGGCTTGCTGAGCGGCGGTATCGGTCACAGGCTGCATGTCGGGGCAAGGTGATGGGGGATTGGTCATGAAGAAGAATATCGGTCCGGCACGCACGATCACCGGGGCCGCAAGCGCCGGCTCGGGGATCGCTGCTGCCCTGTGGCGCAGCCTGACGGTGCTTGCAGTCGGATTGGTCTCCGTCTCGGCGATGGCCCAGGAAACGAAAACCACCGTGCTGACCGGCGGCATGCTGATCAGCGGCCTCAGCGTGCCGCCGCTGCACAATGCCACCATCGTCATTCGGGGCGAACGGGTGGTCGCGGTCGGCCCGGCGGCAGAGGTGAAGATCCCGGCCGGCGCGACCGTGATCGATACCAGCGGCCAGACCATGATGCCCGGCTTGATCGACGCCCATGCCCACCTGTTCATGATCGGCTTCGGTGACGAAGCCGGCTGGTTCAAGTGGCTGCAGGGGGCGGGCAAGAAATATTCCATCGAGAAGGTGATGGAGCTGTCGGCATGGCAGTTGCTGATGTCGGGCGTGACGTCGGCGATCGATCTGGGCGGCAATGCCACCGAAAGCATCAGCCTGCGCAACCGCATCAACACGGGCGAAGTTCCCGGCCCACGCCTGCAGGTGTCGGGTCCGCTGGTGACGCGCCGGGCGTTCGGCGGCTTTCCGGCCGAGGCGTCGGCGGTGATCACCACGCCGAAGGAAGGCGCCGATGTCGTCGATCGCCTGGTCAAGCAGGGCGTTGATGTGATCAAGGCGCATGCCGGCCTGACGCGCGACGATTATTTCGCCATCGTGAAGGCCGCGCATGCCAACCGCGTCAAGGTGCATGCGCATGTTTATGCCGAAGCGGATGTGCGCAATGCCTATGATGCCGGCGTCGATGTGCTGCAGCACATGGGGTCGGCGGGCGGCCCCACCTACAGCGCCGATCTCGTGCGCACGATTTCCGAAAGCAACCGGCCCATCGTGCTGACCGCCGCGCATCGTAGCTGGATTTTCCCCGATACCGTGCAGTTCCCCGGCCGGTTGCAGGATCCGGTGCTGAAAGGCCTGTTCCCCGCCGATATCTGGGCGGCGATGCAGGACAGCTTCAAGGAATGGCCGGCCGAAAGCTATTTCGCGGGCATCAACCGGCAGATCAAGTTCCGCAGCCCGCAGGTAAAGCAGCTGATCGAATCCAACGCGCTGATGGGCGTTGGCACCGACAGCGGCACGCCGATGAACTTCAACACCGACGGCCTGGTCCGGGAAATGAAGGTGCTGGTGGATGAAGGCCTGGCGCCGCTGGAGGTGATTGCCGACACCACGCGCGTGAATGCCCGCATCATGGGCAAGCCCGACCTGGGCACCATCGAACCCGGCAAGCTGGCCGATATCATCGTGGTGCCGGGCGACCCGGTCTATCACAATCTCAATAATCTCTTCACGGTGCAGACGGTGGTAAAAAACGGCGTCGTCTACAAGAACCAAGGCAAGCCATTGGTGAAAATGCCGGAGTAGGCCTGTGATGGTCGGGTTTTGGTAACGTCATCCTTGGGAGCGCCGATATGGCCATGAAGACCCTGACCAATGATGCCGATGAGCGGGGCACGCTCGGTCGCCGCGAGATCTTGCTGGGCGGTTTGGCTGGCGCTGTTCTTTCGGGCGCGGCGGCACGGTCGGCTTCAGCGCAAGTGCCTGCGGCTGCACCGGCAGGCCCGGTGGCCGGCGTTGGGCGCCAGGCACCGGACGCGCCTGCGACGGGGGCGGCCACGGTCGTGCAGCACCGGGTGGAGGTCGCCGGGCCGCATGGTGTGGTGGCCGCCGGGCACCCGCTGGCATCGATGGCGGGCCTGCGGATGCTGGTGCAGGGCGGCACAGCCGCCGATGCGGCCGTGGCAGTGATGGCCGTGCTGAATGTCGTGGAACCTTGGGCATCGGGCGCTGCCGGCAACGGATTTGCCACCTGCATGGACGGCAAGACCGGCAAGATCAGCGCGCTGGCCTTTGCCGGCGCGGCACCGCAACTGCTTGAAGACACCGCTTCGGCCGCCGACCTGACTGCCGGCCCCAAAGCCGTGGTGACACCGGGCGCATTTGGCGGCTGGGTCGAACTGGCGCGGCGCCATGGCAAGCTGCCGCTGTCGGTGCTGCTGGAACCAGCCATCGGCTATGCGCGTGATGGCCATCCCCTCGATCCGTCCATCGCCCAGACGATCGCGCGTCAGCAGGCCATGCTGACCCGGTTTCCCACCACAGCGGCGATCTATTTCCCCGATGCTAAGCCGCCTGCGCCGCGGGCGATATTCCGGAATCTGCCCCTGGCACGCAGCTTCCAGATGCTGGCCGACGCCGAAACGGCGGCATTGAAGGCCGGCGCGAGCCGCGATCGGGCGCTGAACGCTGCCTATGATTGTTTCTACAGTGGCCCCATCGCGCAGGAGATGGATCGCTTCTCGCGCGCCAATGGCGGTTGGCTGCGGCTGGACGATATGCAGCGGTACCGGCCGAAATGGGTGGAACCGGTGGCGACCCGCTATCGCGGGCTTGATGTGATCTGCTCGCCGCTGACCTCGCGCACCGGGCTGGAGACCTGCGAGCAGCTGAACCTGATGGAAGGCTTTGATATTGGATCGCTTCCAGCCGACAGCCCACAGGCGCTGCACCTGATTGCCGAATGCATCAAGATCACCAAGGCCGATGTCTATCGCTATGCCGCCGATCCGGCGTCATCTCCGACACCGGTTGCGACGCTGATTTCCAAGGAGTTCGCCAATCAGCGCCGGCGCCTGATCGATCCGGCCCGGGCAATTGTGTTTCCCGCCGGCGCCGACATCGGCACCGCGCGTGCAGTGGCGCGTTCGCCTGTTGCGGCAGGCAGTGTGCCCGGCGACACCACCAACATCTCGATCGTGGATGGCGACGGCAACGCCGTCGGCGTGACCACCACCCTGGGCGGCGGCTTCGGCGCTGGTGTCATCATGGGTGACACCGGCATGTTCTGCAACAATGGCCTGCGCGAAGGCTCCACGGCGCCCTATCGTGAGCATCCCAATTTCGTGCACGGCGGGCGTGTGCCGCTGCTCGGCAACTGCCCGACCATTGTTCTGGACAAGGGGCAATTCAAGATGGTGTTCGGCTCGCCGGGCGGGGAGACGATCGGCCAAACGCAGTTTCAGCATCTGATCAACGTGATCGACCGCGGTCTGCCGGTGCAGGCCGCCATCGAGGCACCACGCCTCGCACTTGATGCCGATCCGGGCTTCTACACGCCGGGCGCAGCGATCACGCTGCAACTGGAATCGCGGTTCTCGTCCGATACGGTCGCCCGCCTGCGCGCCATGGGTCATGCTGTCCGGGCAGTCGGCCCATATGCGATCGGCAGTATCCAGGCGGTCTTGCAGTCGCAGTATGGCACGCGGCTGGCCGGGTCTGATCCCAGGCGCATGGGCTATGCCGTTGGCTATTGAGCTGCCTGGCCGCAGAACGGAGATGACCATATGACGGGTTTGAAGGGGATCGTTCTGGCGGCTGCCTTTGGGCTGTGTGCTGCAACGGCGCAGGCGCAAGCCGCCGGCGACTGGGCGCATTTCGGCGGCACGTTGGGCGACACGAAATATTCCGCGCTGGACCAGATCAACGCCGGCACCATCAATCGACTGAAAGTGGTGTGGCGCGCGCCGGCGCTCGATCCGGCCCTGCGCGCCGAAAATCCCACGCTGGTGCCTTCAAACAATTTCCGCAACGCGCCGCTGGTGGTGGGCGGGGTGATGTACATCAGCAACCAGATCGGCCTGGCGGAGGCGCGTGATCCGGCCAGCGGCCGGATCATCTGGCGCCAGGCGCCCTTTCCCGGTGATGCACGGCTCACCCCGGCAGCGGCCAGCCGTGCGTTGGCGCTGTGGGGCAAGGGTGCGGCGGCCCGCATCGTCACCGTGCGCGGCTCCTATCTCTATGTACTCGATGCCCGCACCGGCAAGCCGGTCACGGATTTCGGCGATCAGGGCCGGGTCGATCTGCGCGAAGCGCCCAAGACGGTGTTTTCGTGGACGGCACCGGCGCCGATCGTGGTGCGGGATGTGATCGTGATTGGCGGCCAGCCGATCGCCACCGGCGTTGCCGACATCAACAAGGCCTCGCTCACCGGCAATGTGCGCGGCTTCGATGTCCGCACCGGCAAGTTGCTGTGGACCTTCCACACCGTGCCGCGCGAGGGCGAACCGGGCGTGGAGACCTGGGAAAATGATTCCTGGCGGGTGGGCGGCAAGACAAAGGTCTGGTCGGCGTTCAGCGCGGATGAAAAACTCGGCCTCGTCTATCTGCCGCTCAGCGCGCCGCCGAGCGACTATTACGGCGTGTCGCGGCCGGGCAACAATCTCTATTCCGATTCGCTGGTTGCCGTGGATGCCCGCACCGGCAGGAAGGTGTGGCATTACCAGTTGGTGCATCATGATCTGTGGGATTACGACTTGCCCTCGCCGCCGATGCTGGCCGACATCAAGGTCAACGGCCGCCTGCGCAAGGCGGCCATTCAGGTCACCAAAATGGCCTATGTCTTCGCCTTTGACCGGGCGACTGGCGAGCCGCTGTTCCCCATCGTCGAAACGCCTGTCGCGGTATCGACCATGCCGGGCGAAAAATCGTCGCCAACACAGCCGATTCCGGCCAAGCCCAAACCGTTCGACCGGCAGGGCATGGATGAGGACCAGTTGATCGACTACACACCGGCGCTGCGGGCCGAAGCGGTGCAGATCCTCAGCCGCTACCAGCATGGCCCCATGTACACGCCGCCATCGGCGGCCGGTGGGCCGGATGGCAAGCTGGGGACGCTGTATATGCCCGGCTGGGTGGGCGGCGCCAACTGGACCGGTGCCGCGCTCGATCCGGAAACCGGGGTCATCTATATCCCGTCGGTCAGTGTGCCGTGGATCGGCCGCGACAATTACAAGCGGCCACCGGAATCAAGCCTGTACATGGAAGGGCCGCAGGGCCTGCCCATGGTCAAGCCGCCCTATGGCCGGATCACGGCGATCGACATGAACAGCGGTGATCATCTGTGGATGGTGCCCAATGGCGAAGGCCCGCGTGACCATCCGTTGCTGAAGGATCTCAATCTGCCGCCGCTTGGCCAGGCTGGCCGCGCGGCGCCGCTGCTCACCAAATCCTTCCTGTTCGTCGGTGAAGGCGACAAGGTTGGCCTCAGCATTCCCAAATTGAGCGGCGGCAACATGTTCCGCGCCTATGACAAGAAGACCGGGAAGGTGGCCTGGCAGGCCGATCTCGGTGCCGGCACGACGTCGCCGCCGATCACCTACATGCACAAGGGCAAGCAATATATCGTGGTCGGGGTGGGCGGCGTTGATCATCCGGCCGAACTGGTGGCCCTGAGTTTGAATTGAGGCGGATATGGTTGTTTGCCGTTCTGGAGGAAGCATGATTTTTCGGACAAAACCCTGGCTGATGGCGGCGCTGATCGCGGCCCTGCCCGTTGCTGCGCCCGCACAACCATTCGACACGCCGGGTGTCACGGCACCGCTGACCCCGGCCCAGATCTTGCGCAACTATCCACCCGATGCGCTGTCCGGCGCGGCAGTGGACAAGCCCGTCGTGCTGAAGAGCCAGGGCGGCATGTCGATGCGCGTCGTCAAGCTGGCGCAAGGCCTGTCGCATCCCGATGGACTGGTGTTCCTGCCCGATGGACGCACCATGCTGATCACCGAGCGTGGCGGGCGCCTGCGGGTAGTGCGCGATGGCGTGCTTGATCCAAAACCCGTTGAGGGCCTGCCGGCGCTCAACAATGTCGGCATCGGCGGCCTGCACGATATCGTGCTGCATCCCGATTTCGCCCGCAACAATCTGCTGTATGTCTCTTACACCAAGGAGGTGAAGCCCCGGCTGGCCACGACACTGGCAGTGGCCCGCGCCCGCTTCGACAATGGCCGGCTGACTGCGGTGCAGGACATATTGGTGGCAGAGGCGTGGGAAAGCCCGCTCGGCACCTATGGTGGCCGCATGGTCTTTGGGCCGGATGGGATGCTCTACATCAGCGTGGGTGACCGCGATGGCACCACAGCCAGCGACCAATCAAGCGCACGCCCGCAGGCGCAGGCCCTGAACAGCCACATCGGCAAGATCCTGCGGGTTCGCGACGATGGTTCGGTGCCGCCCGACAACCCGTTCGTCAAAGCGGCCGGCGCGCTGCCGGAAATCTACAGCTATGGCCACCGCAATGTCTATGGCATGGCCTGGGATCCCAAGACCGGCGTGATGTGGGCCAGCGAGTTCGGCCCGGCCGGCGGCGATGAAATCAACAAGATATTGCCCGGGCACAATTATGGCTGGCCGCTGGTGTCGCTGGGCCGCCACTATTCCGGCAACCTTGTATCCGACCAGCCCTTCCACCGCGACGGCATGGATGATCCGATCTATTTCTGGAATCCCAATTTCAATCCGGAAAACATGTTCTTTTACACCGGGAACAAGTTTCCCCGCCTGCAGGGCAGCCTGATCGTGGCCGGCGCCAACACCAGGAAGATCGCCCAGATGGTCATCCGCGGCGATTTCATCCGGCAGGGCGACACCATGCTGGATGAACTCGGCGTGCGCTTCCGCGACATCAGGCAAGGGCCAGAAGGTAACATTTACGTCCTGACCGAAGGCCGCCTGCGGGGTCCGAATGACACGGATGGCATGTTGCTTCGGATAGAGCCGTCAACAATGGCCGCGACCGCCAATAATCCAAAGGGCGCCGCAGCGACAGCACCTGATTGACAGGCGTAACACGCGTACTGGTAGCAAAGAACAGACCGACGAGCTGCGCGGCCTGTAATAATCGATTTCGGAGTGGTGATGTCTCGCTTTGGGCCTGGTTTGATTTTCGGCTTTTGTGTTTTCAGTGGAATATTTTCTGCGGTTGCTGTTTCGCAAGTCATCAGTCTGCCTGAAGCCGCCGGCAAGGAACAGGTGCTGAGCGCATGTACCCGGTGCCATGGCGTGGACATCATTGTCGCCCAACCGAGATCGTCGGAGCAGTGGGCAGAGGTTGTCAGCGTCATGATCGGACATGGTGCAGTCCTCACCGACGCTGAGTACAGCAAGATTGTCGACTATCTTTCAACCAACCTGGCGCCAAAGGACCCCGCAGGTTGAACCTGTTTGGGCACAAGCGCGTGGAGCAACCTGTCTCTCGGGTCAGAACCCATTGATCTGAGCGTCGCGATCGTGTTCAGGCGATGCAAGGGAACTGCGGATGAAGGGTTTTTTTGACTGACGGACGAGCAGATGGCGCGGCTTGAGCCGTACGTCCCCAACAGCCACGGCAAGCCACAGGTTGATGATCGGCTGGCGTTGACCGGCATCGCTCTCGTGAACCGCAACGGGCTGCGCTGGCGCGATTCGACGCGGGAGTATGGTCCACACAGGGCGCTCTAAAACCGATGGAAGCGGTGGGGGGAAAGAGGTGTTTTCCTCTCCATGATGGCAAGACTGGCCGCCGCGACTTGCCTGAACGCACACCGGATGGGATCGAGCCTGCGGGCGAAGGTTTGCTGGATCGCCAGTGCGACCCTTGGCCAGCGGCAATTGGTGATCAACTTCCACCGCCACGGCCATCCCGGGGCGCTTCACGCGAAATCGGCAGGGCAAAGGAGGCACTCGCCGGGATCTGCAATCGCACACAGCGGCATGTTCGGCCGCGCCATCCTGGGGGCCTCCGCTGTCATGCCAAGCCTCTGTGATGGGCGTCTGTAAAAAGAGGGCTTACTAGTGCATAGTCGTAAGCACCGTAGACACATAATTCATCATCGATTATCAAATGAAAAGTGGACTTTTCAGGTATTTATTTATTTTAAGCGTTCACGTTAATTTGATAATAACTGGAAGATTGGGTTTCCATGAAGAAATTTGCTTATTTCGCGGCAGTCTCTGTCGTTCTCATCGCTCCGGCTGCTTCGGCCCAGAATAAACCCATTCCATCTCAGATTCCTGGTTCTAAATCTGGACCAGTTTCCGGTCAGGCCGTGACCCTTACGGCCGTCAGTGGGAAGCCAACGGCCAGCGTGACACTTGCAGACGGGAGGGTGTGGCAGTTTAGCCCGAGCCTCAAAGGCGCCAGTAAAGGCGCAACTGTGGCCGGCGTTGCGGTTGACCCAAGCAAGCTGACCGTGGGCATGAGCTGCGTTTTGAACGGTACCCGGACGCCCTTGGTAAATGCCATCGAAACCCTGGCTTGCAAGTAAACGTAATTACTGAGCTTGAGTGTTGCTACAGACGCACGGCGGGGCCATAGGCCCCGCCGTGTTTTTTCTGTTTTGCGGTCTATTTTGCTTTGTGCCTGCGCACACGCACCCGCATTGTTGTACTGAAAATCGTGAAGCGTATCTCACGCGGGCGAGCGCCAATGAAGCAGGGCTGGCCGCAGGATAAACAGGCAAATTTGCCGGCTTACGAAGCCCCTCAACCCGCCCCGGTGACGCAATCCGTGCCACCCGTTCATGTGCGCGCCTCAAATTCAACTTCCGTCTGACCGGGCAGCGGGGGGCTGGAACCACCGCCACCCAGTAACAAGCCAGAATGAACGGTTCTGCTACCGTCTGGATCGACAGCCACCACAGAGCTCACATCAAACCCGCGATCAAAGGCCCGCACTGGGCTTCCAATTTGGCCAATCGTGTGTGCAGATTCATCAGTTCACAATCTCTGGCAGAAAGCCTAATTCAATAGATAGTTAATCACTCAGCAGCAGTTTTCCCGTTGCGCCTCCCCTAATCCTGCCGGCATCCCTGCCTCCACAAAAGGGAGCCTACCGCCAATGAAACCCGTCTTCGCGCATTCCGCGACCCTTTTGGCTTGCCTGCTGCTTGCCGGATGCGGCGGCAGCGGTACCGCATCACCCGACACGGCCACCGCTTCGCCGCCCGCCACAATAGTGGCGCCGCCGGTTTCGCCCTTTGTGGAACTCAGCTTTGCCTACGAGGCGCACAGGATTGGCACCAAAGACATTGTGCCGCCTTACATCTATGCCGGCGTGAACTATCCCGGCGGGGTGGCCGACATCTTCCCGCAGGGCGGCATCGCGGTCGACTTCGAGCGTGACCGCTTCCCCGAAGTCGTGGTCCCGCTCAACAAGGCTTATGCCACGCCGGCCTATGCCGCATTGCCCTATGTGCTGTTGTCCAACACCAGTGGCCGGCTCCGCCATGATGCCGCACTCAACGCGCAATTGCCGTCGGTGTTCGGCGCGCGGCGCGCGGCAACGCTCACGGTGGCCGGCAACCCGGCGGCGTTCTTCGTCGCCCATAACGTGTCGGGCGTTTACAACGACCCCCGAGCGCACGGAACTGCGGTGCTGCTGGCGCAACGTTCGGGCTCGATCGGCCAGGTAACGGGCGCATTCCCCCGTCTGAACACCCGCGATGGCGTGTCGGAGGACGCGGTCGATGCCCATTCGATGGCGGTGGGCGACGTAAACGGAGACGGGCTTGATGATATCCTGATGGGCAACTGGAACGCCTTTGGCGGCGGATACCCGCCGCTGTTCCTGCTGCAGCAGGCCGATGGCCGTTTCAGCGCCCGCGTCGATCCGTTCTTGGCCCGCCTGCTGTCGGTACCGATGACCAACCCGCAATCGGCCGGCAACGAAGGCTTCAACCTGCTGCTTGATCTCCACCTGGCCGACCTGAACGGGGACAAGTTCGCCGATCTGATCGCCGGCTTTGGGCATGGTTCGACGCCCAGCCTGCTGTTCATCAACAAGAACGGCCAGTTCAATTTCGATGAGCGCCAGGCGCTGCCGGCATCAACCTATGGCATCGATACCAACCTGCACCTCGAAACCCGGAGCGCCGATTTCGACAACGACGGTGATCTGGATCTCTTGATCCAGCACACGCGCTATGTGCCTTATTACGGCGGTAATTATCTGCAGCTGCTGCGCAACGACAATGGCAGCTTCACCGACATCACGGCAACGGCGCTTTCTCAGGTCGAAAGCGAGATCAAGGGCGAACGTCTGTCATGGTCGCCCAATGTGTTCGTGCGCGATCTTGATGGCGATCGGCTCGTCGATATCGTCTATGGCATCAACAATGGCCGGCTGCTGGTGTTTTTCAACCAGGGCGGAGGCCGCTTCACCCGCATGACCACCACACTGCCGCGCGGAGAGAATGGCGTGCTGCTCACGGTCGCCGATTTCGACGCCGACGGAAAACAGGATCTGCTCTATTACCAGTACGGCGGCTCCGAGACGGAGAAGCTGTATTTCATCAACGTCTACCGGCTGGATTTCAAAAAGCCGTAATTCCAACATTACCATTGCGCCTGCCCCGTCGGCGATGGCATCCCCGTCACACCAACAGGGAGCCACCGCCATGAAGCCCGCCGTTGCCGCGATCGCGGCCCTTATCGCCACCGCTGCCACTGCCGCGCCGGCCGTTACCGAAGCCGACTTCGTCGCAAAGGATTTCCGCTTTTCCGACGGCAAGACCCTGCCGGCGCTGAAGCAGCATTACCGCACCACCGGCACGCCGGTTCGCAACGCCAAGGGCGAGATCATCAATGCCGTGATGGTGGGCCACGGCACCGGCGGCACTGGCGCGCAATTCCTTGTGCCGCAGTTCGCCCGCCTGCTCGAACCGGGCGGCACGCTGGATGCGGCCAAATATTTCATCATCCTGCCTGATGCCATCGGACACGGTGGATCGTCCAAGCCCAGCGACGGCCTGAAAATGGCGTTCCCCGCCTATGATTACGCCGACATGGTGCGCGCGCAGGGGCAGTTGCTCGATCATCTTGGCGTGAAGCAATTGCGGCTGCTGATGGGCACATCGATGGGCTGCATGATGGGTTTCCAGTTCGGCACCGATCTGCCTGGCCGCGCCGCTGCCATCATGCCGCTGGCCTGCAACGTGATCGAGCTGGCGGGGCGCAACCGCATGTGGCGGGCGATGGCGATCCAGGCGATCAAGGCCGATCCCGATTGGCAGGGCGGCAATTTCACCAAGCCGCCCTTGAATGGCATGCGGGTAGGTGTGGCTTTGCAGGCCATGGCCAGTTCCGCCCCGGTGCGCATGCAGGCCGATAGCCCCAGCCGCGCCGCCAGCGATGCGCTGGCCGAACGCGCCATGGCCGCTGGCCTCGCCGGCAGTGCCGACGCCAATGACCGGATCTACCAGCTGGAAGCCAGCCGCAACTACAACCCGGCCCCCAACCTGGCCCGCATCACCGTGCCCGTCACCTGGGTGAACAGCGCCGATGATTTCATCAATCCACCCGGCGTGGGTGAGCCTGAACGCCATGTCCGGGCGATGCCGCAGGCCCGTTACGTGCTGATCCCCGAAAGCACGGAGACGCGCGGCCACAGCACGCACACGTGGAGCATCTTCTGGGAAGGCGAGCTGAAGGCACTGCTGGCGCGCAGCCAGTGAGGCGTCAGGCCGGGCACCGTCCGGTGCCGGGCCCCTTCACAAACCGCCCCGCCGCCGCCCCGGTCGGCTCGCCGGCCTTCAGCACCTGCACGCCGTTCACCCACACGTTCGAAACGCCGGTGGCATATTGGGCCGGCTTCTCGAAGGTGGCGTGATCGGTGATGGTGGCCGGATCGAACACCACGACATCGGCGAAATAGCCCGGCTTTAGCAGTCCCCGTTCCTTGATCCCCATATTGGTCACCGGCAGGTGGCTCAGCCGCCGCACGGCGTCCTGCAGCGTCGTCGTCTTTTCCTCGCGCACATATTTGCCGAGCAGGCGGGCGACATTGCCATAGGCGCGCGGGTGATCCTGGCTCAGCAGGAACACGCCCTCGGCACTGGGCGCACCCGCATCCGATCCAAAGCTCATCCACGGCAGCGCGGTCTGCCGCTTCACATTGGCCTCATCCATCAGGAAATAGGCGGTGCCCACCCGGCTGCCATCCTCGATCACCAGATCGATGGCGGTGTCTTCCGGGCTGGTGCCGCGCATCCGCGAAACCTCGCCCAGCGTCTTGCCGGTGAGCGGCTTCAACGCAGGGTTCTTGAAGCCGAGCAGCAGCACATTTTCCGGATTGCCGGCGCGCTTGGCGAGATTCTCCCAGTCGGCATTCTCGTCCATCATCTCGGCCTTCACCCGGGCGCGCAGGGCCGGGTCCTTCAGCCGCTCGATCCACTTCTCCAGCCCGCCCGATTGCACCCAGATCGGCATCGCAGCATCCAGCCCGGTGGCACCGGCGGTGTAGTTGTACATGTTGGCCGTGATGCGAATGCCCTTGGCCCGCGCCGCCTCGATCTTGCCGAGTATGGTATCGAGCTTGCCCCAGTTCTTCCGGCCCGACATCTTCATGTGCCAGATTTCCGCCGGGCCGCCGCTCTCGCGCGCGATGGTGATCAGTTCATCCACCGCCTGTTCGATGCGGTCGCCTTCGGAACGCATGTGGCTGATATACATGCCACCGCACGCCGCGCTCGCCTTGGCCAGCGCGATCAGCTCCGGCGTTTCGGCATAGGCAGCCGGCGCATAGATCATCGACGTGCCCAGCCCCAGCGCGCCTTCGTTCATCGCCGCGCGCACCAGCCCCTGCATGCGCGCCAGTTGCTCCGGCGTCGGATCAACATCGCTTTCGCCCACTTCATGCACGCGCACCGTGGTGTGGCCCACGAAGCTGGCAACATTGGGCGCGATGCCCTTCTTCTCCAGCGTGGCCAGATATTCGCCCAGCGTCGTCCAGCTGATGGGGTATTTGATATCGTCCTGCCGGAGCGCGCCAAGCCGCTTCATCTCCGGATTGAGCGGGCCCATCGAATTGCCTTCGCCCATGATTTCCAGCGTGACGCCCTGGCGGATGTCACTTTGCGCGCGGCCATCGATCAGCAGGCTTTCGGTCGCCCAGCTCAGCATGTTGACGAAGCCCGGCGAAATCGCTTGGCCCTTCACATCGGTGACACTGGCGCCGCCCGTCACACTGGCGGGCGCGGCGCCCTTGCCGATGCCGGTGATCCGGTCCCCATCCATCGCCAGCCAGCCGGCATAGGGCGCTTCGCCCGAACCATCGACGATCAGGCCATTGGTGAGCACTGCCGGCTTCGCCATCGCAGACGTGGCCAGCAGGAAAGCGGCAAGTGCCAGAATGCGCATGATTGATCCCCCTTGGTGATGGGGGCAGCTTATGGCGCGCCATCGCTGCCAGCAAGGGTCCAGCGACCTTGTCTGTATGGGTCTTGCAATACACTCGTTCAAGATATATCTTAAGGGCTCCACACCCCCAACCGGAGTCGCCCCCATGCACTTCCGTTTCCACTTCGATCGCGATGGTTTCCACAAGGAGTTCGGCGGCCGTTTCGGCGGCCGCAGAAGCCGCTGGGCCGCCTTTGCGCAGCGCTTTGCCGATGAGTTCGGTGATGGCGGCGATGGCCCGCGCCCGCGCCGGCGGCGTTTTGGCGCCGAGGCTTTGAAGATCCTCATCCTCCATCTGCTGAAGGAAGAGCCGCGCCACGGTTACGACCTGATCAAGGCCATCGAGAATCTGTCCGCCGGCCTGTATTCGCCGTCGCCGGGCATGATCTACCCGATGCTCGCCATGCTCGCCGATGAAGGCCTGATCAGCGAAGTCGCCGGCGAGGAAGGTCGCCGCCGCTATGCCATCACCGATGCCGGCCGCGCCGCGCTAGACGAAGCGGAAGCGCAGCTGAAGGACGCGCTGCAACGGCTGGCCGACATGGCGCGCTGTAACACGGACGACGAACGCGACGCCATGCGTGAGGCCATGCACGATCTGCGGGCTACTGCCCGCGACGCCGTGAAGGACGCAGAATCCCGCGCCGAACGCGCCGAAGCCATCGCCGCCATCCTGCGTGAAGCGGCCGAGAAGATCGGGAAGCTCTGAAGCTTTGAGCGCCCTGCCTGCACGGAGACAGCAATGCCTCCGGCGGGCAGGGCCTGAGGCCCTGCACCCACTTTCGTTGGGACTAGCCTCTCGGTGCGGCAGCGCGGGCCAAGCGGTCGTTGATGGCCAAGCCCAGACCGTGGTTCGGCACCGGCGCCACCGCAATGCCGGCGCGACCTGACGCCTGTGCCACGTGCAGCAGATCGAACAGACGGGCGGCGGCCTCGGTGAGGTCGCCACTCGCCGACAGCGTGGCATCACCCTTCACAGGGCCGAAGCCGATGTGAAATTCGTCTGGCCGCGCTGTCGCCGCCGCCAGCCGCACCGGCTGCTGCGGGGCATAGTGGGACTCCATCATGCCTGGGGCCTGCACAGCCGGCATGGCCTCTGACGCCAGCGGTTCACCGGCCAACGCAGCAATCGCCTCCACAGCCACCGCGCCGGGCCGCAGCAAGCGCCAGCCACCCGCTTCCACCGCAACAATCGTTGATTCCACCCCCGCCGAGCACGGCCCGGCATCGATCACCGGCACGTCCAGCGATTCCAGCACATGCCCCGCCCGCGTAGGCGAAATCCGCCCGGAGGCATTGGCCGACGGCGCCGCCAGCGGGCCCACGCTGCGCACCAGTGCCTGCATCACCGGATGCGCCGGGCAGCGCAGCGCGATCGTGTCGAGCCCGGCCGTTACCAGCGATGCCACCGGCGCGTCCGCCCGGCGCGGCAGCACCAAGGTCAGCGGCCCCGGCCAGAAGGACTGCGCCAGCGCGTGCGCCAGCGGCGAGAATACCGCCAAAGTCTCGGCCTGCGCCAGATCGGCCACATGCACGATCAGCGGGTTGAAGCTGGGCCGGCCCTTGGCGGCATAGATGCCTGCCACCGCTGCGCCATCGTCCGCGCGTGCCGCCAGCCCGTAAACCGTCTCCGTTGGCACCGCGACCAGGCCGCGCGCGCGCAGGATCGCCGCCGCTGCGGCAATGCCGGCGGCGTCGGGCAGAAGGATGCGGCTTTTGCTGGCCATGGCGCGCGTCTATACCGGGGTGACAGCGAAAACGGAAACCAGCTCATGCCCTACACCGCTCCCACCACAGAACAGCGTTTCGTGCTCGACGTGATCGCCGATCTGCCGGGCCTCGCCGCATTGCCCGCCTATGCCAACGCCACGCCGGACACGGTGGACGCGATCCTGGCCGAATCCGGCAAGCTGGCTGCGAATGTCTTCGCGCCGCTGAACAAGAGCGGCGACAAGGCCCACGCAAAACTGGATGACGGCGTGGTGACGCTGCCTGCCGGCTTCGTGGAAGCCTATGGCCAATATGTACAGGCCGGCTGGGCGGGCCTTGGCGTGCCGGAAGCGCATGGCGGCCAGGGCCTGCCCTTCGCCGTCGCGGTCGCCGTGCAGGAACAGCTCACCTCCGCCAACATGGCCTTCGCCCTGTGCATGATGCTCTCGCAAGGCGCGATCGAGGCGCTCGCCGCCCACGCCAGCCAGGAATTGCAGGAACGCTATCTCTCCAAGCTCGTCACCGGCGAGTGGACCGGCACGATGAACCTCACCGAGCCGACCGCCGGCAGCGACGTCGGCGCGCTGAAATCCCGCGCCGAGCCCAACCCGGACGGCAGCTGGCGGATCAAGGGCACCAAGATCTTCATCACCTGGGGCGAACATGACGCGGCGGACAACATCGTCCACCTCGTGCTGGCCCGCACGCCCGACAGCCCGGCCGGCACCAAGGGCATCAGCCTGTTCCTGGTGCCCAAGTTCCTCCCCGGCGGCACCCGCAACGATCTCAAATGCGTCGGCCTTGAACACAAGCTCGGCATCCACGCCTCCCCCACCTGCACGATGAGTTTCGGTGATCATGATCAGTGCATCGGCTGGATGGTCGGCCGTGAAGGCGGCGGCATGCGCGCCATGTTCACCATGATGAACAACGCCCGCGTGCAGGTGGGCCTGCAGGGCGTCGCCATTGCCGAAGGCGCGATGCAGCATGCGCTGGATTATGCCCGCACCCGCGTTCAGAGCGCCAAGTTCGGCGGCGGTCCTGCCGCTGTGCGCATCATCGAACATGCCGACGTGCGCCGCACCATCATGACGATGCGCGCGCTCACCGAAGCCAGCCGCGCGCTGGTGTATCTCAACGCCGCCGCCGTTGACCGGGCGCACACCGGCGACAAGGCCGGGCAAGGCCTCGCCGATCTGCTCACCCCCATCTCCAAAAGCTGGGCCACCGATATCGGCGTCGAGGTCGCCAGCCTTGGCGTGCAGATCTTCGGCGGCATGGGCTATGTCGAGGAAACCGGCGCGGCCCAATATCTGCGCGATGCCCGCATCGCCCCGATCTATGAAGGCACCAACGGCATCCAGGCCATGGACCTTGTCGGCCGCAAGCTGGGCATGGACGGCGGCCAGCATTGGAAGGACCTGCTCGGCGAAGTCCGCGCCACCCTGTCCGACCTGGATGAGGACGAGGAACTCAAGCTGATCACGCCTTGGCTGCAGGACGCGCTCGATTCCGCGCAGACCAGTTCGGTCTGGCTGGCCGGCGCCAACAACCCCGATGATGTCGCCGCCGGTGCCACGCCCTATCTGCGCCTGATGGGCCTCACCTTGGGCGGCTGGCTGCTCGCCAAGCAGGCGCTGGCATCGCGCGCCCACCCCGATCCGCAGTTCGCCGCCGCCAAACGCGCCACCGCCCGCTTCTTCGCCGAACAATTGCTGCCGCAGGTGCAGGCACTGAGCGCCTCGGCCATGCGCGGCGCGGCGCTGCTCTATGCGATTCCGGAAGACGGATTGGCCGCAGCCTAAACCCGCGCCCATACCCGCCCGTTACTCCCTCCAGATGGAGGTGGCAGAATGGGGGTGGAGGATCGCGTGCCGCGCCGCGTGCCAGCCTGGCGCGTGCGGGATGACCGCAACGGCCGGGTGCAGCAACGCTCGCGCTGGATGCTGATTGCCGGCAGTGCGCTGCTGCTGGTGGCGATGATGCTGGCCCGCTGGCTGCCGCACGGACCCGGCAGCGGCGCTGCAAAATCCGCGATTCCCATGGCGCCCGCCGTGGTGGCCGCGGCACCCATCGGCTTTGGTGAAAAACTGACGCCGGACAAGCTCAAGCTGGTTGATGTGCCGGCGCAGCAACGGCCCAAGGGGCACTTCGCACGCGTCGATCCCTTGATTCTGGGCCAGGGCCGCACCGCCATGCGCCCCATCGCGGCCAACGAGATCATCACCGAAGCGGCGCTGATCACCGGCACCACCCGGCTTTCCACCGCGCCGCTGCTTGGCCCCACCATGCGAGCGCTGGCGGTGCAGGTGAACGAGGTGGCCGGCGTATCGGGGCTCGTGTTCCCCGGCGATCGGGTGGACCTGTTCCTGATCCGCCAGCCCGATGAAGCCATGCCCTATGCCGAACTGCTGGCGCAGAATATCCGCGTGCTGGCCGTAGGCAGCGACATGAACATCGCCCGCGAAAAGCCCGGCGTGGTGAAGACCGTGACAGTTGAAGTGAACCCGTTGCAGGCGCAAAAGCTCCCGCTCGCCATGGCCACCGGCGAAATCAGGTTGGCCCTGCGCCCGTTCGGCAATGAAACGCGGGTGCGGCTGCAAAGCCTGCAGGTGAGCGACCTGAACGATGGCACCACCACAAGGATGGTGCGCAAGCCCGGCAACGCACCAGCCGCCGCCCCCCGGCCGGCGGCCCCGCACCAACGCCCCGCCCAAAGCGTGATCGTGATGCGCGCAGGGGCAGCCAGCGCGGCAGAAATGCTCCCCTGATTGGCGGTGAAAAGCCCCGGCAATCCGCCAATCAGCACGGGCACCAGACCATGATGATCCGGGCTTTCCTTGACTTTCCCCTAAATCACGCCCACATAAGCGTTGCTAATCGTCGCCTGCGACGGAAATCGACTCGTTAAAATCGGCTCCTCTTCCTTTCTCGCGCTACCAGCTCCAGTCGTGCATTTGCGGCTGGGTTTCGTGTTTTCGCGAAAGGAAAACATCTCATGATTACCGGAACCGTCAAATTCTTCAATGCCGACAAGGGCTATGGTTTCATCTCGCCGGAAAATGGTGGCGATGACAACTTCGTCCACATCAGCGCCGTCGAGCGCGCCGGCATGAGCACCCTGAACAAGGACCAGCGCGTCAAGTACGAACTGGAAACCGATCGCCGCGGCAAGACCTCGGCTGTCAACCTCGAAGCTGCGTAAGCGGCAGGGGCCGGGCAGCGCCGCAAGGCTGCTGCCCGCCCTTCGAGGCGCCCCTGCGCGGCGGTCGTTCCAGCCTTCGGGCCGGAAAACACCCGCGCAGGGTTGCTGCCTTCCTGTTCACACCACCCAATCACGACAGCATAATGGGCGCTCAACTGCGCCAAGACTTTGATGACCATACCCACGATTGAAAACACCAGCCGGGCGCAAACTGTGCGCCGCACGCTCACCCCGCATTACGGCAACCGCGAATATCGCCGTTCACCCGTCCTCTCCCGCAGCGAACTGCGCCAGCTGGTGCTCGATCAGCTGGGTTGACCAGCCACCCGGCCCGCCACCCCGCTCTGGCCGGTCCCGCAAAGGATCACAGCATGCGCGCCACCAGCCTGTTCTACTCCACCCAAATCGAACAATGCGCCCGCAACGCCGCCGATGCCGTGCTGGACAATCAACGCACCATATTCCTGCGTGCCCAGGCTGCCTGGCAGACACTGGCCGACAAGGAAATCGCCGCCCAGGCTGAGCGCGACAAGCGCCTGCCGGCCTGAACCAGCTTGGTTCAGGGCGCCGGATGCATCGCCCGATCAACCCAGTGCGCGCACAGCGCCCCCGCCAGTTGCGCGGCCACGAACGCCGGCACGCTGGCCGGTGCGATGCCATCGAATGTATCGGTCAGGCTGCGCGCAAAGGTGAGCGTTGGATTGGCGAAGCTGGTTGACGACGTGAACCAGCAGGCCGCCGTGATATAAAGCGCCACGCAGGCCGGCACCGCTTCCGGGCGATGCCGCCCGCTGAGCAGCACGGTGAGCAGCAGGCCGAAAGTGGCGATATACTCGCCCAGCCACTGCCCGGCGCCGTCGCGCACATGGCTGGAAAACTGCAGGATCGGCAGATCGAACATGGCGTGCGCGCACCAAACGCCAGCAATGCCGGCCACCAGCTGCACCGCCATCATCGCCGCGCCGCTGGCCCACGTGCCTTCGCCGCGCAACCGTGTGACGATGGTGACAGCCGGGTTGAAATGCGCGCCCGATATCGGTCCCAGCATGGCGATCAGCACATAAAGCATCGCGGCGATCGCCGCGACATTGCCGATCAGTGCCACCGCGACATTGCCGCCGGCCAGCCGCTCCGCCATCACGCCCGATCCCACCACGCAGGCAAACAGCAGGAAACTGCCCAATGCCTCACCCACCAATATCGCCCGCATGCTGCCCCCCGGCCTTGTTGTTGGCGCCATCATCGGGGCGCTGGCGCGGCTGTCAACCGCTCAGCGCATCGGGAAGGGCAGTCCGCGCTCCCCCACCGGCGGCAGCACATCATCCACATCGATCACCCGCGCTTCATTGCTGCTGCCGGGCAGGGCAGCCAGTGTCTGGGCGGCGCGATCCAGCACCAAATCCCACGCCGCCGCCATGGCCGGCGTGAAGCCTTCGCCGCAGCCATCGCGGATCACGGCGGCAACGATGGGCAGGAAATCGGCAAACACGGCGCGCGGGATGCCATAGGCATCGTGCGTGATGGCCTCGGTGCCCAGGAACGCCCCGCCCCAGCCGCCGTCCGGCGCGTAGGGAGCGGCCAGATCCAGCACCATCTCGAAACTGCGGTTGAGCATCTCGCCACGGATGCGGCCCGAGGTGTCGCGCCAGAATTCGGTTTCCATGGCCGGGTGCAGCGCAAACAGCCGCGCATAGATCGCCGGCTGCGGATCGCCGATTCGGGCAACGGCCAGTTCCAGGCTGGATTCGACGGCGCGGTGGTGCATGAACCCACGCTGCGCTGTGACCCGGCTGGCCACAAGTGCCGGTTTTGCAGAGGGCAGCAACGCCGGACCGGCGTTAACCCTTTATTATTGGGTTTGCCATTGACAAATTTGTGACAAACTTTAACAAAGCGTTTCTAATGTTGTTGCGTTGGTGTGTTTGCGTAAGGCCAACGCCGAAGTGGGGGGATGTTCCGATGTCCGAGGCGCGGCCGTTCGTTGATTATTATGCGATCCTGCGGGTTCATCCCGAGTGCGATCACCGCACGCTGGAAATCGCCTATCGCAACCTTGCGAAAATCTATCACCCCGATCATCCGGAAACCGCCGACATCGACATGTTCAATGCGGTGATCGAGGCCTATCGCGCGCTCAAGGATCACGGCAAGCGCCTGGCCTATGACGCGCTCTACAGCAGCAACACCGGCTTCGCGTTTTCCGCCGACGATGACATCCTGGCTGAAGAGCGCACTGCGCTGTCCGATGCCGATGTCCATGCCGAAGTGCTGCTGTACCTGTACAAGCGCCGCCGCGAACGCGCCCAGGAACCGGGCGTGGGCCAGTATGAACTGCAGCGCATGCTGGGCTGCACCACCGAAGCCTTTGATTTCCACGCTTGGTATCTGAAGGCCAAGGGCCTGATTGAAACCACCGACGCCGGATCGTTGGCCATCACCATCGCTGGGGTTGATCATGTGATCAGCACGTCGCGCACTGTGGCGCAGGAAAAGCTGCGCATCACCCAGTTCGCCTGCAACCCCGGCCCGCGCGCCTGGCCGCACGCCGCCGCCGCCTGAACCGGGCCAGCTTGCACCCCAAGCTGATAGACGCACGCGCTGCTTGGCGTTAGGGAACGGGCAATCCCGTTTCTTCATGCAAAGCAGACCCTCGTGAACCTGTTTACCGACTATGCCGCCGTTCTGAAGGCGGCGCTGGCTGAGTTGACCGACGCTGGCACCCTGCCCACCGGCCTGTCCCATGCCAACGTCACCGTGGAACCGCCGCGCGATGCCAGCCACGGCGATCTGGCCACCAATGCCGCGATGGTACTGGCCAAGCCTGCGGGCATGAACCCGCGCGCATTGGCCGAAGCGCTGGTCGCCGCCCTGCGCACAAAGCCGGGCATCGCCGCCGCCGAAGTGGCCGGGCCGGGCTTCATCAACCTGAAGCTGGCCGACAGCGTGTGGCACGCACAGATCAACGCCATGCTCGGCGCCGGCAGCGATTATGGCCGCTCCACCGTGGGCCAGGCCAAGCGCATCAACGTCGAATATGTCTCCGCCAATCCCACCGGGCCGATGCACATGGGCCATTGCCGCGGTGCGGTGGTGGGCGATGCCCTGGCGGGCCTGCTGGAATATGCCGGCTGGGACGTGACCAAGGAATATTACATCAACGATGCCGGCGGCCAGGTCGATACGCTCGCCCGTTCCGCCCACCTGCGCTATCGCGAGGCGCTGGGTGAGACGATCGAGATCCCGGAAGGCTTCTACCCCGGCGATTATCTGGTGCCGGTGGGCGCCGCGCTGGCCGCCGAGTTCGGCGACACGCATGTGAACGCGCCCGAAGCCGATTGGTTGGCCCTGTTCCGCACCCGCACGGTCGCCCTGATGATGGTGCGTATCCGTGCCGATCTGGCCCTGCTCGGCATCGAACAGTCAGTGTTCTTCTCCGAAGCCTCGCTCGGCACCAAGGTGCAGGACGCGCTCGACACGCTGAAGTCCAAGGGCCTGATCTATGAAGGCGTGCTGGAAAAGCCGAAAGGCGATGCCGCCGACGATTGGGAAGCCCGCCCGCAAACCCTGTTTCGCTCGACCGATTTCGGTGACGATCAAGACCGGGCGATGCAGAAATCGAATGGCAACTGGACCTATTTCGCCGGCGACGTCGCCTATCACTGGGACAAGCTGACGAGGGGCCATGACGCGCTGGTCAACATCTTCGGCGCCGATCACGCCGGCTATGTGAAGCGGATGACAGCGGCGGTGAAGGCGCTTTCCGATGGCCGCGTGCCGCTCGACATCAAGATCGTGAACCTGGTGAAGCTGCTGCGCGCCGGCGAACCGGTGAAGATGTCCAAGCGGGCCGGCACGTTCGTGACGCTGGGCGAAGTGGTTGAGGAAGTGGGCAAGGATGTGGTCCGCTTCGTCATGCTCACCAAGCGGCCGGAATCGATGATGGATTTCGATTTCGCCAAGGTGGTGGAACAGAGCCGCGACAACCCGGTGTTCTATGTGCAGTATGCCCACGCCCGCATCGCCTCGCTGGGCCGCAAGGTCGCCGAAGCCGGCGTGGCTCTGCCGGAACCGGACCTGGCGCTGCTCGATGCCGATGAGCTGAACGTGGTGAAGATGGCCGCCAACTTCCCGCGCATCGTGGAACAGGCCGCCGATGCCCGTGAGCCGCACCGCATCGCCTTTTATCTGGGCGATCTGGCCGCCGCCTTCCACAGCCAATGGAACGCCGGCAATGATGATGCGACCCGTCGCTTTGTGCTGGCCGATCGGCCTGATCTGACCGCAGCGCGGCTGGCCATGGCGCGCGCGGTGGGGCAGGTGATCAGAAACGGCCTCGCGGTGATCGGGGTGGCCGCTGCCGAGGAGCTGCACTGATGGCGCAAAGGGACGAAGACGCCCCCTGGCTGGCTGAGGCGGCGCCGCTGCGGGCCGCGCCAAAGAAGCGCCCGCTGCTCAACATCGTCATCGCCGTGCTGGCGTTGGGCGCGGTGGCGGCGGTGGCGCTGCTGATGCTGCTCGGCCGGCGCGATGGCGGCTCGTCCCAGGGTTATATGGAAGCCGATCAGGCACCGCTGATCGAAGCCGATGCCGGCCCCTACAAGGTGCCGCCCGCTGATCGCCAGGGCATGGATGTGCAGGGCGACGGCGAGGTGATCCATGAAGCCGTGCGCGGCGAGAATCCGGGTGCGGTGATCGACATGGGCGCCCTGCCCGAAGAATCGCTGGGCCGGCCGCGTGATCTGCTGCCGCCAGGCAGCGCAGCGCCGCCGCCCGCCGCGCCAGCTGGCCATCCGGTGCAGGTGCAGGTGATGCCGGCCGGGCCGGCCGTCACGGCACCCGCCCGCCCGCTGGCCAAACCCGCGGTGCCGCAGCCGGTGGCCGTGAAGCCAGTGCCAGCCAAGCCCGTTGCAGTGCCGCCAGCGCCCGCCAGCAAGCCGCCAGCCGCCGCCAGCGCAACGCCCAAAACCGTCACCAAACCGCCAGCGCCCGTCACCCCGCCGGCAGCAACCGGCAGCAAGACGGTGCAGATCGGTGCCTTTTCGAGCGAGGCCAAGGCCGAAGAGGAATGGGCCCGGGTGTCCGGCAAGGCCAAGCTGACAGGCAAGCAGATCCAGAAACTGACCTCGTCCAGCGGCAAGACGATGTGGCGGGTGCGCGGCACGGCCGCTGATCCCGATGCCTCCTGCAAGGCCATTCTGGCAGTCAAGGGCGCCTGCGAGGTGAAGAAGTGATGCAGCCGCTTTTCCTCGGGCTCGCCGGCCTTGTCCTGAATGACGACGAGCGCGCGCTGTTCCGCGCCGCCAATCCGGCCGGTTATATCCTGTTCAAAAGAAACGTCGATTCGCCGGATCAGGTGCGCGCGCTGACCCAGAGTTTGCGCGATCTGGCCGGCCGCGATGTGCCGATCCTGATCGATCAGGAAGGCGGCCGCGTCGCCCGCCTGCGCCCGCCGCATTGGCCCGAATTCCCCACAGGGGAACGCTTCGGCCTGCTCTACGACAAGGCGCCGATCACCGCGATCGAGGCGTGCCGGTTGAATGCGCTGGCGCTGGCAGCCCTGTTGAAGGACCTCGGCATCAACGTCGATTGCCTGCCGCTGCTCGACGTGCGTGATACCCAAGGTCATGATATCATTGGCGATCGCAGCTTCGGTGCGGAACCGATGGTGGTCTCTGCGCTCGGCAAGGCGGTGCTCGATGGCTTCCGCGCCGGCGGCATCTGCGGCGTCGTCAAGCATATCCCCGGCCACGGCCGCGCCCGGGCGGACAGCCATTTGGAACTGCCCGTGGTCACCGCCAGCCGGGATGAACTGGAGCGCGATTTTGAGCCGTTCCGCCGCCTCGCCGACGCCCCGATGGCGATGACCGCTCACATCACCTACACCGCGCTCGACGCCGCGCGCTGCGCCACGCTTTCTCCAGATGTGATTGATTTCATTCGCCAGGATATTGGCTTCGGCGGCCTGTTGATGTCCGATGATCTGGGCATGCACGCGCTCGGCAACCCGCAATCGGGCGGCCACCCGCCGGGCAGCAACGCCCTGCAGGATTTCGGCGCCCGCGCGCTCGCCAGCCTCGATGCCGGCTGCGACATCGCTCTGCATTGTTCGGGTGATTTCAATGAGATGCGTTCCATCGTCGAGGCCGCGCCGGTGATGAGCGAAGTCGCCACCACCCGCCTTGCCGCCGCCATGGCCTGGATGGGGCCGGGTGACAGCACGCCGGTGGCGGAATGGGCCGCCGCCCGCGACGCCCTGCTGGCGCTGGCGTGATCGAAGCGGACGAGCAGTTCGATCTGCCGGTGCGGGCTGCACCGGAAACGAGCACGCTGATCCTGCAACTGGGCAGCTGGGAAGGCCCGCTCGATCTGCTGCTCACTCTGGCGCGGGCGCAAAAGGTTGATCTGGCGCAGATTTCCATCCTGGCGCTGGTGGATCAATATCTGGGTTTCATCCGCGACGCCAAGGCGCTCAGCCTGGAACTGGCCGCCGATTACCTCGTCATGGCCGCTTGGCTGGCCTATTTGAAATCGCTGCTGCTGCTACCCAAGGACCCGGAGGCCGAACCCGATCCGGCTGAGCTGGCGCTGAAACTGCAATTCCAGCTGCAACGGCTGGAAGCCATGCGCGAATCCGGCCAGAAACTGCTCGCCCGCCCGCAGCTGGGCTGGGACATGTTCCGCCGCCCCAATCCGGAAGGCCTGGCCGAAGAGAAGCGCGCCACATTTGAATGCAGCTATTATGATCTGCTTTCCGCCTATGGCGCCATCACCGCGCGGCGCTCACGCTCCGTCCATGTCGTCCGCCGCCGGCCTGTGATGGCGCTGGATGAAGCCATTGAACGGCTTGAACATTTGTTGGGCCGCAGCATCGACTGGACGGAACTGGTGCGCTTCCTGCCGGCCGATTTGGTGGACGAATCCTATGCCCGCTCGGTGCTGGCCTCCAGCTTTGTCGCCGCGCTGGAACTCACCCGCCAGGGCAAGGCGACGCTGAGCCAAGGCGTCGCCTTTGCCCCCATCCTGCTGAGGGCCCGTCATGACTGACGAGACTGTGGATTTCGTACTGACCCGCGCCTTGGAAGCGATCCTGTTCGCGGCCGACGCGCCCTTGAGCCTGACCGAGATCACCCGCCATGTCGGCGAACGCGGCGACCTTTTGCCCACGCTGCGGGCGCTCGCCACCAGTTACGAACCGCGCGGCATCAACCTCGTCGAACGCGGCGGCAAATGGCAGTTCCAGACCGCGCCCGATCTCGGCCATTTCCTGCGCACCAGCCGCGAAACGGTGAAAAAACTCAGCCGCGCTGGCGTCGAAACACTGGCGGTTATCGCCTATCACGAGCCGGTGACGCGACCGGAAATCGAGGAAATCCGTGGGGTTGCGGTTTCCGGCGGCACGATCGACGTGTTGATGGAAGCTGGCTGGGTCCGCCCCGCCGGTCGCCGCGAAACCCCCGGCCGGCCGTTACAATATGCAACGACGCCGGAATTCCTTGCCCATTTCAATCTCACCAGCCGGCGCGACCTGCCCGGCATGGCGGATCTGAAGGCCGCCGGCCTGCTCGACCGCGAGCCGCCGCGCGAGCTGCCGCTGCCACTGGGCGGGCGCGAGGAATGAAAAGCCCGCTCACGCCATGGGCATGAGCGGGCTTTGAAGCTTCAACGTATAAGCAGGATCAGCGGCGGAACAGCGCCTCGCCCTGCTCCAGCGCGGTGCCGGGCGTGTTCGAAACCGGCGTTTCCGGCGCATTGGCGGCGGCATAACGTTCGGCCTGCAGCTGATTGATCAGCGCGGCGCGATCGGCTTCCACCTTCTCCGGATCAACGCTGGTATCGATGCCGGCCTTCTTGGCGGCAGCGGCGACCAGCGCATCCATTTCGCGCTGGCTGGTCAGGCCCAGCGTCACTGGGTCACGCGGCTGGAGATTGGCGTAGTTCCAGTGGCTCTTGTCGCGGATGGCGGCAATCGTCGTTTTGGTGGTGCCGATCAGCTTGGAAATCTGGCCGTCGGTGATTTCCGGGTGGTTCTTGATGATCCACAGGATGCCATCGGGCTTGTCCTGGCGCTTTGAAACCGGCGTGTAGCGCGGGCCCGACGTGCGGCGCGCCAGTTCCGGCATGCGCGAAATCTTGATGTCGTAATCCGGATTGGCTTCACCCTTGTCCAGCTCTTCGCGGGTCAATTCGCCAGCGCGGATCGGATCGCGCCCCTTCAGCTTGGTGGCGGCGGTATCATCGGCGATCGCCTGGATTTCCAGGATGTGCAGGCCGCAGAAATCGGCGATCTGCGAAAAGGTGAGCGCGCTGTTGTCCACCAGCCAGGCGGCGGTGGCATGCTGCATCAGGGGCAGGGTGGTGGCCATGGTCTTGGCTCCTTTACGGAATAAAAACAGCCGCCCCTTGCGGGACGGCTTGACACAGACAGCTTGTAATGGAGGGCGCACTGTGGCGCAAGGGCGCTCTATGCTGCCCTCCCCCGCCCAACTGGCTGCGCTTGATGCTGCCGATCCGCTCAGCGCCGCCCGCGCGCGCTTCCGCTTGCCACCGGGGATCGTCTATCTCGACGGCAACTCATTGGGGCCATTGCCCGCCGCCCTGCCCGATCGCTTGGCACAGACAGTGGCAAGCGAGTGGGGCGATGGCCTGATCCGCAGCTGGAATGATGCCGGCTGGATCGATCTGCCGGTCTTGTTGGGCGCCGCCATCGCGCCAATCGTCGGCGCCGAGCCCGCATCTGTGGTGGCCTGCGATTCGGTCAGCCTCAACCTGTTCAAGCTGGCCAGCGCGGCGCTGGCGCTGCGGCCTGGCCGCCGCACGATCCTGATGGAGGCCAGCGACTTCCCCACCGATGCCTATGTGATGCAGGGGTTGGCGCAGCTGGCCGGTGTCACGCTGAAGCGCGTCGAACGTGCCGATCTCGCCGCCGCGCTGGATGGCGATGTGGCGCTACTGCTGCTGACGCATGCGCATTACGTGACATCCCAGGTCCATGACATGGAAGTGATGAGCGCTACCGCGCACAAAGCCGGCGCGCTCACCCTTTGGGATCTGTCGCACTCGGCGGGCGCATTGGTGGTCAATCTCGATGCCGACGGCGCCGATTTCGCGGTCGGCTGTGGCTATAAATTTCTCAATGGCGGACCCGGCGCGCCGGCCTTCGCCTATATGGCCCGCCGCCACTGGGACACGGCGCAGCCGGCGCTGACCGGCTGGATGGGCCATGCCGCCCCTTTCGATTTCGCCGCCGACTATGCACCCGCATCAGGCGCGCGCCGACTGCTCACCGGCACGCCGCCGATCCTGGCCATGCGCGCGCTGGAAGCCGGGGTGGCGACGTTCGACGGCATCGATCTTGCCGCCGCCGAGTCAAAGTCGCGCCAGCTCGTCCACCTCTTTGCCGCCGGCGCGGCAACGCTGCCCGGCGTCACAGTGGACGCGCCACCCGCTGTTCGCCACGGTGCCCACGTCATCATTCGCCACCCTGAAGCCCGTCGCGTGATGACCGCGTTGATCGCCCGCGGCGTCATCGGCGACATGCGCCCGCCCGATGCCATGCGTTTCGGTTTCCCGGCGCTGACCACCCGTTTTGCCGATATCGGCCTGGCGCTCGAAGCGGTGCAGGCGGTGCTGACCAGCGGCGAATGGCGGGAAGAGCGTTTCGCGCCAAAGGGGATGGTCAGCTGACCTGCAACACGATCTTCCCCACGTGTGCGCCGGCCTCCATCCGCGCATGGGCGGCGGCGGCTTCGGCGAGCAGGAACACCATGTCGGTCACCGGCGTCAGCCGCCCGGCCTCGAACGCCGGCCAGATCACGCCTTCCAGCGTTTCGGCGATCGCCGTCTTGAAGGCGATGGGGCGCGGGCGCAGCATCGAACCGGTCAGCACCAGCCGCTTGCGCATCACAAGCGCCAGGTTCACTTCCGCCGTTGGCCCGCGCTGGAAGGCGATGCTCACGTGGCGGGCATCGTCGGCCATGCAGGCGATATTCTTCGGCACATAATCGCCGCCCACCATGTCGAGCACGATGTCGACGCCCTTGCCGCCGGTCAGCGCCAACACCTCGGCGGCAAAATCCTGGGTCTTGTAATTGATCGCGTGCGCCGCACCGTGTGCCATAGCCGCCGCGCATTTTTCATCGCTGCCGCAGGTGGCAATCGCAGTCAGCCCGACTTCCTTGGCCAATTGCAGCGCGGTGATGCCGATGCCGCTGGTGCCGCCGTGGATCAGGATTGTCTCGCCTGGCCGCGCCCGACCACGGTCCATTACGTTGGACCAGACGGTGAACCAGGTTTCCGGCAGGCCGGCGGCATCCGTCATCGCCATGCCGGCGGGCACCGGCAGACACTGGCCGGCCGGCGCGGTGCAATATTCGGCATAACCGCCGCCCGCCACCAGCGCGCACACCGCATCACCCGGCCGCCAGCGCGTTACCTCGCTGCCCACCGCCACCACGGTACCGGCGATTTCGAGGCCCATGATTGTCGGCGTGCCGGGCGGCATCGGATAGAGGCCCAGCCGCTGCAGCACATCGGGCCGGTTTACCCCGGCCGCCGCCACCTTCACCAACACTTCGCTTGGGCTGGGCTGCGGGACGGGGCGGGAGACGGGAATCAGAACCTCAGGACCTCCCGGCGCGGCGGGGTCGATGGCGGTCATATGGCTGGGAATGGTCATGGGACGGATATTGACAGGGCAGCCCGCCCGGTCAACCGTAGCGATTGTGTTCGACGAAGCCGACCTGCCCAAGAAGAAGAGTGACCTGCTGGCCGATCTGGCCCGGGAGGACCTCGATCGCCTCTCCATCGTCGATCTGGACGAGCGCATCGCCGGGCTTGAAGCGGAGCTGGTGCGCACGAAAGCCAAGCGCGAAGGCGCAGCGCAATTCCGCGCTGCAGCCGACAGCCTGTTCAAGAAGTAACCAACCATGACCACATCGCCCCAAACATCTTTGGGCACGCATGATTTCGTCGCGGATACGCGCAACGAGACGATCCTGATCAACGTCAATGGCCAGCTGCTCCGCCGCGCCGAGGCGATGGTGAGCGTGTTCGATTCCGGCTTCATGCTGGGCGACGGCGTGTGGGAAGGCCTGCGCGTCCACGCCGGCCGCATCGCCTTCCTTGATCAGCATCTCGATCGGCTGTGGGAAGGCGCCAAGGCCATCTACATGGATATCGGCATCAGCCGCGAGGAGCTGGAGCGGCGCATTTACGCCACCATCGACGCCAACGCGATGAGCGCCTGCCACATCCGCCTCATGGTGACACGTGGGCTGCGTTCCACGCCCTATCAGGATCCGCGCGTGGTGGTCTCACCCGCCACGATCGTGATCATCGCCGAGTACAAGGACCCGCTGCCCGCCACCATCGAGAAGGGCATTCGTCTCGCCACCGTGCACGTGCGGCGCGGTTACCCGGACGTGCAGGACCCGAAGCTCAACAGCCATTCGAAACTGAACTGCATCACCGCCTGCATCCAGGCGACGCAGGCCGGCGCGGACGAGGCGTTGATGCTCGATCCGCACGGGTTTGTGGCGACGTGCAACAGCACGCATTTCTTCATCGTGAAGAAGAACCGCCGCGGGGTGGAGGAAGTGTGGACATCGTCGGGGGATTATTGCCTCGCCGGCATCACGCGCGGCAACGTGATCGCGGTGTGTGAGGACAATGGTATCCCGGTTTTCCAGAAGAATTTCTCGCTGACCGACGTCTATTCCGCGAGCGAAGCCTTTGTGACCGGCACTTTTGCCGGCGTGGTGCCCGTGACCAGCATCGATGGCCGCAAACTGACCGATGCGCGCGGCCCGATGGTGGCGCGGTTGCAGGGCCTGTATCGCGCGTTGATCGAAGCCGACGTCACGGCGCGGGGGCGGCTGTGACCAACCGGATTGCCCAACCCCTTCGTATTGCCATGTGGTCAGGGCCGCGCAACCTGTCGACGGCGATGATGCGCAGCTTTGGGGCGCGCGGTGATTGCCATGTGAGTGACGAGCCGTTTTACGGCGCCTACCTTCACCACACCGGCGACGATCACCCGATGGCCGGCGACGTGATCGCCGACATGGACTGCGATTGGCACAGTGTCACCGCCGCGCTTTCCGGCCCCTGCGCGCAGCCGATATGGTACCAGAAGCACATGGTGCACCACATGGTCGGGGAGGTAACACTGGGTGATCTGGAGGGCTTCAAACACGCCTTCCTGATCCGCGCGCCGGAACGGGTGATCGCCAGCTACGCCGAAAAGCGCGAGGTGGTGACGGCGGAAGGCCTGGGGTTCGCCCAGCAGCGCGCCTGGTTCGAGGCGGAAGCCGACCGGCTGGGCCACGCCCCGCCGGTGGTCGATTCGGCCGATGTGCTGGCGGATCCGGCCGGGACGCTGTCCCGCCTGTGCGCGGCGCTGGGCATCGCGTGGACCGACTCCATGCTGCACTGGCCGGCCGGCCCGCGCGACACCGACGGGGTATGGGCGCCGCACTGGTATGGCCGGGTGCTGGCCTCCACCGGCTTTGATGGCCGCGAAGGGCCGCTGCCGGCGTTGACAGGCGAAGCGGCAAACGTGCGTGACGAATGCCGGCCGCATTATGAGTTCCTCAGCGCGCACAAGCTCTGACTCCCCCCTGGCCATCACCGCGTCAAAAGCGACAGGTTGCCCAAGGCTGACGTGCGCGTAATCTGCTGCCCAATCAGCTTTGGGGAGTGGACCCGTGAATTTCGATTTTTCCGACGAAGCCAAGGAACTCGGCGAGCAGGCGCGTAAACTGCTCGCCGAAAAGGCCGGCACCGGCCCGGCGCGCAAGGCGATGGCCGCTGACGCCGCAGCGATGGACGCCGCCCTGTGGAAAGAGATTGCCGAACTGGGCTGGACCGCCGCGCGCGTGCCGGAAGCCCATGGTGGCCTTGGCCTCACGGTCGAGGAAGTCGCCCAGCTGGCTGAAGCCGCCGGTGGCAGCCTTGCCCATGTGCCGCTCGTCTCCACCCTGCTCGCCACCGAAGCGCTGGTGCTGGCTGGCAGCGAAGCCCAGCAGGCCAAGTGGCTGCCCGGCATCGCCAGCGGTGAGATCATCGCGTGCGTCGCCTGGAGCGAACCCGGCGCGGTGAGCCCGGCCACGGTGAAGACCGTGTCCAGCGGCAGCGCCCTGACCGGCGTGAAGCAGCCGGTGGCCGATCTGGCCGTGGCCCATGTCGCCATCGTGGCGGCGGCCGGCGCCGATGGCCCGCAGCTTTACATCGTCGATCTGAAGGGCGCGCAGACGGCGGCGGTGGAAACCGTCGATCTCGTCCGCCGCCATGGCAAGCTGACGCTCAACAACACGCCGGCCGAAGCGCTGGGCACGGCCGGCGACTATCAGGATTGGCTCGACCGCGCCGCCGTGATCCTGGCCTATGAAGCCATTGGCACCGCTGGCGCCGCGATGGCGATGACGGTGGATTATGCCAAGACCCGCGTCGCCTTCGGCCAGAAGATCGGCCGTTATCAGGCGGTCAAGCACAAGTGTGCCGACATGTATATCAAACTGGAACTGGCCCGCGCCCACGCGCTGCATGGCCTCGCCATGATCGGCACCAATGGTGCCGAACTGCGCCAGGTGGCGGCTGCCGCCCGCGTCGCCAGCCTGGATGCGCTGGCCTATTGTGCCGAGGAAAATGTGCAGCTGCACGGCGGCATCGGCTTCACCTGGGAAAGCGATTGCCAATTCTATTACCGCCGCAACCGGGCGCTGGTCGCCGCGCTTGGTCCGCGCGGCTGGTGGGCCGATCGGCTGGTGCGCGCCCTGGAACAGCGCAACAGCGCCGCGGCGTGACGAAATGCGCCTCGACAGATTGAGCGGTCGAGGGTGAAAACAGCTTCGGGAGAGACATCATGGATTTTAACGACGCCCCGCAGGAAGCCGAATTTCGCGCCGTTGTGCGCGCCTGGCTGAACGAGAATGCCACCGAATATCGCGATCCACCGCCGGAAGGCATGAAGCTGCCGGAATTCATCGCGCGATCCAAGGCATGGCAGGCCAAGAAACACGCCGCCGGCTACACTGGCATCACCTGGCCCAAGATGTTCGGCGGCCAGGGCCTGACGCCCATGCACAGCATCATCTATGGCCAGGAAGAAAGCCGCTGGCACGTGCCGCAGGGCCTCTATTCCATTGGCCTGGGCATGTGCATCCCCACCGTCTTCACCCACGGCAACCCCGAAGTGGTGCAGCGTTATGTGCCCAAGGCGCTGCTGGGCGAAGAAGTCTGGTGCCAGCTCTTCTCCGAACCGGCGGCGGGTTCCGACCTTGCCGGCATCCGCACCAAGGCGGTGCGTGAGGGCGATGAATGGGTGATCGACGGCCAGAAAGTGTGGACCAGCTTCGCCCACGCCTCCGATTTCGGCATCGTCGTCTGCCGCACCGATCCAAACATGCCCAAGCACAAGGGCCTCACCATGTTCATCGTGAACATGAAGTCCCCGGGCGTGACCGTGAAGGGCATCAAGCAGATGTCGGGCGGCAGCGATTTCAACGAAGTCTTCTTCGATGGCGTGCGGGTGAATGATTCGCATCGTCTGGGCGCCGTGGGGGACGGCTGGAAGGTTGCGCTCACCACGCTGATGCACGAGCGCCTCGCCGTCGGCGGCAAGCCGCGTTACGCGCCCGGCTATGAAACGCTGATGAAGCTGGCCAAGGGCGTGGAAGCGCCGGACGGCAGCCCCGCCATCGGCGCCAGCGACGTGCGCCAGAAGATCGCCCAGACCTACATCAACGATCAGGGCATCAAGCTGACCCAGATGCGCGCGCTGTCGGCCCTGTCCAAAGGCCAGGTGCCGGGGCCGGAACAGTCCATCTCCAAGGTGGTGGTGGCGAAAACCATGCAGGATCTCGCCAGCTTCGCGCTCGACCTGTCGGGCGGAGATGGCTTTGTGGCCGGGGCCGATGCCGATCCGGAACTGGCCAAGCTGCAAGGGTCGTACATCGGTTCGGCCGGCCTGCGCATCGCCGGCGGGACGGACGAAATCCTGCGCAACATCATCGCCGAACGCGTGCTGGGCCTGCCCGGCGATATGCGGCCGGACAAGGACACGCCGTTCAATCAGGCGGTACCGGCGTAAGCGACGGACAATGACAAGGGGCGCTGGCCAATCGGCCGGCGCCCCTTCTTGCGTCAACTAGCCGGGCAACCCTCCGGCACCGGCGCCAGGCTCAGCTCCGCCTTGGCCTTCAGCAGATCGGCCTTGTAATCGGCGGTGTCCTCGATCTGCTGATAGAGCGCGGTGGCCATCAGGCGGCCGCTGGTCACATCCGATGCCCAGTGCACCCGGCAGGCGATGCGCAGATCGCCCGTGGCCTTGCCGAACTTCAGCAGCGCGGCGCTGCGTTCCGGGCGTGCATCAGCCAGGATCAGGCCCCACAGCCAGCCGACCGCAGCATGGCCGGACGGATAGGCAAAGCCCAGCGCCTTCCCGCCGTCTTTCGCGGCATCCGGGTCGCAGGCCTTGCCCCTATCCGTGCTGAACGGCCGCGGGCGCTTGTAATAATCCTTGGCCAGGAACACGGCGCGGCCCAGATCGGTGCCGGCGCGCCGCAGCAACATCATGGTGGCCGGCGTGGTTTGCGGGGTGAGCGTGGCGCCGAGCGCACAACTCACGGTCTTGACGAAGCTGGGGCTGGTCACGCTCAACTGGCCGATGGCGCTCTGCCACAGTGGCCCGCCGATGCCGCGCTTGCTCTGGCGATAGAGGAATTTGTCGGCCTGCTCATCGGTGCTGCCGGCTTCGGGCGGCGGCGGCAACAGTCGCATCAGGGCCAGCGGCGGCCTGTCCGCCACATAACCTGAGGCCGCCGGTGCGGCGGTGGTCATCATGGGCTGGGCCGCCAGCGGCGCGGCAGTGAGCATCAGGGCTATCAGCATCAGGCGCATTTCAATCTCCCATGCAGGAAATCCATCATGGCGCGCCGCTACCGGGCTGACCAGTGCTTCCTGTTCGCCACTGCGACATTACAAACGTGTTGCAGTGGGCCGTTTGCCCCTTGATATCTGGCCCAGCCGGGCAGACATTGGCTGTAGGCCCTCCATACGGCCGGGCCGGCCAACGGCGCTCCTTTCCCCCGAAGGGCGCGCCACGGAGATGTTGATGCCCTCGTTCACCCGCGAACTCGAAAAGACCCTGCACAACGCGCTGGCCGAAGCCGCGCGCCGCACCCACGAATATGCCACGCTCGAACATCTCTTGCTGGCGCTGACCACCGATACCCACGCCGCCCAGGTGATGAATGCCTGCAATGTCGATCTGGAGGAACTGCAGGGCCAGCTGATCCGCTATCTCGATACCGAACTGCAGGCGCTGAAGGCCGATGCCAGTGTCGATCCGTCGCCCACCGCCGGTTTCCAGCGCGTGGTGCAGCGCGCCATCCTGCATGTGCAAAGCTCTGGCCGCGAAGAAGTGACCGGAGCCAACGTGCTGGTCGCGCTGTTTTCCGAACGCGAAAGCCATGCGGTGTTCTTCTTGCAGCAGCAGGACATGACGCGGCTGGATGCGGTTTCGTTCATCAGTCACGGAATCGCCAAGTCTGGCCAGTCCGAAGCCAAGCCGCCCAAGGGCTCGGCTGATCGGGAAGAGCCGGAAGAAAAGCCGGCCAAGGCGGAGAAGAGCGACAAGAAGGGCGGCGAGAGCGCCCTCAAGCAGTTCACCGTCAACCTCAACGAGAAGGCCAAGATCGGCAAGGTTGATCCGCTGATCGGCCGCCATGCCGAGGTGGACCGCACCATCCAGATCCTGTGCCGCCGGTCCAAGAACAACCCGCTCTATGTGGGTGATCCAGGCGTGGGCAAGACGGCGATCGCCGAAGGCCTGGCCCGCAAGATCGTCGAAGGCCAGGTGCCCGATGTGCTGCTGCCCGCCGTCATCTACAGCCTCGACATGGGCGCGCTGCTTGCCGGCACGCGCTATCGCGGTGATTTTGAGGAACGGCTGAAGAATGTCGTGAACGAGCTGGAAAAGCTGCCGCACGCCGTGCTGTTCATCGATGAGATCCACACGGTGATCGGCGCTGGCGCCACCAGCGGCGGCGCGATGGATGCATCCAACCTGCTCAAGCCGGCGCTGTCTTCGGGCGCGATCCGCTGCATCGGTTCGACCACCTACAAGGAGTTCCGTAACCACTTCGAGAAGGACCGCGCGCTGCTGCGCCGCTTCCAGAAGATCGACGTGAACGAACCGAGCATCGAGGATTCGATCAAGATTCTGATGGGTCTGCGGCCTTCGTATGAGGAGCATCACAAGCTGAAATACACCGCCGATGCCATCAAGGCGGCGGTGGAGCTTTCGGCGCGTTACATCAACGATCGCAAGCTGCCCGACAAGGCCATCGACGTGATCGACGAAACCGGCGCGTCGCAAATGCTGCTGCCCGAGAACAAGCGCAAGAAGAGCATCGGCGTGAAGGAAGTGGAAGCGGTGATCGCCACCATGGCGCGCATTCCACCCAAGAGCGTTTCCACCGACGACAAGACCCAGTTGCAGACGCTGGATGCCGATCTGAAGCGCGTGGTGTTCGGCCAGGATGCCGCCATCGAGAAACTGTCCAGCGCCATCAAGCTGGCGCGGGCGGGCCTGCGTGAACCCAACAAGCCGATCGGCTCCTACCTGTTTTCCGGCCCCACCGGGGTTGGCAAGACGGAAGTGGCCAAGCAGCTGGCCAGCATTCTGGGCATCCCGCTCACCCGCTTCGACATGTCGGAATATATGGAACGCCACTCGGTCAGCCGGCTGATCGGTGCGCCTCCCGGCTATGTCGGCTTCGATCAGGGCGGTCTGCTCACCGATGCCGTCGATCAGCAGCCGCATTCGGTGCTGCTGCTCGACGAAATCGAAAAGGCCCACCCCGATCTGTTCAACATCCTGTTGCAGGTGATGGACAACGGCAAGCTCACCGATCACCACGGCAAGACGGTGGATTTCCGCAACATCATCCTGATCATGACCACCAACGCCGGCGCGGCCGACATGGCACGTGAAGGCATCGGTTTCGGCGCCACCACCCGCATCGGTGAGGACGAGGAAGCCATCAAGAAGATGTTCTCTCCGGAATTCCGCAACCGGCTGGATGCCACCGTGCCGTTCGGTTACTTGCCGCCATCGGTGGTCGCCATGGTGATCGACAAGTTCGTGCTGCAGCTGGAAATGCAGCTGGCCGATCGCGATGTGCACATCAGCCTGACGGAGGAAGCCAAGGCGTGGCTGATCGCCCGCGGTTATGATCGCCTGTATGGCGCCCGCCCGATGGGCCGGCTCATCCAGGAGAAGATCAAGCAGCCGCTGGCCGAGGAACTGTTGTTCGGCAAGCTGGTCAACGGCGGCGAAGTGCGCGTGCACGTGAAAGACGAGGATCTGTCGTTCGAGATCGTGCCGGCGATCAAGAAGCTGAAGGCCAAGAAGGCCCCCAAGGCGCTGCCAGCGCCGGCTACGGAGGCCTGAAGATCATCACCCCCCGCCGGTCGCCCGGCGGGGGGTTTTGCTGGCCACGGTCGTAATCGTTCAGCCTGCGGTCAGCCGGAAGCCGGCAATTTATCTCTTGGAAGACTTGCAAGGGGAATCGGGCGATGATCGGGCAACTGGCATCACGCATCGGGCTCATGGCCCTGATGGTGGCGGCGTTGATCGCTGCCGAACCCCGCCTCACCCTCGCCTTCGAACAGGTCGGCGATCCGCGGCCGAAGCGCTTTGCCCTCACCGGCGAGGTGATGGGCAAGGCGCTGGGACTGGTGATCAGCTGGTCGGGCGGCGGCCGTCAGCTTTTGCGCTGATCAATCCGCCGCGATCAACGCTTCCGCTTCCGCCACGCTGCGCGCCGCCAATATCTGCCGCGCCACCCCCATCGCGTGCCCGGCGCGCAGCATGGCCGCGAGCGCCTTTTGCCGGGCTGCCGGATCATCGCTGCGTTCGCGCGCAAACGGCCCCAGCCGTTTCCTCCGGGCAAAGGCCAGCGCCGTGGCCAGCGCTACCTGCTCATCGGGGGCCTCACCGCGATCAGCTTCGCCGACCCCAGCCGCGTGCAACTGCTCCGTCACCCGGCGATGGCCCAGGCCGCGCGCCGCCATCGCCCGGCTTTTCATGGCCGCAAAAGCGGCATCATTGACATAACCCAACTCTGCCAGCCGGTCCGCCAGCGCTTCCAGTGGGGCCGGCTGATCCCCGGCCCAGCCGCGCTCCTTCAGCTTGCGGGCCAGATAGCGCAGCAATTTCAACCGGGTGGTGGCAAAACGCGCGGCATAGTGCAGGGCCAGATCGCGCAAGCCAGCCTCGTCCAGCGGCGGCGGGACCCGGCGCTCGCCACCGCGCTTTGGGCGGCCATTTCCTTGCTTTTCATTATCCATGCCACTTTCCTGCCACTTTCGGGCCGGAATTTGAACGCCCCCGCGTGCAACAGCCATGGTGTAGAAAAATGACATGCAACGCGGGCCGGGTCGGGCTCTGGCGTTGCGGCAAGGGAGATACCGATGGCCGACACCCCCCAGGCCGCTTCAGCTTCGACGCTGAAACCCACTGCCACCAGCGATGCGCTGCCGCAGCGCCGCTCCAATTTCGCCACGCTCGGTGATGCTCTGGATTACGCCGCGCAGGGGCAGAAGGGCTTCAACTTCCACGATGCCCGCGCCGATCTGGTGCGCGCTTACCCCTTTTCGGAACTCGCCACCGATGCCCGCCGCCACGCCGCGCACTTCATTGCCGAAGGCGTGCAGCCCGGTGACCGCATCGCCCTGATCGCCGAAACCGGTGCCGGCTTTGCCGCCGCCTTCTTTGGCGCCATCTATGCCGGCGCGCTGCCGGTGCCGCTGCCGCTGCCGACCAGTTTTGGCGGTCGTGAAGCCTATGTCGATCAGATCCGGGTGCAGCTCACCAGCTGCGATCCGCTGATGCTGCTCTCCCCGCCCGGCCTTCACGATATCGTGAAGGATGCCGCCACCGGCCTGTGCGCCGCCTATGATTGGGACGAGTGGTTCAGCGGCGAAGCGCCCGACGTCACCCTGCCCAAGGCCAAGCCGACCGACATCGCCTATCTGCAATATTCGTCGGGCTCCACCCGCTTTCCGCACGGCGTTGCGGTCACCCACGAAGCGCTGCTGGCCAATCTGTCGGCCCACGCCACTTGCACCCATGCCGCCGAAGGCGACCGCGTGGTGAGCTGGCTGCCCTGGTATCACGACATGGGCCTGGTCGGCTGCATGCTCGCGCCAATGTCCAACCAGGTGTCGGTCGATTATCTCGCCACCGAAGATTTCGCCCGCCGCCCGCTGTCGTGGCTCACGCTGATCAGCCGCAACCCGGATGCCTCGCTCAGCTATTCGCCCACCTTCGGCTACGACATCTGCGCCCGCCGCATCTCGCCGTCGATCCCGGTCGCCGAACGTTATGACCTGTCGCGCTGGCGCGTTGCCGGCAACGGGGCCGACATGATCCGCCCGGAAGTGATGCAGGCCTTCGTCGATACCTTCGCGCCCGCCGGTTTCAAGGCATCTGCTTTCCTACCCAGCTATGGTCTGGCCGAGGCGACGCTGGCTGTCACCATCATGCCGGTGGGCGAAGGCATCCAGTGCGACCTGATCGATGAGCGCACGCTGTCGGGCGCCACTGAGCCGCGCGCTGATCACCGCCTGCCCACCCGCTATCGCGCCATCGTCAACTGCGGCAAGGCCGTGCCCGGCCTCACCATCGAAGTGCGTGACGAAAACGGCAAGCTGCTGCCCGACCGCAAGATCGGCCGCGTGTTCGTGAAGGGCCTCGGCATCATGGCCGGCTATTTCCGCGATCCCGAAGCCACCGCCGCCTGCATGAAGGACGGCTGGCTCGACACCGGCGACATGGCCTACATGAAGGACGGTTCGCTCTATATCGTCGGCCGCGCCAAGGACATGATCATCATCAACGGCAAGAACCACTGGCCGCAGGACATCGAATGGGCGATCGAGCAGCTGCCCGGCTTCAAGGCCGGCGACATCGCCGCCTTCTCGGTCACCACCCCGTCGGGTGAGGAAGCGCCTGCCGTGCTGGTGCAGTGCCGCACCAGCTGCAACGATGAACGCATCAAACTGCGCGACGCCATCAAGACCAAGGTGAAGGCCATCACCGGCATGAGCTGCGTCGTTGAACTTGTCCCGCCGCGCACCCTGCCGCGCACCTCGTCGGGCAAGCTGTCCCGTTCCAAGGCGCGGTTGCAATATCTGTCGGGTGAAATTCAGCCGTTTGAAATCGCAGCTTAACGCGCCGCGCTCTCACCGTCGCGCCAGCCGATGACCGAAATCACCGCGCCCGGCGCGCTTCCCCCCATCGCCATCACCGGCGCCACAGGTTTCGTTGGCCGCCGCGTGCTTGCGCTGGCGGGTCGCCCCGTCCGTGCCCTCACCCGCCGCCCGCAGCCGCCGCAGCCCGGCGTTGAATGGGTGCTGGGCGATCTTGATGACACCAACGCGCTGGCCCGCCTGTGCGACGGCGCAGCGGCCGTGCTGCACATCGCCGGGGTGGTCAACGCGGCCGATGAAGCCGGCTTCGTCGCCGGCAATGTCACCGGCACCGCCAATGTGCTGGCCGCCGCTGCCGGCGTGAGCCGCTTTATCCACGTCTCCAGCCTCGCCGCGCGCGAACCGCGGCTTTCACTGTATGGCGCATCCAAGGCGCAAGGCGATGCCCTCGTGATGGCGAGCACCCTTGATTGGGTGATCGTGCGCCCGCCCGGCGTCTATGGCCCCGGCGATGCCGAGATGCGCGACCTTTTCAGCCTGGCACGCTTCGGCCTGGGCCTTGCTCCCGGCCGGCCTGGCGCCCGCATCAGCCTGATCCATGTCGACGATCTGGCCCGCGCCCTGCTTGCGCTTGCAAACGCCGGCCCATCCCGCGAGATCCTGGAAATCGATGATGGGTCCGGCGGCTACACCCACGGCCAGCATGCCGGCGCTATGGCCCGCGCGATGGGCCGCGCCCGCGCCCGCATGATCCCGATCAGCAACCGGCTGCTCGGCCTTGCTGCAAGTGTTGCCACGTTGATGGCCGGCTGGAAGGGCGAACTGCCCAAATTGAGCCGCGACCGCGCCTTCTATCTCGCGCATCCCGATTGGGTGGCGCGCGGCGGTAATGAACGGCTCGGCGCCATCTGGCAGCCGCAGATGGGGCTGGATGATGGCATGGCCGATACGGTGCGCGATTACCGCCAAAGAGGTTGGCTGTAACGCGGCTGGCTATAGCGCCAGCGCCGTCTGGAGCAGCCACACGACAAAGGTGGCAATCAGCCCGCCGATGAAGACGCGATAGCCCCAGCTGAGATATTTATACTTCTTCTGCGCCAGCACCTGGCCCAGTTGATAGACATCGCGGGCCATCGCCGCCTGGATGGCGTGATCATCGGCGTTGATGCGCTCCAGCCAGCCGATCCAGTCCGTCTCGCTCATCTGGGTGAAACCGCCGAAGAACAACAGGTTGGGAGGTGGTGCCAAAGCACTTGATTGCCCATTCCCACCACCCAGCTTGGGCAGCACCGCCAGCATGCACAGCACCGCGGCCAGCCCGGACGACGCCGCCAGCACCAAAAGCGCCGGGTTGGTCGCGGCTTCCTTCACCACCAGCGCAAACACCACCGAATTGACCCCGATGATGATGCTGGCCTTCTGATCCGCCATCGCCGACAGCGTCACGTGATGCTGCTGCATGGTGCGCATCAGATGGATGGCGTTGGCGTGGCTGGCACCCGGAAGCGGCGGCGGCGCGCCCTGTGCATCCTCGTCGATGCTGATGTCGGTCATGTGCCCCATGCGCGACATGATGGCACCAACGCCCGCGCTCCGCAATTTGGCCATGATGTGAGGGCAAGGGGCCAAGAAAGCCTATCATTGGAGCCTACATGACCGACCGCGCAACCGTTTACGCCCGCATCATCGAACTGATCGAGCCGCTGAACACCAAGAAGGTGGCACTCACCGAAGCCACCAGCTTTGCCGGCGACATGGAAATGGACAGCCTGACCGTGATGGACCTTGTCGCCAGCATGGAAGACGAGTGGGACATTATGATCCCCTTGAACTTGCTGCCCGATCTGGAAACCATCGGCCAGGTCGCCGATGCCGTGGCCGGGCTGGTCGCCAAGAAGGGTTGAGGCAATGACAAATCCTCCTGTCCTCGATCTTCTCGCCAAATATGATCCGCTGATCGCCGAACACGCCGGGCTGCTCTCCACCGGCATCCGCGATCCGTTCGGCATCGTGATGGAAGAGGTGCTTTCCCCCACCGAAGCCATCATCAAGGGCCGCCACACCATCCTGCTGGGCACCTATAATTACATGGGGATGACCTTCGATGCCGACGTCATCGAAGCCGGCCGGCAGGCTCTCACCGATTTCGGTGCCGGCACCACCGGCAGCCGCGTCTTGAATGGCACCTATCAGACCCACGCCGCCTGCGAAGAAGCCCTGAAAGACTTCTATGGCATGTCCCACGCCATGGTGTTCTCCACTGGTTACCAGGCCAATCTCGGCATGGTTTCCACGCTGGCCGGCAAGGGCGATTTCATCATCCTCGATGCCGACAGCCACGCCAGCATCTATGATGGCTGCAAGATGTCCAACGCCGATATCGTGCGCTTCCGCCACAATGATGTCGCCGATCTGGAAAAGCGCCTGAAGCGCCTGCCGCCCGAAGCCGGCAAGCTGGTGGTGCTGGAAGGCGTCTATTCGATGCTGGGCGATGTTGCGCCGCTGCCGGAACTGGTGGCGGTGGCCAAGGCGCACGGTGCCATGGTGCTGGTCGATGAAGCCCACGGCATGGGCTTCTTCGGCGAGCATGGCCGCGGCGTCTATGAAGAACAGGGCGTGGCGGACGATGTCGATTTCGTCGTCGGCACCTTCTCCAAGTCCGTCGGCACGGTGGGCGGCTTCTGCGTCTCCAACCACCCCAAGTTCGAGATCCTGCGCCTGGTCTGCCGGCCCTACACCTTCACCGCTTCGCTGCCGCCGGCGGTGATCGCCTGTTCCACCACCAGCATCCGCAAGCTGATGACCGCGCACGACAAGCGCGCCAGGCTGTGGGAAGCGACGCGGCGCCTGCACGGCGGCTTGAAAGCGCGCGGCTTCCGCCTCGCCACCGATACGCCGGAAAGCGCCATCGTTTCGGTGCTGATGCCAGATCAGGAAACCACCGCGCTGATGTGGTCCACCCTGATCGAGCTGGGCGTCTATGTGAACATGAGCCGGCCGCCCGCCACGCCGGCTGGCGTGTTCCTGCTGCGCTGCTCCATCTGCGCGCTGCACAGCGATGAGCAGATCGACATCGTGCTCGCCAAGTTCGAACAGGCCGCGCAAATGGCCCAACTGGCCCTGCACGAACACGCCTGATTTGTTCATGACGGGGCCATCCCGGGCGGCTATAGGATAGCCGCCCGGTCGCCGTCGCGCCCGGAGAAGGACTTTGCCTGCGGCGTGACCAAGCGCATCGATCGCTATCTGTTCGGCCTGATCATCGTGCCCTTGTTCGGCACGCTGGTGGTGGCCGCCATGCTGCTGGTGCTTGATCGCATGCTGCGCCTGTTCGATTTCGTCATCAACGAAGGCGGGCCGGTCAGTGTGGTTTGGCGCATGTTGGGCAATCTGCTGCCGGAATATTTGTCGCTGGGCATCCCGATCGGCGTGATGCTGGGCATCTTGCTCGCTTTCCGCCGGCTCGCCATGTCGTCGGAACTCGATACGCTGCTGGCCGTGGGCGTGTCGTACAAGCGGCTGCTGCGCGTGCCGTTCGTGTTTGCCACGGTGTTTGCCGTGGTCAATTTCGGCATCGTCGGCTGGCTGCAACCCGTCACCCGCTATGCCTATGAAAATCTGCGCTTCGAGCTTCGCTCCGGCGCGCTCGGCGCTTCGATCAAGGTGGGCGAATTCGCCAATCTCGGTGGCGGACTGACGTTGCGCGTGGAGGAATCGCGCAACCAGGGCGCCGATCTGCGCGGCCTGTTCGTGCGCGCCGCTGGCAAGGATGGTCAGATCGTTGCCGCCACCGCCGCGCGCGGCACCTTCCTCGCCACCGACGATCCCGAATATATCCTGCTGCGCCTGCGCGATGGCACGCTGGTGCACAGCCCCAAACCCGGTGCCACCCCGCGCGTGCTCGCCTTTGCCCAGCATGATCTGCCGATCCGGCTGCCGGAAATGGCCACCTTCCGCAAACGCGGCGAAGGCAACCTGGAAGCCACCCTGCCAGAACTGTTGCACACCATGGTCACCGCCACCGACGCGACCGAGCAGCGCAGCGCATCGGCCAGTTTCAATCGCCGCATCGTGCAGTGCGTGATCATGTTCCTGCTGCCGTTCCTAGCGTTGCCGATGGCGGTGCCACCGAAACGCTCGACCTCGGCACTCGGCGTGTTCCTCTCCATCATCGCGCTCGTCACCTTCCACAAGTTCACCGAATATGGCGAACGCATGGGCACGCTGGGCCGAATTGATCCGGTGCTGGCGCAGTGGGTACCCTTTGCGCTGTTCCTCGGCATGGCGCTGTGGCTGTTCCGCGTGCTGGAACGGCCGGGTGGCCAGCCGATCGGCGCGCTCGATCGGTGGTTCGGCAAGATCACCGGCTTCCTCTCCGGCCTCGCCGGCAAACTGGTGCGGCGCCAGAACTGGGCCGACGACGTGTTGTCGGCCGGGTAAACGCGTACCGTGAAGCTCCTCTCCATCCTGTTCCCGTCGCGCACCATCGCCTGGTACACCGCGCGCATGTTCCTGGTGCGCGTCGCGGCCTTCATCGTGGGCCTCACCGTGATCCTGCAGTCGCTCGATCTCTTGTCGGAATCGGGCAAGGTGCTGGCGGCGGCTGGTAACACCGAATCCGATCTGTGGGTCTATGTTTCGCTGCGCGCGCCGCAGATCGTGCAGCTGTTCCTGCCGTTTTCGGTGCTGCTGGCGACATTGGTGACGCTGGCCACGCTCAACCAGAACAGCGAGGTGGTGATCTTCAAGGGCGCCGGCCTTTCCGCGCACCATATTCTCGCCCCGCTGATGGTGGCGGCGCTGGGCGTGGCGGCCGCCAACTTCCTGTGGAACGAACGCATCGGCACCAGTGCCAGTGCAACGCTGAAGGCATGGCAGGAACAGGAATATAGGAAATCCCCCACGGCCGCGCCCAAGAGCACGCAAAGCTGGGTGCGCGGCGGCGATGATCTGTTTCATGCCGATGCCGTGGCCGGGCGCGGCGACGGCACGCGCCTCACCGGCGTCACGATCTATGACAGGCGCGACAATGGCCTGGTGCAGGTGGTGATGGCGGCCAGCGCCACGCCGATCGGTGGCGGCTGGCGATTGCGCGACGTGCGTCTGTTCGATGTGGCCAGCGGCGGGCTGGAATCGCGGGCCAGCCTGGATTTCGCCACCGAAGTGGTGCCGCGCCAGTTCAACACCACCAGCATCAACCCCAATTTCATCGCACTGTGGGATTTGTGGCCGCAGATCGGCGAACAGCGCGCCGCCGGCAAGCCCACCGACGTGCTGGAAGCTGCCGCATGGCACAAGATTTCGGGGCCCCTGTCGGCCGTGCTGATGCCGCTGCTGGGCGCGGTTGCGGCCTTTGGGCTGGCGCGATCGGGCAAATTGTTCGTGCGCGCCGTGATCGGCATGGCGCTGGGCTTTGCTTTCTTCGTGGCCGACAATTTCATGCTGGCGATGGGCAATTTCGGCACGGTACCGCCGCTGATGGCGGCCTGGGCGCCGTTCCTGCTGTTCCTGCTGATTGGCGAGGCCGTGCTGATCCGCACGGAAGAATGATCGCCGCCATTCTGCCTTGATTGCTTCGTATCACCGCCAGCGATGAGCACTATCACCCTCAAGCGCGTTGAAAGCGCTGCCGACCGCAAGGCCTTCGTCGATCTGGTGTGGAAACTCTACGCCCATGATCCGCACTGGGTGCCGCCGCTGAAATCTGAAATGCTCGGCCTGATTGGCGGCATCAAATCCAACCCCTGGTTCGGCCATGCCGAAGCCGCCTTTTGGCTGGCCCTGAAGGACGGCGACGTGGTCGGCCGCATTTCGGCGCAGGTCGATCAACTGGTGATCGCCCCCACTGCCCCCGGCGGCGGGCCTGGCACCGGCCATTGGGGCATGTTCGAATGCATCGACGATGCCGCCGTGGCCGAAGCGCTGTTCGCGGCCGCGGAAGGCTGGTTGCGTGAAAAGGGCATGACCCGCGCGCTTGGCCCGTTCAGCCTTTCCGTGTGGGATGAGCCAGGCCTGTTGGTGCAGGGTTTTGAAGGGCCGCCCACGGTGATGATGGGGCATCATTTGCCCTATTACGAACGGATGGTGGCAGCGCGCGGCTACACCGGCGTGAAGGATCTGCACGCCTGGTCGCTGCCCATCGCCCAGCCTTTCCCGGAAATGGTGCAGCGCATCGTCGCCTTTTCCGAACGCAACCCCAAGCTGGTGACGCGGCCGGTGGACAAGGCGAAGTTCGACCAGGAAGCCGCGCTGATCCTCGATATTCTCAACGATGCCTGGTCGGACAATTGGGGCTTCGTGCCGCTCACCCCGGCCGAAATCGCTTATGTCGGCAAGAAGCTGAAACCGATCATCTTCGAAGGCCTGGTGCGTGTGGCCGAATATGAAGGCGTGCCGGTGGGCTTCATGATCACCCTGCCCGACATCAACGAGCTGACCCGCGATCTCAGCGGCAATCTCTTCCCGTTCGGCTGGGCCAAACTGCTGTGGCGGCTGCGCGCGCCCAAGGTGAAGCGCATGCGCGTGCCGCTGATGGGGATTCGCAAATCGCTGCAAGGCCATCGCGTCGCATCGCTGATGGCGTTCCAGATGATCGAGTATATCCGCCGCGTCGCCGTGGCAGAATTCGGCGCCAGCGAAGGCGAACTCGGCTGGGTTCTGGATGACAACGGCCCGATGCGCTCCGTCGCCGACGCCATCAACAGCCACGTGACGCGCACATACCGCATTTACGAACGGGCGCTCTAGAACGGCTTCCGAGCAATCTGAATCAACGTCATCGCCTTCGGCGACCCCTTCGGGGCGGGCTGAATTTGGCCCGTGCCACTGATCCAGGTTGATCGGAAACCGCTCTAACGAAAAAGGGGAGCGGTCGCCCGCTCCCCCCTTCATTCGGAATACCCGCGCTTATTTCGCCGGGATCAGCTTCACGCCGGTATAGCGGCCCGGCGTGTTGCCGCGCTGCACCAGCATCAACACCGTATCCTTGCCGGCCTTGCGTTCAGCGTCGACGGCAGCCGCCGCTTCGGCGGGGCTGGTCACCGGCTTCTGACCGATCTTCAGGATGACGTCGCCGCGCTGCAGGCCCTTGGTGGCTGCATCCGACGACGGGCTGATGCCGGCAATCACCACGCCCTGCACCTTTTCATCCAGCTTCAGCTGCTGGCGCAGCACCGGGGTGAGCGGCTGCAGGGTGATGCCCAGGCTGGCCTTGGCGGCTTCGATGCCGGGGGCCTTGCTGGTGTCTTCGGCTGCCGGTTCGTCGTCCGAAGGCAGGCCGGCGCGCTGGGCCACCACGGCTTCGGATGGGCGCTGCGCGATGATGGCGTTTACCTTCAGGCGCTTGCCTTCGCGGATCATTTCGATCGGGATGGTGGAGCCGATCGGCGTAGTGGCAACGATGTACGAAAGGCTGTTGTCAAAATTCACCTCGCGGCCGGCCACCGTCACGATCACGTCGCCCTGGCGCACCCCGGCGCGCGCGGCCGGGCCGTTGGGTTCGACGCTGGCAACAATCTCGCCCTTGTCCTTGGGCAGGCCCAGGCCGGCGGCGATATCGGCCGAAAGCCGCTGGATAGCGACGCCCAGATAACCGCGCTTCACCGCACCGGTCGCCTTCAGCTGATCGACCACCGGCTTGGCCAGTTCGGCAGGAATGGCAAAGCCCAGACCAACGTTGCCGCCGGTGGGCGAGAAGATCGCCGTGTTGATGCCGATCACGTTGCCGGCCAGATCGAACAGCGGCCCGCCGCTGTTGCCCTGGTTGATGCTGGCATCGGTCTGGATATAGCGATCATACTGGCCCGAACCGATATCGCGGTGCAGGGCGGAAATGATGCCGGCGGTGACGGTGCCGCCCAGGCCGAACGGATTGCCGATGGCAATGGACCAATCGCCCACGCGCGTGGTTTCACTGTTGCCGAACTGCACGAACGGCAGCCCGGTCGCCTCGATCTTCAGCACGGCCAGATCGGTGAGCGGATCGCGGCCGACCACGCGCGCCTTGTACTCGCGCCGGTCCGACAATGTGACCGTGATCGATTCCACCGGCTGGTTGCGGCCTTCGCCCGCCGAAATCACGTGGTTGTTGGTAACGATATAGCCATCAGCCGCGATGACGAAGCCGCTGCCCAGGCTGGTCGCCTCGCGCGTCACCGGCTCACCGCCGTCCTGCTGTTCCTGGAAACGGCGGAACAGATCTTCCAGCGGATTGCCGCCGGGCTGGCCGGGCATGCGGCGCATGCGGCCGATTTCCACCTTTTGCGTGGTCGACACGTTCACCACCGCCGGCGCCAACCGCGCCGTCAGATCGGCAAAGCTGCGCGGCGCGCCACCAGGCGGCGCGATGGCCACGGCCGGTGCCACGGCGTTCTGCGCCGGCTGGGTGGCAGGCGCCTGCGCGACGGCAATGGCGGCCAGGCCAGTGGCCAGAACAGCGACGGGGAAAAGCGAGCGAACGATCTTTGACTTCATGTCTGTCTTTCTGGTTGCAAAGCGGTTGAGTCCGTCTGGCTTATGCGAACAACACGCCTAACCGTGCATGAACAAGGCCGAGCGGCTCAGCGATTGCCCTTGCGGCCTTCGAACTCGCGCAGGAATTCATTGTTCGGCCCCAGGATCACGGTGGCGGTGCCGTCTTCGAACGTGGTGCGATAGGCCTGCATGGCGCGATAGAAGGCATAGAATTCCGGATCCTTGCCGAAACTGTCGGCATAGATGCGGGCCGCGCTGGCATCGGCTTCGGCCTGCACCAATTGCGCCTGCTTGTTGCCCTGGGCGCGGATGGTCGCCGCTTCCTGCTGCCGGGCCGAGGCCATGCGCGCGTACGCTGCTTCCAGCGGCGGGCCCGACGGCAGATCGGCGCGCTTGATGCGCACGTCCACGATTTCGGCGCCATATTGCTTGGCCTGGCTGTTCACGCTGGACTGGATATCATCCATCAGCGCCCCGCGTTCCGGCGACAGCAGCGCGGCAAATGGCTGCTTGCCCAGCTCGTTGCGCAGTTTCGATGCCAGGATTCGCTTCAGCGCGTCGGCCGCATTCTGTTCGGTACCCACGGTTTCCACCATGCGCTGCGGGTTGACGATGCGGAACCGGGCAAAGGCATCCACCACCAGCCGCAGCTGATCGGTGGAAAGCACCGTCTGCGCATCGATATCCAGATCCATGATGCGCTTGTCGATGAAGCGCACGTCTTCGATGAAGGGCACCTTCATCGTCAGGCCGGCGCCGGTTTCGCCCAGCTTTGCCTTCGGATCATATTCGTTCACGATCCGCTCCGGCTTGCCCAGGCGCAGCACCACGGCCTGCTGGGTTTCGGGAACGGTGTAGAAACTGCTCATCGCCAGCACGACGAGGGCAAAGCCCAAGCCGGCCAGGATTGCAGGATTGCGGGTCAAGGTGGCCATCGTGATTCTTTCCGTTACCGCTGTGCCGGGGCCGGTTCGGCCGGCGCGATTGCCGCGCGGCGGCGCACTTCGGGCAATGGCAGATAGGGCGCGACGCCGGGAGCATCCACCACGGTCTTTTCCACCTTGGCCAGCACCTTTTCCATGGTTTCCAGATACATGCGCTTGCGCGTCACTTCCGGGGCCAGGCGATACTGGGCATAAACGGCGTCAAAGCCGGCGGCATCGCCCTGCGCCTTGGCGACCAGCGCCTGGGCATAGGTGCGGGCGCGGTTCAGATATTGCTGCGCATCCTGCTGGGCCGCGGAAACATCCTTGAACGCGCCATCGATGGCGGCGGGCGGATCGGCCTGCTTGATATCCACGCCGCGCACTTCAACGCCGCTGCGATAGCTATCAAGCAGTTCCTCCATGCGTTCGCGCACCCGATCGGCGATCTGGGCGCGTTGCGGCCCCAGTGCATCGTTCAGCGAGGCGCGGCTGATTTCGGCGCGCATCGCCGATTCGGCCACTTCGCGCACGGTCTTTTCCGGATCGGACAGTTCATACAGGAAATTTTCCGGATTTCGGATCTTCCAGCGCACGGTGTAGGCGAGATTGATGATGTTCTGATCGCCGGTGAGCATCAGATTCTCGTTGGCGCCTTCGCTCGACGAAATATCGATGATGTTGATCTGCTCAACCTTGCGCAGCTCCACCGCATCGATCGGCCACGGCAGCTTGAAATGCACGCCCGGGCCGGTGGTCGTGACATAGGCGCCAAAGCGCTGCACCACCGCGGCAGACTGCGCATCCACCGAATAGAAACTGGAAAATACCACCCAGGCCGCCACGATCGCCCCGCCGGCCCACACCAGCCAGCGGCCATCGCCCACATCGAAACCGCCGCCGCCGCCGCCATTGCCGCCGCCAAACTGGGTTTTCAGCCGTTCCTGGCTACGCCGGATCAGATCATCGAAATCGCCGCCACGGCTCTGCCCGGGCTTGCCCATCGGGCGGCGCGGCGGACCTTCGCCCCATGGATTGACGGGCCGATTTTCAGGCTTCTTGGCCGCCGGCTCTTCGCCTTCGGCACCGGACGGGCTGTCGCCGCCACCTTCACCATTGTTCTGCCAAGGCATGGACTGGATGAAACCTTATCGAAAGACGTTGAAACATCTATATACGGACGCCGAACGGGGATTGCGAGACCATGCGGCACTGCGGCGGCATTTGTCTGCGGTTATGGCCTCAACTGCAAGGAAGAACAGGCTGATGGCCGTGAAGAACGATGTGATGACCGCGCTGACCGCGGTGGCTGATCCGGCCGGCGGCGGCACCGTTGTGGAAACCGGCCGCGCCGCTGGCGTGGTGGTCAAGGACGATGGCACCGTGGGCCTGGTGCTGGCGGTGGACGGCCTCGACAAGACCACGGCCGAGCGCCTGCAGGCCACCGTTGAAGCCGCCGTGAAGCGCGTACCCGGTGTGAGCGTCGCGCGCATCATCCTCACCGCCGACAGAGCCGCGACGCCCACGGCCGCACCGAAAGCCAGCACCGTGCCGGGCATCCGCAAGCTGGTTGCGGTGGCCAGCGGCAAGGGCGGCGTTGGCAAATCCACCGTGGCCGCCAATCTGGCCTTCGCCCTGGCCCGCGCCGGGCAAACGGTTGGCCTGCTTGATGCCGATATCTACGGCCCCTCCGTGCCCACGCTCCTCGGCATCGAAGGCCGCGCCCGGGTTGAGAATGACAAGCTGCAACCCGAAGTGCGCCATGGCATCAAGGCGCTTTCGATGGGCATGATGACCGATCCCAACAAGGCGATCGTCTGGCGCGGGCCGATGGCGTCCTCTGCGCTCGTCCAGATGGTCGAACAATGTGATTGGGGCGCGCTCGACGTGCTGGTCATCGATCTGCCGCCCGGCACTGGCGACGTGCAGCTCACGCTCGCACAGAAACTCAAGCCCGATGGCGCGCTGATCGTCTCCACCCCGCAGGATCTCGCCCTCATCGATGCCCGCCGCGCCGTCGCCATGTTCGGCGAAGTGAATGTGCGCGTGCTTGGCGTGGTGGAAAACATGGCGGGCTATTGCTGCCCGGCCTGCGGCCATGTCTCTGATCCGTTCGGCCACGGCGGCGCCGAAAAGGAAGCCGAAGCGATGGGCGTGCCCTTCCTTGGCCGGATTCCCCTGCAGATGGCGGTGCGTACCGCGTCGGAAACCGCCCAGCCGGTGAGCGGCGAAGCGGCCGCCATCTTCGACGAAATCGCCCGCGGCGTCATCGTCACGGTCGGGCTGTAACGCCATGCCACTCACCGCCGACGCCGACATTGCCCGCTTGCTGGAAGAGACAAGCACGATTGCGCTCGTCGGCGCCAGCGACCGCCCCGACCGCGCCGCGTTTGAGGTGATGGGAATGCTGCTCGCCCACGGCTACCACGTGATCCCGGTCAACCCGCAGCTCGCCGGGCAGGTGATCCACGGCCAGGCGGTTATGGCCACCCTCGCCGACGTCGCCGAACCCATCGACATGGTCGACGTGTTCCGCCGCAGCGAATTCGTTTCCGGCGTGGTGGACGACGCCATCGCCGTGGGCGCCAAGGCCGTGTGGACGCAATTGGACGTGATCGACCACGCCGCCGCCGCCCGTGCCGAAGCAGCAGGGCTGGAAATAGTGATGGATCGCTGCCCGAAGATCGAGATCCGACGGTTGGGGCTGAAGAAGAAATAGCAGGGCCTCCGGTGGGCAGGGCCTGAGGCCCTGCACCCACTTTCGTTTTCGGGCAGCCCTTTCTCCAAAAGAAACCGTCATGCTGGCGCAGGCCAGCATCCACCGCGCAGCACGGGCCCGCGCGGCCGCAACATGGCGCATTTGCAACTGGCCCCCGCTCCCACAGCAGCGCAAACAGCCCCCAACAACAGGGGACCCAAACATGCGCACCACCCTCATCGCCGCCCTCCTCCTCGCCAGCCCGGCCGCCGCCGAAACCATCGCCAAAGATGTAATTGCAATCCGGGCCGGCCGCGTCATCACCGATGCCGCCAAGCCGGCGCTCGGCCCCAGCACCATCATCGTCACCGATGGCCGTATCACCGCCATCAACCCGGCCAGCGCGCCCATCCCGTCCGGCGCGCGCGTCATCGACCAGTCCAGCCGCACCCTCAGCCCTGGGCTTATCGATTCCCATGTCCACTTGACCGGCGATCCCGGCCTGCCGTTCTGGCGCGAAGCCGTGGACAGCGCGGAACTGTCGGTGGCCTATGGCCTGAAGAACGCCCGCATCACCGCAAAGGCCGGCTTCACCACCGTGCGTGATCTGGGCAGCGCGCGGCTTTCGGGTTTCGCCGTACGCGATGCCATCAATTCAGGGATGTTCCCCGGCCCGCGCGTGCTGGCGGCTGGGGCGGCGCTCTCCATCGTCGGCGGCCATGGCGACGTGTCCGGCTTTGCCCCGGTGGTGAATGACGCGCTCGATCAAGGCAACACCTGCACCGGCGCGGTGGAATGCGCCGCCCGGGTGCGCGAAGCCAGCCAGCGCGGCGCCGACGTCATCAAGTTCACCGCCACCGGCGGCGTGCTCAGCCAGCAGGGCCGCGGGCTGGACCAGCATTTCACCGACGACGAAATGCGCGCCATCGTCACCACCGCCCACAGCCTGGGCCTGAAGGTTGCCGCCCACGCCCACGGCCCGCGCGGCATCGAGGCGGCAGCGCGCGCCGGCGTCGATTCGGTCGAGCATGGCAGTTTCACCGATGAAGCCGGCGCCAAGGCACTCGCCGCCAACAAGGGCTGGCTCGTCCCCACACTGCTGCCCTTCCGCGCCACCGCCGAACGGCTGGGCAGCGGCGCCTATACCCCGGTGGTGGAAGCCAAGGTGCGCGCCATCCTGGAACGCCGCGGCAAACAGATCATCGCCGCCCGCGCCGCCGGCGCCCGCATCGCCTTCGGCACCGACGCCGGCGTGTTCGAACACGGCCGCAATGGCCAGGAAGCCAGCGACATGGTGGAATTCGGCGGGATGACGGCGCGCGAGGTGCTGATCAGCGCCACCAGCGGCGCGGCCGAACTGCTCGGGCTCTCTGCCGAAACCGGCACGCTCGAACCCGGCAAGGCCGCCGACATCATCGCCACCGATGGCGATCCGGCCGCGGATGCGAAACAGCTGGCTCAGGTGAAATGGGTGATGGCGCGCGGGAAGGTGATTGACTGATTCGCCAACCGTCTTATTGCAGCAATACGCTTGATCTTCCGGAGCCTTCCTATGCGCGCTTTTCTTCTGCTTGCCGCCAGCCTGATCGCGATTGTGCCCGCGGCCGCACAAACCACCATGGCGCCAGCCGCCGGCACCGGTACGGCACAAGCCGGCACCCAAACGCCAGCCGCCGCCCTCAGCGCGCTGTTTGCTGCCAGCGATGCCGACAGTCTGAAACGCAATCCGCTCTATGGCCTGTTCCGCGGTGATACCAGCCGTGCCGACCAGTTGGGCGAAATGATCACCGACGCGGCTTTTGCTGCCGAAAAGCGCGCCGCGGAGTCCGAATTGGGGGCCTTGGCTGCCATCGACCGCAGCGCACTGACTGCGGACGAGCAAGTGAGTTACGACACGTTCAAATGGCAGCGCGAAACCGATCTTGCCGGGGTGCAGCCCGACCTGCTTGCCGCCAATCTGCCGCGTCCGATCGATCACTTCTTCGGCTTCCACAATTTCATCGCGGAACTCCAATCCGGCGAAAGTGCAGCGCCCTTCAAGTCATTGAAAGATTACGAAGATGCGCTGAAGCGCCACGACCAGTTCGCGCTGCTGCTTGATCTTTCGATCCTGCGTTTCCGCCAGGGCATGAAGACCGGCGTGGTGCAGCCCAAGCTGGTGGTGAACAACATCATAGACCAGCTGAACAACCTCACCACCGGCGGCACAGGCGCTTCCATCATGATGAAGCCGGTGCAGAAATTCCCTAACGATATCAGCGCAGCAGACCAGGCGCGGCTGAAGGCGGCCTATGCCAAGGCGGTGGGCGAACGGGTCAATCCGGCGCTCCTGCGCCTACGCGATTTCCTGAAAGTCGAATATCTGCCGGTCGCCCGCGAAGCACCCGGCCTGGGCGCCATGCCGGGCGGACCGGCGCTTTATCGCTATCTGGTCGCCGCCAACACCACGACCAGCCTCACTCCCGACGAGATCCACAACATTGGCCTGTCCGAAGTTGCCCGCATTCTCAAGGGGATGGACGACGTGCAGGCCCGCGTTGGCTTCAAGGGCGACCGCGCAGCCTTCTTCACCCAACTGCGCACTGATCCGCGCTTCAAGTTCGCCTCCGCCACAGCCATGGGGGATGCCTTTCGCGATACGGGCAAGAGCGTCGATGCGGTGATCGGCCAGCTGTTTGATACGCTGCCGAAATCGCCGCTGGAGATCCGCCCGGTCCCGCCGCACCGGGAAAAGACCGATGCCGGCGGCAGTTATCAGGGCGGCACGCCCGACGGTAGCCGCCCGGGCGTGTTCTTCTACAACGCCTACGACCTGCCCTCGCGCAGCAGTTATGGGGTTGAAACCCTCTATCTCCACGAAGCTGTGCCGGGCCACCATTTCCAGGTCAGCCTCGCGCAGGAGAATGAAAAATTGCCCGCTTTCCAGCGCTTTGGCGGTAACACCGCCTTTGCCGAAGGCTGGGGCCTTTATGCCGAAAGCCTTGGGCCGGAGCTCGGCATGTTCAAGGACCCCTATCAGTTGCAGGGCCGATATGAAGACGAGATGCTGCGCGCCCTGCGGCTCGTTGTTGATACCGGCATCCATTCAAAGGGTTGGGGCCGCGATCAGTCTATCGACTATATGTTGGCCAACAGCAGCATGAGCCGCACCGATGCCACCGCAGAAGTCGAGCGCTACATCGCCATCCCCGGCCAGGCGCTGGCCTACAAGATTGGCCAGCTCACCATCAGCCGCCTGCGGGCAAAGGCTGAAAAGGCGCTTGGATCAAACTTCAACATCAAGCACTTCCACCGCGAAGTGCTGATGACGGGCGCCCTGCCAATGGCGGTTCTGGAGGCCAAGATCGACAGGTGGATTGCCAGCGGCGGCAAGTGAGCCAGGCCTTCACCAGCCCCTTTTCGATCAGGCTGTGGGCGCAATCGAGGACGGTCGTCGCCTCGTCGCGGGTCTTCCAGCCCAGCCGCTCCAGCGCGTGCGCGGCGCTGGCTTCGCGGCGGCGACCAAGTTCGGGCACCACCATCTTCACCGTCGCATCGAAATTGGCGAGCAATTTCAACAGAAAATCCGGTAAGCCACGCGTCGGCACCCGTCGCGCCTGATCGCCGAGCCCGGCTTTCAGCACGTCCGCCACCTCACGCATCCACATGAACTTACCTTGCGCGATGAAGCGCTCACCATCCAGCCCCGGCGTCACCATTGCCAGCACATGCAAGGCGGCGACATCGCGCACATCAACGACACCAAAACCCAGCCGCGGCAGACCAGGCAACGCCCCGTCGAGCAACTTCTTCACCACTTCCAAGCTGGTCGAAAAATCGGCGCCCAGCACAGGGCCGAGCACGGCAGCGGGGTTGATGGACACATACTCCATCCCCTGCCCATTGGCCGACATCCACTCCCGCGCCGCGCGTTCGGCGAGCGTCTTTGACTTGATATAGGCGTATGATTCCAGGCTGTTGATGTTGGACCAATCGCTTTCCGTGAACGGCGTGCCGCGCTCACCATGGCCATAGGCGATTGCGGCCATACTGCTGGTCATCACCACACGCTTCACGCCGGCAGCATGGGCGAAACGCAGCGCACGCAAGGCGCCTTCGCGGGCCGGGACGATCAGTTCATCGGGATCCTTCGGCTCGCCAGCCGGGATCGGCGAAGCGATGTGTTGAACGAAGGCAATGCCATCCATCGCCTCGGCCCAGCCGGCGTCGCTCATCAGATCGCAGGCCACCAGCTCCAGATCGGGCAGGCCCAGCGTGGCGCGCACTTCGCCAGCGCGGGCCAGATTGCGGATGGTGCCGCGCACTGCCCAGCCGTCGGCCACCAGCGCCTTGATGATGAAACCGGCGATATAACCCGATGCGCCGGTCACCAACACCTTGCCCGTTGCCATATCACCCTCCCGCTGCTGTCAGGATGGCATGGTGGTGGGCAAGTGCCGGCTTGGCAAGCGCGTCGGTGAGGGCCATGAAGCAGGCGTGCAGCCCCGCAATCCCTTTGCCGGCCTTGGCGCCACATCGCTGCCGCGCCGTGAATTCGCCGTGGTCTTTGCCGCGTTGCTCACTGTGGCCGCTGGCAATACGGCGCTGCAAACCGTTCTGCCCGCCATCGCGCGTGTGATCCATCTGCCCGACATGCTGGTGGCGGTGATCTTCTCCTTCTCTGCCCTGCTGTGGACGGTCAGCGCGCCCTATTGGGCGCGGCAGAGCGATATCCGCGGCCGGCGGCGGCTGATGCTGGTCGGCTCGCTGGGCTTCATGGTGTCGATGACTGGCTGCGGCATTGCCATCTATGCCGGGCTCAACGGCTGGCTGGCGCCGATCGCCACCTTCGCGCTGTTCGCCAGCCTGCGCAGCCTGTTCGGCATATTCGGATCGGCGGCCAACCCGGCGGCACAGGCCTATGTCGCAGGGCGCACCAACGAACAGGATCGCACCGCCGCGCTGTCCAGCCTGTCATCCGCGTTCGGGTTGGGCACCATCATCGGGCCAGCGGTGGCGCCCTTGTTCATCCTGGCCCCATTGGGGCTTTCGGGGCCAATGTTCGCTTTTGCAGCCATTGCCGCCGTGGTGATGGCAGCAGTGGCACGAGTGCTGCCTGATGATGATCCGACCCATCGGCCTGGCCAGGCCCAAATGGGCAGCGGCGCACCATCGTCGGAGCCCAATCTGGCCGGAGCCACCACCGGCGCCAGCGTAAGCGCCGCCGCCGCCGGCCGGCCGAAGCGATTGAGTGTGAGAGACAATCGAATTGCGCCCTTCATGATATTTGGCTTTGTGTCAGGCTCCATCCAGGCCGCCACCGGCCAGGCGCTGGGCTTTCTGGTGATCGACACGCTGGGCGGTGACGCGCTTGATTCACAGCGGTCGATCGCGCTGATCTTCATGGCCGGGGCGTTTTCAACCTTGCTGGCGCAATGGGTGCTGATCCCGCAGCTGCGGCTCACCCCGCCGGCGCTGATGCGCTGGGGCACGTTGCTGGCTGCTGTCGGCACGGCAGGCATCGCCGTATCGGGAAGCCTGTATGCGCTGGTGCTGGCCTTTGCGCTGATGAGCATGGGCTATGGTCTGGCGCGGCCGGGTTTCACAGCTGGGGCCAGTCTTGCCGTTTCCCGCGCAGAACAGGGCGGCGTTGCGGGCGCGGTCACCTCGGTCAACGGCAGCTGCTTCATCGTGGCGCCGGCGATCGGCATCGGGCTCTATCAGATCGGCCCGTCGGTTACCTACTGGCTTGGAGCGGCGGCGCTGATGGCGCTGGCGGTCTATGCTTTCACACAGCCTGACCTAGGCCGCGAACCCGGCGAATTTCACGAGGATTAACTAGCGCGATTGCAGCAGAGCGATCCGGTTGCCCTCACTGTCTTCGAACTCGGCCACCCAGCCATTGGAACCGATGTCCTTCTTTGCATAAAGAGTGCGGCCACCGACAGCATTGGCGCGGCTCAGCACTCCATCAACATCGGTTACGCGAAAATAGAGAATCGGTCCGGCCTTGCCCGGCACGTAAACGTCGCCCTTGACCAGCGCGCCTTCCAGGCCATCGGTGCCAGAAAACATCGCCATGTCGTAGCCATCAACCCGGTCCCGGATCAGCGGCTTGCCGAACACTGCTTCGTAAAAGCGCATCGCCCGGTCCAGATTACTGACCGGAATCTCGAACCACGCGATCAGCGATGCATCAGTGGCAGCCACAGGAGCCGCCACCAACAGGGCCAGCGCAATCGCCAGCCATCTCACGCGCCAGCAGGTGCCTCACCCAGACCGGTGCCGCGACGGCCGGCCTTGGGAATGGCAGACGAGCCCGACGAAGGCCGCGCCACCGGGGTGGTGGTGGCGCTACCGCGATCAACGGTGCCGCCGTCCATAACCTTCTTGATCTCGTCACCGGTCAGCGTCTCATACTCCAGCAGGGCGCCGGCGATGGCGTGCAGCTGGTCGATATTGTCGGTCAGCACCTGCTTGGCACGATCATAGCCGGTGGTGACGATGGCGCGCACTTCGCTATCGATCATTTGCGCGGTTTCTTCCGACATCTTCTGCGCCTTGGTCACGCTGTGGCCGAGAAACACTTCTTCCTGGTTCTCGACATATTTCAGCGGACCCAACTTATCGGACATGCCCCACTGAGTCGCCATCGAGCGCGCCAGATCGGTGGCATAGCTGATGTCCGACGAGGCGCCGGAGCTGACCTTGTCATAGCCGAAGATCACTTCTTCCGCGACACGGCCACCCATGGCCACGGCCAAGTTGGCGTACATCTTGTCCCGGTGATAGCTGTATTGGTCACGTTCCGGCAAGCGCATCACCATGCCAAGCGCGCGGCCGCGCGGGATGATGGTGGCCTTGTGAATTGGGTCAGATGCCTGCTCATGCAGCGAGACGAGCGCGTGGCCAGCCTCGTGATAGGCGGTCATCTTCTTCTCGTCCTCGGTCATCGCCATGGTCTTGCGTTCGGTGCCCATCAGCACCTTGTCCTTGGCGTCTTCGAATTCGCGCATGGAAACCAGCCGCTTGCCGCGGCGGGCGGCGAGCAGCGCGGCTTCGTTGACCAAGTTGGCCAGATCAGCACCGGCAAAACCCGGGGTACCGCGCGCGATTGTGCGGGCGTTCACGTCGGGCGCCAGCGGCACCTTCTTCATGTGGACGGCCAAAATCTTCTCGCGCCCGTCGATATCGGGGCGACCAACCACCACCTGGCGGTCGAAACGGCCGGGGCGGAGCAGGGCGGGATCGAGCACGTCGGGCCGGTTGGTGGCAGCGATGATGATGATGCCTTCATTGGCATCGAAACCGTCCATCTCTACCAGCAGCTGGTTTAGCGTCTGCTCGCGTTCGTCGTTGCCACCTCCCAGACCAGCGCCGCGGCTGCGGCCCACGGCGTCGATTTCATCGATAAAGATGATGCACGGGGCCGACTTCTTGCCCTGTTCGAACATGTCGCGGACACGGCTGGCGCCGACACCGACGAACATTTCAACGAAATCGGAGCCGGAGATAGAGAAGAACGGCACATTGGCTTCGCCGGCAATGGCGCGGGCGAGCAGCGTCTTGCCGGTGCCGGGCGGGCCAACGAGCAACGCGCCCTTCGGAATCTTGCCACCCAGTCGGCTGAAACGGCCCGGATCCTTCAGGAAGTCGACGATTTCCTGCAGTTCCTCGCGGGCTTCGTCGATGCCGGCCACGTCGTCAAAGGTCACGCGGCCTTCCTTCTGCACCAACAGCTTGGCGCGGGATTTGCCGAAACCCATGGCGCCACGGCCAGCACCATTCTGCATCTGGCGCATGACGAAGATCCAGATGCCAATCATCAGGATGAAGGGCAGCATGTTGAAGAACAGCTGCGCGATCACCGAACGGCTTTCTTCCGGGCGGGCATCAAAGCGCACGCCCTTGGTGCGCAGACGCTCGATCAACTGGGTGTCGCCGGGGTTGAAGGTGCGGAACTCCTCGTCACCGCTGGTGCGGCCGATGATTTCCTCGCCGCGGATCTCCACCGATTTCACAGCGCCATCATCCACGCGCGCCAGGAAATCCGAATAGGCCAGCGTATCACCGCTGCGCGAAGAGCCGGTGCCCTGCATCACGTTCACTGCCACGGCGAGGCCCAGCAGGATGACGATCCACAACCCCAGATTTTTCATCCAGGGGTTGGGCGGACGCTTGTTGGGGCCTTCGGACATGGACAGTTCCTGATCAGATACACACGGCGATACTAGCGATCACACGCACAACCCAAGATAAGGTGGAATGGTGGGGTTGCAATCCGCCTGTGCTGTTCTGCCCCGTTTCAGGCGGCGTTTTGTGGCTTTTTGCCGCCCTTCTGTGGCGGCCGGGTGACGGAAAGTTGCCAGATTGTGCCGGGACGCGCGACGATGCCGGCCAGCGTGCCGCTTGCTCCGGCCCCGAGTCGCGCGGCCAGCCGGGCGATCTCGCTGCCCCGCGCCGGCCGCCCGGCCAGCGTTTCCACCGCCCTTGCGAGCAGCCGCTGCACCAGCGCCGCAGGCAGCCCGCCCGCATCAACCAGCAACCGGCCATCGGCTTCCTGCACCCGCCCGGCCCAGGCCAGATCGGCGGCCCAGGCAAGCGCTTCGGCGTCGGCAGCCAGGTGCGCCGCACTGGCCGCCAGGGCAGCCGCATCCAGCGCCGGCGTGGCCGCCAGCAAGGCCCGCATGGCCGTGCGATCATGGCGGAGATCGCGGTTGGTGGGATCATCCACTTGCTGCCAAGCATCAGCCGCCGCAAGCGCCGCCAGATCGGCCTTGCGGACCGCCAGCAGAGGCCGCACCAGCATCACGCCGGGCTGCAATCGCCGGGCCGGTCGGATCGCGGCCAGACCGTCACTGCCGCTGGCGCGGTTCAGGCGCATCAGCAGTGTTTCGGCCTGGTCGTCGGCGTGATGGGCGGTGAGCAGCAGGCCGTGGCCATGGGCGCCGCACCAATCGCCCATAAGGGCATAGCGGGCGGCGCGGGCGCGGGCCTGGATATTGCTGGTGAAATCCCCGCCTTCACGCACCAGCGTCACATGCGGCAATCCGCGGGCGGCGCACTGAGCGGCAACACTGGCGGCTTCTGCGGCCGCCTCGGACCGCAGGCGGTGATCAACGGTGAGCGCCGTCACCCGCCCGGGAAAGGCCGAATCGGCCAGTGACAGCAGCGCCAGGCTGTCTGGCCCGCCCGAAGTCGCCACGGCAATGCGTTCATCAGCGGCCACCGGGCGGCCCAGCGCCGCCGCAATCAGTGCGGCCAGATCAGGCCGCACATTTGGCCCGCTCACGCAGTGCACTTGGCTTTCGTGCGCTGGCGCCCGGCGTCGGCCTTCTGTGTATCGGTCAACTTGGCTCCATAGACCGATTCAAGCTCGCCCAGCACCTGGCAGGCGTCCTTGGGCTTGGTCATCGCGTTCAGGGCGCCAGCCAGCGCGATCAACGCATCAGGGGCCGGCGTCGAACGCGGCGCCGACTGATAGACATCAAGAAAGGCCTTGGCCGCCTGCGGATACTGGGTGCGCGCGGCAAAGCTGCGGCCCAGCCAGTATTTGGCCTGCGGCACGCGGATGGATTTCGGCCAATCGGCGATGAACTGGCTCATCGCCGTTTCAACGCCCGGCCAATCGCGAGCTGTCACCTTGGGATAGGCGGCGGTCCAGGCCGCCGCGTCAGTGGCGGGCTTGGCGGCGGGCACAGCCGGCTTGGGGGGCGCCGGTGCGGGCGTTGCAGCGGAGGGGGCGGGCAGCTTGCCCGGCACCGCGGCCGGATCACCGGCAGGGGCCAGCGGCACACCACCGGGATTTTCCAGGGCGTTCAACCGGAACTCGGCATCGCCCTTCAATCGGCGCTGGCCGTCTTCCAGCTGGCGCAATTTATATTCCATCGCCTCGATCTGGCCGGTCATCGACTTCAGCTGGCCTTCCAGCGCGTCCACCCGGCCAGTCAGATCGGCAATCGGCGTGGTTGCGGGCGGCGTTTCCGGCGCAGGTGCGGGCGTTGCGGCCTGGGCGGGGATTTCCGGTTCAAAGAATCGCGCGTTGCCGCCGGGAAAAACCTTGCGCTGCACCGCGCGCATTTCCGATTCGAGCGTACCCACCCGGCGATCGAGCTTGCCAACATCCACCGCCTGTGCCGCGAGAGGGGCGGGCAGCAGCACGGCGGCGGCAAGCAGAACAGGCACGAAACGGCTCACAAACAGGCTCCCGAAACTCAACGTGGCGCCGGTTGTGGCGCAGCCTGACTTGCCGGACCCTGAACAGGCGCAGCGGCAGCAGCGGACCCGGCAAAGCGTTCCGCCAGGGCCGGCGCGGTTAGCACGACGCCATCAATGGTTTCAACCGACCCGCCCAGCGGTGGCAACTTGACGCCGGCCACGCTCACCTCGATCTCGCCGGCGCGACCCGCGCGCAGGACGAGGGGACCATTGTCCTCCGGCACCTTGTAAATGCTGCCGGCAACCATCAGGCCCTGAAATGCCTTGCGGCCGGTGATGCGGCTATAGATTTTCACCCACACGTCCGTTCGCGCGGTCAACGTCACCGGGCCACTGAGTGGGATGGTGGCGGGCGTCGCAGTTGCGGCACTGGCGCCGGGCGCAGCAGCAGCCGGGGCAGGCGCCGGAACGGAGGCTGCTGCAGTGGCCGTGTCTATCGCTGCCGGGGCCGGGGCTGCCACTTGAGGGGCGCTTGGCACCGGATCGAGCGCGCCGCTGCCATAAAGGCCGAGACCGCCGATCACGAGTAACAGCACAGCCAGCCCGGCGACGGCCAGACCCTGCGACGGCAAGCGGGATTCATCCAGCGGTTCCAGGCTGGGCGCGGATGGCACATGCGGGGTCAGCCGGGTTTCGGCGCGGAATTGGGCGCCGACGCTTTCCGGATTGAGCCCGACGCTGCGCGCAAAGGTCTTCACGAAACCCAACGCGTAAGGCAGCGCCGGCAGCGCTTCATGATCATCGGCTTCGATGGCCATCAGGTGGCGCAGGGGCACGCGGGTTTCGCGGGCCAGATCGGCCAGTTCGCGGCCAGCGGCAGCGCGAGCTTCGGCCAGCAGGGCACCAACCGTCAGGCCCCGATAGGCACCTTGCGGATATCCAGCATTTCCCTGTTCGTCTTCGACCATCCGGGCGAGCCCCAAGCTTTGACACGGACATGGCCATTGTCATCGTCTGGAGTCAATCATTTGCAGGCGGTTTCGCCGGTTATTGCGGCAGCGCAGCACACCCGGAAGACCCTTTACTTGCCCTTGCGGCGGGCTTGCCCTATGGGCGCAGCCGATATGGCCGGCGTAACGCTGGCGATTTTGCCCGCCCAGCCCCTGCCCATCTGATCCGGAAGTACCGCATGTCCACCCGCAACATCGCGATCATCGCGCACGTCGACCATGGCAAGACCACCCTGGTCGACCAGCTGTTCCGCCAGTCCGGCACCTTCCGCGACAACCAACGCGTGGCCGAACGCGCCATGGATTCCAATGACCTGGAAAAGGAACGCGGGATCACCATCCTGGCCAAGTGCACCAGCATCGAGTGGGCAGACGCTGACAACAATCCCTACCACATCAACATCGTCGACACCCCCGGCCACGCCGATTTCGGCGGCGAGGTCGAGCGCATCCTGTCGATGGTCGATGGCGTGATTCTACTGGTTGATGCTGCCGAAGGCCCGATGCCGCAAACCAAGTTCGTCTGCGGCAAGGCGCTGGCGCTGGGCCTGCGACCGATTGTCGTCGTTAATAAGATCGACCGTCCGGATGCGCGCGCCAGCGAAGTGCTGGACGAAGTGTTCGATCTGTTCGTGACGCTGGAAGCCAACGACGACCAGCTCGATTTCCCCGTCCTTTATGCCTCCGGCCGCGGCGGTTATGCCGGGCCGACCGACGACGTGCGCTCCGGCGATCTGAAGCCGCTGTTCCAGAAGATCGTCGATCATGTGCCGCCGCCCAGCGGCGATCCGGAAGCTCCGTTCCGCATGCTGGTTTCGCTGCTGGACCGCGACAATTTCTTGGGCCGCATCCTGACCGGCCGCATCATGTCGGGCACGCTGAAGGTCAACAGCCCGATCCATGCCCTGAACCCAGACAGCACGGTGGCCGAAATCGGCCGCGCCTCGAAAATCTTTGCCTTCCGTGGCCTCGAACGGGTTGCCGTCGATCAAGCCGTTGCCGGCGACATCATCGCGCTGGCCGGCCTGACCAAGGCCACCGTGGCCGATACCATCGCCGAACAGAGCGTGAGCGAAGCCTTGGCCGCCCAGCCGATTGATCCGCCGACCCTGTCGATGACCTTCAGCGTGAACGACAGCCCCTATGCCGGCAAGGACGGCAGCAAGGTGACGAGCCGCATGATTGCGGATCGGCTGGCCCGCGAAGCCGAAGGCAATGTGGCGATCCGCATCACCGAATTGCCGTCGAAGGACGCATTTGAAGTGGCCGGCCGCGGCGAATTGCAACTGGGTGTGCTAATCGAAACCATGCGCCGCGAAGGCTTTGAGCTGTCGATTTCGCGCCCGCGCGTGATCTTCGGCACCGACGAAGCTGGCAAGCGCACCGAACCCTATGAAACCGTCGTGATCGACGTGGACGAGGCCTATTCCGGCACGGTTGTCGAGAAGATGGCGATGCGCAAGTCCGAGATGACCGACATGCGCCCCAGCGGCGGCGGCAAGACCCGCCTGACCTTCTCAGCCCCATCGCGCGGCCTGATCGGCTATCACGGCGAATTCCTGTCGGACACGCGCGGCACCGGCATCATGAACCGACTGTTCGAGAAATATGGCCCGCACAAGGGCACGATCTCGGGCCGCGCCAACGGCGTGCTGATCTCCACCGAAAGCGGTGAAGCCGTGACCTATGCGCTGGGTTATCTGCAGCCGCGCGGCATTTTGATGATCGGCCCGGGCGAATCGGTTTACCAGGGCATGGTGATCGGTGAGAACGCCCGCGAAGAAGACCTTGAGGTCAACCCTTTGAAGTCAAAGGCGCTCACCAACTTCCGTGCCAGCGGCAAGGATGATGCCATCCAGCTCTCCCCGCCCAAGAAGCTGACGCTGGAACAGGCCATCGCCTATATCGACGAGGATGAGCTGGTGGAGGTGACACCAAATCACATCCGCCTGCGCAAGATCCACCTCGATCCGAACGAGCGCAAGCGCGCCAGCCGAGCGCGTTCGGCGGGCTGACAGCCTATCCATTGGGAAAGAGTCGCAACGGCGAGCAGTCGCTGCTGCGACAATGCAACGATTGTCTGGGGTCGCTGCAGCGCCTACCGGAGCCATCCCATTGTCCCCATTGGCCGCAGCGGGCCAGGCTGACGCCGCGTTGGCACAGTCCTCGAGCTGGAGTTTTCCGCCATGAACGGTTCGATTTACGACGACGACAGCCCCATGGACGCGCCGGCGCCCGCCGATTTCGTCACCATCCCGCAGGCCGAAGCCGAAGATGCCATCCGCACGCTGATTCGCTGGACAGGTGATGATCCGTCCCGCGAAGGTCTGCTCGACACGCCCAAGCGCGTCGCCAAGGCGTGGCGCGAGTATACCAAGGGTTATGCCGAAGATCCCGGCCTGCACCTGTCGCGCACCTTTGCCGAAGTGGGCGGCTATGATGAGATCGTGATCCTGCGCGACATCCCGTTCCAGTCGCATTGCGAGCATCACATGGCGCCGATCATCGGCAAGGGCCACATCGCCTATCTGCCGCGCAGCCGCGTGGTGGGCATTTCCAAGCTGGCGCGCGTGCTGCACGGCTTTGCCCGGCGCCTGCAGGTGCAGGAACGGCTCACGGCCGAAGTGGCCGATTGCATCCAGCAGCATCTTGATCCCGTTGGTGTTGCCGTGGTGATCGAAGCGACTCACGCCTGCATGTCCGCCCGCGGGGTAATGACGCCGGGCGTTGTGATGACCACCAGCCGCATGATGGGCACGTTCCGCAACGATCACAGCAGCCGCACCGAAGTGTTGCGCCTGATGGGGAAGGGCTGAACTGGCGTAGGGGTTGGCCGAGCCTTGCGGACTCGGCCTGACAAGGCCAAGCTAAGCCGATGATCACAGCCCCCGTCTTGCTGCTCCTGCTCACTGCCCAGACGGCGCCGCCGCCACCACCACCGCCGCCGTCCAACAGCGGGACCGAGCAGGTGATCGGGCCGGACAAAGGCGGCGTGGACGATGCGCTGGGCCGCGCCGCGACACGCCCCTTGCGCGACCTGAACGTGATGAAGCCCAAGATCGAGCAGGATCTGGCCGACATCATGGCCAACCCTTACGCGGTCAGATCGCTGCGTACCTGCCGCCAACTGAATGCCGAAGTGAATCATATGACATTGCTGGTTGGCCCCGATGTCGATGATCCGGCGCTGGTCGGGAAAAAGGGCCGCAGCCCGGCCGAGCAGTTGTTCGACAGTGCCGAAGGCATCACTGGCAGCCTCATCCCCGGCCAGGGCATCATCCGGCAGATCACCGGTGCCAACAAGGCCGCACGCCAAGCCGCAGCTGCCCGGCTCGCCGGTCAGATCAGGCGAAGCTACATCAAGGGCATCATGAAGGCGCGCGGTTGCCGGCTGGTGCCGGCGCCGCCCGAGAAGCCTGCGCCCAAGAAGTAACCACCCGGCCGATTTGCCCGAATCTGCTGCGGCCTGTATGGCGAGCGGCCTTTTTCACCTTGGAATGACCCGCAATGACGGCCGCCATGGCCCCGACCGAGACGACCGGATCCGGCCTGTCGGCGCTGCTGCGCCTTTCAGGGCCGGTTGTGGCATCGCGGCTGGGCATCATGGCGATGGGGCTGGTCGATACCATCGTGGTTGGCCGCTACAGCGCGGCGGAACTGGGTTATCACGCGTTGGCCTGGGCGGTGACCGGCGTGGTGCTGACCACCGCGCTTGGGCTGCTTTCCGGCGTGCAGGTGATGACCAGCCAGGCCATCGGTAAAGGCCGCGAAGCCGATACCGGGGCGATCCTGCGGCGCGGCCTGGCCTATGCCACGTGGATTTCGGTGGCGTGCGCGCTGTTCCTTGCCGTGACCGGCGGGCCGATGCTGGTGGCTTTCAACATGGCGCCGGGCCTGGCCGAAGGCGCGACCCTGGTATTGCAAGTGCAGGCGGTGTCGCTGGTGCCGATCATCGTTGCCGATGCCGGGCTGTTCTGGCTGGAAGCCCATGACCGCGCCATCCCGGGCATGGTGGCAATGTGGCTGGCCAATATCGTCAATCTCATCGTCAATCTGTGGCTGGTGCCGGGGGACAACATGTTCGGCGTGCACGGGGCCGCGGCCAGCGCCTGGGCCACCTTTGCCAGCCGGCTGTTCCTGCTGGTGGTGCTGGCGGTCGTCATCCTGCGCTGGAGGCGCGCGCGGGAACTGGGCGTGCTGTCGCCGGCGCCCCGCGATCCAGCGGCGGCACGGGCGATGCGCGCGGTCGGCTATGGCGCGGCGGTCAGCTACTTCATCGAAAGCCTGGCCTTTTCGGCGATGGCGGTGTTTGCCGGCTGGATCAGCGTCACGGCGGTGGCGATCTGGGCGGTGGTGATCAACGTGGCGGCCACGGTGTTCATGGTGCCGCTGGGGCTTTCGGTGGCGACATCGGTGCTGGTCGGCCGGGCCTACGGCGCGCGCGATCGGCCGGCGATGCTGGCTTCGGCCGGGCAGGGTTTCGGGGTGACGGCGGCAGTGCTGCTGATCGTGTCGCTCGGCGTGTGGTTGTTCCCGGACGCCATAGCCGCGGCCTACTCGCGCGAAACTGCCGTGATGGCCGGCATCGCCAGCGCCATGGTGCTGTCCAGCCTGTTCTTTGCCGCCGACGGCCTGCAGGTGGTGGCCGCGCAAGCACTGCGGGCACGATCAGACATCCGCGCGCCGGCGGTGATCCACATCTTTTCCTATGTGGTGGTGATGATGCCGCTGGCCTGGTGGCTGGGGGTGAAATCCGGCGGCGGTGTGGATGGGCTGATCTGGGCGATCGTCATCGCCAGCGCCTTGTCGGCCGTGTTGCTGTGGGGGCGGTTCGTGGCCCTGGGCCGCGCGCCGCTCACGCCGCCAGACGCGGCGCCCGTTTCGCCCCCCGTCTGATTTCGGCGGCGAGATCGGCCACATATGGTTCGAAATTCACCTGCATCGTGTGGCGGCGGCTGGCGTAATAATGGCCCTGGTAACGCTTTTCCTCGGCCACGATGGTCTGCGCCATCTCCTGCGGGGACGGCAGCGCATAGCGGCCGACCAGAAACGCCGCCAGCAGCTTTGACTGCTGTTCCGCGAGGTTCACCAATGTTGGCAACGTCTGCGCCAGCCCCATGAACCACAGGCCGTGCAAGGCCGGACCGGCCTGCACCATGCGCTTGTAGAGCGGGATGTGATTTTCAGTCACCCGTGCATCATCCGGCGACAGGAACGGAAATTCGATATTGTAGCCCGTCGCGCAGATGATCGCGTCCAGCACTTCGCGGCTGCCATCGGTGAAGATCACCCCGTCGCCATCGAGCCGGGCGATGGCCGGCTTCACCGCAATGTCACCGCTGCCGACCCGGGTCAGAAACTCGCCGCTCACCGTGGGGTGAGCGTCCAATGGTTCGTGGTCAGGGGTGGGCAGGCCATAATCTTCCATATTGCCGACCAGTTGCTTCACCTTGCGGCGACCGATCCAGCGCGCCAGCGGCAGCGGCAGCCACGGCGGCGCCGCCTGCTTGTCGGCCGGCACGCCGTTGAAATATTTGGGCAAGACCCACACGCCGCGCCGGGTGGAGACGAAGCATTTTTCCGTGATGCTGCGTTGGCCCAGTTCCGAGGCGATATCGACGGCGCTGTTGCCCAGGCCCACCACCATCACCCGCTTGCCGATCAGGTTCAGCGGCTCGAACGGGGTGCGATAATCATGGGCGTGGATGATGGTGCCGTTGAACTGGCCCTCCCACACCGGGCGGTTGGGGCTCCAGTGGTGGCCGTTGCACACGACGACCGCGCGATAGGCCTTGGTGCCATTCTTGGTGGTGACGTCCCAATGACCGTCGCTGCGCCGCGCCACCTTCGTCACCGGCGTTTCGAACTGAATCAGGCCCCGCAGCCCGAAATGATCGACATAATCGTTGAAATATTGCGCGATCAGGCTGTGGTGCGGGAAATCCGGCCAGTCGGCAGGCACTGGATATTCCGCGAACTGCAGCCGCCATTTCGAAGTATCGATGTGCAGCGACTGATAGGCGCTGCTCATGCCGTTGGGGTTGTTGTAGGCCCAGTTGCCGCCGATCCGGTCCGACGCTTCGAACCAGTCGAACACCACCCCCTCGTCGCGCAGCCGCTTGGCGGTGGTGAAGCCGGAACAGCCGGCACCGATCAGGGCAACAGAAAGCAGGCTCATGGCAGCCATCCTAGGCAGATGTGGCGAACGCGCCACCTGTCGCTTTGCAGGTGCCACCGCCGCCAATCGCCTTGCCGGCGGACGCGCAATGCTGTTCAAGGCTGGAGCATGACCGCTGCCACATCCCTGCTGCTGTTCGGTGCCACTGGCGATCTGTCGCGGCGGATGCTGATCCCCTCGCTGTTTGGCCTGCACGGTGATGGCCTGCTTCATCCCGATCTCAGAATAATCGGCACCGCCCGTTCCACGCTCGACAGTGGCAGTTTCCGCGAGCTGGCGGCCAAAGCATTGGAACAGCATCTGGAGGCGGATCGCCGCCCGCCTGCCGCCGTGGCCAGCTTCCTTGATCGGCTGGCCTATGTGCCGCTGGACGCCAGCCGCACCGAAGGCTTTGCCGCGCTCGCCGTTGAAGTGGGCGATCCGTGCCGGCTGGCAATCTTCCTGTCCACCGCGCCCAGCCTGTTCGGATCGACGATTGCCGGGCTGTCGAGCGCCGGGCTGGCCTGTGCAGGCGCCCGCCTCGCGCTGGAAAAGCCGCTGGGCCATGATCTGGCCAGCAGCCGGGCAATCAACGATGCCGTGGCCGCTGCCTACCCCGAAAGCCAGATTTTCCGCATCGATCATTATCTTGGCAAGGAAACCGTCCAGAACCTGCTCGCCCTGCGCTTCGGCAACATCTTGTTCGAACCGCTGTGGAACGCCACCGGCATCCAGTCCGTCCAGATCAGCGTCGGCGAGACAGTGGGGCTGGAAGGCCGCGGCGATTATTATGACGGCATGGGCGCCCTGCGCGACATGGTGCAGAACCACATGCTGCAACTGCTGGCGCTGGTCGCCATGGAACCGCCGGCGCGGCTTGATCCGGCGGCCGTGCGCGATGAAAAGGTGAAGGTGCTGCGCTCGCTCAGGCCGATCACCGCCCGCGAAGTGGAAAGCCACAGCGTGCGCGGCCAATATGGCGCTGGTGCCATATTGGGCCAGCCGGTGCCCGGTTATCTGGATGAGCTGGCCAAGCCTTCGGATACCGAAACCTTCGTGGCACTGAAGGCCCATGTCGACAATTGGCGCTGGAAGGGCGTGCCTTTCTATCTGCGCACCGGCAAGCGCGTGCCGGAACGGGTGAGCGAGATCATCGTGCAGTTCCGCGACGTGCCGCATTCGATGTTCGGCGATGCCGCGCTGAAGGCCAACAAGCTGATCATCTCCATCCAGCCTGATGAGAATGTCGGCCTGCAGATGATGGCCAAGGTGCCGGGGCTGGACCGCGACGGGCTGAAATTGCGCGCCGTGCCGCTCGATATCGGCATGACCAACGCCTTTGCCGATGTGCGCCGCCGCATCGCCTATGAACGGCTGATGCTCGATCTGGTCGAAGGTCGGCAAACGCTGTTCGTGCGCCGCGACGAGGTGGAAGCACAGTGGACCTGGATCGACGCCATCCGCGCCGGCTGGGCCCAGACCGGCATGGCCGTGAAGCCCTATGCCGCCGGCAACTGGGGCCCGGCCGCCGCCATTGCACTGACCGAACGCGACGGCGTGAGCTGGCATGACTGAGCTTGTGGCCGCCGACATCGGTGGCACGCACGCCCGGTTTGCGCTCGCGCGGCTGGATGGCGCTGGCAACGTCGTGGCGCTGAATGAACCGGTGGTGATGCGCTGCGCCGAACATGCGTCGTTACAGATGGCATGGGAAACCTTCGGCACCACCATCGGCCGGCAGCTGCCGCGTGCTGCCGCCATTGCCGTGGCTGGCCCGGTGGTGGGCGAAGAGCTGAAGCTGACCAACAATCCCTGGGTGATCCGCCCGGCGATGGTGAACAAGAAACTGGGCGTTGACGCCCATGTGCTGGTCAATGATTTCGAAGCTGTGGCCTATGCCGTGGGCGCCTGCGGGGAAGGCGCGTTCCAGAATATCTGTGGGCCCGATGTGCCGTTGCCCGACACAGGCACCATTTCCGTGCTGGGCCCCGGCACCGGTCTGGGGGTGGGCCTGCTGGTGAAACGCGGTGGCCCCGACTGGCAGGTGCTGCCCACCGAAGGCAGCCATGGCGATTTTTCGCCGGTGGACAGCCTGGAAGACGCGATTCTGGCGCATTTCCGTCGCCGCTTTGGCCGGGTTTCGGCGGAACGGGTGATTTCCGGGCCGGGCCTGGCCGACATCCACGCGGCGCTGGCGGCTCTGGAAGATCGGGCCATCCAGCCGATGGACGACAAGACCCTGTGGAGCCTGGCCATGAGCGGTGAAGACAGCCTGGCTGCCGCCGCACTCGACCGCTTCGCCCAAGCGCTGGGGACGTTCGCAGGCAATATCGCACTGGCGCATGGGGCTGGCGGCGTGGTAATTGGCGGAGGGTTGGGCGCTCGCCTTGCCGATCATCTGCCGCGTTCCGGCTTTGCCGGGCGCTTTGCCGCCAAGGGCCGATTTGAAACGCTGATGCGCAGCCTTCCCGTCAAGCTGATCACCCACCCGCAGCCCGGCCTGTTCGGTGCTGCCGCCGCCTTTGGCCGAAAGAAGCGATGATGGATATCGACAGCGTGATGGGCCTGGCACCGGTGATCCCGGTGCTGATGGTGGACGATATCGCCCACGCCCGGCCGCTGGCGGAAGCGCTGGTTGCCGGCGGCCTGCCAGTGCTGGAAGTGACGCTGCGCACGCCGGTCGCGCTGGACGTGATCACCGAAATGGCCAAGGTGCCAGGTGCCGTCGTCGGGGCCGGCACGGTGATTTCATCGGGTGATCTTGCCGCCGCGCTGGTGGCCGGGGCCCGGTTCGTGGTGTCGCCGGGCATTACGGCGGCGTTGGGATCGGCGGCGCGCACCAGCGGTGTGCCGTTCCTGCCCGGCGTGTCCAGCGCCAGCGATATCATCCGCGCCCAGGAAATGGGCTTCAACCGGCTGAAATTCTTCCCGGCGGTGGCCGCCGGCGGGCTGCCGATGCTGCGCGCGCTGGCCGCGCCGTTTCGCAATGTGCGCTTCTGCCCAACCGGCGGCATCAGCCAGGACAGCGCGCCGGAATGGCTGGCTGAATCGTCGGTGGCCTGCGTGGGCGGAAGCTGGATCGCGGCACGCGGCGAAACGGATTGGGCTGCGATCGAAGCGCGGGCGCGCGCAGCGGCGGCCTTACGCACCTGATCACTCAGCGCGTTTCGGGCGGAACCACCACACGCCCGCAAGCATCAGCGCCGGCACCGCCAGCGCCGCCAGGGTCCACCAGCTGCCGGCGAGCAGCAGGCGGGTTGCTCCAGCGAGACTGCCCAGCAGCACGAATTCCCCCACCGCCATCAGCAGCGAACTGCGATAGCGTTTGCGAAAGGCGCTGCGGCGCCCCGGCGGCTGGGTCCAGGCCTGCATGGCGGCACTGGCGAGGCCAGCCACCAGCGCCATCGGCAGCATAACCGCCACTGCCAAGGGTGATTTCGGCAGCACCGCCAGCGCCAGAACGGTCACCATCAACAACGGCGGGGTGAGCGCCGCCGCCAGCTTGGCACGGATGGCAACTCCAGAGCGCAAGGGGGCAGCTGCAATCAGATCGGGCGCATCTTCGGCGCACAGCACCAGCCAGGCCAGCGAGGATGACAGTGCACCAGCCAGGAACACGCCCGCCGCCGCCAGCCGTGCCGGCGTCACCTGGCCATCGGTAAAGATCAGCGCCAGGATCGGCACCATGAACACCAACTGCTGGCCGATCTGCGAAATCAGTTCCGGATCACGACCCAGCAATTTCAGTTCCTTGCCGAACAACACGGCCGTGGCGCTGCCGCCAAAGCGCACCGCCCGGCCGCGGCGCGGCACATGCGGGGCCGCGGTGGGATCGGCCGGCGCTGCCTCCATCCGGCTTGCCGCCAGCCACGCCGAACATTGCGATGCCACCAACGCCAGCCCCAGCACGGTGATCAGCGGCAGCGGCTGGCCAAACACCGCCTGCGCTGGCCAATCAAGCGGTGCGGGTGGACGCTGCGAAAAATAGGCCAGCTGGGCATCGAACCATTTGGGGGCAAAATTGGGCGCCTGGCCCAGCGCAAACACCGCCGCCGCGAGGCCAACGCCGGCCACCTGCGCCGCCAGCTTGGCCAGCTTGGGGCCGAGCAACCGATCAAGCAGCGTGGCGATGGTGAGTGCCAGCGCGGTGGCAACCAGCGCCACGGACACCACCACCAATGGGCCGGCAACCCAGGTGACATGGCCAAAAGCCGCGGAAAACAAGAAGAAGGGCGCGGTAAGCAACAGGAACGGCAGCGCCACCACGGCCTGCACGCCCGCCACCCGGGCCGCCACCACCCGCGCCACGGGAAGCGGCGCGGTGAGCAGCAATTCCAATTCGCCGCGATCCCGGCTCAGCCGCAGCACATGGGCATAGGCGGAGCTGACCATCACCAAAACCATGCCCAGCAGCACCGCGCCGACCGAGCCGAGCGCGGCCAGCGGCAGATCTGCGCCGCCCCGCACCCGCCAGGCCATGGCCGCGCCGCCAACAATCGGCAACAGCGCCAGTAGCAGCATGGCGATGATGCGCCCCCAGCGCCCTTCGCGGCCGCGCGCCTTCACCCGCACATCGTGCAGCACCAGCCACGGCAGGCTGCCCGGCCGCGCGAGTGCAATCATGCCGGCACGTCTTCCTGTGCCAGTTCCAGAAACAATTGTTCCAGCGTGGTGCCTTCGGCGCGGCCGACCGAAAGCTCGGCCATCGTGCCTTCGGCCACCATTTTGCCGGCGCGGATGATGCCGATGCGCTGGGCAATGCGTTCCGCCACTTCCAGGATGTGCGTCGTCAGGATCACGGTGCCGCCCGCCGCGACCTGTTCAAGCAAAATGTCCTTCACAGAACGCGCCGCGGCGGCATCAAGCCCGGTGAGCGGTTCATCCAGGATGAGCAGGCGCGGTTCGTGGATGAGCGCGCCGGCCAACGCCAGTTTCTGCTTCATGCCGCGCGAAAAGCCTTCGCAGCGGCTGTCGCGCTTGTTCCAAAGGGTCAGGCGCTTCAACAAGGCTTCGGCGCGCGGTTCGGCGTCAGCAGCCGGCACGTTCCACAGGCCGGCGATGAAGGCGAGATATTCGATCGGGGTCAGCTTGTCATAAAGCAAGGGCTCGTCCGGCAGCCAAGCGATTAGGCGCTTGGCTGCAATCGGATCGGCCAGCGCATCCACCCCGAACACGCTGATATCCCCGGCGTCAGGGCGGGCGAGGCCCGTAACCATCCTGAGCGTTGTCGTCTTGCCGGCGCCATTGGGGCCCAGCAGCGCATAGATCTGCCCGGCCGGCACGACGAGATCGAGGCCATTCACGGCCAGAAAGCCGTCAAAGGCCTTGGCCAGGCCGTGGATCTGTAGGGCAGGAATCAGAGCGTGCATGGGCGCATCGATAACAAACCCCCGACGCCAATGCGATAAATGGGCGTTAACCGGACGAATTCAGGGGTTGAGTGGCACTGCAGAAGGGCGGAAAGTCATGCCCAAGAATAGGAACCGGGGAAGGATCACCACATGCGCATGGCGCTTCTGATTGCACTCTTGGCCAGTTCATCGCTGGCGCAGGCGAAGATGATCCACGTCGGGCCGGGCGGCAACGCCCAGGAAAAGTTGCAAACCGCGCTGATCGAAGCCCAGCCCGGCGACACCGTGCATATCGCGGCCGGGCGTTATGCGCTTGCCGATGGTCTGTCGCTCGATGTCGATGGCGTCAGCGTCAAGGGCGACGGGCCGGACAAGACCATCCTTGATTTCACCGCCCAGAAAGTCGCCGGCGAAGGCCTGCTGATCACGTCGGACAATGTTGTGGTGCGCGATCTGGGTATCGAGAATGCCGCCGGCAACGGGGTGAAATCCAAGGGCAGCGACGGCATCGCGTTGGTCAACCTCAGGGTGGAATGGACCGGCGGGCCGAAATCCACCAACGGCGCCTATGGCCTGTATCCGGTCAGTTCCAAGAACGTGCTGATCGACCGGTCGGTGGTGAAGGGCGCGTCTGATGCCGGCATCTATGTGGGCCAGTCGCAGAACATCATCGTGCGCAACTCCCGCGCCGAAATGAACGTGGCCGGCATCGAGATCGAGAACAGCTATGACGCCGACGTGGTGGGCAACACCGCCACCAACAATGCCGGCGGTATCCTGGTGTTCGATCTGCCCGATCTGCCGCAACAGGGCGGCCGCAACGTGAAGCTGACGAACAATCAGGTGATCGCCAATAATCATGTGAACTTCGCCGCGCCCGGCAATATCGTGGCGGGCGTGCCATCGGGCACCGGCATCATGGTGATGGCCAATGCCCGGGTGATGGTGGAGAACAACCATGTGATGGGCAACAACGGCAGCGCCGTGATGGTGGTCGCTTACACGCAGGCCTTTACCGACCAGGCCTACAATCCGCTGCCGCGCGATGTCTCGGTGGCCGGCAATCATTTCATGGACAATGGCAAGGCCCCGGCCTTCAAGGGTGGCAAAGAGATTGCGGCGGCGGTGGGCGGCACGCTGCCACCGGTGCTGTGGGATGGCATCACCCGCTATGCCGTGCCCGGCGGCGGCGGTGAGAAAATGGCTGAAGGCGGCATCAACAGCGATGCACCGGGCATCAGCCTCAACCTCGGCCTGCAGGGCACACCTGCCACCCAGGCCAAGCCGGCGCCGATGCAGGCGAATCTGGTGGTGAGCACGCGGCCTGCCATCGTGCTGCCGGCAGCGCTGGAAGCGCGCGCCAAGTGAGACGAGTGCTGACGGTCCTCCTGCTGCTAGGTGCGGCACCGGCTCCGCACGTGCAGGCCGATCTGCTGCTAACAACCGATGCGCCGCGGCTGGCCGATTATGGCCTGTTCGATGCGGCCGGTCACCCGGCGCCGGGGGTACAGCCCTACACACTCAACACGCCGCTGTTTTCCGATCATGCGGAAAAGTTCCGATTTGCCTGGCTGCCGCCGGGCACGAAGGCCGAATATCGTGCATCGGGCGCACTGGCGTTTCCGGTGGGCACAGTGCTGGTCAAGCGCTTTGCCTTTCCGGCCGATCTCCGCCAGCCAGCGAAGCAGCTTCGCGCCATCGAGACGCGCCTGTTGATCCACCGCCCGGCCGGCTGGGTGGCGTTGAGTTATGTTGAACAGGACGGCGGCGCCGTGTTGAAGCGCGCCAGCGTGAAAGTGCCCGTGCAATTCATCGACAAGGCGGGCCGCGCCCAGGCCATCGATTATGCCGTGCCCAACCAGAACCAGTGCAAGACCTGCCACCAGGACGGCGAGGCCATCACGCCCATTGGTCCGACGGCGGGCAATCTGAATGGCGGCCTGTTCGGTCATGGCGAGAATCAATTGATGCGCTGGGCCGCGTCAGGCCAGCTGGCCGGGCTGCCCGCCGGTGGCTGGCCAAGGTTGGCAAAGTGGGATGATGCGGCCGAACCGCTCGACAGTCGCGCGCGGGCCTATCTGGCGGTGAACTGCGGCCATTGCCACAGTCGTGGCGGCTTTGCGTCCAACTCCGGCCTCTATCTGGTACCGGAGGAAACCACGCCAGCCCATCTGGGCGTTTTGAAACGGCCGGTGGCCGCCGGGCGCGGTTCGGGCGGGCATGAATTTTCGATCCTGCCCGGCCAGCCCGACAAATCCATCCTGTTGCACCGGATGATCGCGTCCGAACCCGGCATCATGATGCCGCAATTTGGCCGGGCACTGGCGCATGATGAAGGCGTGGCGCTGATCCGGCAATGGATAGCAGGCATGGAGATCGCTTCTATGCCCGCTCCAGCCGCTTCAGCGCCGGCAGCAACAGCAGCACCGTAACCCCGGACAGCATCAGCACCAGCGGCACGCCAAGACCGGCGCCCACTGCAGCGCCAGCCCCCAGTACCGCGGTCACCTGGAACAGGCTGTTGATGATGTTGTTGGCAGCGATGGCGCTGGCCCGGCTGCCGGCATCGCCTGCGGTTTGCAGAACGGCATAGAGCGGCACCGAGAACACGCCGCCGGCCAGCGCCAGCGCCGTGAGATCGGCCAGCACACGCCATCCAGCGGCAGCGGCAAAGAAGCTGGCGACATCCTTGGGGGCCGCGCCAACGGCCGGAATGGCAAACCACAGATCGAGGCCTGCGAGGGCCATCGCCAGCCCGGCGGCGGCGCACAGCCGCGTGGAGATACGGCCCTTGAGCCAGCGACTGACGGCCACCGACCCTGCGGCGATCCCCACCGAGAAAGCCGCCAGAAAAATCGTGGCAACTTCTTCGGTTGCGCCCATGTCGTTCTTGGCCAAGGGCACGAACTGGCTGGTATAGACCGCGCCCAGCGCCCAGAACCACGAAATCGCCAGCGTGGCGATCAGCAGCCGGCGATTGGCAAAGGCATGGCCCAGCGCCGCGCGACTGCTGGAAATCGGGTTCCAGTTGATTCGGCGATCAGCCTCGGGCGGCGCCGACGGGATGAAACGCGATGTCAGCCAGCCCAAGGTGGCGATGGCCAGCGCCACCGGCCCCACCGCCTGTGTTGCCAACAGACCACCGGCGACCTGGCCGAGCAGGATGGCCACAAATGTCGCGGCCTCTACCATGCCGGTGCCGGCGAGCAGTTCTTCGGCTTTCAGTTGCTGGGGCAGGATGGCATATTTCACCGGCCCGAACAGGGTGGAATGGCAGCCCATCAGAAACACCACGCCCAGCGCCAGCGGCAACGATCCGAACCACAGCGCGGCCCAACCCAATGCCATGAAGGCGATTTCCGACAGCTTCACCAGCCGGCAGATCGCTGCCTTGTCGCGCGCATCAGACACCGAACCGGCGACGCCGGAAAACAGGAAATAGGGCAGGATGAACAGGCCAGCCGCCGCCGAAGCCAGCAGCGCCGCCTGTTTCGGATCGGCCGCCGCCACATCATAGGCAACGATGAACACCAGCGCGGTGCGGAACAGATTGTCGTTGAACGCGCCCAGAAACTGTGTGGCAAACAGGGGGCCAAAGCGCCGCGTAGTCAACAGATCGAGCATCTGCCACATGCATTGCCCGTTTGCCGACACGCCGTCCAGACTCGCAAGCCGGGCCGGGATGGCATAGAAGCGAGGTTTGAGGAGCAGCGGCCCAGTGCCAAAACAACGGCGCAACGATGATTGGGGCTTCCCGCGCTGGCGGGATTATGGCGCTGAACGCGCCGCCATCACCTTGCGCCTGTGCGATCGCGACGGGTGCACCAACGTGGGTGACCGCCCTGCCCCCAAGGCGCCCAACAGCCCGGAACGCTGGATGTTCTGCCAGGAACATGCCGCCGAATATAACGCCGGCTGGGATTATTTCCGCGGCCTGACGCCAGAAGAAGCCGCCGCCCGAGCGGCTTCGGAAGACCGGCAGCGTAATTATCGCCGCGCCAGCCACTGGGAATGGGGCGGCGAAGGCGATGGCAGCCGCAGCCGCGCCGAGCTTGATGCGCTGCAGGTGCTGGGGCTGGACGCCGATGCCAGCGCCGATGTCGTCAAGGCTGCTTGGCGCACGGCAGCCAAGGCCAGTCACCCGGATGTGGCAGGCTCCAGCCCCGAGGCGGTCGAGCGCTTCCGCGCCGTGCAGGCGGCCTGGGCAGTATTGCAAGCCGCCGATGTGGCGCGGGCGCAGGCTGCCGAACGCGACGCGCGTTAGAAAGCCAGGGTTTGGCAAGGACAAGAAAAGCCGGGGTTGAGCAAAACCGGCCAACACTGCTTGAGGGGGACCATGATGGCAAAATCTCGCACCCTGTTCGCCGCCGGCCTGATCGCCGGCCTGACTGCAGCCCCGGCGCTGGCCGCCAGCCTTTATGGCCAGTGGCGCGTCAGCTTTGACGCCCACCCCGGCGGGCCGTTGCCATTCACGCTGGATGTGCGCGAAGGCAAGACCGGCCCGCAGGCGTGGCTGGTCAACGCGCCGGAACGACTGAAGGTTGAACAGGTGCAGGTGACGGGGGACAGCATCACGCTCACTTTCCCCAGCTACAACAGCAAACTGGAATTGAAAGCCGCCGGAAACGGCACCCTGGCCGGCACCGCAACCGTGCTGCGCGCCACCGGCACGGTGACGCTGGCTGCCCGCGCCCAGCGCGGCAGCTGGCGCTTCACGCCGACGGCGGTGAAGCCGGCGGGTAACGTGGCGGGCCGCTGGAACCTCACCTATGGTGACAACAAGGTGAAGGGCCTGGTGTTGCTGAAGCAGGTGGGCTCCCAGGTGTCGGGCACTGTGCAGCTGCCGACTGGCGACATGCGCTATCTGTCGGGTGAACTGAACGGCAACCAGCTCAAGCTTTCCACCTTCGATGGCAGCTTCACCAGCCTGTGGCAGGGCACGCTGGCCGGCGACACGCTGAAAGGCGCATCGTTTGCGGCCACCAGCCGCCCGACCGGCAATCCGTGGGAAGCAAAGAAGGAAAAGCAGGCGACCATGAACGCCGTGCTGGTCGAAGCACCCGGCGGTGAGCGGCTGTCGTTCCGCCTCCCTACCCCGGAAGGCCAGATGATCAGCCTGAACGACCCCCGCTACAAGGGCAAGGTGGTGGTGATCACGCTGGGCGGTGCCTGGTGCCCCAATTGCCACGACGAAGCCATTTTCATGGGCCCCTACGCGGCGCGCCGGCAAAAGGAAGGCCTGGAAATGATCGGCCTGCAATTCGAATATGGCACCGATCAGGTCCGTGCGATGCGCCAGATCACCAGCTTCAAGACCCGCTACAAGCTGCCCTACCCGATGGTCTATGGCGGCCAGCCCAACGCCGAAGACACCAAGAAGGTGCTGGGCGATCTGGCGCCGGTGAAGGTGTGGCCGAGCACGATCTTCATCGGCCGCGATGGCCGAGTGAAGGAAGTGCACGTGGGCTGGGCCGGGCCAGCGACGGGCGCGCTGAGCGAGAAGGTGAAGCGCGAATTCGACGAGACGGTAACGAAGCTGCTCAAACAGAAGGCCTGAGACAGGCCGACGCGAACCATCCACAGTCGGTTGCAGCGGGTGGTGGCCAGCCACTACCGCAGCCGCAAAGCCCCTGCTAGATAACGGGCATGACCTTTCCCGTTCGCATCGCACCATCGATCCTGTCGGCGGATTTCGCCTGCTTGGGTGAAGAGGTGCGCGCGATCAGCGCCGCCGGGGCGGACTGGATCCATGTCGACGTGATGGACGGGCATTTCGTGCCCAATATCACCATTGGCCCGGCCGTGGTGAAGGCGCTGCGCCCGCACAGCGATCTGCCATTCGATGTGCACCTGATGATCAGCCCGGTTGATCTGTATCTGGAAGCCTTTGCCGAGGCCGGCGCCGATATCCTCACCGTCCACCCTGAATCCGGCCCGCACCTGCATCGCACCATCCAGCGCATCAAGGCGCTGGGGAAAAAGGCTGGCGTATCGCTCAATCCGGCCAGCCCGGTGGAACTGGTCGCCGAAGTGCTGGGCGATATCGACCTTATCCTGGTGATGAGCGTGAACCCCGGTTTCGGCGGGCAGAGCTTCATCACCAGCCAGCTGAAGAAGATCGAACGGCTGCGGCGGATGATCGACGACAGCGGGCGCCAGATCCACCTGGAAGTGGATGGCGGCGTGGATGCCGGCAATGCCGCCACCGTGGTTGCCGTCGGGGCCGATGTGCTGGTCGCCGGCACCGCCAGCTTCAAGGGCGGCGCAGCGCAGTATGCCGCTAATATCGCGGCCTTGAAGGGGCATTGATGGCAAAACCGCCCCAATCTCCCACGGCTCAGCCCGAACTTGAAGATGAGGATGGCAGCCTGCGCCGTGGCAGCGGTGATCGCGGCCTGTCGCTATCGGAAAAACTGGCTGCGGGGCTCACGTCGCGGCTCTATGCCTCGCCGCTGCACAGCTTTCGTCTGCGCGGCCGCTTTCCGCTGAAACTGCTGGCGGCACCGGCCGATCCGGTGCCCGGCGCCCCCCATATCGGTGAGCGCATCATCGCCGGCCGCCTGATCCACGCCGGTCATACGCAAATGACGCGGGACATCAATTTCCGCGAAGCCGGCCCGCCGCCGGAGTGGCTGGAATGGGCGCATGGCTGGGAATGGCTGCGCGATCTGGCGATCCTGCCCGATCGCGAGGCAGCGCGGCGCGCGGCGGAGAATCTGGTCGAACGCTGGTTGGCCAGCATGGGCGAATATGATGCGCTGGGCTGGCGCGCCGATCTGGCCGGCATACGGCTGCTGATGGCACTGGGCCATGCGCCGCTGATCCTGTCATCATCGAACCAGATCTATCGTTCGGCGGTGCTGTCGGCGATGGCGACCTGGGCCCGCCACCTTGATCGCGCCGCCCGGCGCGGCACCGAAGGCCTTGCTCAGGCCAAGGCTCTCTGTGGGCTTTATGCCGCCGGCACGCTGATTCCCGGCGGCGACACGCGGGCCAGTGCGGCGCTGGCCGGGTTGAACCAACTGCTGCCGGCGCTGGTGCTGCCCGACGGCGGCATCGCCAGCCGCGCGCCGATTGATGGCCTGACGCTGGCCGATCTGTTGATCTTCACCGCCGGCGCGCCGGAAGCACTGGGCAACCGCGCGCCGCCGGTATTTGCCGATACGCTGGCCCGGCTCGCCCCGGCGCTGCGCGGGCTCATGCTGGGCGATGGCCAGATCGGTGCGTGGCATGGCGGCGCAGTGATCGGCGCCGATGCCCTTGACCGGCTTTCGCGCAAGGCAGCAACCGGCACCGAGATCCGCCGCGGCGGCCGCTGGAGCGGCTATCACCGCCTCTCGGCCGGGCGCAGCGTGGTGGTGATCGATGCCGGGCCGCCGCCATCGGCCCGCCTGTCCAACAGCGGCCACGCTGGGACTTTGGCCTTTGAGATGAGCGACGGCCCCGACCGGCTGATCAGCAATTGCGGCGGCGTGCGTGGGCTGGAGGTGCCGCTGGCCCCGGCGCTGGCATCAGGCCTGTCCACCACCGCCGCCCATTCGACCCTGGTGATTGCCGACACCAATTCCACCCGCATCCGCGATGATGGCACGCTGGCCGCCGGGGTGGAGGAAGTGACGCTGGCGCTCCGCAGCAGTGCCGAAGGCCAGTTGATCGAAACCAGCCACAATGGTTATGCCAAGCGCTTCGGCATGCTGGTGCGCCGACGCCTATTCCTCACTGCCGATGGCAATGAACTGGCCGGCGAGGATCTGATCGAAGCAGCGCCTGCCGGCCTGCTGCGCCGCCGTGCCGAGCGCGATTTCGATGTGCGCTTTCACCTCGGCCCCGGCGTTTCGGCGACGCCCACCGCTGATGGCATGGGCGCCTTGCTGAAGACGCCTTTGGGCCGCATCTGGGCGTTCAAGGTGCGGCTGGAAAGCGGCGCTGGCCGGCTGGCCATCGAACCATCGGTGTGGGTTGATGGGGCCGGCACCATCCAGCGCACACAGCAGCTGGTGGTGTCCGGCGGCACCCAGAAAATGGCCGCCGATGTGCATTGGAGCCTGAAGCGGGCTGGCAAATAGCCGGCTGAGGCGCTAGGCGGGCGCGAATTCGTCCACCGCTCCGGAAAGCCGCTCCCCATGACCGATCTCGTTCCCATTCGCCGTGCCCTGCTTTCGGTGTCCGACAAGGCCGGGCTGGAACCTTTGGCCGCTGCCCTGGTGGCGCGCGGTTTGGAGCTGGTCTCCACCGGTGGCACGGCGACGGCACTGCGGGCGCTCGGCCACGCGGTGAAGGATGTCGCCGAACTGACCGGCAGCCCCGAAATGATGGACGGCCGCGTGAAGACGCTGCACCCGCGTGTGCACGGCGGCTTGCTGGCGCTGCGCGATAACGCCGACCATGTGCAGGCGATGACCGAAAATGGCATCGGCGCCATCGATCTGGCCGTGATCAACCTTTACCCGTTTGCTGCCACCGTGGCCAAGGGCGCCCCGCGCGACGAGATCATCGAGAATATCGATATCGGCGGCCCCGCCATGGTCCGCTCCTCCGCCAAGAACCATGATTTCGTCGCCATCCTGACCAGCCCCGACCAGTATGATGAGTTCATCGCCGCGCTGGACGCGAACGACGGCGCCACCCCGCTGGCCCTGCGCCGCCGTCTCGCCGCCGCAGCCTTTGCCCACACCGCCGCCTATGATGCCGCCGTCGCCAGCTGGTTCGCCTTTGCCGATCAGGGCGAAATGTTCCCGGCCGTGCTGCCCGTCGCGCTGACCCGGAAGGAAACCCTGCGTTACGGCGAGAACCCGCACCAGCAGGCCGCACTCTACCTGCCGCAGGGCCGCAGTTATGGCATTGCCGCGGCGCGCCAGGTACAGGGCAAGGAACTGAGCTACAACAACCTCAACGATGCCGATGGCGCGCTCGACCTCATCGCCGAATGGCGGGATGCCGGCCCGGCCTGCGCCATCATCAAGCACGCCAATCCGTGCGGCGTCGCCACTGGGGCGACTTTGGCTGATGCTTATGAAAAGGCGTTCCGGTGCGATCCGGTCTCGGCCTTTGGCGGCATCATTGCGGTCAACCAGCCGCTCGACGGCCCGACGGCGGAAGCCATCACTGGCATCTTCACCGAAGTGGTGATCGCGCCGGGCGCGGATGAGGACGCGCTCAAGGTCTTTGCAGGCAAAAAAAATCTGCGCCTGCTGATCGCCGAACTGCCCGATCCGCGCCGGCCCGGCCTGATGCTGAAGCCGATTTCTGGCGGCATGCTGGTGCAGAGCCGGGACAATGGCGCCGTGCTGCGTGCCGGCTGCCAGGTTGTCACCCAGCGTACACCGACCGACGCCGAATGGGTCGACCTGATGTTTGCCTGGACCGTGGCGCGGCATGTGAAATCCAATGCCATTGTCTATGCCAACGGCGGCGCCACGGCGGGCATCGGCGCTGGCCAGATGAGCCGGCTCGATTCCACCCGGATCGCGGCCCGCAAGGCGATCGACGCCGCTGAAACTGCCGGCTGGCCGCAGGCCCGCACCATCGGTTCGTGCGTGGCATCAGACGCATTCTTCCCCTTCGCAGACGGCCTGATCGCGGCGGCAGAAGCCGGCGCCACCGCCATCATCCAGCCCGGTGGCTCCATCCGCGACAAGGACGTGATTGCCGCCGCCGACGAGCGCGGGCTGGCGATGGTGTTCACCGGGATGCGCCACTTCCGGCATTGAGGGCGCTTTTAGCCTTCTCCCCTCCCGCTTGCGGGAGGGGCCGTGGGTGGGCATCTTCCCTAAGCTTGGCGGCGAAGGAGAGGCTCCCATGCTCGAACGTATCAAGACGGCACTCGAAACCACGCTTGCCGCAGCCAACGTGCCCGGGGCCGTGGCCGTCGTCGGCAACAGCAGCGGCACATTGGCGGAAGTGGCCGTGGGCACCAAGGGCCCCGGCGGCCCGCCGCTGAGCCAGGATGATCTGTTCCAGATCGCATCGATGACCAAGGCCATCGCCAGCGTCGCCGCCATGCAACTGGTGGAACAGGGCCGGCTCAACCTTGATGATGATCTCGGCACGTTGCTACCGCAGCTCGCCAACCCCGAAGTGCTGAAAGGCTTTGACGACGAGGGCAAACCGGTCACCCGGCCGGCCGCCGGGCCGATCACGCTCAGGCAATTGCTCACCCACACGTCAGGCTTTGGTTATGAATTCATGTCGGCGGAGCTGACCCAGTTTCGCCAGCACAACCCGGCCGCGCCGGGCAGCCTGGCCAGCCTGAAGGCGCCGCTGCTGGCCGATCCCGGCACGCAGTGGCTCTATGGCATCTCCACCGATTGGGTGGGGCTGGCAGTGGAAGCCGCCTCGGGCATGAAGCTGGGCGACTGGCTGACCCGTCATGTCACCGGGCCGCTGCGCATGAACGACACGACATTCGCTTTCGACGATGCGGTGAAGTCAAGGCTAACGCCGCTGCACGTGCGCACCCCCGATGGTGGCCTGATGCCCTTCCCGGTGCTTTTCGGCGGCGGCGACAATGCCGAGTTTCAGGGCGCCGGCGGTGGCCTGATCTCCACCGCGCGCGATTATCTGCACTTTTGCCGGATGTTCCTGAACCGGGGCCAGTTGAACGGTGCCCGCATCCTGCGCCCCGAAACCGTCACCGACATGGCCAGCAACCAGGTGACCATGCCAGCCGGCCGGATGACCAGCAACCTGCCTGGCTTCTCCAGCGATTTCGATCTGTTCCCGATGATGAACTGCGGGTGGGGCCTGGGCTTCCTGATCAACCCGGAACCCGGACCGGATGGCCGCGCTGCAGGCTCGCTGGCCTGGGCCGGCATCGCCAACAGCTATTACTGGATCGATCCCGAATCCGATATCGCCGCCGTGTTGTGTATGCAGCATCTGCCCTTTGGCGAACCGGCCACGGTGGAAGTGCTGCGGGCGTTCGAACGCGCGGTGTACGGCAAATAGGCTCAGGCCAGCAGCAGCACCAACGGGACCGCCCTGCCAGCCACCAGCATCAACACGGCCGTACGCCGCGTCACGCGGCTGTTCAGCGCAATGGCGGCGCCCAGCAAGGCGGACAAGGCAAGCGCCGCTGCCAACACCGCAATGAAGATCTTCATCGGCAGCGCTGCGCGCTTGCGGGCCGCCCGCTCGGCCTCCTTGACCGGATCAGCTGGCGCTTTAGCTTTAGCGACCGCCGGCTGTTTCGACGGTTCGGCGTGCGGCACCGTCTGATCGATATGCACGCTGCCCATCCACGCCATCCACGCCGGCGGCGGCGCCCCATCCCAGCCGCTGGCCTGTTGCAGCCGGAAGGCCTGCAGCCCGCCGCTGATTGCAAAGAACAGGATCGCTGGCAGAAAGAACACGCCAATATAAAGATGAAGCTGGCGGATGCGCCGCATTGTTTGAGCGTTCATTTTCCGGTCTCCAGTCGCAGCCTGATTGACGCAGCGTGGGCAGCCAAGCCTTCCACATCCGCAATGGCAGCGCCGGCCGGGCCGATGGCGGCCAAGCCGCGCGGGCCGCAGTCGAGGAAGGTGGTACGCTTCATGAAGTCCACCACCGACAGGCCGGAGGCAAAGCGCGCCCGACGGCCGGTGGGCAGCACGTGGTTGGGCCCAGCCAGATAATCGCCCGCGGCTTCCGGCGTGTGGCGACCCAGGAAGACCGAGCCAGCGTGGCGCATGCGAGCGAACAGCCAATCGGGATCATCCACCATCAATTCGGCGTGCTCAGGGGCCAGCGCGTCGAGCAACGGCAGACTGGCCGCGAGATTGGGCACCAGGATGATTGCGCCGAAATCGCGCCACGAGGCTCCGGCAACGGCGGCCGTGGGCAGGGTTTCCAGCTGGCGGGCCACAGCAGCTTCCACGGCATCGGCTTCGGCCGGCGACGTGGTGATCAGGATGGATTGTGCCACCGGATCATGTTCAGCCTGGGCCAGCAGGTCAGCCGCGATCCAGTCAGGGTTGGACTTGCCGTCGGACACGATCACCACTTCGGATGGTCCGGCCACCATGTCGATGCCGACCATGCCATACAGCTGGCGCTTGGCTTCGGCGACAAAGGCATTGCCGGGGCCAGTGATCACATCGACCCGCGGGATGTGTGCGGTGCCAAAGGCCAGGGCCGCCACCGCCTGCGCGCCGCCGATACGGAACACGCGGGAAACGCCGGCCACGCGCGCCGCGGCCAGCACCAGCGGGTTGACCATGCCATCGGGGGTGGGCGTCACCATGATCAGATCACGCACGCCGGCCACCACGGCGGGAACAGCGTTCATCAGCACCGATGAGGGATAGGCGGCCCGCCCACCTGGCACATAAAGGCCAGCCGCGTCGACCGGCGACCAGCGCACGCCGGTGCGCACGCCGGCATCGTCCACCGCGTCATTGCCTTGCGGTTTCTGGCGTTCGTGGAAGGCACGGATGCGGGCGGCGGCGAGATCAAGGGCAGCGCGCAACTCTGGGGCCAAACTCGCCAGCGCCGCATCAAGATCGACGCCGGGAATCTCCCAACCGGCGGCGTTCAGATCGACGCGATCAAACTTGGCGGTGAGTTCGGCCACAGCCGCATCGCCGCGCGCCTTCACGCCCGAGATGATGGCGGCAACGGTGGCCGACACATCGGCGGCATCGTCACGCTTGGCATCAACCAGCGCGGCGAAAGCAGCGGCAAAGTCCGGCGCAGTTGCGTCAAGCCGCTGCGGCATCGGATTTTTCCGTGATTTCCCGCATGGCATCGATGATGGCGACGACACGGCTGTCGGTCTTGAAGGCGGCGCGGTTGGCAATCAGGCGGCTGGTGATGTCGGCGATCACCTCCACCTCCACCAGGCCATTCTCGGCCAGCGTCTTGCCGGTGGAAACCAGATCGACGATGCGGCTGGACAGGCCAACCAGCGGCGCCAGCTCCATCGCACCGTTCAGCTTGATCACCTCGGCCTGCAGGCCGCGCGCCGCGAAGTGCCGGCGGGTGAGGCCGGGATATTTGGTCGCCACCCGCACGTGCGAAAGGCGCGACAAATCGGGATCAAGCGCCGCCGGCTGCGCCACGCTGAGCCGGCAATGACCGATCCCGAGATCGACGGGCGCGTAGATTTCGGAAAAATCGAACTCCATCAGCACATCGTTGCCGGCAATGCCCAGTTGCGCCGCGCCAAACGCCACAAACGTCGCCACATCGAAACTGCGCACCCGGATCACCCGCACATCGTCGCGGGAGGTTGCAAAGGTCAGCTTGCGGCTGTTTTCGTCGGTGAAATCCGCTTCCGGCACGATGCCGATGCGCGCCAACAGCGGCAGCGCCTCCTTCAAGATGCGGCCCTTGGGGAGCGCGATGATCAGCGGCGTGGACATGATGCGGCGCGGCATAGCGCGGATGGCAGCGAAATGCCAACGCGGCAGATCAGCCGCGCAGCAACCGAATAATGCCGGAAAAATCGGTGGCAGCACCGCCGTTGTTGACGAACAGCTGGTAAAGCGCTTCCGCTTCCGCCCCCATCGGCACGCTGGCACCGGCACCCTGCGCGGCCTGGCACGCCAGTTTCAGATCCTTCAGCATCAACGCTGCTGCAAACCCACCGGCATAATCGCGGTTAGACGGCGCGGTGGGCACTGGGCCGGGGACGGGGCAATAGCTGGTCATGGACCAGCTTTGCCCGCTGGCCTTGCTGCTGATGTCGAAGAAGGTCTGCGCCTCCAGCCCCAGCTTTTCGGCCAGCACAAAGGCTTCGGCCGTGGCGATCATGGTGGCGCCCAGGATCATGTTGTTGCAGATCTTGGCGGCCTGCCCCATGCCCGGCCCGCCGGCGTGGATCACCGCCTTGCCCATCTTTTCCAGGATCGGCTGCGCCATGCCAAAGGCCGCATCGGGCCCGCCGATCATGAAGGTGAGCGTGCCGCCATCGGCCGCGGCCGTGCCGCCCGATACTGGCGCATCGACCATCGCCAGGCCCTTGCTGGCGGCCGCTTCGCCCATCGCCTTGGCCGTGGCGACATCGATGGTGGAACAATCGATCAGGATGGCGTGCGGCTGGGCGACGGCAAACAGATCGCCTTCATAGGCAGCGCGCACATGGCTGCCCGCCGGCAGCATGGTGATGATCACATCAGCGCCAGCGGCGGCATCGGCCGCACTGGTGGCCGCCGTTGCACCGCCCGCCACGACCCGCGCCAGCGCATCGGCGGACAGGTCGAACGCCCACACTTCGTGGCCGGCCTTGACCAGGTTGAGGGCCATGCCGCCCCCCATGTTGCCGACCCCGATGAAGGCGATGATGGCCATGTTACTGCCCCGTCCAGTTGCCGGGCCGCTTTTCCACGAAGGCGGCCATGCCTTCCTTCTGATCGGCGCTGCCGAACAGGCCGTGGAACAGCCGGCGCTCGAAGCGGACGCCTTCCTTCAGGCTCATTTCGAAGGCGGCGTCGATTTCTTCCTTCACCGCGATGCTGGCCAGGGGCGCCATGCCGGCGATGGTTTCGGCAAGCTTCAGCGCTTCATCGAGCAGTGTTTCGGTGGGAACGACGCGGGCGACGAGGCCGGAGCGTTCGGCTTCGGCCGCGTCCATCATCCGGCCGGTCAGGCACATTTCCATGGCCTTGGCCTTGCCGATGGCGCGCACCAGCCGCTGCGATCCGCCCATGCCGGGCGTCACGCCCAGCTTGATTTCGGGCTGGCCGAATTTTGCGTTCTCGGCCGCAATGATGATGTCCGCCATCATCGCCAGCTCACAGCCGCCGCCGAGCGCAAAGCCGGAAACGGCCGCGATCCACGGCTTGCGGGTGGCGGTGACATGGTCATAGCCGGCAAAGAAATTGCCGCCGTACATTTGGGCGAACGACTGCCCGCTCATTTCCTTGATGTCGGCACCGGCGGCGAAGGCCTTTTCCGATCCGGTGATGACAAGGCAGCGCTGTGAAGCATCTTCATCATAGGCGGCAAAGACGGCGATCAGATCGGCTAGCACCTGGGAATTGAGCGTGTTCAGCGCCTGCGGGCGATTGAGACGGACGAGCGAGACGGCGCCGCGCTGTTCGACAAGGATGGTTTCAAAGCTCATTTCACTCACCCCATCGTCGGAATAACGAACGCGCTGCCGCCGTCCATGCCGCCATCCGGCCAGCGGCCAGTGACCGTCTTGCGCTTGGTCCAGAACTGCACGCCTTCCATGCCGTGCTGGCCGATGTCGCCAAAGGCGCTGCGCTTCCAGCCGCCAAAGCTGTGATAGGCCACCGGCACCGGGATCGGTACGTTGACGCCGACCATGCCGACATTGACACGCGCCGCAAACTCGCGCGCGGCGTGGCCATTCCGCGTGAAGATGGCGACGCCGTTGCCATATTGATGCTGGCTGGGGAGTTTGAGTGCAGCCTCGAAATCCGGCGCGCGCATGATCTGCAATACGGGGCCGAAGATTTCCTCGCGGTAGCTCTGCATATCGGGTGTGACATGATCGAACAGGGTCGGCCCGACGAAGAAGCCGCCTTCATGGCCCTGCAGGGAGAAGCCGCGGCCATCGACGACCAGCTCCGCGCCTTCATCGACACCCATCTGGATGTAGCTTTCGATCCGTGCCTTGTGGGCGGCGGTGACGACCGGGCCGTAATCGGCCTCCGGATCGGTGGAGACGCCGATACGCAGTTTGCCGATCGCCGGCAGCAATTTGGCGCGCAGGGCGTTGGCGGTGTCCTCACCCACCGGCACCACCACCGGAAGCGCCATGCAGCGTTCGCCGGCTGAGCCAAAGGCAGCGCCGGCCAGATCGCGCACAACCTGATCGAGATCGGCATCGGGCATCACCACCGCGTGATTCTTGGCACCGCCCATTGCCTGCACTCGCTTGCCGCGCGCACAGCCCTGCGCATGGATATATTCGGCCACGTCGGACGAGCCGACGAAGCTGATCGCGGCGATGTCAGGATGGGCGATGATGGCGTCGACCATTTCCTTGTCGCCGTTGACGACGCTGAAAATGCCCTCGGGCAGGCCGGCATCGCGGAAAATGTCGCCCAGCAGGTGCGGCAGGGTGGGATCGCGTTCCGACGGCTTCAGGATGAAGGCGTTGCCGGTCGCGATGGCGACGCCGGCCATCCACATCGGGATCATCGCCGGGAAATTGAACGGGGTGATGCCGGCGCCGATGCCGATCGGCTGGCGGAAGGCCCAGATGTCGATGCCGGGGCCGGCGCCGTGGGTGAATTCGCCCTTCAACACGTGCGGGATGCCGCAGCAGAATTCGATCACCTCCAGCCCGCGCTGAATGTCGCCACGGCTGTCGGCCAGCACCTTGCCATGTTCGGAACTGAGCACGCGGGCCAGTTCATCCATGCGGGCTTCGACCAGTTCCTTGAACTTGAACATCACCCGTGCACGGCGCTGCGGGTTGGTGGCGGCCCAGGCCGGCTGCGCAGCGCGGGCGGCGGCCACGGCCTGTTCGAGCAGATCAGCGCCCGCCAATCGCACTTCTGCCTGCACCTGGCCTGAGTTGGGATCATACACCGGGCTGGTGCGGCTGCCGGCGGCCACGGGCGATCCGGCGATGTGATGGTCGATGATGCGCATGAATGGTTTCCTACTCCGGCGAGCCGACCGGTGCCACCCACAGTTGCATCAGTGCATGTGGTCGCCGCCCCAGCCTTCGGGCAGCGCCTGCCGGCAGTGATCCGCGCCGGTTTCGACCTGCAGCGTGGCATGGCCGATGGAAAAACGGTGGTGAAGCGCATGGGCGATGTTGGCCAGCGCCTCGTCACCCGGGTGGCCAGCCGGCATCACCAGATGCGCGGTCAGCACCGCGCCGGTGGTGCCCTGCGGCCAGATGTGAAGATCATGCACCGCTGCCACACCGTCCAGCCCGGTCAGCCAGTCGTTAACGGCGGCCGGTTCGATGCCCGGCGGCACCGCATCCAGCGCCAGCGCCAGCGATTCGCGCAGGAGCCCCCAGGTGCCGCGCAGGATCACGGCCGCTACTGCGAGGCCCAGCACCGGATCAACCCAGGCCCAGCCGGTCTGGCTGATCACCAGCCCGCCGAGCACCACCGCCGCCGACACCCCGGCATCGGCCAGCATGTGCAAGTACGCGCCGCGCACGTTCACATCGCCCTTGCGGCCGCGCATGAACATCAGGGCGGTGCCGGTGTTGATGGCAACGCCCACCGCCGCCACCAGCATCACGACATTGCCGGCGACCGGAAGCGGATCGAGCAGACGGTGTACCGATTCGAAGACGATGCCCCCGCACGCCGCCACGAGGATGAGCGCGTTCGCCAGCGCCGCCAGAATCGGCGAGCGCTGCAGACCCCACGTGAAACGCGCGCTCGGCGCCCGTCTGGCCAGCGTGAGGCCGCCCCAGGCAATCAGCAGCCCCGCCACATCCGACAGATTGTGGCCGGCATCAGCGAGCAGCGCCATCGAATCGATCCACAGACCGGCTGCGGTCTCGATGCCGACATAGGTGAGGTTGAGCACGACGCCGATGGCAAAGGCGCGCCCGAAATCGGGCGGCGCGTGGCTGTGCCCGTGGCCATGATGATCATGGCCGCCCAGCGGATGGCTGTGGGCGTGACTGTGCATGGCGGCTTTATGGGTCGCGGGGCGAGGCACCGCAACGAAAAAGGCGGCCCTAACGGACCGCCTTTTCAAGCAACGACTGGAGCGGGTGAAGAGATTCGAACTCTCGACTTCAACCTTGGCAAGGTTGCGCTCTACCCCTGAGCTACACCCGCTCGCCGGTCATTGAGGATGGGGCGTCTAGCACCGGGGGCTTTGGACTTGCAAGCCCCTTTTTCGCCCGAGGTTTCTTGGGCCCTGTGCGCAAGCGCCGTCTTGGCAAACCGCCTCCCCCGCCCCCATATGGCACGCACGACAACACATGGGAGCATCACCCCTTGGCCAGCATTCCCAATCCCGCCGCCGAAAAGGCCAGCATCGAAGCCTTCCGGCGCGACGTGATCGAGGCGTCGAAGACGGCATTGGTGCTGGTCGATTTCTGGGCGGAGTGGTGCGGCCCGTGCAAGACGCTGGGGCCGGCGCTGGAACGACTGGTTGCAGCCCGTGCACCCAAGGTGGCGCTGGTCAAGATCGATGTGGACAAGAACCAGGCGCTGGCCGCCCAGTTCCGCATCCAGTCCATCCCCACCGTCTATGCCTTTCTGGATGGCCGCCCGGTCGATGGGTTCCAGGGTGCGCTGCCGGAAACGCAGCTGGCGCAATTCATTGACAAGCTGCTGGCGGGCGTCCCGGCCAGCGATGACGAGGCCGCGCTGGAGGAGCAGATCGGCCAGCTGATCGCAGCGGCAGAAGAAGCAACTGCGGCCGGCGCCCATGAAGACGCCATCGCCATGCTGGGAGCGGTGTCCAGCGAGATGCTGGAACGCCATGATCTGGTGGCGCGCTATGCGCTGGCGCTGGTGGCGGGTGGCCAAACGCTGCCGGCCGCTGCCGCGCTCGAAACGGTGCCCGCCGATTCGAAGGAGGAACTCGTCGTTCGCGCCCGCGCCGCGCTGGCGCTGGCGGCCGAAGCCCCGGCGGATGACGAGCTGACCCATCTCGTCGCCCAGGTGACCAATCACCCGGATGACCACGCCGCCCGATTCGAGCTGGCCGGCGCGCTGGCTGCCCGCGGTGAACGCGATGCCGCTGCCGATCATTTGCTGGCCATCATCAAGGCCGATCGCGGCTGGAACGAGGGCGCCGCCCGCACCAAGCTGCTGACCATGTTCGAAGCCGCCGGCCTTGCCGATCCGTGGAGCATCAAGACCCGCGCCGCGCTGCGCGCCATCTGGTTTGCATGAGCGAGAGCGAAGCCCTTGAACCGCTGCCGGCCGCCGTGCCGGTGTTCCCTTTGACCGGCGCGGTGCTGCTGCCGCGCGGGGTGCTGCCGCTCAACATCTTTGAACCACGCTATCTGGCGATGGTGAAGGACGCGATGGCGGCCACCGGCGCTGCCAGCCGGGTCATCGGCATGATCCAGCCCAAGGCAGCAGGCGATCCGCCGCCGCTGTACAAGGTGGGCTGCCTGGGCCGGATCACCGAGTATCGCGAAACCGACGATGGCCGCATCCTTGTCACGCTGGTCGGCGTCAGCCGCTTCCGGGTGGGTGCCGAACTGGAGCGCGACACGCTCTATCGCCAGGTGATGACCGATTATCACGGCTTTGCCGATGACCGGGCCGAGGAAGAATCGCTGGATGCCGCCAGCCGCGCCAGCCTGGAAGACGCGCTGCGCCCCTATCTTGATGCGCGCGGGCTCGCCGCCGACTGGGAGGCGGTGCAATCGGCAGACGACGAAGGGCTGGTGACGGCGCTGGCCGGCGCGCTGCCGTTCGATCCGCCCGAAAAGCAGGCGCTGCTTGAAGCCCCCACCCTGGCTGACCGCGCGCAAACGCTCAGCGCATTGATGAGCTTTGCCGTTGGGCCAGGCAGCGGCAGCAGTGGCCGCCTGCAATGAGCGGTGCCGCGCTCGATCCGCGCCTGCTCGCCCTGCTGGTTTGCCCGCAGACCAAGCAGCCGCTGCGCCATGATCGGGAACGACAGGAGCTGGTCAACGACACGGCCGGCATCGCTTATCCGATCCGCGCCGGCGTGCCGATCCTGCTGGCCGAGGCCGCGCGCGAGTTCCTGCCGGCAACGGGTTAATCGAAGCGCAGCCCCTTGAATTGCCCGTCTGACCGCCAGCCGCGCATGTAGCTGAAAAACGCGTTCGGTCCGGCCGGATAGCCCACCGCATATTTGGCGCGGTCGTCCATGGGCTGGCCTTCGTTGTTGTAATAGCCGGGTGTGCAATCCGGGCTGTTGATCATCATGCCGGGACCGGACAGCAGCAGCTTCACCCAGTCTTCCTGGGCCTTTTCGTCCGCGTCCATCGTCTTCAGGCCATGATCGGTCATGTGGCGCACGATGGCGGCGATGCTGGTACCGGTTTCCATCCAGTTGTGCGGCACGTTGACGATGAAATTGGCCGCCTGCGCGAACTGCACCAGGAACAGATTGGGGAAACCGGCGCTGTTCAGACCGTGCAGCGTGCGCATGCCGTCGCTCCACGCCGCGGAGAGCTTCTGGCCGCCCTTGCCAACCGGATCGAAACCGGTGCGTTCTTCGGTGGGGGTGCCGACTTCGAACCCGGTGGAATGGATGATGCAGTCCACTTCATAGTGCTCGCCGTCCACCCACAGGCCGGTTTCGTCGATACGCTCAACACCCTTACCATGGGTGTGAACCAAGGTGACGCTGGGCCGGTTGAAGGCCTGCAGATATTGATCATGGAAGCAGGGCCGCTTGCACAGCTGGCGATACCAGGCCTGCAGCGCCTCCCCGGTCTTGCGGTCTTCCACCACCGTCACCGCGCGGGTCCGGATTTCCTCCATCTTTTCATGATCGGCCATTTCCCAGGCCTTCATCATGTTTTCCGGATTCCACTCAGCGGGCGGCAGGCTCATCACGCGGGCACGGATGCGGCGCGACAGATCGGTCCAGCCATCCTTCACCCAGTCTTCCGACGCGCCGCCCATGCCGACATTGCCGGCGAAATTTTCCAGCCAGCGCGTCTGCCAGCCCGGCGTGGCGATGGATTTGAACCAGTCGGGATCAATGGATTCGTTGGCGCGCACGTCCACGCTTGAAGGCGTGCGCTGCACCACGAACAATTCTCCGGCATCGCGCGCCAGATGCGGCACGCACTGGACGGCGGTGGCGCCGGTGCCGATGATGGCGACGCGTTTGCCCGCCAGCCTGTCCATCGGCGCGCCTTCAGCCGAACCGCCGGTATAGCCATAATCCCAGCGGCTGGTGTGGAACTGGTGGCCCTTGAATGTCTCGATGCCGGGTATGCCGGGCAGTTTCGGCACGTTCAACGGCCCGGTGCCGATGCCAACGAAATCGGCGGTGAAGTGATCGCCGCGGTCGGTCTCGATCACCCAGACCTGTTTGGCCTCATCCCAGGTGCAGGAGTTCACCTCGGTGTGGAACAGCGCCTTTTCATAAAGATTGAACGTCTGTGCGATCTTCTTGGCCTGGCCCTGGATTTCGGGGGCGTGGGCATATTTCTCAGTCGGGATGTGCCCGGTTTCTTCCAGCAGCGGCATGTAGATGATGGAGGCGGTGTCGCATTGCGCGCCGGGGTAGCGGTTCCAGTACCAGGTGCCACCCACGTCGCCGCCGGCATCGATCAGGCGGAAATCGGTGATCCCCGCCTGTGCAAGGCGGGCGCCAGTGCACAGCCCGGCAAACCCGCCGCCAACCATGGCAAAACGCACATGATCGGTGACTGGCGCGCGCTCCAAGCGCTGCGTGTAGGGATCGCCCAGCATCTGCGGGAAATGCGTTGCCAGCCGCACATATTGGGCGTTGCCTTCGGGGCGCAGGCGCTTGTCCCGCTCAAGCCGATATTTTTCGAGGATTGCGTCACGATCGATCATGGCCGGCAACCTGTGGCCAGCCGCCGGGCGCCGCAACGCTGCAATTCGCTAGACCAGTTCGCCCTTGAGCAGCGCCGGCAGCTTGCCGGTTTCGCCGCGGGCCTGATTCATGAAGAAGCGCTTCAAGGGCGGCAAGCGTTCGACAGAGGCGAGACCGAAACGGCGCACCAGGCTGGGGGTACGGCCGGGGATGGCGAACAGGCGGTTAAGGCCATCGGTGACAGCACAGACCAAGCTGTTGTCAAAGCGGCGCCACGCCGAGATTTGCGCCAACACATCGGGGCTGCCCAGATCAAGGCCGGAGCGCGCGGCATTGGTGAGCACTTCAGCGGCGGCGGCGACATCGCGGAAGCCCATGTTCAGGCCCTGGCCGGCGATCGGGTGGATTCCGTGGGCAGAATCGCCGAGCAGCAGCAGGCGCGTGTCGGTGTAACGGGCGGCATGGTGATAGCCGAGCGGCCACACGGCTTGCGGGGCAATCACCTCGATCTCACCCATGGTGCCGTCGATGCGGGCGGCAATTTCGGCAGCGAGCTGCTTGGGGCCCAGCTTCTTCGCGGCGTCCATATGCTTGCGGTCAATCGTCCATACGATGGCGGTGCGCGGCCGGCCATCGTCGGTGTCGCGCATCGGCAGCAGCGCCAGCGGGCCCGACGGGTAGAAGAGTTCGCAGGCGATATTTTCGTGCGGCACCGTGTGGGCAACCATGGTGATCAACGCGGCGTGATCATATTGCCAGGTGGCGAGCGGAATGCCGGCGGCTTCGCGGGTGGCGGAGCGGCGGCCATCGCAGGCCACAACCAGCGGCGCACGGAACACGCGGCCATCGGCCAGGGTGAGAGTAGCGGCGTGATCGTCGCGCGCCAGATCGGCGACAGTGACCGGGGCGAGCAGCGTGAATTCGGGGCATTCGCGCACGGCACGCAGCAGACCGGTGCGCAGCCAGCGATTTTCCACCATGGTGCCGAGCGGATCATTGCCCTCGCCGGCATCGAAATGCAGGAACTGCGGGTGGGCGGCGTCGGTCACGCGAATCTCGCGGATCGGGCAGCCGTGGGTATCCAGAATGTCACCCAGCCCCAGCGCGCGCAGCATGCGGGCCGACGCGCTGGCCACAGCGGTGGCGCGGCCGTCGAAGGCCGGCAGGGTGGTGCTGTCCAGATCCTGGGCATCAACGACGATGCTCGTTACCTCGTGCCGGGCCAACGCCAGCGCCAATGTGGCGCCAACCAGGCCGCCACCGATGATGATCACGTCTGCATCCATCGTCATGCTGGCTTCCTAGCCGACCTGTGCGATTCCCCCAAGCGGGACATGATGTCCGGGTCTGGAAGCGGTTTTGCCAAGAGTATGCTTGACCGGAGTCATGGCCTGATTCATCTTTAGCTAGTGCCCAAATGGTGAACATGCCAAGGGCGACGCATCGCATTGAAAGGCGCAACCGCAATGGCCACTCGGGCAGCACCTGCCCCCAAGCGCAGCAGCCCCGGTGGACCCGCGTGGCTGCTGCGGCTGCGCCTCGTTTTGGCGCTGGCCCTGCGCATGGCGGCGCGCGTGGCCGCCGGCGCGGCGGTGGCCCTGATTGGCGTGGCGCTGGTGCTGGCGCTGTTGAGCTATTCCCCGGCCGATCCTTCGTTCAACACCGCCACGGCGCGCCCGGTGGGCAACTGGATGGGCAGTATCGGCGCGCATGTTGCTGATCTGTTGCTGCAACTGGCGGGCTGGCCGGTGCTGTTGCTCAGCCCGGCGTTGGTATTGGCGGGGTGGCGCGTTGGCCGCGAAGAACCGGTGCCGGTGCCGCGCATGGCCGGTGGCAGCCTTGCCGGCGCCTTGCTGTTGGCATTCGCGGCAGGCGGTTTTGGATTTTCCGCCATGGGCGCCCCGGCCGGGCCGGGCGGCTTGCTGGGCCAGGGCCTGGCGGCGGCGGCAGACGCCGCAGAAGCGATTCCGGAATTGGCCGATGTGTCGGTGGGGGTGGTGCTGGCCATCCTGCTGGCACCGGTGGGTCTGGCCTGCCTGGCCTGGGGCAGCGCGATCAGTCGCGAGGCAGTGGGCGATGCCATCGCGGCCGGCCAGCGCCTGTGGAACCCGGACACCGAAGCGGAGCCGGGCAACATCGTGTTGCCCAAGCCAACACGCAAGCCGCCCAAGGCCGAAGCTGAACTCACCACCGATCCGGAGCCTGGCCCGACAGTTGTGCTGGAGCAGCCCGAGCGGCCGAGCCGCAGCGGGCGTGACGTGCGCGACAAGCAGAAGTCGCTCGATCTGGGTGATGCCGCCGTGCTGCCGGGTCTGGACCTGCTGGCGCCGCCGCCCTCTGCGCCGCGCGCGCGCATCGATGCAGCCGCGCTGGAACAGAATGCGCGGCTGCTGGAAGGCGTGCTGGAGGATTTCGGCGTGCGCGGCCGCATTGGCGAAGTGCGCCCCGGCCCGGTCGTCACCATGTACGAACTGGAACCGGCGCCGGGTATCCGGGCCAGCCGGGTGATCGGCCTGGCTGATGACATCGCCCGCTCAATGAGCGCGCAATCGGCGCGCGTGGCCGTTGTGCCGGGCAAGAACGTGATCGGCATCGAACTGCCCAATCCGGTGCGCGAAACCGTGTCGCTGTCCGAACTGTTGGGCAGCGCCGATTTCGACAGCCGGTCCGTCACGCTGCCGCTCGTGCTGGGCAAAGATATCGCCGGCATTCCGGTGGTCGCCGATCTGGCGCCGATGCCGCACCTGCTGATCGCCGGCACCACCGGTTCGGGCAAGTCCGTCGGCCTCAACGCCATGATCCTCTCGCTCTTGTATCGCATGACCCCGGCGCAGTGCCGGTTAATCATGATCGATCCCAAGATGCTGGAACTGAAGATGTATGACGGGATCCCGCATCTGCTGGCGCCCGTCGTTGTCGATCCGCCCAAGGCCATCCGCGCGCTGAAATGGGCCGTGGAGCAGATGGAAGACCGCTATCGCAAGATGAGCGAGTTGAACGTGCGCTCCCTCGCCAGCTTCAACCAGAAGGTGAAGGAAGCGCAGGCCGCCGGCAAACCCTTCGTGCGCCGTGTGCAGACCGGGTGGGACCCGGAAACCGAGGCCCCGATCATCGAGGAGGAAGTGCTCGATTTCGAGCCGATGCCGCTGATCGTGGTGGTGGTGGACGAATTGGCCGATCTGATGATGACGGCGGGCAAGGAAGTGGAATTCCTGATCCAGCGCCTGGCCCAAAAGGCCCGTGCCGCCGGCATCCATCTGATCATGGCGACGCAGCGCCCGTCGGTGGATGTGATCACCGGCGTCATCAAGGCCAACCTGCCGACGCGTATCAGTTTCCAGGTGACCAGCAAGATCGACAGCCGCACCATCCTGGGTGAACCCGGCGCCGAGCAACTATTGGGCAAGGGCGACATGCTGTGGATGGCCGGCGGCAAGCTGGTGCGCGTCCACGGCCCGTTCGTTTCGGATGGCGAGGTGGAAGCGGTCGCCGATTTCTGGCGTGCTCAGGGCGTGCCGGATTATATCGAGGCCGTCACCGAAGAACCGACAGATCTTGATGGCCAGCTCGATCTGGTCAGTGCGGGGCTCTCCGGCGGTCGCAGCGGCGACGAGGAGGCGGACGTGTATGCCAAGGCCATAGACGTCGTGGCCAAGGCGCAAAAGGCCAGCACCAGCTTCATCCAGCGCCACCTGCGCATCGGCTACAACAACGCCGCTCGCCTGATCGAACGGATGGAGCAGGACGGGTTCGTGAGCCGCCCCGATCACGTTGGCCGGCGCGAGGTGCTGATCGATGAATATGGGCAGCGCCGTTAGGCGCGCAGGAACAGCCCGACTGTCAGGCCGAGGCCGATAAGGATCACCGCGATTTTCAGGCCCTTTTCCGGCACCACCGCCAGCGCCTTCGCGCCGACATAGCCGCCAGCCATCGCGCCGATGCCGACCACCAGCGCGTGCATCCAGGCGACATTGCCGGTGAGCGCGAACAGGATGGCTGCCGTGGTGTTGGACAGTGAGACCAGCACATTCTTGGTACCACCGGCATATCGTACCGGCAGGCCGGCGATGGTGAGGCTGGCCAGTGTCATGATGCCGGCGCCGCCCCCGAAAAAGCCGCTGTAAATCCCGATGGTCGATTGGGTGAGCACGGTTACCCACGCCGGAGGCGGCGGCCGGCCGGCCGATTTTTTCGGGCCAAAGCTGCCCCAGGCAAACACCGCAGTGGCCAGCAGCACCAGCCACGGCACCATGGCGGCAAACACACGTGTGGGAGTCGCATTGAGCAGCAATGCTCCGGCCACCCCGCCGATAAGCGCGATGGCGGCCAATGCCTTGAATGACAGACGATCGGACCCGGCAACCAGCTTTCGTCCGGCGATGCCAGTGGTGATCTGGCCGGGAAATAGCGCCATGGTGGAGGTGATATTGGCCAGTTTGGGATCCAGCCCGGCAGCGATCAGGGCCGGCAAGGTGATGAAGCTGCCGCCGCCCGCCAAGGCATTCTGGGCGCCCGCCCAAAGGCCAGCGCCCAGCAGCAAGGCCAGCATCGCCGGATCGGAAAAATTCAACGCCGCGCCCATGATGGCCGGGGCTGTTCCTGCAAATGCTCCGGATTGGCAACAGAAATCACGGGTTTTGCCACTTAGCCGCCTTGGCGTGGCGACGCATTCACGATAGTTTACCCTCCGACATGCAAATTTCGCGCCAATTGGCTGGAGCAGATTCAATGATGGCCGATACCGATGTAATGGAACAACGCGAACAGCAGCGCGAGCAAGCGGGCGGCCCCGTGCTGCGTGGGCTTTCGGTTGATGGCATCGGCAAGAAATATGACAAGCGGGTCGTTCTGCGCGACGTGTCGCTTTCGGTGCGCCGCGGCGAAGTTGTCGGCCTGCTGGGTCCCAATGGCGCCGGCAAGACCACCTGTTTCTATTCGATCATGGGCCTCGCAATGCCGGATTCGGGCCGTATCCTGCTGGATGGCCATGATATCACTGGCCTGCCGATGTATCGCCGGGCCGCGCTGGGCCTTGGCTATCTGCCGCAGGAAACCAGCATCTTCCGCGGCATGACCGTGGAACAGAACATCATGGCCGTGCTGGAAGTGGCGGAGCCCGATGCCCGGGCGCGCTCTGCACGGCTGGAAGAACTGCTGGGCGAATTCAACATCACCCGCCTGCGTGCAGCGCCGGCTATGGCGCTTTCGGGCGGGGAGCGGCGCCGGGTGGAGATTGCCCGGGCGCTGGCCGCCAATCCGTCGATCATGCTGCTCGATGAGCCGTTTGCAGGCATCGATCCCATCTCCATCGCCGATATCCGCGCACTTGTGGTGCAGCTGCGCGCCCGCGATATCGGCGTGCTGATTACCGATCACAATGTGCGCGAAACGCTGGAAATCGTGAATCGCGCCTGCATCATCTATGATGGCCGCGTGCTGTTCGAAGGCACACCGGAAGCGCTGGTGGCCGATGAAACCGTGCGCCGTGTGTATCTGGGGGAGGATTTCACCCTGTGATCTGGCTGGGGCACAGCGGGGGCTGAGATGGGCTTGGGGCCGCGCCTTGAGCTGAGGCAATCGCAGCAGCTGGTGATGACCCCGCAGCTGCAGCTGGCGATCAAGCTGCTGACACTGACCAATGTCGAACTGGAAGGCTGGATCGCCGAGGAGCTGGAGCGCAATCCCCTGCTCGCAGCCGGCGATGCCGCCGAGCCGCCGGAACCAGCCGGGCCAAGCGGGGTGGATGCACCGCCCGATGCCCTGCCTGTGTTTGACCCCGCATTTGACGATGCCAGCAGCGCGGGGCTTGAAGCCTTGCTGCGTGATGGCATCGGCGGCGGCGATGGCCCGTTGGAAGCCGATTACACCGGTGAGCGTTTCCATCATGATTGCACGTCGGACCAGCCCGCGGATTGGGGTGAACGCGCGGCGCAGGCCGGCAGCGAGGACGACGGCCCGGATTTCGAGCGGATGGCCGGTGGCGAAGCCGGGCTGACCGAAGTGCTGGAAGCACAGGCAACAGCCCGCTTTGACGGCATCGAGCTGGCCATTGCCCGCTTCATCATCGATGGGCTGGATGAAGCTGGCTATCTGGTGGAACCGCTGGAGGAGATTGCCGACCGGCTGGACGTGTCGCCAGCGCGGGCCGAAGCGGTGCTGCGCGAGGTGCAGATGTTCGATCCGGCCGGTGTTGCCGCGCGCAACCTTTCAGAATGCCTGATCGCCCAGGCCCGCGCCGCCGATCGCTGCGACCCGGCGATGGAAAAGCTGCTGAACAATCTCGATCTGGTGGCGCGCGGCGACATGGCCGGCCTGATGCGACTGTGCAAACTGGACCGCGAGGATATCGTGGACATGATCCGCGAGCTGAAATCCTATGACCCCAAGCCCGGCCTGCGTTACGTCGGGGAAACCGGCACGCCGGTGGTGCCTGATGTGTTCGTGACGCGTGGCACGGACGGCAGCTGGCAGATCAGCCTGAACCAGGCGACGCTGCCGCGCCTGATCATCGATCGCGACTATCACAGCGAACTCGCCAGCGGAGCGGACAAGGCAACCCACGGCTTCCTGAATGAATGCGTGGCCAGCGCCAACTGGCTGCTGAAGGCGCTTGATCAACGCGCCCGCACCATCATCCGCGTCGCCACCGAAATCGTGCGGCTGCAGCAGGGTTTTTTCGAGCACGGGGTCAGCCAGCTGAAGCCGCTGACCCTGCGCCAGATCGCTGAGCTGATCGAAATGCACGAATCGACCGTGAGCCGGGTGACGAGCAACAAATATCTGCTGTGCGAACGCGGCCAGTATGAGCTGAAATATTTCTTCACCTCCGGTGTCAGCTCCGGCGATGGCGAAACCGCGTCGGCCCTGGCCGTGAAGGACCGCATCGCCCGACTGATCGCAGCGGAGGGCGAGGATGTGCTCTCGGATGACAAGCTCGTCGAACTGCTCATCGGCGAGGGTTTCGACATCGCCCGTCGCACGGTGGCCAAATATCGCGAATCACTGGGCCTTGGGTCGTCGGTGCAGCGCCGCCGGGCGCGGGTACTCAAGGCGGCCTGAGAAAGGGAGCCTCCATCCCGGCGCACGTTCGTTATGGCCGCACCCCTTCACCGCAAGTTCAACTGTGCTAGGCAAGGGGAAGACGCATGCGCATCCTTGTTTCTCTGCTGGCGCTGGCCTTGGCGCTCCTTCCCTGCCCGGCCTGGGCGCAGTCCATCCTGCGCGACGCCGAAACGGAGGCGTTTTTCCGCGAGATTTCACGGCCGCTGATCGATGCGGCGGGGCTTGATCCGCGCAGCGTGCAGTTCGTGCTGGTGGGTGATCCTTCCATCAACGCTTTTGTGACTGGCGGGCAGAATGTGTTCATCCATTCCGGCCTGATCACCGCGGCGGACAATGTGAACGAGCTGCAGGGCGTTATCGCGCACGAGCTGGGCCATATCGCGGCCGGGCACAATGTGCGTTTTGGCGAAGGCGCCGGGCCGGCCAGCAAGATTTCGCTGCTGTCGTTGGTGGGGGCAGCGCTGGCAGTGGCTGCAGGTGCGGGCGAAGCCGGCATGGCGATTTTGGGACTGGGCACCGCAGCGGCGCAGGGCAAGTTTCTCGCCTTCACCCGCGATCAGGAAAGCCGTACCGATCAGGCCGGCGCCGTGTTTCTGTCGAAGTCCGGGATTTCGGGCAAGGGCAGCATCGCCTTCTTTCGCAAGCTGCAGGGTCAGGAGTTTCGCCTCGCCATCCCGCAGGACAATGAATATGCGCGCACCCACCCGCTGTCGTCGACGCGCGTCGCCAATCTGCTTTCTGTCTATGAGAAGGACCCAGCCTGGAACACGCCGCCCGACAAGGCGCTGCAGGCCAAGTTCGAACGTATCAAGGGCAAGTTGATCGGTTTTGTGGAAGAGCCGCCGCGGGTGATGCAGCAATATCCGGAAGGCACCAACACCGCCGCCGCACTTTATGCTCGTGCCTATGCGTGGCACCGTTCCGGCCACCCTGATCAGGCCATGACAGAAGCGGCCCGGCTTGTCGCATTGAACCCCTACGACCCATATTATCTGGAACTGGAAGGCCAGATCCTGCTCGAATCCGGTAAAGTGGCCAACAGCCTGCCCGTGCTGCGCCGCGCGGTCGAGCGGGCGCCGTTCGAGCCGATGATCATCACGTTGTTGGGCCACGCGCTGGTGACCAGTGAAGACCCGAAGCTGCAAGCCGAAGCCGAGCCGCTGTTGCGCAAGGCCGTGAGCCTGGACCGCGAGAATCCCTTTACCTGGTACCAGTTGGGCGTGATCTATGATCGGCGTGGTGACAAGCCGCGTGCGGCTTTGGCGGCGGCGGAACGCTTCAGCCTGGAAGGCAATGCCATGGGCGCCATGATGAATGCGCGCCTGGCACGGGCGGGCTTGCCGGCCGGCACGCCCGACTCTATCCGGGCAGACGACATCATGCTGGTGGCCGGCGACGCGCTGGAACAGCAGAAACGGAAGAAAAGATAATCTTATGGCAGGATTCTGGAGCCGACAGTTGAGCATGGCCGCTGTTGTCGCGGTGGGATTGGCCAGTGCGGGCGTGGGTGCCGGCGCGGCGCTGGCCGCCGGGCAGACAAAAGAGCGCCCCGATCGCGCCGAGATCGAAGCCATCGTGCGCGATTATATCCTGAATCACCCGGAGATCATTCCGGAAGCCGTCGCCCGGCTGGAGCAGGCCGAGGCGCGCAAGGCACTGGCCGCCAGCCGCAGCGCGCTGGAAACGCCCTTCCCGGGTGCAACCGCCGGCAATCCCAATGGCGATGTGAAACTGGTGGTGTTCTTCGATTATGCCTGTCCCTATTGCCGGCAGGGCCACGCCGATGTGGCAAAGCTGGTGCGTGAAGACCCGAAGCTGATGGTGATCTATCGCGATTTCCCGGTGCTTTCGCCGGCCAGTACCGAAGCGGCGATGGCCAGCCTGTCGGCAGCGACACAGGGCGGATATCGCAAGTTCCACGACGCCATGTTCGACAGCCCCGGCCGTGTGAGCCTGGCGCGCACCATGGGCATCGTAAAGGGCGTGGGCCTTTCCGAAGACAAGGTGACCGCCGATCTGAAGAATGCCGCGCTGAAGGCCGAAGTGGACAAGAACCTGGTGCTGGGCCGTGAGCTGGGGCTGACCGGCACGCCGAGTTACATCATCGGCAACCGCATCCTGTCGGGCGCGGTGGGATTTGACCGGCTGAAGGAATCCGTGGCCGCTGCCCGCGCCGAAAAGGGCCGGTAATGGCGCAACCCCGTTTTGGCGGCTTCGACGGGGCGGAGATTGCCGTTGTCGAGATTGGCCCAGAATCAGCGAACGCCCGGCCGATCATCCTGCTGCACGGGCTGTTTTCCAGCGGCGAGATGAATTGGCGGCGCTATGGCGCGGCGGCCGAGATCGCCGGCGCCGGCTATCGGGTGATCATGCCGGATTTCCGCGCCCACGGGCACAGCGCCGCGCCGCATGATGCCGCGGCCTATCCACCTGACGTGCTGGCCATGGATATCGAGGCGTTGATTGCCCAATTGGGCCTTACGGATTTCGATATCGCCGGCTATTCGATGGGCGCCCGCACGCTGGTGCGGCTGCTGGCGCGCGGGCTGCGGCCAGGCAAGGCGATCATTTCCGGCATGGGGCTTGAAGGGCTGATCGGCGGAACCCAGCGGGCGGATTTCTTCAAGCAGGTCGTGCGTCAGCCCGATGGCTGGCTCGGCGGCAGCCCGGAAGCCTTTGCCGCGGCCTTCATGAAACAGAACAAGGTGGACACCACCGCCGTTGGCCTGCTGCTCGACACGTTTGTTTCGACGCCGATCGAAATGCTGCGCGGGATCGAAACCCGCTGCCTGGTGCTGTGCGGGGTGGATGACAAAGACAATGGCTCCGCCCCGGCGCTGGCCATGGAACTGCCCAACGCTGCGCTTGTCGAAATTGCCGGCAACCACATGAGCGCCGTCACCAAGCCTGATTTCGGCACCGCCATCGCCGCCTGGCTGGGCCATCCGCTCTAGGCTTCGCGCCCCACCCAGTGCAGCGCGGCGCCATACCGGGCGAGCCAGCGTCGGGCCTCGCCAGCGCGCGGATCAAGCTGGCGGTTGAGGGCGTGGAAGGCCGGGCTGTGATCCTGGTGAACCAGATGCGCCGCTTCGTGCGCCACGATGGCAAAGCGCACCCATTCGGGCGCACATACCAGCCGCCAGCTGTAGGCGATGCGGGCGCCATCGCCTGACCGGGCGCCGGCACAACTGCCCCAACGGCTGCTGGTATCGCCCACCGAAATCCGCGCCAGCGGCCGGCCGAGCTGATCAGCGAGGCGGCGGGTCGCCGGCTCCAGATCGGCAAGCGCCCGGGCCTTAAGCCAGCGTTCGATGCGGCCGGACAGCAGCGACAGCGGCCCGCCAACGCGCAAGGCATCGCCGGCCAGCACCGGGGTGCGAGGGTGATCGGCCTGCCAGTCGATACGCACCGGCGCGCCATCGACGGGGATGATCGCACCGGGCGCATACGGGATCGGCGCTGGCCATTTTGCCACCTGCGCTTCGATCCAGGCGTGGTGGGCCTTGAGCAGGGCGGCACCCACGTCCTCCCCGCCTCGCGGCGGCAGGCTGATCTCGATGCGACCCTTGATGGCGCTGGCGCGCAGTCGCACGCCGCGCGCCATGGGCCGGCGGGTGGCAACCACCGGCACAGGACGGCCAGCGATGATCAGTTCTTCGGGCAATTGGGGGCGTCGCCAGCGCAGCATGAACGGGTCTTAAAGCGGCTTGTCGATGATGAAGTCTTCAAGATCACCAATGTGATCCTCGCTGATCACCCGGCCAGCGACGGATTGGCCGGCGCGGTGGATGGACTCGCGATCACCGGTGATCAGGTGGTGCCACGGTGCCAGCCCCTGGCCGTGGTGAACGCGCAGGTATGAGCAAGTTTCCGGCAGCCAATCGAGATCATCGAGCTTGCCTGGCGTGAGCCGCACGCATTCCGGCACCAACGCCTTGCGGTTGCGGTAGTCGCTGCACTGTGCGGTGCGCGTATCAAGCAGGCGGCAGCAAACGTTGGTGGGGAACACCTCGTTGGTGTCTTCATCTTCCAGCTTGTGCACGCAGCATTTGCCACAGCCATCGCACAGGCTTTCCCATTGCGCCCGCGTCATGTGGTGAAACGGCGTGGTTTCCCAGAACGGTTTATCGGACATGGGTGGCCAGCAATGCGGTGACGGCGTCGGCCGTGAGCCCCTGATGCGGCAAGAAAGCGACCGGCTTGCCTTCCGGGTCGAACAGATAGATCATGGCGCTGTGATCCATGAGGTAGTTCTGGGGATCGTCGGTATCCATGCGCTTGGCATACACCCCAAAGCGGCGCGACACTGCGGTGATCTGTTCTGGGGTGCCGGTCAGGCCGACGAGACGCGGGTGAAAGGCCGCCACGAAGGGCTTCAGAACGGCCGGCGTGTCGCGCTCCGGATCAATGGTGATGAAGATTGGCGCCACATTAGCTGCGCGGCCAGCATCCTGCGCTTCGAACGCCTGCAGGCCGCGCCCGACCAGCGCGAGATCGGTGGGGCAAACATCGGGGCAGAAGCCATAGCCGAAATAGATCAGCCGCCAGCGCCCGGCAAAATCCGTGTCGCGCACCATTTGCCCATCCTGATTGGTGAGCGTGAACGGCCCGCCCAGGCTGGCGCCCGCCAGATTGCCGGGCGGCGCTGGCGGCGTGGAAAAGCGCATCCAGCCCAAGCCAGCCGCCAGCAGCAGCGCTACCGCCAGCACCAGCCAGAGCCGCAGATTCTTGGACCTGTTCATGGGCGATTGATGGGGCTATGCGCTATCATGGCCTTTAGGGGCATAGGCAAAAGGTGGAAGCTTGTCGATCATGTGCCAAGGACTTCTGCAGCGACTTCTGGTTCTGGTGATGCTGGCAACAGCGATGGTGGCGGCTACGCCGGCTGCCGCGCAGTTTTCTGACAGCTACAACTTCATCAAGGCGGTGAAAGACCGCGACGTCAACAAGGCTATCGAACTGGCCGACCAACCCGGCACCACCGTGGTGAACACCCGCGACGCCGATACCGGGGAAGCCGGCATCCATATCGTCACCCGCCGCGGTGATCTTGGTTGGCTGGGCCTGCTCTACCAGAAGGGCGCCAACCTCAACCTCAAGGACCGCGAGGGCAACACCCCGCTGATCCTCGCCGCCATCAGCCGCTGGAGCGAAGGCGCCGCGACCCTGATCCGGTTGAAGGCGCAGGTGAACGCCCAGAATCGACTGGGCGAAACCGCGATCCTGAAAGCGGTGCAGGCGCGTGATCTAGCCCTGACCAAGGCATTGATCGATGCCGGCGCCAATCCCGACATTGCCGACAACAGCGGCATCAGCGCACGGGCCGTGGCCACCAGCGATCCCCGCGCCGCCAGCATCAACAAACTGCTGAAAGACGTTCCGGTGAAAGCCACCGGCCGCGTGCAGGGGCCATCGCTCTGACCATGCCCGCCCGGCGGCACGTGGAACGACACGCCGCATGTGCGAACGGGCTTGCGGCGGCTAGGGCATGAAGATGGAAAGGCCCTCCATCGCGGCTTCCGCCTTTGATCGCCCCGGGGTGCGCGTGCGCACGCTGGCCGGCATCCGTTGGATCGCGATCCTGGGCCAGTTCACCACGCTGCTGGTGGTTGGATTGTGGTTTGGCTATCCGTTGCCCTGGGGATCGCTGCTGGCCGCCGTGGGCGCGTCGGTCATCCTCAACTTCGGTCTTTCGACGCTTTACGAACGCACCGAACGGATGACCGGGCGCGAACTGGCGCTGCACCTGTCGTTCGATCTGATCCAAGCCGGGGTGCTGCTGTTCCTCACCGGAGGGCTGGCTAATCCGTTTTCACTGCTGCTGATCGTGCCGGTCACCATTGCCGCCACTTTGCTCACTGCGCGGGAAATGGCACCGCTGCTGGCGCTAACACTGGCGGTGCTGGTGGTGATCTGGCTGTGGGCCCAGCCCCTGCCATGGAGCGGACCACCGCCAGAATTTCCGCTGATCTACCGCGTTGGCGACGTCATCGCCTATGGCCTCGCCATCGGTTTCCTGGCTGCCTATCTGTGGATGGTCTCGGCCGAAGCCCGCACGCGGGCCCGGGCACTGGTGGCAACTGAAGCCGCGCTCACCCGCGAAGCCCGCATGAACGCGCTGGGCAGCCTGGCGGCCGCGGCTGCGCATGAGCTGGGTGGGCCGCTGGGTTCGATCAGCCTGATCGCGCATAGCCTGGAAGAAGAATTGGGTGATGATCCCGATTTCGGCGAGGATATCCGCCTGCTCGCCGCCGAGGCCGCACGCAGCCGCCGGATCATGAAGGACCTTTCGACCCGCGCCGAAGCCGAGGACCCGTTCGCCATCCTGACGCTGGATCTGCTGCTGCACGAAGTGGCGCAAAGTGTGAAGCCGGCGCGTGTGCCGGTGCAGGTCGTTGTCTCCGGGCCACAGCCGCTGGTGCAACGCTCACCCGAACTGCTGCACGCGCTCAACAATCTGGTCTCCAACGCCGTGCGCCACGCCGGCACCGAGGTGCGGATGGAGACCTTCATCACCCCGTCTGAAATCCGCGTCGCGGTGGTTGATGACGGCTTTGGCTTTCCGCCCGATCTGCTGCCCCGCCTGGGCGAGCCTATCCTGGGTCCATCGCGTTCGAAATCCGATTCCACCGGTCTTGGCGTGTTCATCGCCACCACGCTGATCGAGCGTACCGGCGGCCGGCTGGCCTTTTTCAACCGGCCCGAAGGCGGTGCCCGGGTGGAGGTGCGCTGGCCAAGGGAAGAGTTTGAGTTTAATGACCCCGAGGGGCAAGGACAGGAGCAATGACCATGGCCAGTGTACCGGAGACCGAGGGCCGCCCGCTGTTGCTGGTGGACGATGATGCCCCCTTCCGGCAGCGGCTTTCCGTGCTGCTGTCACGCAAGGGCTTTGCCGTCACGTCGGTTGGCAGCCTGCAGGAAGCCCGGGTGGAAGCCGCTCGGCTGAAACCGGCTCATGCCGTGGTCGACATGCGTCTGGAAGACGGCAACGGTCTCGATCTCGTTGCCGAACTGCGTGCGATGAGCCCGGATGTGCGCGTCGTCATGCTTACCGGTTATGGCAATCTCGCGACCGCTGTTGCGGCCGTGAAGGCCGGCGCCATCGATTATCTGGCCAAGCCGGCCGATCCGGAAGACATTGTGCGCGCCCTCTCCGCCGATGGCAGCTCCCGCCCGGAAGCGCCGCCAGAACCGATGTCGGCCGATCGCGTGCGCTGGGAGCATATCCAGCGTGTGTATGAACTGTGCGATCGCAATGTGTCGGAAACCGCGCGGCGGCTGAAAATGCACCGGCGCACCTTGCAGCGGATCCTGGCAAAGCGCAGCCCGAAGTAAGTCGCAGCGGGACGGCCCCTTGCCCGGAGCCCGTTCCATGTCACGCGTCGGAAGCCCCTTTCCAAATCTGCGGCATGCTGCTTCCGTGCAGCCATGCTGAACCGTCGCACCACGCTTGGCCTGTTGGTCGCCCTGCCCACCGCGCCTGCGCTTGGTTTCGGGGCCACGGCCTCGGCCAAGCTGGCTGGTCTGCTGACCCGTGCCGCCCAAGCCGATGCCGCGCTGTCGCCGACCGGCCCGCCGGGACGTCGGCGCCCAGCCGGGGAGCCGGTGTTCATTGATCCGCTGTCAGACGAATGGGCGACAGCCACGCTGGCCAACAAGCGGCAGGCAGCAGCCGAGCTTGCGGGCATCGACCGAGCCGCGTTGACCCCGGCCGAGCGCATTGCCTACGACGTGTTTGCCCGCAGTGTGCAGCAGGCGATCCAGCTGCATGACAGCGGCCTGTTCGCCATTCAACGCCGCCTGGCGCTGAATCCCAGTTTCGGGCTGCACGTGGAGTTACCGGATTTCATCGCCGGCCCCGGCGCGCTGTTCGAAACAGAGGCGGATTATGCAGCAGGGCTGGAGCGGCTGCGGCTGTTCGCCGGGCACATGGACGGCGCCATCGTGCGCCTGAAGGAAGGCCTGGCCCGCGGCCATGTGCAATCACGCGTGCTGGTGGAAAATGTGTTGAAGCAGGTGGAGGCCATGCTGGCGCTGTCGGCAGAGCAAACGCCGTTCATGGCCGCCATCGGGCGCATGCCGCCGGTGCTGGCCAGCAGCACGTCACGCTGGCAGGCGGACTATATGGGCATGGTCACGGGATCAGTGCTGCCCGCCTATGCGCGCTGGCGGGACTTTCTCACCAGTGTCTATCTGCCAGCCACGCCGGTTGGCCCTGGCCGATCGGCAACGAAGGATGGTGACCGGCTTTATGCGTTCGAGCTGGAGCGCCACACCACCATCCCGATGGCGGCGCAGGCCATCCATGATCTGGGCCTTGCAGAAGTGGCGCGCATCCGCGGTGAATTTGAAACCGTGCGAAAGCAACTGGGCTGGACGGGCGACCTGAAGTCGTTGTTCGAACATGTCCGCACCGATCCGAAATTCTACTGCAAGACCCAAGACGAGCTCATCGCCCGCTTTGCCGAGATCGAATCCTGCATCTGGCCAGCCATGCCGCGCCTGTTCCACCGCCGGCCATCCGCTCCGTTCAAGGTTGCGCCGCTACCGGCCCTGGGCGGGCAGCGCGGCACTGGCTATTATCGCGCCGGTCCGCCCGATGGCGTGTCGCCGGGCATCCTGTTCTTCAACATGGCGATGCTTGATACGCGGCCGATCCCCACGCTGGAAACGCTAACGCTGCACGAGGGCATCCCCGGCCATCATTATCAGGTGACGCTGGTCAACGAAGACAAGCGGCTGCCCGACACCCTCAAGCGCGGCGGAAGCACCGCCTACAGCGAAGGCTGGGGGCTTTATGCCGAATCCCTGGGCCGCGAACTGGGCATGTTCACCGACCCCTGGGCCTGGTTCGGGCATCTCGACATAGAGATGCTGCGCGCTGTTCGGCTGGTGGTTGATACCGGCCTGCATGCATTTGGCTGGAGCCGGGATCGCGCCATCGCCTACATGCTGGACAACACATCGATGGCGCCGCGCGACGTGGCGGTGGAAATTGATCGCTATATCGCCCAGCCAGGCCAGGCCTGTGCCTACAAGATCGGCGAGCTGACCTTTGCCCGCCTGCGCCGCGAGGCCGCCGCTGCGCTGGGGCCAAAGTTCGATGTGCGCGATTTCCATGAGGTCTGCCTTGATACAGGCGCGCTGCCACTGGCGGTGCTGGAAGCAAAGGTGCGCGGCTGGATTGCAGCCGGCGGCGGCCGGCCGGATCAATCGTAACCCAGCAACGCACTTTCCGGATCGACAAGGCCCAGTCAGCGGTGAGCAGCGCGGCGGGCGAGAGCGAGCGTGATGGCCTTGCGCCGGGCAGCGTTCAATGTCCGCCATGGCGCCTCGCGCACGGCTTCGGCATCAAAGCGATCGGCCACGATGAGCCCGGTCTGCTCTGGCCGGAAGGCCGGGGTGTGGAGATCGCCCGTCGGCAAGCCGGCGGGCACCGCCCAGAAGAAGCGATCGCAATGATCAAGATAATCCGGCCATTTGCGGTCACCGCGCAGATCCGCGAGGCTGATCTTGATCTCGACCAGTGTCAGACGGCCGGCGGCATCGACTCCAAGGATGTCGGCCCGACGGCCCCCGGAAAGCGGCACTTCGGCGAGCGGGCTTACACCGGCGCGCAACAGCCAGCGGCAGGTGCCGCGCAGCACGTCGGTTGCAGAAAGATCATGCGCCATCGCGCAGTCTTGTCGGAACATTGAGGGAACATCAAGCCCCGCAGGGCCAGCACGTCAACGATAGAAGACGTGATTTCCGATCTTCGCCACACGGGCGAGGCGCCAGCCGGGATTGAGGCGGGCAGAATGGAAGCTGTGGGCACCTTCAGCAATATCGTGCCACAGCCCAGCAGCAGCGATGCGCGCAACCGCCAACGCGGTGGTGAAGGTGGCGGTGGAACGCTGGACGCGGGCAGCGTTGAAATTGAACTGGCGCGGTGCCTTGATTACACCGCACATGCCCTTACCCCAGCGGCCGGACTTGGCGCGGTTGACCACGGCCTGGGCGACGGCCAACTGGCCTTCCAGGGTTTCACCTCGGCTTTCGAACCACACGGCGGTGGCCAGGCAATCCAACTCGGCATCGCCGGCGGCAACGGCAGGCGCAGCGGCGACCATCTGCACCAGCGCGGGCAGGCCAGCGGGCGCCGGGGCCGCGGTTTCGGCCATCACGCGATCATCTTCGCCGGGCAAAACCGGCAAGCTGGTTTCGGCGAGTACCGGGCCAGCGACGGCGAACAGCAGCACTGCAGCGATGCGGGCTGCCGCCTTGCCGATGCCATGAAGAGCCGGTGAAACCATGACTAGCGTTGAAGCGTATGTGCGGCAGGGCAATCAACCGCCGTCGAGCATTTCGGCGACGAACTGCCCTGCCTGCGGGATATCCAGTTCGATCACCCACAGATCGGGGTCGCGGCGGCGGGTCCGTTCAATCCAGGCAGGCACATCGGCCCCACGCGCCAGTTCGGCAAACTCATAGCGGCCACCCGCGCCCAGCACCGCGGCGCACAATGCCTCCTCGCCGGCCTCGCGGGTCACAACGGCAATGGCGCCGGCTTCGTCATCGCCGCGCGCCAGCACCGTGCCAAAGCCACCGGCGCTGTTGACCCGGCGGATCAGCGCATCGACCCGCACCCGGCTGGCCAGCCGGGGCAGAGGGCCATCTTCATGCACGTCAGGCGGCGACGGCCGCTTGGCCCGCCAGCGCAGCCATCATGGCTTCGGCGGTACCGGCCGCACGCAGCGCCGGCACCGCTTCAGGATCGCGCAGCGCCCGGCTGATGCGGGCAAGGGCCTTCAGATGATCCGCGCCCGCGCCTTCGGGCGACAGCAGTAGCACCAGAAGATCAACGGGCTGGCCATCAACGGCGCCCCAGTCGATCGGCTGCGGCAGCCTTGCCACCAGCGCCACACAATCGGGCAGGCCGGCCAGCCGCGCATGCGGGATGGCCACGCCGCCGCCGAACCCGGTGGGGCCCAGCGCCTCGCGGGTGCGCAGGCGTTCGTGGATGAGCAGGGCAGACTGGCCCACCAGATCAGCGGAATGGCGGGCCAGCGTCAACAATGCCGCGTCTTTGGACAGCACCGGCAGTTCGGGAATCACTCCGCCGGTCGGCACCAACCCGGCGAAGCCGGGAGCCTGAGATACTGCATTCATCGCCGTTCTATCCTGCCAGTGCGATTTCGCGCGGGCGGGCGGCAGCATCGGCACGGGGTTCGACCCAGCCAATGGTGCCGTCTTCCCGGCGATAGACCATGTTATGCGCGCCGGTGGCGCTGTTGACGAACAACAAGGCTGTCGTGTTGCGCAAGTCAAGCATCATCACGGCATCACTGACGCTGGTGGTGGGAATATCGACCCGGGTCTCAGCGATGATCAGCGGCGCATCGCCTTCCGGTTCAGCATCTTCGGGCGCTGCAGCAAACACCTTGTATTCGGCATTATCGAGCGGTTGCAGTTCGGCCAGCGGCGGTGCAGTCCGCCCGGCGGCCGGGGAGTGCCGATCCTTCAGCCGGCGCATGTAACGGCGCAGTTGCTTGTCGATGCGTTCGGCGGCGGCATCGAAGGCAATATGCGCATCACCGGCGCGTGCCGATCCCTTCAGGATCAGGTCGGCCATCACGTGCATGACGATATCGCACGCGAAATGGCCATATGGGGCCGGGCCCAGCGTGACATGGGCAGAGAGGGCGCGCGGGAAATATTTCGCCACCATCGCACTCAATCGTTCGCGCACATGATCGCCAAAGGCAGCCCCGGTATCAACCTGGTGCCCTGAAATCCGGATATCCATGTTTCTTGTCTCCTCACTCGGCCGTGCACACCGTCAATGGTGTCACGACAGCCAGAGCGGGTCCTTCAGGCCGGCCACGAAACTGGCATGCCGCGCCAGCTCCTCCTCGCTGGCATTGTGGGCCCGTGCGGCCAGACTCACCCGCTCGTAAGGAGTGTCCTCCCCAGCCGTGTCGGTTGCAAGGTCGAATCCGATCTGCCGGCCTCCGGTTAACTCGATATAGACACGGGCGAGCAGTTCGGCATCGAGGAGTGCGCCATGCTTGGTGCGTGCTGAAAGATCAATGCCATAGCGCGTGCACAGCGCATCCAGCGTGTGCTTGGCGCCCGGGTTGGCCTTGCGGCTGATCTCCAGTGTGTCGATGGCGCGGGTCATCGGGACGATCGGCATCCCGGCACGCTTCAGTTCCCAGTTGAGGAACTCCATGTCGAAGGCGGCATTGTGGGCGACCAGCGGCGCATCCCCGATGAATTCCAGGAAGCCATCGACTACCTGTTCAAAGATAGGCTGCCCGGTGAGAAAGTCGCTCGATAGCCCATGCACGCGCTCCGCATCCTTGGGCATCGGTCGCTGCGGATCGACATAGGTGTGGAAGGTGCGGCCCGTCACCGTGCGGTTGATCATCTCCACCGCACCGATCTCGACGATTCGATGGCCATCCCCTGGCATGATGCCGGTGGTTTCCGTGTCCCAGACGATTTCGCGCATGGGCCCCATGTAGCGATTGGGCGGCGCGGGGCAAGCCTTACAGACCGTCAACCAGCTGTTTCACTTCCAGCCAAGTCTCGCGCCGACCGCGCCCGGTTTCGATCACCACATCCGCCAGTGCGCGCTTTTCGCGATCCGGCATCTGGCCTTTCAATATGCCGGCAAATTTTTGCGGGGTCATCCCCGGCCGGGCCAGCACGCGGGCGCGCTGAACGCGATAAGGCGCGGAAACCACCACCGTCATGTGACAGCGCCGCCAGCCGCCCTTTTCAAACAGCAAGGGCACATCCAGCACGATGGCGGGCTTCAAGCGATGCGCGCCCAGGAATTCGCTCTGCGCCTCGGCCACCAGCGGATGCAATATCCGTTCTAGCGCGCGCAGCTTCGTGTGATCGCCAAACACGGCCGCACCCAGTTTCTCGCGGTGCAGGCCGCCATCATGGGTGGTACCGGGAAACAGATCCTCGATGGCCGCCAGCGCCCGCCCGCCTGGGCCCTGGACGCGCCGCACCTCGGCATCGGCATCGAACACCGGCACGCCCAGCTTGCGGAACATCGCCGCCACGGTGGATTTGCCCATGCCGATGGAACCGGTGAGTCCGATGATGATGGTGCGGCTCATTTGGTCAGCATGGCGCGCAGTTCGCCATCATAGCGGCGTGGCGGATCGGCCCCGTAAAACAAGCGGAATGCCTCGGCGGCCTGGCCGATGAGCATGTCGAGCCCATCGATGGTGATCAGGCCGCGCGCATGGGCAGCGGCCAGCAACGGAGTTTCCAACGGCACATAGACGGCATCGAACACAACTGCATCCGCCGGCAACGCTGAAAGATTGATCTTGAGCTCGGGCTGGCCCGCCATCCCCAGCGTCGTGGCGTTGAATACCAGCCCGGTATCGGCGGGCGGCACATCGCCCATTGCCATCACGCCGCCCGGCAACCCAGATGCGGCCAGCAAGGCGCCCGCCGCATTGTAATTGCGCGCCATCACCCACAAGGCCGAAGCGCCGCTGTCGCGCGCGGCGGCGGCAGCAGCCCGCGCCGCGCCGCCACTGCCCATCACCAATACAGGGCGCCCGGCCATGATGGCGCCGGCTGGCCCGATGATGCCAGCGGCATCGGTGTTGTGCCCGATCAGGCGGTGGTCATTACCGACCACGATGGTGTTGACCGCGCCCACCGCCACCGCTTCTGGCGCCAAGCCATCCAAGTGCGCCATCACCGCCAACTTGTGCGGCACCGTCACGTTGACACCGCGCAAGCCCATGACGGGCAGGGCGCGCACGAACGTGCCCAGCTGTTCTGGCCGCACCGGAAAGCGGCTGTAATCACCATCGAGGCCCAGCTTGCCAAGCCAGAAGCGGTGGATCAGCGGCGATTTCGAATGACTGATCGGCCAGCCGATCACACCGGCAACGGCAGGTTCCCTCATGCGGCCAGCACTCCCCTGACCCGCAGATAATCCAGAACGGCAAGCAGCGGGAGACCACGTATCACGAACTGATCACCATCAATGCGGGTGAACAACTGCGCGCCCAGCGCTTCGATGCGATAACAGCCAACACAGCCCAGCACGGCATCGCCTTCTGCATCCAGATAGGCGCTGATGAAGTCATCACTCAGCCGCCGCATCGTTAGCTTCGCCGCGCCGGCGCTGCGCCACACGGCCTTGCCGGCCTCGCAGATCACCGCGGCGGAAATCAGCCGATGGGTGGTGCCGGCGAGCTGGCGCAACTGCACCTCGGCGCGCGGACGGGTTTCCGGCTTGGCGATCATGGCGCCGTCGGCAGTGACCACTACGCTGTCTGCCCCCAGCACCAAAGCGCCGGGGTGCTGGCGGCTGATCTTCAACGCCTTCACTTCGGCGAGCGCATCGGCAATGCGTTCGGGGCTGGCCTGTTCCGCCACAAGCCCTGCCGTGATCGCCTCTTCATCGACATGGGCCGGCAAGGCTTCGTGCGTCACGCCGGCCGCGTGCAACATCGACCGCCGCGCGGCTGACTGGCTGGCGAGCACCAGCATCATGCCTGTTTCTCCAACCGCGCCTGGTGCAGGTTGATGATGGCTGCCGCTGTCTCTTCGATGCTGCGGCGGGTGACGTCGATCACTGGAATATCATGATCAGCAAATAGCCGGCGGGCAAAGGCGACCTCGGCCTCGATCCGCTCGACATCGACATAGTCTGTGTCTGGCGTCTGGCCCAGGGTAAGCAGCCGGTTGCGGCGGATGGATTGCAGCCGGTCGGGTGCCGTGGTCAGGCCAACCAGCAACGGGCCTTTGACCGTCCACACGTGTGGCGCTGGCGGTGATTGCGGCACCAGCGGGATATTGGCCGTCTTGTAGCCGCGGTTGGCCAGGTAGATTGAGGTCGGCGTTTTCGAAGTCCGTGACACGCCCAGCAAGAGGATATCGGCCTCTTCCAGTTCTTCGAGGCCGGTCTGGGCGCCATCATCATGCACCATCGTGTAGTTTATGGCATCGACCCGGCGGAAATAGGCCTGGTCCATCACATGCTGGCGCCCCGGCCGGCGCGTGGCGGCCTGGCCGAGCAGTTCTGAGAGTGCCGAAATGGTAGGATCCAGCGGTGACACCATCGGAAGACCCAGCGTGGCACAACGGCTTTCCAATCGATCACGCACTACCCCGTCGACAAGCGTGTAAATGACCAGCCCCGGCTTTTTCGCCACTTCCTCGATGATGCGATCAAGATGGCCTTCGCTGCGCACCATTGGCCAGAAATGCTTCACGGCCTGCGCGCCTTCGAATCGGGCCAGGCTGGCCTTGGCCACCGATTCCAGCGTTTCGCCAGTGGAATCGCTGATCAGATGCAGGTGCAGCACGTCCGGCATGGTCACACCTGACCCTGCCGGCAAAAATTGCCGCCCATGACTCTGTGGATAAGCATCAGAGCAAAGCGTTAACGCTGCTGTGGAGCATCCGGCAAGCGGCAATTCCACCCAACCGCCCCGTGACCGCGGGCGGTTTCATCAGGCTGCGGACATATGCACAGCCCGGCCTGTGGAAAACGGGGATGATCGCTACGACTCGCGCGATTCCGGCGAGTCGCACAGATCCTTCCCTGTGGATCAAACGGCTGACCCGATTTTATCCCCACGATTCCGCCCCCTACTACTACCAGCAATTTCTAAGTTTAATTTTAGATCTGGTTGAAAGCCGGCAGGCGGCGCTGCGGGCTTGACCGGGACGACGGGGCACAGGCAAGGAGGCGTCATGGCTGATCAACTTCATCAGGATCCCCCGCTGCTCGCCGTGCTGAAGGGCGAACGTCGCGACCCGCCGCCGGTCTGGCTGATGCGCCAGGCTGGGCGTTATCTGCCGGAATATCGCGCTTTACGGGCCGAAAAGGGCGGCTTCCTCGAATTGGTGTACGACAGCGATGCCGCGGCCGAGATCACCATCCAGCCGCTCAAGCGCTTTGGTATGGATGGCGCTATCCTGTTTTCCGACATCCTGATCGTCCCGCACGCCATGGGCCAGGGCCTCAGCTTCGGCCCCGGCGAAGGCCCGCAGCTGACTCCGGCGCTGCATGATGGCGATTTTTCCCAGCTTGAGCCCAATCCGCTGCACTTCGCCAAGATCTATGAAACCGTCGCCAAGGTGCGCAAGGCCATTGATCCATCGGTGACGATGCTGGGCTTTGCCGGCAGCCCATGGACGATCGCGACCTACATGGTCGCAGGCCATGGCAGCAAAGATCAGGCCGAAACCCGCCGCTTGGCCTACAAGGATCCGGCGCGCTTCCAAGCGCTGATCGATCGCATCGTGGCGGTGACGGTGGATTATCTGTCGGGCCAGATCGAAGCCGGCGCACAGGCCATCCAGTTGTTTGACAGCTGGGCCGGCACGCTTTCGCCGGCGCAGTTTGAACGTTGGGTGATTGCGCCCAATGCCGATATTGTTGGCCGCCTGATGGTGCGCCACCCTGATGTGCCGATCATCGGTTTCCCCAAGGGTGCCGGCGCCAAGCTTGCAGCCTATGCTGCCGAAACCGGCGTTGATGCCGTGGGCTTGGATGAGACCGTCGATCCGGCCTGGGCTGATACCATGCTGCCGCCCGGCATGCCTGTGCAGGGCAATCTTGATCCGCTGGCGCTGATCGCTGGCGGTGAAGCGCTGGAACAGGCCGTGACGCGCATCCGCCACGCGCTGTCTGGTCGCCCGCACATCTTCAACCTTGGCCATGGCATCTTGCAGGACACACCGATCGAGCATGTCGAGCATCTCTTTGCGCTACTGAAGAAGCCGCTCTGAACCATGACGGATTGGGGCGTCGGCTGGCTGGGCGAAGCCTATCTGTGGGTGAAGGCACTGCACGTCGCCTTCGTCATCTTCTGGATGGCCGGCTTGTTCATGATTCCGCGCTTCCTGGTCTATTGGCACCCAGTCGAGCCTGCTGCACCAGAATCCGCTCTTTGGGATGAACGCTGCCGCCGCTTGCGCCGCATCATCCTGTCACCTGCTATGGTGATAAGCTGGCTTGCCGGGCTGTCCCTAGGCTTTCATCTTGGCTGGCCGCTGTGGCTGGTAGTGAAATTCGGTTTTGTGTGCCTGCTCACCTGGTTTCATCATTGGAGTGTGGTTATGGCAAAGCGTTTTGCCGCCGGCGAACGCCGGGTGACCGAAAAGCGGCTGCGGCTGATGAATGAAATCCCCTCGCTGGTCACGCTAGCTGTGGCCGTGTTGGTAATCGTCAAGCCCTTCTGATGCTGCCGGTGCTCGCCGTGCTGCCGCAGTTGCAGGCGGCACTGGCCGACAATCACCCTGTGGCGCTGGTGGCGCCGCCCGGTGCAGGCAAGACGACCGCGGTGCCGCCCGCGCTGCTCGGTGAAAAGTGGGCCAGTGCCGGCAAGCTCATCCTGCTTTCTCCCCGTCGTCTTGCTGCCCGCGCCGCGGCAGAGCGCATGGCTGAGCAGTTGGGGGAGCCGGTTGGTCAGACCATTGGCTATCGCACCCGGCTGGATGCGCGCACGTCGGCCGCCACTCGCATTGAGGTAGTGACCGAAGGCATTTTTACCCGAATGCTGGTCAGCGATCCCGAACTGGCCGGTGTGGCTGGCGTGTTGTTCGACGAAGTGCATGAACGCAGCCTCGATTCCGATTTTGCGCTCGCACTGACATTGGAGGCTCGCGCAGCGTTGCGGCCCGATCTGCGTCTGTTGCTGATGTCAGCCACGCTGGATGTGGCCGGATTCGCCACCATCATTCCCGGACTTATCCAGGTTGAATCGCAAGGCCGGATGTTCCCGGTGGAACTGCGTCACATCGGCCGCAATCCGGCGGATCGGCTGGAAGACGCCATGGCTGCTGCGATCAGAACCGCACTGGCAACTGAACGCGGCTCCATTCTGGCCTTTCTGCCCGGCGTCGCCGAAATTGAGCGCACCGCCGAGCGCCTGGAAGCGCGGCTGCCCGCCGATACTGATCTGTTCCGTCTGCACGGTGCCCGCGAAGCCAGTGACCAGCGTGCCGCCATTGCGCCGCCACCGATTGGCCGCCGCAAGATCGTGCTGGCCACCAGCATTGCGGAGACCAGCATCACCATCGACGGTGTGCGGGTCGTGATCGATTCCGGCCTATCGCGCCGGCCACAGCTGGATCGCAGTGTTGGTCTCTCCCGCCTGGTCACCGTGCGGTCGAGTCAGGCGGCTGTGACCCAACGCGTCGGCCGCGCTGGCCGCACGGCGCCGGGCGTGGCGATCCGGCTGTGGGAAGCCGCCGAAACACTGGGCCGCGTGCCTTTCGATCCGCCGGAGATCATCGAGGCTGATCTGGCTGGGCTGGTGCTGGATTGCGCCCGCTGGGGTGTGTCTGATCCTGCCAGTCTGCCCTGGCGGGACCCACCGCCGGCAGCAGCCGTGATCGAAGCGCAAGGCCGGTTACAGGCTATGACGGCGATTGATGAGACCGGTCGCGTGACGCCCCATGGCGAACGTTTGGCCGCGCTGCCAATGGCACCGGAACAGGCAAACATGCTGGTGACAGCGGCACAGCGCGGCCAAGGCTTGCTTGCCGCCCGCATCGCCGTGTTGATGGGTGAGCGGGGACTGGGTGGGCGCAGCGATGACATCGAGCAGCGACTCGCAGGCTGGGCGCGCGAACGCGGCCAGCGCGCCGACGCTGCGCGCAAGTTGGCGCAGCGTTGGGCCAAAGCAGTGGGTGCAACAGAGACGGACATCAGCATTGAATCTGCCGGCGAGGTGCTGGCGTTGGGCTATCCCGACCGGGTGGCGAGGCGGCGGGGTAATGCGTTCCTGATGGCCAATGGCCGCGCCGTCGCACCACCCCCGGACTCGCCGCTGGCGCGCTGCGACTGGATCGTCGTGGGCGATGCCAGCGGCAGCGCGGCGGGCGCACGGCTGCTGTTGGGCGCGCCGCTGCACGGCGACGTCGAGAGGATTCTGGCCAACCGCATCGAGAATCGGGCGGTGTTTGCCTTTGATCCGGTGACCAGCGGCGTGATGGCGGAAACCCAACGCCGGCTCGGCGCCATCACATTGGCCCGCCAGCCGGTCGAGCGGCCCGATACTGCCAGAGTTCGCGCTGTCCTGCTCGATGCCGTGGCGGAACGCGGACTTGGCCAGTTGCCGTGGGGAGACGCTGCCACGGCGCTGCGCGCCCGTCTTGCCTTTGCGGCCGCCAATGGCCTTGATCTGCCGGCCAGCGACGATGTTGCCTTGCTGGCCAGCCGTGCCGACTGGCTGGCGCCGCTGCTTGGCCGCCGCCTGGCTGACCTGCAGGATGTCGCGTTGGCCGAAGCGCTGTTGAACCGGCTCGACTGGAGCCAGCGCCAGCGGCTCGACACGTTTGCGCCGGTTCGCTTTACCACCCCGGCGGGCAGCAGCCATGCCATTGATTATGCAGCCGATGGTGGCCCGGCTGTAGACATGCGTGTTCAGGCGCTGTTCGGTCTCGCCCGTCATCCCATGGTCGCTGATGGCCGAGCGCCGCTCACGCTGCGGCTCACCTCGCCGGCAGGCCGGCCGATCCAGGTAACCAAGGATCTGCCTGGCTTCTGGACCGGTAGCTGGGCGGAGGTGAAGAAGGAACTGAAGGGCCGTTATCCCAAGCATCCCTGGCCGGACAATCCGCTGGATGCACCCCCAACACTTCGGGCAAAACGGCCGGGGCAATGAAGGATATGGGTATGGACAATGTCGCGATCGCCGCCACTCTGTTTGCAGCGCTGGCTGCAGATGATGCCGCAACGGTGCGTCGCCTGTGCGCGGCGGATTTCACGCTGGTACAGAACGGCGGCGCACCGATGGGTCTTGAACAGCTGCTGCGCTTCAATGCGGCCGTGCACCGGGTGGTTCCTGGCTTTGGTTACAGTGAGGCCTTATGCTCGTCGACAACCAGCGGCTTTGTCGAGGAGCATGTGGCTGGCGGCACAATGGCTGATGGGAATGTGCTGCGTCTTACGTTGTGCGTTGTCGCCGATGTGACCGGCGGGCGCGTGACCCAGGTCAGGGAGTATTTCGACAGTGTCGCGGCCGCACCCCTGGTGGCGGCGCTTTCACGCGGTTAAGGGCTCAATCGGGCGGGATCAGGCCACCACGACAGGCTCTGCCGGTCATGCGCCGATGTCCAGATACCCGAAGGCGTGTAGCGAACAGCGCCGCTGCCGGTGACGGCCCCAAGGCGAGCGCGAATGGCCAAGGTTGCCGCATCAATCACCACCAGCGATTGCCGTGCCGTGGTTCTGAGCCAGATCTTGCCGCCGCCCGTATCAATGTCACCATAGTTGAGGCTTGAATCCACCTTGATCCGGCCACTGACCGAGACGCGGGCCGGATCGACGCGGGCGACGGTGCCATCGGCCTGTTCCTGCACCCACACAGCACCTTCACCGGCCACCAGGAAACCGGGTTGGCGGCCCAGCCGTGTGTGGCCGATCACGCGATTGGTAGCCGGATCAATCTTCTGAATGAGATTCATCGAGCCACTGACCGCCCAAAGCGCCCCATGGCCAAAGGCGAGATAATTGCTGCCGCGTGCCGCGATGATACGTGCGCTCACCCGGCCCAACGCCGGATCGATACGCGAAATCACACCACTGGCGGCGCTGGCCAGCCACACTGACCCTGCCCCTGCCACCACATTCATTTCGCCGTCGGTAGCGGCAATCCCGGTGGCGATCACGGCGGTGACGCGGGCTGTGCGCCGGTCGATGCGGATCAATGTCTTGTCGTCACAATCGGCGACCCACAGGGCATCAGCTGTCAGGGCCATGGTGCCGCACGGGTGGCGCATCGATACCGTCGCCAGCTTGCCGCGGCGCGACCAGCGCTCAACCCGGCCCTTGTTGGTCACCCACACGCTGTTGCCATCAATGGTCAGGAAATCGGCGAAGCCGGGAACGGGGATAATCTGTTCGACAGGAGTAGCTGCCAGCAGGGCAAATGCGGCCGGAATCAACAGGGCAAGGCGCAAGTGGGGCACGGCAGGGATCAGGGGCCTTTGGCCTTCCAGCGGCCGATCAGTGGCTGGAAGGGGAACAGAAACTGTTCGGCAATCGTGAGCCGCTGTCGTTCATCTTGGCCAACCACGGCGGATTCGCCTTCGCGATAAGTGCCAAAAATACGGTCATACAGGATCAGCACATTGCCATAGTTGCAGCGCGTGTCTTCATAGCTGAGCGCGGTGTGATGCAGGCTGTGATGGCGGATGGTGGTGAAGAAGAAACTGTACCACCCCGGCGGATCGGAGCGCACGTTGGCGTGGGCAAAGGTCGAAATGGCGGTGCCCAGCGAGGCGGAGGCAAAGATGGCCGCCTTGTCGAAATCGAAGAGCGCGATGACGCTGAGCGAAATCAGGAACAGCTCGATCGGATTGCCGACATAACCCTTGGCCGCATTCAGCTGGGTGATGTGATGGTGCGGCGCGTGGGTGGACCAGAAGAGCGCATTGTTGTGCATCAGCCGATGCATCCAATATTGCCCGAATTCGAACAGAGCCATGACCATGAAGGTCTGCACGAGAAATGGCAGCGATTTCAGCCATGGTGACGTCAGACCCAGCGTTTCCTTGGCGTTACGCAACGGACCTTCCGCGAACGTATCGGTCATCCAGCTGATCGCCGTAAAGCCCAGCACGACATAAAACACATCCGTGGCCAGCTCCCGCCAGTTGATGCGCCATCCTTCATGCCGTTCGAACCGCAATTCGAGCAATTGCACGAAGAGCACCACTGTCACGATCACGATGACCAGGGTGGCCCTGTTGTCGATCAAGGCAGCGGGTGCATTGCCCCAGAACAACAGAAGTGCGGTTACCGTGACCGGCGGCAGCAGGTTCAACAGTCCCTGCCTCATGATATCATCCCCCAGGCGACACTCAGTTCGGCCGAGTACATGACCGGTTGACGTCGCAACATCCCGAAGCTGCCAATGCCCGAAGTACATCATGTCTGGCCACATCTGGCAATGGCGGGACTGGTGGGCGGCACCGCGCCGAAAAATGGTGCACCCGGCAGGGTTCGAACCTGCGGCCTACGGTTTAGGAAACCGTCGCTCTATCCTGCTGAGCTACGGGTGCTCACACTTTCCAAGGCCATGATGTGCTGCGCCGTTCAAGCAAAAACTTTGGCAAAATTTGCGTGTCAGGCGTCCGAACGCGCGCGCGGGCGGAATGGCAGCGGCAAGAGTGAGATGCCATCCTCGCGCAAGGCCTTCACTTCGGCGGGCGTGGCTTCCCCATGGATGCTGCGCGTCTCGCCGGCGTCGTGGATGGCGCGGGCTTCGGCGGCAAAGCGATCGCCGACATAATCGCTGCTGGCTTCAAAAGCGCGTTGCAGCATCAGCAATCGGGCCATTGGATCGTCATTGGCCAGACTTTGCGTGTCACCCCCGCGGTTCGACTTGGCGGGCACGGCCGGTGCCATCACTGCCTTGACCACCTGCGCACTGCCGCAGATCGGGCATTCAAGCAGGCCGCTCTGCTGCTGATCATCATAATCGCCGCTCGAGCCGAACCAGGCTTCAAAGCGGTGGGCCGCGGTGCAAACCAGATCATAGACGATCATGGGCCCACCACCCGAAACGACCGCGCATGTTCCAGCGCTGGTACCTTGCCGCGCGCGGTGGCAACGGCGGCCATGTCGATTGTGGCAATGCCGATGCCCGGCGCCTCGCCCATGTCGAGCACCACCTCGCCCCACGGCGAAATGACCAGACTGTGGCCATAGGTGGCGCGGCCATCCTGATGCTCGCCCGTCTGTGCCGCGGCGATCACCCAGCAGCCGGTTTCGATGGCGCGGGCGCGCAGCAGCACATGCCAATGGGCCTGGCCGGTGGGCCGGGTGAAGGCGGCGGGCACCGCGATGATCTGCGCGCCGGCCAAAGCCAGCGCCCTGTGCAGCGCGGGGAAGCGGACGTCGTAACAGATGGTCAGGCCGAGTGCGCCCCACGGCGTTGCCGCCACCACGGCCTCTTCGCCGGCGTCATAGGCGGCGGACTCGCGCCAGCTTTCAGTGCCGAGCGCGACATCGAACAGGTGGATCTTGGCATAACGTGCGGTGATTTCGCCATCGGGGCCAATCAGGAAGCCACAGTTGACGAACTTGTTGCCGGTGCCCCGCAGGGCGAGGCTGCCGAGATGCACCCACACATGGTGCCGAGCCGCTGCTGCCCGCACGGCGGCCAGCACCGCATCATCGGCTTCGTCGCGGATATTGCTGGCGGCGCGGCTCCGGTCGCGATCGAGCAGGCCGCTCATTTCTGGCATGAAGATGATCTCCGCGCCCTTGGCTGCCGCTTCGCCAATCTGTGCGGCCAGAAGTTCAGCCTCGACTACCGGATCGATGCCGGTGTTGGTCTGGATCAGGCCGATGCTGAGCATCATGCCGCGAGCAGCGGATCCAACCCGCCGGCGCGGTCGAGCGCCTGCAGATCGTCGCAGCCGCCGATGTGGCGGCCGTCGATGAAGATTTGCGGCACCGTCTGGCGGCCGCCGGAGCGTTCCAGCATTTCGGCCCGCCGAGGCCCGCCGGTGGAAATGTCGATCTCATCAAAGGTGGCACCCTTGGCTTTCAGCAACGCCTTGGCCCGGGTGCAATAGGGGCAAAGAAACTTGGTGTAGACTTCGATTGTGGCCATGGCATCCCATCCCTGTCGCAGCGATTTGTCACACGCGCGTCATGCTCCCCTGCCCCTCGCGCAGGGCGTGGGCATAGGTCAAGACCTCCACTTGTCGCGCCCCTGCCTTGATCAGCTTTGCCGCGCAGGCAGACACGGTGGCTCCGGTGGTCATCACATCATCCACCAGCACGACGGTGCGACCCCTGATCTGCTCCGGACGCGCCACGCGGAAGGCGCCGGCCACGTTCTTCTGGCGGGCGCGGCGGCCCAGGCCCTTGGTGGTTGGTGTCGGTTTGATGCGGTCGACCGCATCCACTGCAAGCGGCCGCTCTGATTGGCGGGCCAAGTGGTAGGCGATCGCGGCGGCCTGATTGAAACCGCGCTGCCACAGCCGCCAGCGGTGGGAGGGTACCGGCACGATGATGGCGTCATCCGGCAGATCACCAGCAGCGCGCAGCATGGCACGGGCCATCATGCGGGCCAGATGCAGGCGGCGGCCGTGCTTCAGCGCTAGCACCAGTTGCCGCGCCGGGCCACCATAGGCAAAGGGCGCCCGGGCACGGGCAAATGGTGGTGGATCGGCCAGACAGGCGCCGCACAGCGCGGCCGCATCGCCGTCGTGCGGCAGCGGCAGGCCGCAACAGGCGCATTGTGGCGGGCCAAGCGCCTGCAAATCGCCAAAACAGGCCGCGCAGAAGCGATCATCGCCATCGACGATCTCGCCGCAGCCGGGGCAGCGGGGCGGCAGCACCACGTCGACTACGGCGCGAAAGGGGGTTGTCACCAAGGCAAGCACGGCCACCATTACGGGAGTTTGCGCCCGCACCAGCGGCGCGTAAAGGGTAGGGTAATGACGGATACCCTGCCCTTTGATGCTGCGCTGCGCCGCCGCCGCCATGCTGCTGCTGCGCCAGGTTTTGGCCGCGTATCCTTCCTGCATGATCTGATGGCCGAAGAACTGCGCGAACGCGTTGCTATGGTGGCGCGGCCGTTTGCAGATGTGCTCGATCTTGGCGGGCCGCGGGCAATCTGGCCAGGCGCAAAGCGGGTGGCGCTCACCGCCAATGAGCCCGGTGTGACAGTGGCCGACGAGGATCAACTGCCCTTTGCCGATGCCAGCTTCGATCTCGTAGTCTCGGCCGGGGCGCTCACGACGGTGAACGATCTGCCCGCCGCGCTGGCCGGCATTGGCCGGGTGCTGCGTCCCGACGGCTTGTTCGTGGCAGCGTTTATTGGCGGCATGAGCCTGGTGGAGTTGCGTGCTTGCCTGCTCGAGGCTGAAGCGGCGATCACCGGCGGGGCTGGCAGTCACACCGCGCCGATGGTGGAGGCCAGTGCCGCCGCCGGCCTGCTGGCCCGCGCCGGCTTTGCCATGCCGGTGGCTGATATCGAGCGCATCACCCTGCGTTATTCGAGCCTGTTCGGTCTGTTCGATGATCTCACTGCTATGGGCGCGCGTTCAGTGCTGCGTCAGCGCCGGCCGTTGCGGCGTGATGTGCTGATGGCGGCGGCGCAGCGTTTTGCGGCACTGGCTGACGATGACGGCAAGACCGGCGTGACCATCGAGATATTGCATGTCGCTGGCTGGGCGCCTGGCCCTGGCCAGCCCAGCCCCAAGGCACCGGGCAGCGCCACCACCAGCCTGGCTGCAGCGCTCAAGAGCCGGGTGTAGCGCGGCGCGCGGATTCCCCCTACGCTAATCCGATGGATGCCGCCGCCACCTATCTGGTCGTGATCGACGACAGCCCGGAAAGCCGGGTGGCGATGCGTTTTGCCGTGCTGCGTGCGGCGCATGTGGGTGCCGATGTGCGGCTGGTGAGCGTGGTGCGCCCCACCGAGTTCATGCATTTCGGCGCCGTGCAGTCGATGATGGCGGCCGAAGCCCGCGCCGATGCCGAGGCGCTGCTGACGCAATTGGCCGGAGAGGCCGAGGCGATGGAAGGCGCGCGACCGGGCGTGCTGGTGCTGGAGGGTGATCCATCGGCAGTGATTCTGGCGCATGTGAAGGACAATCCGGGCGTTCGTGCGCTGGTGCTCGGCACGGCCAGCCGCGGCACGCCGGGGCCGCTGGTCAGCTTCTTTGCCGGCGAACGCGCCGGCAGCCTGCCTTGCATCCTGATGCTGGTGCCCGGCAGCCTCGATCCGGACCGGCTGGTAACGATTGCCTGACCCTGGCGCCTGAATCACGACAGAAATTGTCTGAATTGACTTGAAGCGAGCCGGCCGGTGGGCCATATCGGCTGCGTATCGTTAAGAGGCCCCGCTGATGTTCATCGAAACCGAACAAACCCCCAATCCGATGACGCTGATGTTCCGCCCCGGCCAGAAGGTGACCGGCGCGGACGGCGTGGACATTCCCACCCCGGAAGCCGCCGAAGCCTCGCCGCTGGCAGCCGCGCTATTCGCACTGGGCGATGTGGACCGGGTGTTCTTTGGCCATGATTTTGTTTCGGTCACTCGGAACCCGGCGGGTGCTGACTGGCCGGCGCTGAAGCCGCAGATTTTGGGCGTGTTGGTTGATCATTTCACCAGCGGGGCGCCGCTGTTCACCGGCGCCGTGCAGGAAGCCGCCACCGATGACGATCCCGCTGATGCTGATATCGTCATGCAGATCAGGGAGTTGATCGAAACCCGGGTGCGCCCGCAGGTGGCAGAGGATGGCGGCGACATTGTCTATCGCGGCTTCCGCCAGGGCACTGTGTTCCTCGAAATGCAGGGCGCCTGTTCCGGCTGCCCATCAAGCACGATGACGCTGAAGATGGGCATTGAATCGCTGCTCAAATATTATGTGCCCGAAGTTCTTGACGTTCGGGCCGTCTGATCATGGCCACATCCCCGCTGGATGGGGCTGCGCTGGCGCAACTCTTCACCGATGCCCGCACGCATTATGGCTGGGACGCGACGCCGGTTGCCGAAGCTGATCTGCGCCAGCTCTATGATCTGGTGAAAATGGGGCCGACTTCCGCCAACGGTTCTCCGGCGCGGTTCATCTTCTGCCATTCAGTTGAAGCCCGTGAAAAGTTGGCGACGTGCGTAAGTGTGGCCAACCAGCCCAAGGTGCAGGCCGCGCCGGTCACGGTGATCATCGGCTTTGATCCGAAATTCTATGACAAGCTTCCCGAGCTGTTCCCGCATGTCGATGCGCGGCCCTGGTTCAACTGGAGTGCTGAGTTCGCCCGCGAAACCGCCTTTCGCAACAGCAGCTTGCAGGGTGCTTACTTAATCATGGCGGCGCGCGGTCTGGGCTGGGACACCGGGCCGATGTCGGGCTTCGACAAGATGGCCGTGGATGCTGCATTCTGGGGTGAGACCGGCATCGAAACCAATTTCATCTGCTCGTTCGGAAAGGGCAATGGCGAAGGCCTGTTCCCGCGCCTGCCGCGCTTGTCGTTTGAGGATGCCGCGCAAATCCTGTAGCGGCACACGGGTGACCGTCCTTGCCCTTTCCACCTCCTCGCCGACGCTGTCGATCGCGCTGGTCGATGGGCGCAAGGTGCTGGCCCGCCATCATCAACTGATCGGGCGTGGCCACGCCGAAGCGCTGGTGCCGGCAATAGCGGCCCTACTGACGGGTCGTCGGGTTGAAGCCATCATCGTCGATATCGGGCCGGGCAGCTACACCGGCATCCGCATCGGTATCGCGGCGGCCCGCGCGCTGGGGGTGGCGTGGGGTGTGCCCGTGCATGGCGTCTCGGCGCTGGGGTTGGTGGCGGCGCAGGCCTTTGCCGCTGATCCGACCTTGGACAGCGTATTTGCGCTAATCGATGCCGGGCGTGGCCATGCGGCCGGCGCCCTTATCGGGCCAGACCTTGTGGCGCCGCTGCCGGCGGTGGTCACTTCCCTGCCGGCGGGTGCCGCCGCGGCTGGCGCGGGTGCCGGCCTGTTGCCGGGCGCTGCCGCGCTGCATCTGGATCACCCCGATGCGGCTTTTGCCGGACATTTTCCGCCCGCGGCACTTGGCCTGCCGCAGGCGCTTTACGCCGGCGATTGAGCCGATTATCCCGTCGCCTGTGGACAGCGCTGCCGCCCCGGATATCGTTCTGGCCATTGTGCCGGCTGATGAGCGGCATCTTGATGCGCTGATGGCCGTGATGCACGCCGCCTTTGATCCGCGGTATGGCGAAGCCTGGTCGGCGGCGCAGCTTGCCGCCACCCTCACCCTGCCCGGTTGCTGGGCCCGCCTTGCGTTGCTGGGATCGCAGGCCGTGGGTTTCAGCCTGTGCCGCGCGGCAGGGCCGGAAGTGGAATTGTTGTTAATCGCGGTCACACCGGCGGTTCACCGGCAAGGCATTGCCGGCCGGTTGCTGCTGCGCTGCCAAGAAGACGCCATGGGGCGCGGTGCCAGCGAATTGTTCCTGGAAGTGCGTGAGGATAATGAACCGGCCAAGTATCTCTATAATCGGGCCGGATTTGTGCAGGTTGGGCGCCGCGCTGACTATTACACGGCCAAGGACAGCAATCGGCGTGCGGCGATTACGATGCGATATAGTCTCGAACAGTTGGTCGGATAAGGATTTCGGGTTGCAAAATCCTTTAAAAACGCTCAATGTGACAATTGCGGGATCTAGAACCGCAAATGTTCACGGGTCAAGGACATAAAAATGACGGAAAATTCACAGTCTCACACCGAATTGCTGGCTTTGACGGCTGATATTGTCGCATCGCACTTTGCCAACAACACGGTTGCCCCGGCCGAAGTGCCGGGCGTTATTGAAAGCGTTTACGCCTCGCTCGCACGATTGGGCACGCCCATCGTTGTGCCGGTGCCCAAGCAGGAACCGGCTGTTTCGATCCGCTCTTCGATCAAGCCGGATCACATCGTCTGCCTGGAAGACGGCAAGAAGCTGAAGATGCTGAAGCGTCACCTGATGACGCGTTACGGCATGACGCCCGATGATTACCGCACCAAGTGGGGCCTGCCAGGCGATTATCCGATGGTCGCGCCCAACTATGCCGAACAGCGTCGTACGCTGGCCAAGTCGATTGGCCTCGGCACCAAGCGCACGTCCAAGCCGCGCGGTCGCCCGCGCAAGAGCCCGGCCTGATCCACCAGGCTGCAATTGCCGGTGCTGGGGAGGGCCTGCACCGGCAATTGCCCCGCTTGCTCAAGCCCGCCTTGGCCCCTAATTGGGAAGCAGGGCGGGCTTTGGTGCGCCCGGCGGGAGAATGATCGTGACCACGCCCATCGACATCGAGGCGCTGTGCCTGAAGAAGGGCCTGCGCATCACGGAACAGCGCCGGGTGATCGCCCGCGTGCTGAGCGAAGTGACCGACCACCCCGATGTGGAATCGCTGCACCGCCGGGTGGCGGAGGTTGACCCGCGCATTTCCATCGCCACCGTCTATCGCACGGTGAAACTGTTCGAAGAAGCGGGCATCCTTGAACGCCATGAATTCCAGGGCGGCCGGTCCCGTTATGAAACCGTGGCCGATGGCCACCATGATCATCTGATCGATATCGACACCGGCGACGTGATCGAGTTCCATGATCCTGAACTTGAAGATCTGCAGCGCCGCATCGCCGAGAAATTGGGTTATCGCCTCGTTGATCACCGCATGGAGCTGTATGGCCAGGCCCTCAAGAAGCCGGCCTGAGGCCATCATCTGATGCAACGCCGTCCGCCGCCGGCCCGGCGATGGGGCAAGACCCGCACCGCGCTTGGCGCTGCCGCCACCGCTGCTGCCACCGTACCGGCTGAACTTCTGCTGCGCGCAATCACCTTGCGCAACCGGCCCTATCTTCCGATCTGGTTTCACCGCGGCCTGTCGCGTTCCCTTGGCCTGCGGATTATCACCCACGGCGAGCCACCCCGGCGCGGCAAGGTGCTGTATATCGCCAATCACCTGAGCTGGACCGATATTCCAGTACTCGGCGCGCGCATTCACGCCAGTTTTGTCGCCAAATCGGAAGTGGCGGGTTGGGGGCCGGTCGGCTGGCTCGCCAGTTTTGCCCACACCGTCTATGTCGCACGCGATCGCCGTTCCACCGCCGCCATCCAGAAGAACGAGATAGCCGATCGGCTGAATGCCGGCGGGTCGATCATCCTGTTTCCGGAAGGCACCAACAGCGATGGCACCGGCGTGCTGCCCTTCAAATCGGCGCTGTTCTCGGTGGTGGGCGACGTGCCCGGCCTGATCATCCAGCCGATTACCTTGGCCTATACGCGCGTCAACGGCCTGCCGGTTACCCGCCGGCAATTGCCCGATCTGGCCTGGGTGGGTGATACCGAACTGGCGCCGCACGCCATCACCTTCGCGGGGCTGGGCCGGGTGACGGCAGAAATACTGTTCCACGATCCCATCGATCCGGCCGAACACGCTGATCGCAAGGCGCTGGCGCGGCACTGCCACACACTGATCGCCGCCGGCTACCGCCGGCTGATGCGCGGTGGATGACAGCGGGGATGACCGGGCCGGGCAAAATCGCTATGAAAGGGCAACAAGCCCTCGGAGCCGCAACTTGACGTCACCAGCCAGCCCCAAGACCTACCACGTCAAGTCCTTCGGCTGCCAGATGAACGTCTATGACAGTGAGCGGATGGGCGATCTGCTCAGCGCCGACGGGCTGACGGCGGTGGACACGCCGGAAGCGGCCGACGTGGTGGTGCTCAACACCTGCCACATCCGCGAACGCGCAGCCGAAAAGCTCTATTCCGATATCGGCCGCCTGCGCCAACCCCGCGCTGATGGCAGCCGCCCCACAATTGTTGCCGCCGGTTGTGTGGCCCAGGCCGAAGGGGCCGAAATTGGCAGGCGGGCGCCGGATGTTGACGTGATTGTCGGCCCGCTCGCCTATCACCGCCTGCCCGAACTGCTGAAGCTGGCGCGAACCGGCCGCGCCGTCGATATCGACATGCCGGCGGTGCCCAAGTTCGATTCCCTGCCCCAGCGCCGGATCGCGCAGGCATCGGCTTTCCTCACCGTGCAGGAAGGCTGTGACAAGTTCTGTACCTTCTGCGTGGTGCCTTACACACGCGGGCCGGAAACCAGCCGACCGGCGGCTGATCTGATCGCCGAAGCTGAGGCGCTGGTGGCGCGCGGCGTGCGCGAGATCACCCTGCTCGGCCAGAATGTGAACGCCTATAATGGTGGGCTGACTCTGGCTGGCCTGATCCGTGCGTTGGCGCAGATCGATGGGCTGGAGCGGATCCGTTATACCACCAGCCACCCGCGCGACATGCAGGGTACAGGCGGAGATGACCTGATTGCTGCCCATGTCGAGGTGGCCAAGTTGATGCCCTATCTGCATCTGCCCGTGCAGTCCGGCTCCAGCCGGATCCTGAAGGCGATGAACCGGGCGCACACGCGCGAATCCTATCTGGCAACGCTGGCGCGGCTGCGGGCAGCCCGTCCCGATGTCGCGCTGTCAGGCGATTTCATCGTGGGCTTCCCGGGCGAAACCGAGGCCGATTTCCAGGACACGTTGTCGATCGTGCGGGAGGTGCAGTACGCTGCCGCCTACTGCTTCAAATACAGCATCCGCCCCGGTACACCGGCCGCCGCCATGGCCGATCAGGTGCCCGAGGCGGTGAAGGATGAACGGCTTGCCCGTCTGCTGGCCGCCGTCGCCGAAGGCAGTCTGGCGTTCAACCGCTCCACCATCGGCCGCCGCTGCACCATTCTGCTGGAACGGCCGGGTCGCAAGCCGGGGCAGTTGATCGGGAAGACTCCGTGGCTGCAATCGGCGGTGGTTTCCATCCCCGGTGCGGCCATCGGTGACCTGGTAGAGGTCGACATTGTCGATGCGCACCCCAATAGTGTCGAAGCCGTGCCTGTCGTTCCCTCCAGCCAGGAAAGTGCTGCCGCCTGATGTCGAAAAAAGCCCCGCGTGGCCCGCTCGCCGCCACTGACCGTGTCCGGCTGGAGATCGAATTCGACAAGGTGCAATTGCTGGGGCCGTTGTTTGGCCAGTATGATCAGAATCTGATCGCGCTCGAAGGCCAGTTGGGCGTTTATATCAGCGCGCGCGGCAACCGGGTGGTGGTGGAAGGCCAGGCCGATGCCGCTGCCCGGACCCGCGATGTGCTCACCGGGCTTTATAATCGCCTGCTGAAGGGCGAAACCATCGATACCGGCGATGTGCTGGGCGCTGTTGCCATCGCGTCTGATCCTTCGCTTGATGGCCTGGAGCAAGCCGACAGCGGCCGCCCTAATGCCACAGCCGCCATCCGCACCCGCCGCAAGACCATCGTGGCGCGTTCGCCCACGCAGGTCCGCTATATCGAAGCGCTGGGTTCGTCCGACGTCATCTTCGCGCTGGGCCCGGCCGGCACCGGCAAGACCTATCTGGCTGTCGCGCAGGCCGTGAGCCAGCTGATCGCCGGTAGTGTGGACCGGCTGATCCTGTCGCGCCCCGCGGTGGAAGCCGGTGAACGGTTGGGCTTCCTGCCCGGCGACATGAAGGAAAAGGTCGATCCCTATCTGCGCCCGCTCTACGACGCGCTGTACGACATGCTGCCCGCCGAGCAGGTTGAGCGGCGGTTGGCTTCGGGCGAGATCGAGATTGCCCCGCTGGCCTTCATGCGCGGCCGCACCCTGGCCAATGCCTTCATCATTCTGGATGAAGCGCAGAACACCACGCCGCTGCAGATGAAGATGTTCCTGACGCGCTTTGGCGAGCGCAGCCGCATGGTGATCTGCGGCGATCCCAACCAGGTCGATTTGCCAGTGGCGGGTTCGTCGGGGCTGGCCGATGCCGTGCGGCGGCTGGACGGCGTGGAAGGTATCGCCACGCTGCGCTTCTCGGTGAAGGAAGTGGTGCGCCACCCGATCGTTGGCCGTATCGTCGAAGCCTACGAAGGCCCGGCCAAGGACGGTTGATGCTGGTTGTTGAAACCGATGTGGTGGCGGGTGACTGGCCGGCGGCGGATTGGCCGGCGCTGACGCGCGCTGCCGTGGCGGCGGCGCTGGCCGAAACGCCCTATGCCGATCTGGCCGATGCATCGATGGCGGTGGAAGTGGCGGTGCGCTTGAGTGATGATGCCGAAGTGCACACGCTCAACCGCCAGTATCGCGACAAGGACAAGCCGACCAACATCCTCTCCTTCCCGATGCTCGCTCCTGACATGCTGGTGAGTCTGGCCAACAGCGACGACGGCGAAGTGCTGGTGGGCGATCTGGTGCTGGCGGCTGAGACCGTGGTGCACGAAGCCGCAGAGAAAGGCTGGAGCGTGGCGGACTATGTTGGCCATCTGGTTGTCCACGGCACACTCCACCTGCTAGGGTATGTCCACGAAACCGGTGATTGGGATGCCGAGCAGATGGAAGCGCTGGAACGCGCCGCCTGCGCCCGGCTGCACCTGCCCGACCCGTATGAGGAAGACCAGTAACCATGCCCGAGGGCGACAGTAGCGGCGACAGCCATTCTCGATTGCGCGGCAGCCGCTGGTGGCGGCAGCTGCGCCAGTTGATCAGCCGCACCCCCGAACACAGCTTGCGCGAAAGCCTGGAAGAAGCGATCGACGAAGCCGAAGACGCGCCGGCCAATGGCAAGGGCAGCGACGATCTCGGCCCGGTGGAACGCGCCATGATGCGCAACATGCTGCACCTGGGCGATGCCTGCGCCGGCGACAGCGCGGTGCCGCGCGGTGATATGGTGATGTTCGATGCCGATGCCGGCTTCCCGGCGTTGGTCGCCCGCTTCCGCGATGCCGGCCATAGCCGCATGCCGGTGTGGCGCGGCGACCGCGACAACATCATCGGCATGATCCACATCAAGGATGTCTATTCCCGCATTGCCGACACCTTCAACGATGCGATCAGCTCCGCCCCGCTGCACGATCTGCCCATCGAGCCGCTTTTGCGCGAGGTGCTGTTCGTTCCGGCTTCCATGCGCATCGTCGATCTGCTGGCCCAGCTGCGCGCCGGCCGCACCCACATGGCAATCATCATCGATGAATATGGCGGCGCCGATGGGTTGGTGACGATCGAAGACCTGGTGGAAGAGATCGTTGGCGACATCGAGGACGAACATGACGAGGTGGAAGCCGCGCTGATTCAGGAGGTCGGCGAACGCCTCTGGGAAGCCGACGCCCGCCTCGCCATCGACGATCTTGAACAAACCCTCGACGTGAACCTGGCCGATGACGAAGTGGGCGAAGACGTCGACACGCTCGGCGGCCTCGTCTTCATGCTCGCCGGCCGCGTGCCGGCCCCAGGCGAGTTCGTCGACCACCCGGCGGGCTGGCGCTTCGAAGTGATCGACGGCGATCCGCGAATGGTGAAGCGCCTGCGGATTCAACCGCTGGCGGTCTGATTTTCGGGAAGGAAGTCGGCCTCTGGCCGCTTATCTGCTGCCGAACAGCGCGCTGCCCACGCGAACCACAGTCGAACCCAGTAGCGCTGCCGTCTCGTAATCGCTCGACATACCCATTGAGAGTCCGGCCAGCCCCAGCCGTTTGGCGTGTTCGGCGAGCAGGGCGAAATAGGGGGCGGGTTCGACCGCGGCCGGCGGCACGCACATCAGGCCGACCACGTTGAGGCCGGCGTCGCGGGCCTGGGCGAGCAGGGCGGGCAGTTCGGCAAGTGCGCAGCCGCCCTTTTGCGCTTCGTTGCCGATGTTGACCTGCAGGTAGCAGGCTGGGTGCTTGCCGGCGGCAGCTTGGGCCTTGCCCAGCGCAGTCACCAGCGACGGGCGATCAACGCTGTGGATCACGTCGAACAGCGCCACCGCTTCGGCGGCCTTGTTGGATTGCAGCTGGCCGACGAGGTGGAGTGTGATTCCCGGCGTTTCGCCCAGCATCTCCGGCCATTTTGCAGCCGCTTCCTGTACGCGGTTTTCGCCGAAGTGGCGCTGGCCGGCGGCGATCAGGGGCCGGATGGCATCGGCATCGAAGGTTTTGGAGATGGCGACGAGCAGGGGCGTTTCCGAGCGGGAAGCGTCGCGGCAGGCTCGGTCGAGGCCTGCCTGCACGTCTGCAAGCCGCTGTTCTGCGTCGCTCACTGGATCAGAAAGCGATGTTGGTGCCGAAATAGACGGCCTGATCGTCGCGGTTGGGCAACACCAGCGATGGCGGTTCCGGCGCGATGCGATAGCGCAGGCCGCCGGTGACCGAGAAGCGCGGCGCGACGCGATAAGCGCCGCCCAGTTCCAGGCCATAGCGGCGGGTGAGCGGCGCGAAAGCCAGCGGCTGGCTCTGTTCGGCCGTGCCCTGCAACGACGTGCGCCAGTTGCGTCCACCATAGGAGAGGCCAAGGCTGAGCTGATCTGTCATGCGGCCCGACAGCGGCGACATTTGCACCGGTTCAGCATGGGCATAGCCGGTATCGACGGCGAAGCCCTTCCAGCCCAGCGACAGGTTCACGTTGTAACCGACGGGCACCACGAAGCGATCGGCGGGTGAGGCAGCGCGCGAACGATCGACCACGGGGGTGGTGACGCGGGCGGCGACGCCCAGCGACAGCGCGCGGCGGTTGTCGGCCTGGCCTGATGGGGTGAAGCGGAAACCGCTGCCCAGCGATTGCGGCATGGCCGGCGCACCGGGCGCGGTAAAGGCAAAGCGGCCGACTTCGCCAACTTGCGGCTGGAACGGAGTGAGCGGCGTATCAACCACCAGCCGCTGTTTGGCCGGCTTGGGCTTGGCGGCCAGCGCCGGGTTTGCCATCACCGCCACGCACAGTGCCGCCACCGCCAGCCAGGACTTGGCTGGATTCTGCGGCGCGCTTGGCAGCGCGAGCGAATCGGCACGCGGTTTCATACAATTCTGTCCTATCAACACCGGACCATGAATCCCATATGACAATAAGCGTAGCATTTGCCTGAACTGCCGTGCGCCACGCGTTTTCATCTCGCCTGTGGCGGCATGTACACAGTTGCAGGCCGCTGCCTCGCTCCTCCGTCGATTTCCGTGGGGCTGCGGGCTTGGCGGGGCGGGTGCAACATGCCAAAAGGCAGGCCGGACTGTGGCCAGTTCCGGCCCGAATTTCGTGATGAAGGTTTTGCCATGCGGCGAATTGCAACCCTGGTTTTCCTGACGTCGCTGGCCGTGCTGGCGCCGGCTTGCGGCAAGAACAAGAAGCCCAGGCTGTCGGCCGAGGCGCCGGCCCGGGTCACCACGCTGGGCATAAACGCTTATCTGTGGCGCGCCGCGCTCGATACCATTGCCTTCATGCCGCTGGCTCAGGTCGATTCCAACGGCGGCGTGATCATCACCGATTGGTATGTTTCCCCGCAGAGCGCCAACGAGCGGGTGAAGGTGACGGTGACCGTGCTCGATACCGAGTTGCGCGCTGATGCCGTGCGTGTGGCCGTGCAGCGCCAGACACTGGGCGCCACCGGCTGGACCGAAGCCACGGTGCGCGCCGGCACTGTACAGCGCCTGGAGGAAACCATCCTTGGCAAGGCCCGCGACCTGCGCCGCAATGCCATTTCCCCGGATCGCTGAGTAACTGCATGTCCCGGTTTGACCACCAGGCCGCCGAAGTGCGGTGGCAGGCGCTTTGGGACGAACGGCAGAGCTTTGCCGCGCACGACGACAGCCCCAAGCCCAAATCCTATGTGCTGGAGATGTTTCCCTATCCATCGGGGCGCATCCACATGGGCCATGTGCGCAACTACACCATGGGCGATGTGGTGGCGCGTACGCGGCGGGCGCAAGGTTTCGAAGTGCTGCACCCGATGGGCTGGGATGCGTTTGGCATGCCGGCCGAAAATGCCGCGATGGAAAAGGGTGTTCACCCCGGCGGCTGGACACGCGCCAATATCGCCGCGATGCGCGCCCAGCTGAAGCGGCTGGGTTTTGCGCTTGATTGGTCACGCGAACTGGCCACCTGCGAGCCGGATTATTACGGCCAGGAACAGGCGCTGTTCCTCGACATGCTCGCCGCCGGGCTGGTGTACCGCAAGGGATCGGCGGTGAACTGGGATCCGGTCGACATGACCGTGCTGGCCAACGAGCAGGTTATCGATGGCCGCGGCTGGCGATCGGGCGCGCTGGTGGAACGCCGCAAGTTGAACCAGTGGTTCCTGAAGATCACCGATTTCGCCGACGATCTGGTCGACGGGCTCAAGACGCTCGATCAGTGGCCTGACAAGGTCAAGCTGATGCAGGAAAACTGGATCGGCCGCTCCACCGGGCTGCGCTTCACCTTTGCGGTAGAGGGTGGCGGCAGTTTCGACGTGTTCACCACCCGGCCCGACACGTTGTTCGGCGCCAGTTTCGCCGCCATCGCCGCCGATCACCCGCTGGCGCGTCAGTGTGGTGAGACCAACCCGGCATTGGCGGCGTTTATTGCCGAATGTCAGGCCGGCGGCACTGCAGCTGCCGATATCGAAACCCAGGAAAAGCTGGGCTTCGACACCGGTCTCAGCGTCATCCACCCGCTCGATCCCAGCATCCGCTTGCCGGTGTTCGTCGCCAATTTCGTGCTGATGGATTATGGCACCGGCGCGCTGTTTGGTTGCCCCGGTCACGATCAACGCGATCTCGATTTTGCCCGCAAATACCAGCTGCCGGTGATCCGCGTCGTCGCTGCCGAGGGCGAGGAAAACGCCCCCATTCAAGACGAGGCCTATACCGGCCCCGGCCGCATGGTGAACTCGCGCTTCCTCGACGGCATGAGCGCCGACGACGCCCGCGCCGCCGTGATCGCGCGGGCCGAGGCCGAAGGCTGGGGCGAAGGCGTGACACAGTATCGCCTGCGCGATTGGGGGGTGAGCCGCCAGCGTTACTGGGGCACGCCGATCCCGATCATCCACTGCGAGATCTGCGGCGTCGTGCCGGTGCCGAAGAAGCAGTTGCCGGTGATCCTGCCCGAAGACGTGACCTTCGATGTGCCGGGGAACCCGCTCGATCGCCACCCGACGTGGAAGCATGTGGATTGCCCGCAATGCGGCAAGCCGGCTCGGCGCGAGACCGACACACTCGACACCTTCACCAATTCGTCCTGGTATTTCATCCGCTTTGCCAGCGCGCCCGATGATCGCCCGTTCGATCCGGCGGTGGCGGCGAAATGGCTGCCGGTCGGCCAGTATATCGGCGGGGTGGAACATGCCATCCTGCACCTCCTCTATGCCCGGTTCTGGACGCGGGCACTGCAGCACATCGGCATGCTCGATGTGGCGGAGCCGTTCGCCGGTCTGTTCACGCAAGGCATGGTGACGCACGAGACCTACAGCCGACCGCAGGGTGAAGGCCTGCCACCCGTGTGGTTCACGCCGGACGAGGTGGAGCGCACCGGTACCAGTGCGACATTGAAGGATGACGGCTTGGCCGTCGAGATCGGCCGCGTCATCAAGATGTCGAAGTCCAAGAAGAATGTCATCGACCCCGATGCCATTCTGGGCCGTTACGGTGCTGATGCCGTGCGCTGGTTCGTGCTGTCTGACAGCCCGCCGGAACGCGATCTGGCCTGGTCGGAAGCGGGCATCGACGGCGCCTGGCGCTTCGTGCAGCGCGTCTGGCGGCTGGCTGAAGACAATGCGACTGCGGCCGACGGCGCCGCCGACGTGAAGCTGGATCGCATCGTCCACCGCGCCATCGCCGCCGTGACCAGCGACATTGATCGTTTGCAGTTCAACAAGGCCGTCGCCCGGCTGTATGAACTGGTCGGCGCGCTGGAGCGCAGCACCGCCGGCCCCAGCCGCCGCGCCGGGGTGATCACGCTGGTGCAACTGGTGGGGCCGATGGTCCCGCACCTGGCCGAGGAAGCGTGGGCATTGCTCGGTCAACCGGGCCTGGTCTGCGATGCCGCCTGGCCGGTCGCCAACTCGGCACTGTTGGTGGACGATGAAGTGACCATCGCCGTGCAGGTCAACGGCAAGCTGAAGGGCGATTTTACCGCCGCAAAGGGCAGCGACAAAGCCGTGCTGGAAGGCGCTGCGCTGGCGTTGCCGAATGTGCAGCGCACCCTTGACGGCGCCGCGCCAAAGAAGATCATCGTTGTTCCCGATCGCCTGGTGAACATTGTTGTCTGATGCCCGCCGCCTTCTGGTCCCCGCCGCGCTGGCGTTGCTGGCGTTGCCCGGCTGCCAGCTCAGCCCGGTCTATGCCGGCGGCAATGCGTCCGCCCCGGCAACGCTGCTGGCCGATATCGCCATCGCACCCATCCCGGAACGCGCTGGCTTCATGGTGCGACAGGCGCTGGAAGACCAGTTCGGCCTCGCCGTGGCAAGCCCACGCTATCGCCTTGAAATCGCTCTGGATGATCAGATCACTGCTTTTGGTGTGCGCGGCGATTCCTCGGCAGCGCGTGAACGGCGTACGTTGCGTGCCCGCTATCGGCTGGTCGATGCTGCCACCGGCACTGTGCTGGTCGATGATACCGCTGCGGCCGACGCCGGCATCGATCGTGTCAGTTCCAATTTCGCGGTTGTCGCCGCAGAAACGACAGCGCTGGAACGTCTCTCCGTCGATCTCGCCCGCCAGATCAGCGCGCGCCTGGCCCGCTACGCCCGCGCCGCCAAAGGCTGATGAAGACGGACGCGGCCCGTATAGCGGCCATCGCCCGCGCCTGGCCCGCTGATGTGCGGCTGGTGTTGTTGCACGGCCCCGATGAATCCGCCTCGCGTGACATGGCGGGGCAGGTCACGGCCGGTCTGGGCGCCGGCGTGACCATCACCGAACTGGCGGGCAATGCGCTGAAGTCCGACCCTCAGGCGCTGATGGCGGCCGCCACCAGCCTTTCCATGTTCGGGGATCGCGAACTGGTGCGCGTCGACGGTCTTGACGACGATGCGCTGGCGGCCGTCGAGGCGTTGCTGGAAGGCCCGCCAGGCCACCCGGTGCTGGCTGTGGCCGGCAGTTTCAAGAAGGGCAGCAAGCTGCTGACTTTGGCCGACAAGCACCCCGCCATCGCCGCCTGCATCAATTACGAAGCGAGCCTGCGCGATGCTGGCCGGCTGCTCGGCGAGATGGCCGCGCCGCTCGGCTTGCGGCTGGAACGCGGCGTGCCCGAATCCTTGTTTGAAAGCGCCGGCGGAGACCGCATGATCATGCGCCGCGAGCTGGAAAAATACGCCCTCTACAAGGACTCAACCCCGGAAAGCCCGAAGCAGCTCGGCGCCGAAGATCTTGCCGCACTGGGCATTGCCACCGGTGAAGCCGAGCTGTTCGCACCCATCGCGGCCATCACGACCGGCGACGTGGCCGAAGCCACCGACCTCATTGGCCGCCTGCCCGATGGCACCGCCATCCCGCTGTTGCGCGCCCTCGAGCGCCGTTTCGCGCAACTCACCCTGCTGCGGACCGAAGTCGATGGCGGCGACACGCCGGCCGCCGTCGTTGAAGGCCAGGGCAAGGCCATCTTCTGGAAAGAAAAACCCATCATCATCAAGGCGTTGTCGCTGTGGAGCCAGCCGGCCCTCGCTGCGGCCATGGGCGACATCCTCGCCGCCGAGCGGGCCGTGAAGGCCAGCGGCAGCCTCGCCGATCTGGGCGCCCAGCATCTGTTGCTCGACCTCACCCGCCGCGCGGCGGTCGCTGGCCGCAGGCGTTAAAAGGAGCCTCCGGCGGGCAGGGGCTGAGCCCCTGCACCCGTTTTCGTTTTCGGTTGGCACCATGTTTGTTCGGGATCGCCGGAAAGCAATCGGGAGCAGGGTCTGCGACCCTGCCCGCAGGAGGCCATTCCTCCTTAAGCCACGCCGAGCTTGCTGCAGAGCAGGTCGAGTTGGTCGAGGTCCGCGAAGCGGATAGTAAGGCTGCCGCTCGAGGCGCCGGGGGCGACCTGGAGGGCGACCGGCATGCCGAGGGATTCGGCGAGTTGTTCTTCCAGCGCGTCGCTGTTGGGATCGTTGGCCGCGCTTGGCGGGGTGGTGCGCGGAGCCTTCGGCTTGGCCTTGCCGCCTGAGACGAGGGCTTCGAGGGCGCGAACTGAAAGGCCTTGTTTTACAGCCCGTTCGGCCAGTGCTTCGGCATCGGCCGCACCAACGAGGGCGCGTGCGTGCCCCATGGAGAGAGCGCCCGATTCCACCAAGGTTTGCACCGAGGCGGGCAGATCGAGCAGGCGCAGCAGATTGGTGACATGGCTGCGTGATTTGCCGACGATATCGGCGAGCACAGCCTGGGTGTGGCCGAAATCGGCAATGAGTTTCTGGTAACCGCGGGCTTCTTCGATGGCATTCAGATCGGCGCGCTGGATATTCTCGATCAGCGCAATTTCAGAGACTTGCCGGTCGTCGAGTTGACGGACGACCACCGGAATCTCGTGCAGGCCGGCAGCCTGAGCCGCGCGCCAGCGGCGTTCGCCGGCGATGATCTGGTGTCGGCCATTGAAGCGGCGGACAAGGATAGGCTGCAACACGCCGTGAGTTTTCACCGAGGCGACGAGTTCCGCCATCGCCGTTTCATCGAACTGGCGGCGGGGTTGGCCTGGGTTGGGAACGATATCGGCGACGGGCAGGCGCACAACGCCGGGCGCAGCGGCGGTGGGCGGTGCCGCGATATCGTCGAGTAGTGCCGAAAGCCCGCGCCCAAGGCCGGATTTGCGTTTATTGTCTGTCATTTATCCCTCTTCATCCGGCCAGTGCCAGCGGGCCTTCGATGCGTTCCAGCAGCTCGCGGGCCAGCGCCAGATAGGCTTCCGAGCCGGCGCAGCGGCTGTCATAGATCAGTGCCGGCAGGCCGTGGCTCGGCGCTTCCGACAGGCGAACGTTGCGTGGCACCATGGTTTTCAACACCTTGGCGCCCATCACAGCCCGGACATCGGCACAGACTTGGTCAGACAGTCGATTGCGGTGATCGACCATTGTCAGCACGATGCCAAGCAGTTCGAGGCGGCGATTGAGTCCGGCTTTCACCCGTTCGATCGTACCGAGCAGTTGGCTGAGCCCTTCCAATGCAAAGAACTCGCTCTGGAGTGGCACCAGCACGGCATCGGCGGCGACCAGCGCGTTGACGGTGACGAGGCCCAGCGACGGCGGGCAGTCGATGATGATGAAATCCTGTGGTGGCAGGCTGGCCAGCGCATCGGCGAGGCGGTGGGAGCGGCGGTCAGCATCGACCAGCTCAACCTCTGCGCCGGCCAGGGCGGCATTGGCTGGCAGGATCGAAAGACCCGGAATGGTCGTCTGGCGTAACGCCTCAGCGGCGGGAACGCCATCCACAAGCACTTGATAAATCGAGGGATCACGATCCTTGCGCCCAATGCCCAGACCGGTGGAGGCATTGCCTTGTGGATCGGCATCAACCACCAGCACGCGCTTGCCAGCGGCAGCTAGCGCCGTGGCAAGGTTCACGGCCGTGGTCGTCTTGCCAACCCCGCCCTTCTGATTGGCGACCGCGATAATCATCGGCGTTTAACCCCTTTCGCGACCACGATGCGGGCATCGGAATCGGTGCGGCTGGGAATCAGCTCATGGGCAAAGTGGAACTGCTTGGCCGCGCTGGCAAGCTCTTCCTGCACGCGGGCGCCCTTTGGCAGGATCCAGCGCGTGCCAGAACCGGCGAAACGCAGGCCCCAATCAAACAAGGTCTCCAGGCTGGCGGCGGCACGGGCGGTGATGATGTCAAATTTGCTGCCGGTCAGTGCCTCCACGCGGACATTGGCCACAGCTATGTGGCCGGCGGTGTCCGTTTCGTGGGCGACGGTGTCCAGAAAGCGGCATTTCTTGGTGATGGATTCGACGAGCGTGATGTTGGATTCGGGATCAAGGATGGCGAGGACCAAGCCGGGGAAGCCGCCACCGGCGCCGATATCGAGCCACGATCTGCCGGGGCCGGCGATTGCCAGCAGCTGCGCCGAATCACGGAAGTGGCGATCCCAGATGTGCGGCAGGGTCGATGGGCCGACGAGGTTCATGCGCTGCTGCCATTCGGTGAGCAGTTCAGCGTAACGATCGAGCTTGGCCAATGTTTCACGTGAAACATCGAATTCGGTCGCAAAGGCGGCGCGGGCGTCCTGGCTCATCTCAGGCCGCCCGGCGAGTGGTGTGGGGAAGCAGAGCGATCAGTGCCGCCGGGGTGATTCCCGGCATGCGGCTGGCGGCGCCCAAGGTGAGCGGGCGTGCGCGGCTGAGGCGTTCGACCATTTCCTTGGACAGTCCGGCCACTTCGGTGAAGTCGAGGCTGGAGGGCAATGTCAGCCCTTCGTCGCGGCGAAGGGCTGCGACCTCTGATTCCTGCCGAACAATATAAGAGGCATAATTGGCGTCCACCGCCAGGCTGGCGAGCAGTTCGTCCGGCACTTGTGCCAGTTCTGGCCACACGCGGCGAGCGGCTTCATGGGTGACAGCGGGAAAGCGCAACCAATCGAACAGCGAACGCAACTGGCCATCCTGGCGTACTTCGATTCCATGGGTCGCTAGTTGGTGCGGCGTGGCCGACAGGCTGTCGAGCAGGGCCCGGGCGGCTTCGCGGACCGTCTGGTCCGCATGGAAATCAGCGGCTTGTGCGGTGGGGATGAGGCCGAGATCAAGGCCCAGCGGGGTCAAGCGCTGATCGGCATTGTCGGCCCGAAGGCGCAGGCGATACTCAGCGCGGCTGGTGAACATGCGATACGGCTCTGCCACGCCGTGCGTGGTGAGATCGTCGATCATCACGCCGATATAGGCCTGGGTGCGATCGACGATGAGCTCGGGCAGCGCCAGCGCGGCTGCGGCTGCGTTGGCACCGGCCACAAGACCTTGTGCAGCGGCCTCCTCATAACCGGTGGTGCCGTTGATCTGGCCGGCGAGGAACAGGCCCGGCACATCCTTGGCGGCAAGACTGGGCGTCAATGCCCGCGGATCGACATGATCATATTCGATGGCATAACCGGCGCGGAGGATGCGGGCGCGTTCCAGGCCCTTGATCGAGGCGATGAACTTTTCCTGCACATGCAGCGGCAGGGACGTTGAGAGACCATTGGGATAGATGGTGATGTCATCATAGCCCTCTGGCTCCAGAAAGATTTGGTGGCCGTCGCGATCGCCAAAGCGCACCACCTTGTCCTCAATGGATGGGCAATAGCGTGGACCGACCGAGTCAATATGGCCGCCATAAAGCGCAGATTCGCTAAGGTGGTCGCGGATGATTCGATGCGTCTCCGCATTGGTCCGGGTCACGGCACAGGGAATCGGCGGCCGTCCATTGGCCTTGCCAAAGCGACTGAACCGGGGGTCGTCCGTATCACCGTGCTGCCACTCGAGCATCGCCCAATCGATGCTGCGGCCATCAAGCCGCGCCGGCGTCCCGGTTTTCAACCGACTTACTGGCAGGCCCAAGGCCCGCAGCGCTTGGCCCAGATCGCTGGCCTGTGCACCGACCCGGCCACCCGCTTCGCGGGTCGATCCGATGTGCATCATGCCGCCAAGGAAGGTGCCGGTGGTGAGAACAACCGCGGGGGCATTGAGACGGCCCTGCGCCGCTTCTACGCCCGTGATACGACCCTTTTCGAGCACCAGCCCTTCAACGGCCGTGGCAAAGATGGAAAGCGTCGGGAACTCCGCCAGCACCTCAGCCATGGCGGCACGATACAAGGCGCGGTCAACCTGGGCGCGCGGGCCATGGACGGCTGGGCCCTTCGAGCGATTCAGTAGTCGCGATTGCAACCGTGCCGCATCTGTGACTCGCCCCATGATGCCACCCAGCGCGTCGATCTCGGTGACAAGATGGCCCTTGCCAATGCCACCCACCGCCGGGTTGCAACTCAACGTGCCGGGATCGTCGGCACGCAACGTCACCAGCGCTACTTGCACGCCGCGTCGGGCGGCGGCAGCAGCAGCCTCGCAACCGGCATGGCCGGCACCGACAATGATCACGTCGAAATCGTGCATGACGGCTTCCATAGCGATTCGCGGGCGATGTTTCACGTGAAACATGGTGGTTGGAATGAAGAAGGAGAAGACATGCCTCCGGCGGGCAGGGGCTGAACCCCTGCACCCTCTTTCGATTCTGGTTGGCCCTCTGGGTTCAATGGCCTGCGCCGCAGGTTTATTCCGTTGCCTGCGGCGGGGGATTGCGCTTGTGGCGCGCGGGCTGCACGAAATCAAATGGGTGCAGGGACTGCGTCCCTGCCCGCCGGAGGCTCCATCTTTACTTCAAGCAAATGAAGCGGTGCCCCGGATCAAGATTGGGGCAGCGGAGCGGGGGACAACTACTTCCCGATGCAGAAGCGGCTGAAGATCCGATCCAGCACGTCATCCACGCCGATACGGCCCGCGATCCGTCCGAAGGCGTGGGCGGCTCCGCGAAGGGATTCGGCGCGGAGGACGGGTTCGGGGGCCTGGGCGGCATCGCGCAGGGCGGCTTCGGCGTCGGCAAAGGCGGCGCGGTGGCGGGCGTGGGCGAGCAGGGCGGGTTCGCCGGGGCGGGTGGTGGTGTGGGCCCAGGTGGAGAGCCAGTCACGCACGGCGGTCATGCCGGTGCCGGTGGTGGCAGAGACGGCCAGGGCGTCCGGTGGCAGATCAGGCTGCGCGAGGTCGCATTTGTTGAGCAGCTGCAGTTGGGGCGGGCCGTTGTCGGGTGGTGTGGGCCAGTGTGGGGCGTCGGCGCTGGCGACGCTGATGACGAGATCGGCGGCGGCGGCGCGGCGGCGGGCGCGGGCAATGCCTTCGGCTTCGATGGGGTCGGTGGTGTCGCGCAGGCCGGCCGTATCGATCAGGACGGCAGCGATGCCGCCCAGGTCGAGCGGGACTTCGATGGCGTCGCGTGTGGTGCCGGCGATGGGCGTGACGATGGCCGCGTCGCGCATGGACAAGACATTGACCAGGCTCGATTTTCCAACGTTTGGTGGCCCGGTGACGGCAATGGAGAGGCCTTCGCGGATTCGCGCGGCGCGGGTGGAATCGGCAATCAGGCCGGCGAGTTCATCGGCCATGGCGAGCAGCTGGTGGCGGGCGGCTTCGTCGAGGCGTTCGGCGACATCGGCTTCATCCTCGGCGAAATCGAGGCCGGCTTCGGCCTCGGCGAGCAGCATGAGGCAGCGTTCGCGCCACTCGTCAGCCAGGCGGCCGAGGGCGCCACCGGCGAGGGCGAGGGCCTGATCGCGTTGGCTGGCGGTTTCAGCGCTGACGAGATCGGCGAGGCCTTCGACTTGCGCGAGATCCATGCGGCCATTGGCGAAGGCGCGGCGGGTGTATTCGCCGGGTTCGGCCAGCCGGATGCCGGGCAGTGCAGTGAGGGCGGTGAGCACGCCGGAGACGACGGCGGGTCCGCCGTGCAGGTGGAATTCGGCAAGGTCTTCGCCGCTGGCGCTCGTGGGGCCGGGGAAGACGGCGACGAGGGCCTCATCGAGCAAGCTATCGCCCGCGTGCAGCTGGCACAGGCTGAGGCGGCGAGGTGGCGGGATGCGGCCGGCCAGGGCCTGGACCGCGGCAAAGGCGGCCGGGCCAGACAGGCGAATAACGGCGAGCGCTGCCGGCGGGCGGCCGCTGGCCAGCGCCGCAATTGTATCGGTCATGGCAGGATCGTTCAGCCTTGTGACTTGCCGGCGGCGGCGCCGAGCCCGGCCATCATCAGTTTCTGCCATTGTTCGAAACCGCCGGCGATGCCGGGCGCCCAGTTCTGCATCATGCGCTGCCAATCGGCGGCGTTGATGCCTTCGGTCATCGCTGTCTTCATGCGATCGAGATAGACATCGTGCAGGGGCTGCAGATCGGGCAGGCCAAAGAAGGTGCGGGCTTCTTCGGGAGTGCAATCAATGTCGAAGCTGATCTTCATGGCCGCAATGCCTCTTTTCCTTGGCTCGGTTCGCGCTAGTGTAGCGGTGGGAAGTGGCAATCGGCAAGGCGATGCTGAGTCGAACTGTCATTCAAGCAAAAACAAACAGTTACCGCGCAACATAAGTGCAGCATGAAGGGGAATGGTCATGAAAGCGATCCGGATCGATGCCAGTGGTGGCCCGGAAGTGATGCAGTGGCAGGACATCACCTTGCCGCCGCCGAGGCCCGGAGAGGTGCAGCTGCGCCACACGGCGATCGGGCTGAATTTCATCGACACCTATCATCGTTCCGGCCTGTATCCGATTGCTTTCCCATCAGGGCTGGGGCTCGAAGCGGCTGGCGTGGTGGAAGCGGTGAGCGAGGGAGTGACGCTGAGCGTTGGTTCGCGCGTGGGCTATTGCTGGGGGCCGATCGGCGCCTATGCCACACACCGCAACATTGCCGCGGCGATGCTGGTTCCGTTGCCTGATGGTGTGTCGGACGAGATGGCGGCGGCCGGGCTGTTGAAGGGCTGCACCACCGAATTCCTGGTTGAACGCTGCGCGAAGGTTCGGCCAGGGGACTGGGCGCTGGTACCGGCGGCCGCGGGCGGTGTTGGCCTGTTGCTGGTGCAATGGCTGAAGCTGGCGGGGGCGACCGTTATTGCGGTTGCCGGCACGCCGCAGAAACTGGCGCTGGCCGCCGCGCACGGGGCCGATCATGGTGTGCTGGATGGCAGCGACGTGGCGGCGCAAGTACGGGCGCTGACCGGTGGACGCGGTGTGGACGTGGTGTTTGACGGGGTGGGCAAGAACAGTTGGGAATCAAGCCTGGACAGCCTGAAACGGCGGGGCCTGATGATCAGTTTCGGCAATGCCTCCGGCCCGGTTTTGGGGGTGGATCTGGGCATATTGGCGCGCAAGGGATCGCTGTTTGCGACGCGGCCGACGCTGTTTGATTATTATGCCACGCCGGAAGAACGGCTGCAGCATGCAGGCCGAGTGTTGGGGCTGATGGCATCGGGCGGGCTGAAGCTGGCGATCAACCAGCGCTACAAGCTGGCCAACGCCGCCAAGGCGCACGAAGATCTGGCGGCGCGGCTGACGACGGGATCGACGGTGCTGGTGCCGTGAGGAGGCCTACATCCCGACCATTGGTTGCACGATGGGGGCGACTTCGTTGAAGCCCTCCCAGATCATCTTGAAGGCGACATAGACGATCACGACCAGGCCGACATAGGCGATCCAGCGGTAGCGCTCGATATACTGGGCGATGATGTTGGCGGCGATGCCCATCAGCGCGACCGACAGCACCAGACCGGCGATGAGGATATCGGGATGTTCGCGGGCGGCGCCGGCGACGGCGAGCACATTGTCGAGGCTCATCGAGACGTCGGCCAGCGCAACGCTCCACGCGGCGGCGGCGAAGCTCTTGGCCGGCGGTGGGGCATAGGTTGCGACGAAATCATCGCTGTCGCTGACCGGCGCGTCGATCAGGGCGCTGCGCGGGTTGATTTCGCGCCACATGCGCCAGGCCACCCACAGCAGCAGCAGCCCGCCGGCGAGGATGAGGCCGACGATCTGCAGCAATTGCGTGACCGCCAGGGCAAAGATGATCCGCAGCACCAGCGCAGCGATAATGCCGATCAGGATGACCTTCTTGCGCTGGGCCGCCGGGAGGCCGGCTGCGAGGGCGCCGACCACGATGGCGTTGTCGCCGGCCAGCACGACGTCAATCAGCACGACCTGGCCAAACGCGGACAGGGCTTCGGGGCTGAGCAGGTGGGCGATGTCCATGGCGGGCATGTAGGGTGTTGCGGGCCGGAGTGCCAGACTATTTGGGATTCGCCAGCACCATCACCAGATCGGAAAGATAATCGCGGCCCTGCATCAGGCTGCGCACGCTTATACGTTCGTTCAGGCCGTGAATGCCGTTGCCATCGGCATCGATCATCGTGCCGGGGGCGCCGTACACCGGGATGCCGATCGGGGTGATGTAGATGGCATCGGTAGCACCCGTGCTCATCATGGCCAGCATCGGCACGCCGGGGAAGTGCCTGGCGGCAACGCTGGTCATCGGGCCGATGATGGTCGGGTTCATCGGGGTGGGCTTGGCCACCGGGCGGATCGGCGGTTTCAGGCTGACGTTCACCTTGGCGTTGGCGATGATCTTTTCCAGATCGGCTTTCAGCGCACCCGGATCGGTGCCGGGGAACATGCGGCAGTTCACATTGGCGCGGGCGCGCTGGGCCAAGGCATTTTCGGCGTGGCCGGCTTCCAGCAGAGTGGTGACGCAGGTTGTGCGCAGCACACTGTGATTGGTCGGGTCCATCGAAACGATGCGATTGGCTTCCGCATCATTCGGGTTGGTGAGCAGGCGGGCCATGGCGGGGCCAACCGGATTGGGCATCACCTTTGCCAGCGTGGTGAAATAGGTGCGGGTGGTATCGGTGAACTGCACCGGGAATTCGTGCCTGTTCACGGCGACCACGGCGGCCGTAAGGTCGGTGATGGCGTTATCGGGGCGCGGCACGCTGCTGTGGCCGCCGGGGTTGGTGGCTTCGATCCAGAAATTCTGCACCGTCTTTTCGCCCACCTGCACCGCCAGGCCCTGCGGCTTGCCATCGGGGCCGTTGCGGCCGCCGCCGCCTTCGTTCAACGCGAATTCGGCCATGATGAGTTCGGGGCGGTTCTTCGCCAGCCAGTCGGCGCCGTTGAAGGCGTAGGTGGTTTCCTCCCCGCAGGTCAGCGCCAGCTTGATGGTGCGTTTGGGCGCCTTGCCGGCCTTCATGCGGATGAGCAGATCGGCCCAGATGCTGGCCTGCGCCTTGTCGTCAAAGGTGCCGCGGCCATAGAAATAGCCGTCTTCCTCGATCAGTTTGAACGGGCTGCGCGTCCAGTCTTCCGGCTTGGCGGCGACCACATCGAGGTGGCCGAGCAGCAACATCGGCTTCACCTTCGGATCGCTGCCCTTCAGATGGACAACGATGCCGCCATCCTTGGGGAACTCCGGCACGCTGAACTGGGTGATGTCGGAATCGCCGAAGCCTGCCGCTTTGAAGCGCACGGCGAGTTTTTCGGCTGCCGCGGTGCAGCTGCCGGTGGTGACGCTGGTGTCGGTCTCCACCATCTCCTTGAACAGCGCACGGAACTGCGCCTCGCCGGGCTGTTGGCTGACATATTGGGCCTGAGCTGCGGTGGCAACGAACAGGGCTGTAGCGAGGAAGAGCGCGCGCATCGGTTTATCCTTATTTGGCAGCGTAGGCGTTGATCAGATCGAACAGATAATCGCGCGTGGTGTAGAGATTGGTCACGCTGATCCGTTCGTTGAGGCCGTGAACATTGTTGAGTGTCTTGTCCGCCACCATGCCGGGCACGCCATAGGTAGGGATGCCGCCGGCGCTCAGGAAGCGGCCATCGGTGGCACCTGTCACCATCGTGGGCAGTAGCGGCACACCGGGGAAGTGCTTCTTTGCCAGCGTGACGGCCGGATCATAGATGGCGGGCGTCAGCGGCGGTGGCGGCGGTGTCGGGCTCACCTCGGCATCGGTGATCAGGATGAGACCTGGATCGGCGACGGCGACGATGATCTGGCCGCGCACTTTCTCAAGGCTGTCGCCGGGGAACATGCGGCAGTTGATGTTGGCCGAAGCGCGCTGGGCCAGCGCGTTGTTGGCGTGGCCGGCATCCAGCCGCGTTGCCACACAGGTGGTGCGCAGCATCGAATGCCAGTTCGGGTCGCGCGACACGATGGCGTTGGCCGCCGCATCGGTCGGATTGGCGAGCAACGCGCGCATCGCAGCCCCCACCTCACTGGCCACCTGGCTTGCCATGGTAGTGAAATAGGCACGGCTGGCGTCGGTGAACTGCACCGGGAATTCTGTCGCCGCCAGCCGGTTCAGCCCGGCGGTGAGCTGATAGATGGCGTTGTCGGGCCGCGGCTGGCTGCTGTGGCCGCCGGGGCTGCGGGCTTCCAGCCGGAAATCCTGATAAACCTTCTCGCCGGCCTGGAAGGCGAGTTTCAGCGGGTTGCCCTTGTCGTCCGAAACGCCGATTCCGCCTTCGTTCAGCGCGAATTCGGCGTCGATCCAGTCCTTGTGCTCCTTCACCAGCCATTCGGCGCCGTTGAACACGGCCGGGCTTTCCTCGCCGCAGGTCAGCGCCAGTTTCAGCGTGCGCTTCAGCGGTTTGCCGGCGGCTTTCAGGCGGATGAGCGTGTCGGTGAAGATGGCGGCCTGGGCCTTGTCGTCACTGGTGCCACGGCCATAGAACCAGCCACCTTCCTCGATCAGAGTGAAGGGGTCACGCTCCCAATCAGCGCGCTTGGCTTCCACCACGTCGATATGGGCGAGCAGCAGGATCGCCTTGGCCTTGGCGTCCTTGCCAGCCAGCGTTGCCACCAGCCCGCCATCCTGCGGGCGATCCTTCGGCCCGTTGAACAGCTTGATATCGGCATCACCAAAGCCAGCCGCCTTCAGCCGCGTCGCCATGCGTTCGGCCGCCAGCGTACAGCTGCCGGCGGAAACGGTGGTGTTGGTCTCGATCAGCTCCTTGTAGAGCCCGCGAAACGCGGCCTGATCGGGGCGCAATTGGGCCGACGCGGCGGTGCCGGAGAGCAGGGCGGCAGCGAGGAAAAGGGCGCGCATTGCTGGCGTCACTTGGCAGCGTAGGCAGTGATCAGATCGAACAGATAATCGCGTTCCTTCATCACGCCGGCCACCGAGATGCGCTCGTTCAGGCCGTGGACGCCATTGCCATCGGGCATGCCGAAACGGCCGGGCATGCCATAGGTCGGCATGCCGGCAGCGTTCAGATAACGGCCATCGGTGGCGCCGGTGGCCATGGTCGGGATCAGGGGGATGCCGGGGAAATGCTTGGTGGCGAGCGCGACGGCAGGGCCATAAACCATGTCCGACAGCGGCGGCGGCGGCGCGGCCTTTTCTGGATTTTCCGAAGCGCGCGGGGTGACAGTGATGGTCGGATCACCCAACCGCTCGGCAATTTGCCCGCGCACCTTTTCCACGCTTTCACCGGGGAACATGCGGCAGTTCACATTGGCCTGGGCGCGCTGCGGCAGGGCGTTGCGGGCGTGGCCGGCGTCCAGCATGGTGGCGACGCAGGTGGTGCGCAACGTGCTGTGCCAGCCCGGATCCTTCGACACGATGGCTTCGGCAGCTGCGTCAGCCGGATTGGCGAGCAGGGTGCGGATGGCAGCAGTGGTGGGCGCATCGCTCAGCTTGGCCATCTCGGCAAAATAGGCGCGCGTTGTGTCCGACAGGATCACCGGGAAATCATTCTTTGCCAGGTTCACCAGACCGGCGGCGAGTTCATTGATCGCATTGTCCGGGCGCGGCCGGCTGCTGTGGCCGCCGGGGTTGCGGGTTTCCAGGGTGAAATCCTGATACACCTTCTCGCCGGCCTGGAAGGCGAGGCTGATCGGCTTGCCGGTCGCGTCGGCCTTGCCGCCGCCGCCCTCGTTCAGGGCAAATTCTGCATCGATCCAATCACGATGCTCCTCCACCAGCCACTTGGCGCTGTTCCAGGGCCCGCCCTCCTCACCACAGGTCAGCGCCAGCTTCACGGTGCGCTTGGGCGCCTTGCCCTGCTTCAGCCGGATCATGGCATCGGTGAAGATTGCGCCATGCGCCTTGTCGTCACTCACACCGCGACCATAGAAAAAGCCGCCCTCTTCGATGAAGGTGAAGGGATCGCGCTCCCAATCGGCGCGCTTGGCCTCCACCACATCGAGGTGGGACAGCAGCAATATGGCCTTGGCCTTCGGGTCACTGCCTTTCAGCGTGGCGACCATCCCGCCATCCTGCGGGCGCTCGGCCGAACCGGGGAACAGCTTGATATCGGCATCGGTGTAACCGGCGGCCTTCAACCGCGTCGCCATCCGCTCGGCCGCCAGATTGCAGCTGCCGGTGGACACGGTGGTGTTGGTCTCCACCAGCTCCTTGTAGAGCGCGCGGAACGCCTGCTGGTCGGGCCGCAGCGCCTGAGCGCTGGCCGGAACGGCGATGGTGGCGGCCAGAAGTGCGGCGATGAATGTGCGCATGATGTTTCCCCTTGCTGCCGGCATCAAAGCGGGGCGGCTGCGGTATGGCAAGGGGCAAAGGCGATAGGAAGAAATGGCCTCCGGCGCGCAGGGCCTGAGGCCCTGCACCCACTTTCGTTGTTTCAATCCTGTCGCACGAGGTCGTCGTCGTACTGGCTGTGAGAAATGGGTCGCCCGAAAACAAACGGGTGCAGGGTCTGCGAACCTGCCCGTCGGAGGCCCCGGCTTTTCCTTTTCCCTTCAGCGTACAAATACACGCTGGGACAGGCTGCCCGGAATGCCGGACGAACATCGCCGGCCTTTGGAACTTCTGCGCGCGGCACGGGTTTGATGGTCATGGGAAAAGGAGAATTCACCATGACGGATACAAGCACACGCACGATGGGACGGAAGATGACGATCGGCAACGGCGGCACATCGGCCTTGATGGCCGGGGTGGCTGGTTTCGGGCTGGGCATGATGGTTTCGGCGGGTCGCAAGGCGGCGTCGCAAGCGGCGACCTTTGCTGCGGGTGACTGGTTCGAAGGCTTGAAGGCCGAGCATCAGGCCGCGCGAACGCTGCTGGAGCAGCTGGCGGCCACGCAGGAAGAGGATGTGGCCAAGCGCGCTGCGCTGGTGCTCGAACTGCAGTACGCCATGGGCAAGCACCAGGTGCAGGAAGAATATGTGATCTACTGCGTGGTGGCCGAACATGGCCAGAGCGATGTGGCCGAAGCGCTGAACACCGATCATTTCGAGGTGAAGCAGGGCCTGTATGCGCTGGAAATGATCGGCAAGGCGAAGGGTCCAGGCTTCCTGGAAAAGGTCGCCGCTATCCGCACCGCCTTTGAATCGCACGTGCGCGAGGAGGAGGACGTGGTGTTCCCGACCTTGCAGGCGATGCTGACCGAGGACGAGAAAAAGGCGCTGACCAGCCGCATGAACCGCGAAGGGTTCAAGGTGGCCTGAAACGCCGTTCGCAGACGACCTGTGGGGCGGGGACTGATCCCCGCCCCATAATCATGTTCAGTCGCGCAGAAGCTCGTTGATGCCGGTCTTGCTGCGGGTTTGCGCGTCCACCGTCTTCACGATCACGGCGCAATAGAGGTTGGGGCCGGGCGTGCCATCGGGCAGCGGCTTGCCGGGCAGGCTGCCGGAAACGACGACGGCGAAGGGTGGCACGCGGCCCATGTGGATTTCGCCGGTGGCGCGATCGATGATCTTGGTCGACGCGCCGAGGTAGACGCCCATCGAGAGCACGGCGCCTTCGCCGACAATGACGCCTTCGGCCACTTCGGCGCGGGCGCCGATGAAGGCGTTGTCCCCGATGATCACCGGGTTGGCCTGCAGGGGCTCCAGCACACCGCCGATGCCGGCACCGCCGGAAATGTGGACGTTTTCGCCGATCTGGGCGCACGAACCGACTGTGGCCCAGGTATCGACCATGGTATTCTTGCCGACGCGGGCGCCGATGTTGACGAAGCTGGGCATCAGCACGGCGCCGGGCGCGATATAGGCACCGCGGCGGACGACGGCACCGGGGACGGCGCGGAAGCCGGCGGCGCGGAATTCGGCGTCGCCCCACGCGTCGAACTTCAGCGGCACCTTGTCGTAGAAGCCGGCGTGACCGAAGCCGGGCATCACCACATTGTCGTGCAGGCGGAAAGACAGCAGCACGGCCTTTTTCAGCCATTGGTGGGTGGTGCCGTCCGGCTCCGCCACGCGCAATTCGCCGGCATCGAGCGCCGACAACGCCGCGTTGACGGCGGTCCGCAATTCACCGTGGGTGGCGCTGGTAACGGTCGTGCGGTCTTCCCAGCCGGCGTTGATGATGGCTTCGATGTTCATGCGGTTTCCACCTGTTCCAGCACCCCGGCCAGAAATGCGGCGAGGTCGTTGATGATGAAGTCGATGTGGTCGCGGTCGCTGCCTGGCCCTTGTTCGGAACCGTTGTCGATCCAGACCGTGGTCATGCCGATGGCCTTGGCGGGCGTCAGGTTGCGCGCCATGTCTTCCACGAACATCGCGCGTTTCGGGTCGATGCCGTGGGCGGCGCACATGTGGGTGTAGGCTGGCGGCTGCGGTTTCGGCACATAATCCAGCGCGTGGATGTCGTGCATGGCGTCAAAGGCGTGAGTGAGGCCCAGGCGTTCCAGAACGCGTTCGGCATAGGGCGCATCGGCGTTGGTGAAGATGTACTTGCGCCCCGGCAGGCGGGCGATGAGATCGCCCAGTTCCGGGTGCGGGCGCAGCACGTCGATATCGACATCGTGGACATTGGCCAGGAAATCGTGGGGATCGACATTGTGCAGTGCCATCAGGCCGGGCAGCGTCATGCCGTGGCTGTGATACAGTTCCTTCTGGATCCGGTGCGCTTCGATCGGATCAACATTCAGCAGGCGCTGGATATAAAGGCCCATGCGCCGATCGATCTGCGGAAACAGCGCCGAGTGCGCCGGGTACAGCGTGTTGTCGAGATCGAAGATCCAGTGATCAATATGGGACAGCGCGGCCATGGCGGCTGGCCATAAGCGCAAAGGGCGGCGCTGTCATCGTGGCAATTTGGGGGGATGCGGGGCCGCCGGCGGGCGGGCGGCAGGGGGCGTGGGTGCCGAGCAAGCGGGTCGGATCGCTGGAACGGCACCCATGCCAACCTGAACGGAGGAACAGGCGTGCGCCGCTGTGGACCACCATGGTTCATTGTGCACTGCGGCAAGACCGCCGCGCTTCAGTGTGTCGCGGGTGTCAGGCGCGGCGGCTGGCGCGCGGGTCGCTGCCGGACGGGCGCATGCGCAGCACATTCAAGGGCCGCAGGGCACCCGCCAGCGGATCGGGCAGCGGCACGGCCAGCGCCCCGATGCCGGCCAGCCCGTGCGCCACGGCCCGATAATGCGCATCGCCAACCAGACCGCTGTTGTCCGGCCACAGCGCGTTGAACCGGCCGGCAAGCAGATCCTGTGCGGCCAGCAGGCCTTCGACCCGGATGCGGCGGTGATTGTCCCAGGTGAGGGTGAAGCGCGGATCGGCGGGATCGTCGAGCGGATCGACGGGCACATCGCGGCGGAAGCGGCACGCCAGAACGCTGCCGGCAAATGTGCCCTTTTCGCTCAGCGCGGTGATGGTCTGGGCTGGCATGCTGAGGTTGAAGCCGCCTTCATTGCCGGCCAGGCGGACATGGATGATGCGATCGCGCATGCCCACCTGGTTGTAGAGGCTGACATCCCCCCACGTGCGGGCGGTTTCAACGACGCGCAGGCCCAACCCGGCCAGTTGCGCCAACGGGGTGCCCGCGGTCGGTTCCTTGTAGAAGGCAACGCGGTCACCATCGGCAAAGGGCATGATCAGGTCGGTCAATTGCAGGCTGCCGGTGTCGGCGCGGGTGCCGCCCAGCGTGCGGACATTGCCGGGCACCGCCTTGCCGCGCATCGCGGCGCTGTCGAGCACGCCATATTCCTCGATGGAAAGATCATCATCGGGATAGAGAAGATTGATGGCGAAGGTGGGCCGGCTGGGCACCACCGCATCGAACAGGTGGATGGGGAAATTGGAGGTGATTCCGCCATCGGAAAGATAGAGGCGTGACAGGAACGGCGTGCGTTCTTCCGGCACTTCCGGTTGGCCGACCCAGCGCAGCACCCACAGCGGCAGCGGCGTGAACAGGCCGGGAAAGGCCATGGAGGCGCGGGCGCCGACCAGGATCGGGATGTGCCGGCCCTTGGGCAGCAGCCGCAGTCGCTGGCGCAGATCGCCATGGCGGGCCGCGGCCGTTTCGACTTCGTCGCGGCCATAGCCCAGATCATCGGGGATCTCGGTGTCGCTGGCGACGGCCCAGGCGTTGGCGTCCAGCGCCTGCAGCACCGGTTCGGGAAACAGCCGTGCCCATTCGACGGGATCGTAGAAGAGCCGCTGGTTGTCGAACAGGAAGGGGAAGCTGGTGGATTGCACGCGGTTAAGATCGCTGCACACCAGCACCAGATCGATGGCGCGCGGATCGAGCGCGCTGGGTTCGGGTAACAAGCCCAGCGACCATAGCTTGCCGAAGGTCAGCACTTCGCTTGTGCTGTCTTCATCAAGGCCGGCCAGTTGCTGGATGGTCTGGTGCAGCCACTGGGTGAGCGAAGGCATTTGGCGCTGGTTGATGGTGTGAGACGGCAGGGCGAAGCCGGTGGCAAGGCCCAGGCCGTTGGCCACGATCGGCTGCAGCAGCCGGTTGAGACTGTCGAGCGAGAGCGGCACCGCCTGCACCAGGCTGGCCTTGAGGTTCCACCAGCCGGCGAAGGCAAGGCTGGCGACGGCGGCCAATGCGGTGGCGAAGCCCTGCACGCCAGGGCTGCAGCCAGAGGTGAGCAGCCAGCCGAGGCCGGCACCGGCGAGCATTTCAAGGGCCGTGGCCCCGGCGGCGAGCCACAGCGCGCGGCGGGCGTTGCCCGGCAATGTGGGGAGTGCGGCCTTGATCAGGCCCAGGATCGCGGCGGGCTGGCTGTTGAGCGCGCCCTTCAGCGCATCAAGCAGCGGCGCGGTGCCCGGATCGCCGCAGAACATGGCATCAAGCCGGGAAGCGCCCCGATCGGTGCGCTGGGCCAGTTCTTGGTGCAGCCAGGCCATGCGTTCCCGGGCCTTGGGGTTCCTGCCCGTCCGCAGGCCATATTCCATCGCGGCAGCCGCCACCGCGCCAATGGCGCCGACCGATGTGCCGCCGATATTGCGCAGGCGGAACGTTTCAGAAAGGGTGGCGATGGCGCCGGGATAGACGAGGCCGCTCGTCACCCCGCCCTTCATGATCAGATCGCATTCCTGGGGCCGGCCGGCGGCGTCGATCGACTGGATGGTGTGCGGATCGGTCATGACGGCGCCTCCCCCTGGAAACAGCGGTTCGCGACCCTATCCATCAGTGTGCCATCACGGCATCGCAAAGGCCAAGCACGAACTTGGCAAACCGTGGCTCAGGCGAAACGCTGTTTCAGCGCCACCATGGCCAGCGCGGCGGCCGCCGCTTCACCGCCCTTGTTCTTCTGGGTTTTGTCGGCCCGGGCGATGGCTTGGGCTTCGTTTTCTACGGTCAGGATGCCGTTGCCGATGGCGAGGCCGTCGAGCGTGAGCGCCATGATGGCCCGCGCGCTTTCACCGGCGACGACTTCGAAATGATAAGTCTCGCCGCGGATCACGCAGCCCAGCGCGACATAGCCATCATACTCGCCGCTGGCATCGGCAAAGGCGATGGCCGCCGGCACTTCCAGCGCGCCGGGCACGGTGATCACGTCATAGGTGGCGCCGGCGGCCTTCAGGGCTTCGGTCACGCCGTTGCGCTGCATATCGGCGATGTGGGTGTAGAACGGGGCTTCGACGATCAGGATGTGCATGAGATTCAGCTCCGGGGGGGAATGGCGCGTTCGCCAACAACGTGCAGGCCATAGCCTTCGATGCCGACGATGTTGCGGTGCTGGTTGGTGAGCAGGATCATGTCGGTGACGCCAAGATCAACCAATATCTGCGCGCCGATGCCGTAATCGCGCAGCACGATGGATTCGCCCTGGCCCTTGGCACGCATCTGTTCGGAAATGGCGGTGGGGCTGCCGTCGCGAATGATGACGATGACGCCGGCGCCTTCTTCGCCGATGGCGTCCATGGCGCGGCCCAGTTGCCCGGCGCGCTCACCCTTTTCGGCGAACATGTCGGTGAACATGGATTGGGTGTGGACGCGCACCAGCGTGGGCTTGCCGGGTTCGATCTTGCCCTTCTGAAGCACCATGTGCTCGCCATATTCGGCAGTGTTGGCGTAGGTTTTCGCCAGCCATTCGCCGCCGTGCCAGCTTTCCAGCTTCGTTTCGGCGACGCACTTCACCAGCCGGTCATGGGCGTGGCGATAGGCGATGAGATCGCGGATGGTGCCAATCTTCAGGCCATGGCGGCGGGCGAACGGGATCAGATCGGGCAGGCGCGCCATGGTGCCATCGTCGTTCATGATCTCGCAGATCACGCCCGATGGGCTGAGGCCGGCCAGGCGCGAGATGTCCACACTCGCCTCGGTATGGCCAGCGCGCACCAGCACGCCGCCATCGCGGGCGACGAGCGGGAAGACATGGCCGGGCGAAACGATATGTTCCGGGCCCTTGGCGGCATCGATGGCCACCGCGATGGTGCGGGCGCGATCGGCCGCTGAAATGCCGGTGGTGACGCCTTCCTTGGCCTCGATCGACACGGTGAAGGCAGTGCTGTGCCTTGTGCCATTGTGCTGCGCCATCAGCGGCAGGCTGAGTGCCTTCACGCGCTCTGAAGCCAAGGCAAGGCAGATCAGGCCGCGGCCAAACTTTGCCATGAAGTTGATGGCATCCGGCGTCGCCATCTGGCCGGGGATGATCAGATCGCCTTCATTCTCGCGGTCTTCATCGTCGACCAGGATATACATCCGGCCGTTGCGGGCCTCGTTGATGATATCCTCGATGGGCGAAAGCGCCGGGCCGCTGCTGCGATCAGCCAGCCAGTTTTCCAGCTTGCGCAGCGTATCGGTGGTCGGGTTCCAATCGGTTTCGTCGAGCGCGCGCAAGCTGTTGGCGTGCAGGCCGGCGGCGCGGGCCATGCCGGCTTTCGATTCTTCACCGCTGGCGACCAGGTCGCGCAGCCGGGCAATCAGGGACTCGCTCATCATCGGGCCTCACATCACAATGTGAACCCGCGATGCTCCCATCACATTATGCTGTCAAGACTTGAGCTGGTTCATGCGGAACAGGTAGCGCGCGAGCACGTCGATTTCGATATTCACCTCATCGCCGGCCTGCGCGGTGCCGAAGGTGGTCCATTCGGCGGTGTGCGGTATGATGTTGATGGTGAACCAGTGGCCCAAATCATCGTCGCTGACCTCGTTCACCGTCAGCGACGCGCCGTTCAGACAGATGCTGCCCTTCGGCGCCACATAGGGCGCGACGCTGGCTGGCATCTGGAAGGTGAAGCGCTTCGAATCCCCTTCGGCTTCAATGCTTGTGATTCGGCCCACGGCATCGACGTGCCCGGTGACGATATGGCCGCCGAGTTCATCGCCCACCTTGAGTGCGCGCTCAAGATTGAGCCGCGCGCCTTGGCTCCACATGCCGCTGGCGGTGCAGCGCAGGGTTTCGGCGGACACGTCGAAGCTGATGCTGTTCGCGGTCTTGCTCACCACCGTCAGGCACACGCCGCTGTTGGCAACGGACGCGCCGATGGCGATGCCGGCGGTGTCATACCCGGTCTGCACGGTCACGCGCAGATCGCCGCGCTCCTCCACATGGGTGATGATGCCGATGTCGGTGATGATGCCGGTGAACATGGGGCAGCCCTAACGTGTCCGTGTGTAACGTTCAATGCGGTCGGGGCCGAGCATCATCGCCGCGCCTGCCGCCCAGCGGCCGTGGGCGTGCGGCAGATCAGCCAGGCCAATGTCGCCCAGCGTGCGGCCCGCTCCGATCAGGATCGGCGCGCGCATCAGCATCAGCGTATCGACCAGATCGACGGCAGCCAAGCTGGCGGCGAGGCCCATGCCGCCTTCAACCAGCACACACAGCGCCGGATCGGCGGTGAGCGCAGCGAGATCGGGGAAATGCGTGACATGGTCCGGCAGGCCGTCACCGCGCCCGACAACGCTGATGCGCGGCGTGCGGGTTTCGAGGCCAGGCAGGCGTACATCCAGCCGGGGCTGATCCGCATCCCAGGTGCCGCGACCAACCACGATCAGATCGGCGCAGGCGCGTTCCAGATGGGCGGCAGCGCGGGCGCGCTCACCGGTGATCCATTGGCTGCGGCCGTCTGCCATGGCGATGGCTCCGTCGAGCGACACCGCCAGTTTCAGCGTGATGTGCGGCCGGTCCAGTTTGAGGCGCGTCAGGAAGCCGGCCAGTTGCGCTTCAGCCTCGGCAGCGCGCACGCCCGTTGTCACCGCGATGCCGGCGGCCCGAAGCCGCGCCGCGCCATCGCCATCGGTGCGTGGATCGGGATCGTGCGCAGCGATCACCACCCGCGCCACGCCGGCGGCAATCAGGCTGTCGGCACAGCTGGGCCCGCGAGGGCTAACATGGGCGCAGGGTTCCAGCGTCACATAAGCAGTGGCGCCGTTTGCTGCGTCGCCAGCCTGCGCCAGCGCGACCGCTTCGGCATGCGGACGGCCGCCCGGCTGTGTCCAGCTGCGCCCAGCCATGCGGCCATCTTTCGCGATCACACAGCCGACTGATGGGTTGGGGAAGGTCGTGCCAATGCCGCGGCTGGCCAGCGCCAGCGCCGCGCCCATGAACCGCCAGTCGTCTGGAGCGCTCACGAGCCAGAGGTCATTCGATTGGCGGTTCGGCCGGGGCCGGCACGCGCACGATGGCCTGCACGGATGGCTCTGCGGCGACATAGGGCAGATCCCGCTTGAAGCCGCCGCCCTTCACATAGTCATCATATTGTTTCTGCGCGTCGATCTTCGCCTGGCCAGACAGCGTGGCAATGGCAGCGCGGGCTTCGACCAAGCGGGCTTCGCGCGCGGCCTTTGTCGCCTTCACATCGGCGATGGCATCATCCCGGCTGCGGTCTGCCTTCCAGCTTTGCGCATAGATGATCACCGAATCGGGCTTCATGTAGCCCCAGCGCGATTCGAGCAGGAACATCGTCATCAGGATGGTCGTGGCCAGCACGGAGCCGGCGGCGATCCAGTAACGCTTGCGGCGCTGGGTGGCATCAGGGGGATCAAGAAAGGCCATGGCGGCCAAGATAGGGGCGCGGCGCGCGCTTGGCCAGAGGGGCGTCAATTCGACTAGGGGGCCGTCAGCAGGGCGATGATGCGGGCGGCGGCGTCGGCGGGCGCGGTGCTGGCGGTATCGATGATCAGCGCCGAGGCCGGCATGGCCGCTTCACAGGCGGCGAAATCGGCGTGAAGCTGTTCGAGCAGGGCGGTATCGCGCAGCTTGCCGAAGCGGGCACGATCGTTATTGGCGATGCGGGATATCTGCCCGGCCAGATCGAGGCGCAATTGCACGAAGATGGTCTCGCCGCCGCCAGCCGCCACCATGCCCGCCACCTGTTCGGGAAAGCCCGGAGAGACGCTGGATTCGGGCTGGAAGGTGAAGATCAGCGAGCGGTCTTCGGCAACCGCGGCGCGGATCACGTCGATCCAGAAGCGTTCGCGCAACGCCACGAAGCCCGGCGAGCCGAACGGAAAGACGGCCGAAACTGCATCGACCACTAGGTGATTGTGAAACAACGGCAGCCCGGTCGCATCCGACACGGCCCTGGCGATGGTGTATTTGCCGGCAGCCGGTGGCCCGTGGAGGAAGAGCAGTTTCACGGGGCCAAACGGCGCAACGCTTCGTCGCGGCCGATCAGCGGCAGCAGGGCCGCCATTTCCGGCCCGTGCGGCTGGCCCGTGAGCGCGAGGCGCAGCGGCAGGAACAGCGCTTTGCCCTTGCGGTCGGTGGTGGCCTTCAGTGCGTCGATCAGGCGGTTCCAGATATCATCGCCCCAGTCCAGGCCGGCCAGCGTGGCGGCGGCAGTGGCCAGATAGTCGGGTTCATCAGTGGCGGCAGAGATTGGTCCGGCGATGATCTGGTGCCAGGCTTGGGCTTCATCAAGACGGGCAAGATTGGGCCGGATCGCCAGCCATTCGCGTTCGCCAATGCTGGCGGGCAGGCGGGCGGCGACGTCGGCATGTTCCATGTGGTGGATGCAGCGGGCCGACAGGCTGGCGAGATCGGCCGGATCGAAGCGGGCAGGCGCGCGGCCGAAGTGGCTGAGCGCAAAGCCGGGCAACAGATCAGCAAGGCGGGCCATCGGCTCCACCGGCTGCGAGGTGCCCAGCCGGGCGAGCAGCGCGGCAACCGCCACCGGCTCGATACCCTGTTCTGCCCAAGCATCCACCCCTTCGGAACCCAGCCGCTTCGACAGCGCCGCATCCTTGCCGGTGAACAGCGCCATGTGGGCGAGGCGTGGCGGCGCGGCGCCGAGTGCGGCAAATATCTGCAGCTGTACGGCGCTGTTGGTGACATGGTCTTCCCCGCGCGCAATGTCGGTGATGCCCAGATCGATATCGTCCACCACCGACGGCAGCATGTAGAGCCATGAACCATCGGCGCGGCGCACCACCGGATCGGCCAGCGCGGCGGCGGGGAAATGGCAATGGCCGCGAACGCCGTCCTGCCACTCGACATCGGCGGTTTCATCCATCCGGAAACGCCAATGCGGCTTGCGGCCTTCGGCTTCCAGCTTCGCCTTGTCGGCATCGCTCAGCGCCAGTGCGGCGCGATCATAGATCGGTGGCAGGCCGCGCGACAGGGCAACGCGGCGCTTCAGCTCCAGCTCCTCGGCGGTTTCATAGCAGGGATAGGCCCGGCCCTGCGCGGCGAGGCGGGCCAGTGCGTCTTCATAGCGGTCGAAGCGGTCAGACTGCTTGACCTCCAGGTCGGGCGTCAGGCCCAGCCAGGCGAGATCATCCCGGATGGACTGAGCCGATTCCGCCGTTGAGCGCGCCAGGTCGGTATCATCCAGCCGCAACACAAAGCGGCCACCAGCCGAACGGGCGAGCAGCCAGTTGACCAGCGCAGTGCGGATATTGCCGGCGTGGAGGCGGCCAGTGGGCGAGGGGGCGAAGCGGGTGACGATCATGGCGGCGGCATAGCTGGTTGAGGCGCGGAAATCACCGTCCGATTGTCGCCAGCCCAATTGGGAGCCCGTGTGGCAAGGTTGCGCCATGATCACGCTCCTCATCGCACTTGCTGCCGCCACGGCACCGCCTGGTGCTGTCGTCATCACGCCCGCCAAGATTCCGTGGGGGCCGGCTGCGGCAGATGGCAGCCGCTTTACCTTGCTCGATGGTCAACGCGAAGTGGCGGGGCAGAGTTTTTCTTATGCCTTCGCACTGCCTGCTGGCGCGTGGGACAAGCCGCACCGGCACAGCACGACCGCGCGCATCTTCGTGTTGAAAGGCGTGCTGAAACTGGGGTGGGGCGCGACCATGGACAAGTCCACCGCGCAGGCCTTCCCGGCCGGCAGCTTCGTGGTGGTGCCGGCGGGTGCCGTACATTTCGACGGTGCCGACGAGGAGACGATCATCCTCGGCGTTGCCAGCGGGGTGTGGGCAACGCGGTACGAGGATGGCAGCGCGGGGTCGGCAGGGACGCCTACTTCGCCCTGATATGCCGCGCGACCGTGCGTTCCTTCACCTGGGCGCCGTAGATCACGCCGGCCTTGTCCACCCACAGGCCTTCGGCGCCGCTGGTGGCGCCGCCATCGGGGTTGGGATCTGGATCAGGGATGAAGGCCGTCACCTTGCCGTCCTTCACCGATCCGATGCGGATGCCGCGCTGCCAGCCAGGGTTGTAGCCATAACCGACCGGGCGACGGCTTTCGGAGTCGCCGCTGTACATGATGTCGTTGGCGTCGATGAACAGGCCCGATGGGCGGCCGAACTGGGTCCAGCTGTTCAGCAGCTTGCCCTTCTGGGTGTAGACCTGCACGCGGTTGTTCCAGCGGTCGCCCACGTACAGCAGGCCCTTGCTATCCATGGCCAGCGCATGCGGCACTTCCAGATCGCCCTGGCCCTTGCCGGGTTGGCCCCATTGCATGAGGAACTTGCCGGTCTTGTCGTACTTCAGGATGCGGGCAACGCCGCGATCGGCCTCGTGGCCATCGGCAACGAAGATGTCGCCATTCTTCGCCACGATCACCGCGTTGGGTTCGGTGAAAACATCAGTGCCCTTGCCCTGCACGCCGGGCTTGCCGAGCGTCAGCAGCAACTTGCCTTCCGGGCTGAATTTCAGGGCGGTGGCGCCTTTGCCGGGGATGGCCCGCGCGTCGGTGAGCCAGACATTGTCTTGGGCGTCGATGTAGAACCCGTGTGGAAACACGGTCAGCCCGCCGCCGAACGCCTTGATGAAATTGCCCTGTGCGTCGAACTCCATGATCGGATCGATCTGGCTGTTGCCGCAATTGTTGGCGCCGCAGCGTTCGGCCACCCAAATATGGCCCTTGCTGTCCACACCCACTGCGCTGGTGGAGCCCATCACGCGCCCTGCGGGCAGCTTCAGGAAGCCCAGCTCGCTGCGATAGGGGTTGGGCTGTTTGTTGGTTTCGGCGGTCAGCGGTGCCGGCTTGGGCAGCGTCTCCACCGTCCACACCGGGCGGGGGGGAGACGTCGCCTGCTGCGCACTGACGGCGCTGCCGACCAGCAGCAGTGCCAGCATCATCATCCGCTTCATGGCCTTGTCCCCCAAGTGGTTCAGCGGCCGCTATTGGCCGGTTTTTCTGCCGTGATGCCGATGGTCGCCAGCACTTCCGAACGCTTGTCGAGCGGTTGGCTTCCGGCCGGGAAACCGTTGTTCTTCAACAGGAAGGCCAGCACATCGGCATATTCTTCGCGCGTCATCGATTGCGGATCATTCTGCGGCATGGTTGTGCGCACGCGGTCATACAGATCGCCCACTGTCATCGTGTCCCAGTGGGAAACGAACTCACCGCCGATCAGCGACGGTGCTTCGCCGGTGCCATTCAGCGCCGCGCCGTGGCAGGCGCCGCAGCGCTGGGCATAGACGCCCCCACCACGGTCGGCCTGTTCCGGCGTGTAGATGCCCTGCCACACCGATTTGCCGGCATCCTGGGCCACAGCGGCACCAGCGAGGCCGAACGCAATCAAAAGGGGCAGGGCAATCTTCACGTCACTGGTTCCTTATCGCTTGCTGGGCAGGGCATAGGCGAGGAATTCGCCGGACGCATTGCCGCCGCTCGTCGGCACGATGATATACTGCTTGCCGTTCACCATGTAAGTCATGGGCGAACCGGATTGGGTGGACGGCATGAAAACCGCGCCCACTTCCTTGCCGTTCTGCTTGTCATAGGCGCGCAGCATCGCGCCGCGCGGCCGATCTTCGGTGCGGGTGAACTGGTTTTCACCGGCGACCACCAAGCCCTTCGTCACCAAAGTGCCAATCTGGTAGGTGGACTGGCCAGTGCGCGGGATGCCGCCCATCGCCTTGATCACCGGGTGATTGCGCACGAAGTCCGGCGTTTCGCCATGCGCGACCTGCCACTTGATCGTGCCATTGTTCACATCGATGGCGCTGATCGTGCCATAGGGCGGCTTCACCAGCGGCAGGCCGTCAACTGCCAGGCGCGGTGGGCCGGCATTGCCGCTGCCGGGTGCAGCGGCCGGGGCCGGGCTGTCGGCACCGGCGCCTTCGCCCGGGCCCTTGATCATCACCACCGGCTGGCCGGCAACGCCAACCACCAGCGGAATGTCAGACAGGCCGGCCGGCGGCGGCAGCAGTCCGGTCGAGGAAATGCAGGCGCCGCAGGCATAGACATAGGCGATTCCGCTTTCCGGATCGAACGAACCGCCCGGCCAGTTGGTGCCGCCTTGCGCCCAGTTGTTAATCACCCCGAACTTCTCCGGCGTGGAGACGATCGGCGGGGTGTAGACTGGGCCGAGCACATATTTCGAGGTCAGTTCCAGCGCCTTCTTCTTCATGTCAGGCGTGAAATCGATCAGGTCCTTTTCCTCGACGCCGTTGCGGGCATAGACCGGCGGCTTCGACGGGATCGGCTGGGTGGGCGAGTACCATTCGCCGGGCACATTGCCCTTGGCCACCTTGGTTTCCTTGATCGGCCACACCGGCTGCCCGGTGGCGCGATCAAAGACATAGAAGAAACCCTGCTTCGACGGCAGGCCGACGACCTTGCGCGGCTTGCCATCCACGGTCACGTCCATCAGCAGCGGCGCGCTGCTGTTGTCGAGATCCCAGATCTCGTGGTGGATCAGCTGGAAGTGCCAGCGGCGCTCCCCGGTCTTCAGGTCAACGGCGACAAGGCTGTTGCCGAACAGATTGGGTCCGGGGCGCTTGCCGCCGAAAAAGTCCGACGTTGGCGATTCCACCGCGAGATAGGCGAGGCCAAGGTCTTCATCGACGGACACCTGCGTCCACACACCGGTGTTGCCGTTCACATCGGCCGAATTGTTCAGCCAGGTCTCATAGCCGAACTCGCCCTTTTTCGGCACGGTGTGGAAGGTCCACATGCGCTTGCCGGTGCGCACGTCGTAGGCGCGCACATAGCCCTTGGTGTTGTTGTGGGTCTTGGGCGTGAAGCCTTCGCGGAAGGCGGCGCCGATGATGATGGTGTTGCCCGAAACCGCTGGAGCGGAGTGGACGCCGACTTCGCCGGTATCGAGATCGCCCAGATCCTGATCATAATCGGTCTTCAGATCGATAACGCCATTGGTGCCGAATTCGGGATCAGGCCGGCCGGTATCGGCGTCGAGCGACACGAGGCGATAGCCGATGGTGACATAGAGGATGCGGCGCTTGGTGCCGTCGGTCCAGTAGGACAGTCCGCGGCCGGAGAGGGCGCGCGGGCTTTCGGCGGAGCGCTTGCCTTCGTGCATGGCATATTGCCAGAGCAGCTCCCCGGTGGCGCCGTTCAGCGCCACCACGGCGCGGCGGGTGCCGCCAGTGGTGTAGATCACGCCATCTACTGCCAGCGGGGTCGATTCCAGCTTGTATTCCGGGCGGCTGCCCAGAATGTCGGTTTTGAACCGCCAGGCGATTTCCAAGTCCTTGAAATTGCCCGGGTTGATCTGATCGAGCGGCGAATAGCGGCTGCCCTTCAGATCGGCATTGTAGGTGGTCCAGTTGGCGACACCGTTGGTGGTGCGCGCCGCAGCGACGCCTTCCTTGCCCGGCGTCTGAGCGCCAGCGGCGGTGGTGAGCAGCAGCGCTGCAGCGATTGGCAGAATGATCTTCATGGTTTTGCCCCTTGTTTCGTCGTTCACGCCGGCATCGCCATGACTTTGTCGAGCCCCGCCTTCAGGCTGGCCTTCTGCGCATCGGTCAGCTGCGGATAGGGCGTGCGCGCATACATCATCGGGCCGCCCCCACCCTCTTTGGCCATGCGCAGCGACAGGACGTACTTCATCGCCGCATAGGTGTTCGCGCCCATGTTGTGATCGCGCATGATGCCGCCGGCAGCGCGCAGATGGTTCAGCTTGGCCTTCCAGTCGCCCTTGGCGCGGTAGGTCTTGAAGATGTCGGCGCTCTTGTCGCTGAACATGTTGCCGTCAGCCAGGATGGCGCCCATGCCGGCTTCCACGGCCGGGATCAGGTTGTTCGACGTGCCGCAGCGCATGTTGAGTTCCGGGAAGCCCTTGAGGAACTCCGCAAAGCCTTCAGCGTTGCCCGATGAATCCTTGATGCCGGCCAGATGCGGATATTTCATCATGGCTTTGAGCAGCTCGATGGTGATCGCCACCTCAGACGTGCCGGGGATGTGGTAGAGGTTGATCGGGATCGACACCGCTTCGAACAGCTGGGTGTAATAGTGAATCAGGCCTTCGGTGGGCGGCTGGTTGAAGTAGAACGGCGGGATCACCAGCAGGCCATCGGCGCCCACGCTTTGGGCGTGTTTCGCCAGATCGATGGTCTCCACGATGTTGGGCGTACCGGGGCCCACCATGATGTTCATGTTGCCCTTGTGCTTCATGGCGGTTTCGGTGACGAGCTTGCGTTCCGCGACCGAGAAGCTGGGGAATTCACCCGAGGTGCCGAGCACGACGACGCCATCGGCGCCGCATTTCTGGTGCCATTCCATCACCGCCTTCATGGCGCCGGGATCGAACTGGCCGCGGGCATCGCACGGCGTGACGGTCGCCACCCAATAGGCGACCTTCTCCTTCGATCCCAGCCGGCGCGCGCCCATCTGCGCGGCGGCGGGCGCGGCGGCCAGCGTGAGTGCGGCGGCTGCTGCACCGGCCAGCGTATCCCTGCGATTCAACTCCATGATCATTCCTTCCCCAAGCTGGCCGCCGTCTTCACGGTCTTGCCGATTGATTGCCATCATCGCGCCAGGCGGGCCATGCGGCAAGATGCTTGCGCGCCGGCCTGCCAAAACGTGAGGTTTCTCAGAAATTCACCCGCGCCCCGATGCGATATTGCCGGCCCAGCGCGTCATAGATGATGCCGTTGATCGGCGTGAAATAATAGCTGGTCTGCCCCTGTGTCGGCCCGGCCGCCACGTTGGGCGGGGCCTTGTTCAGCAGATTGTCCACCGTGGCGAAGAACTGCACATGATCGGTCATCTTCCAGCTGCCGCGCAGATCGACATAGGCGATGGCCGGCACCTTGTTGTCGTCCACATCACGTGGGCCCCAGGCGTTGTTCAGCTTGGCCGCGCCGATGAAGCGGGTCTGCGCCGTGAAGCTGAGATCATCCTTGTTCCAGGTGGTCGATGCGGTGAAGCGGGCGCGCGGGAAGCCGGTGCCGCCCAGATTGTCCGGCCCGATGGCGCCGGCCAGGTTGAAGGCGCTGCCCAGCTGCTGCTGTTCCAGTTTGAGGATATAATTTCCCAGCACGCGGAAATTGAGATCACCGCCCAGGGCCGGCACTGTCCAATCCAGCTGATAATCAATGCCCGATGTTGTCAGCTTCGCGATGTTGTTGGGGAACACATTGATCTGGCTGAGCAGCGGCTGGCCATTGGCCCCCAGCGCGCCGGCAAACACCAGCTGGCTGCAAAAGGCGGTTTCGCCGGCGTTGCAGCGCTGCAGCGTTTCATTGGCGCCCACCTGCACGATCGCATCGGAAAGGGCGATGCGATAATAATCGACCGACAGGCTGAACCGGTTGAGGAACGATGGCTCCAACACCATCCCGGCGGAGAAGGTGCGGGCTTTCTCCGGCTGCAGACTGGCATTGCCGCTGGCAAAGCTGAAGATCGACACGTTGACATTGTTGCGCGGGTCCACCGCCGACGACAGGGTGGACAGGCCGGTGGAGAACAGCTCGTTCAGATTGGGCGCGCGGATATCGCGCGACAAGGTGGCGCGCACCCTCAGGCCATCCACAATGTCAGACAGCACACCCAGCTTCCAAGTGGTGACGCTGCCGCTGGTGGAATAATCCGTGTAGCGGACGGCACCGGAGACATTCAATGATTTCAAACCATTGTCTTTCAACACCGGCACGTCGACTTCGATGAAACCTTCCTTCACATTGTAACTGCCGGCAAAGCTGGGGAAGTTGGCCACCGAATATATGCGCGCCTGCGCGCCGGGATCATTGGTGATGGTGCCGCTCTCCGTGCGGTATTCCCCACCGAAGGCCAGCGCGACGTCACCGGCGGCCAGGCCGGGCAGCTTGCCCTGCAAGGTGGCGGCGGTCACCGTTTGGCGCAGCTTCTGGCGCTGGAAATTCTGGCCGGGCGCGACGTTGACATAACGGATGCCAGCCTGGCTGGCCGCACCAGTGCCCAATATGTTCAATGGCGCGCAGGCCTGATCATCATTGGTGGTGATGGCATCGGCATTCACCCGGCAGACAATCTGCCCGGCGGGGTTGCGCACGGCATCGATGGCCCGGTTGAAATTGGCGATGATGGCGTTGGATTCGGTGCGTTGGAACACCGTCACGTCGCCGCGCTGGTAATAGGCGTTGTAACTCCAGCCGCCGCCCAGATCGCCTTCGGCGGTGAACACGCCGCGCAACAGCGACCGATCAGTGGTCGCCACCGGCACACCCAGCGCATTGGTCGCAAAATTGTCATAGCTCAGCGTGCTGGAAGTGATGTTGTTGATGTTGGTGGTGCCCACCTGGATGGCCTGCAGGCCCGCCGCCGTCATCTGGGTGCGCACGGCATCGGGCACGAACGGATTGTCGATGCGGATGAACGGGGCCTGCGCGCCGATGCGGATGAACGGCACCGAATTGTTGCGGCTGAAGGTGGCGCCATAATTGCCCTGCAACGAAAGCTTCAGCCAATCCGCCACTTCATAAGAGACATAGCTGAACACCGAACCGGTGCGATAACGGATGGCCAGATTGTTGAGTTCGGCCTGCAGATTTTCGGCATTGGCCGCCACCTGGCCAGAAAACAGCGTGCCGCCAAAGGGCGAAAGCGTGGCGTTGGCGCCAAATTGCTGGTTCTGCAACGGGCTGGCGGTGGTGGATTGACCAGTGGGGCAGGTGTTGGTGGCAGACAGCGCGACGCGGCAACCGGCCACGATCAGGCCGCCGGTGGTTGCCCCGGCCAGGTTGACATTGTTCGCATGGATCAACCGCGGTTCGGTGTTGGTGGCGGTGAAGGCCGGGTTGTTGACCAGTTGGCGATACTGGTTCCAGCCGCGTTGATTGGCAAACACGTTGCTGGGCGCATTGAAGAAGTTACCCGCCACGATCACCCGGCCGCGATCATCATCAAAGCCAGTGCCCCACGCGCCCTGCACGCGATAATTGAACCGATCGAAGGCATAGGTGTCGCCTGCTTCGATGCTGGCCTTCAGGCCATCAAATTTCTTGTTCAGCACCAGGTTGACCACGCCGGACACCGCGTCCGATCCCCAGGCCGCTGATGCGCCGGCCGTCACCACATCGATGCGCTGCACCAGCGCGGTGGGCATGGTGCCGATATCGACCTGGCCGGTCACGTTGGATTGCACCACGCGCTGGCCATCAAACAGCACCAGCGTGCGGGTGACACCCAGGTTGCGCAGGTTCACCGTATCAAGGCCGGTAATGCCCGCCACGATGTTGCCGGCACCCGATGTGTTGTTGGGCGAGGCGGACGAGCCCACCGCCGGCAGTTCGCGGATGGCATCGCCAATGGTCGGCTTGGCATCGCGCAGGATCAGCTCCTCGCTCACCACCGTCACCGGGGTTGGCGCGGTATAACCGGAAACGGCAATGCGCGATCCGGTGACAACGATGGTTTCTTCGGCGGGCTCGTCAGCCGCCGGTGCGGGCTTGGTCGGCGTGGCGGTTTGCGCGGAGGCCGGCACCGCAATAGCTGCCATCAAGGCAGCCGCCATCACGCGATGCGAAACGCCCAAACGCTGTGAAACGCCCAACCGGCGCGAAAAAAGTTCAAAGGCCATGTGATCCCCCATCGGATACGGCCTGCTGGCGGACGTTCGTTGTGCCCGACCCGGCCGAAACGTTGCTCCCCAAGCGCGCAACAGAGCCCACTCTTCCGGTGGTTACACCTGTACACAATAACCAAGCTATCATGGGTTGGATGGGCCAGCAACGTGGGCACAGAAGCCGCCGCGAGCCGTTGTCAATTACGTTAGGGCTGGGTGGGGCAGACCAGCCAGAACGTCGCCGGAGCGCGCTGCCAACTGATGCTGGCGCAGCTGCCCAGCGCATCGCGGCCCAGTTTCAGAATCGGCCAGCCGCGCTGGCGGCCGCGCTTGCCGGTGACCAACGCCGCCTCGTCGCCTTCGGCATCGGGCGGCAGTTCCGCCTTGCCGGCCCAATCGAACAGCCGCACGTCCACCGTGGTCACGGTTACGCCGGCAATCGCCAATGGCCGGTCAAGCACGAGGCTGCGCACCGGGCGGGCGACGCCAAAGCCGATCAGTACCCGACGCGGTGGGCCAAACAGCTTGCCATTGCCCACGTCGGCCAGGCGGCTGGCGGCAGCAACGCTGGCCACGCTGACGGGCCGCAGAGGGTGGAGTTCCACCTCGATCGCTATGCCCTTGGGCAGCGGCCAATCGAACTTCATGCTGCTGCTGCGCGCGCCAGGCTCCGCAGCCACCGTCACCACCTGGTCAGATGGCTGGCGCGGCCGGAAGTCGAGGCGCACCCCATCGTGGGGCAGCAGACGCAGACCGATGACGCCATCGCTGCCGGCCACGGCCTCCGTCGGTGCGGTGGCTGGGGCCAGCACGCGTACGCTGGCGCTGCGTCCGGCGATGCTCACCTGTTCCTCGCTGTAGGGCACGGCAACGCTCACCTGTCCCACGGCAACGCGGAAGCGGCCGCGGTCCACGGTGTCGCCATCGGCGCGGGTGTCGGCGGCCAGGTTCAGCCGCGCAACGGCGGCTGGGCCAAGCATGATGAGGGGGTCGCTACCGAAATCGACTGTCAGCCGCACCGGTTGGCCAGCGATTTGCGCCTCGATCACCGGCGCGGCGCCGGGCAGCACCAACGGCGGCAGCGGCGGCGGCGGAACCGGCTTCCTGGCGGCCAGCGCCGGGGCCGCCAGCGCAAGCAGCAGGCTAAGCCGTGCGAAACGCATTGCTGATCGGATAGCGGCGATCCCGGCCGAAATTGCGGCGGCCGATTTTCACGCCAGGCGGGGCCTGCCGCCGCTTGTATTCGGCGATGTAGAGCAGCCGTTCGATGCGGGCGACGGTGGCGGCATCCAGCCCTTCGGCGATCAGATCGCTGGTCGAACGCTCTTGCTCCACCAAGCCATAGAGGATGCGATCGAGCAGATCATAGGGCGGCAGGCTGTCCTGATCCGTCTGGTTTTCGCGTAGTTCGGCCGTGGGCGGTTTGGTGATGACATTGGTCGGCATCACCGGGCCGGCGGGGCCCAGGCCAAGCCGCGGCTTGTGGGCATTTCGCCATTCGCAAACGCGGAATACGGTCGTCTTGTAGAGATCCTTCAACACCGAATAGCCGCCGGCCATGTCGCCATAGATGGTGGCATAGCCAACGCTCATCTCGCTCTTGTTGCCGGTGGTGAGCAGCATTGGCCCGAACTTGTTCGAAAGGCCCATCAGCGTGAGGCCGCGGATGCGGGACTGGATATTTTCTTCCGTGGTATCGCGGGCCCGGCCCTCGAACAGGGGCACCAGCATGGCGTCAAACGCCGTCATCGCAGGCTCGATGCGCACTGTGTCGAGCCGGCAACCCAACAGCCGGGCGCATTCGGCGGCATCATCCAGACTGTCCTGGCTGGTGAACGGGCTGGGCAGCATCACGCACCACACGCGGTCGGCGCCAAGCGCATCGACAGCGACCGCGGCCGACAGCGCCGAATCAATCCCGCCCGACAAGCCGAGCACCACGCCGGGGAAACGGTTGCGGTTCACATAATCGCGCAGGCCCACCAGCATGGCGTGATAGACATCGGCGGGATCATCATCCTGCTGGCTGAGCTCGCCGGTCGCGCAGGTCCAGCCGCTCGACCCACGCGTCCACTCCGTCAGCCGGATCGTCTCATCCCAATCGGGCAGTTGGTGCGCCAGCGTGCGGGTGGCGTTCAGCACAAACGACGCGCCATCGAACACCAGTTCATCCTGCCCGCCAACGCGGTTCAAATAGATGAGCGGCAGGCCGGTTTCCACCACACGGGTGACGGCGAGGTTCAACCGGCGATCATCCTTGCCCACTTCGAACGGGCTGCCATTGGGCACGATCAACAATTCCGCGCCGGTTTCGGCCAGGCATTCGCACACGTCAGGCGTCCATATGTCCTCGCACACTGGCACGCCGATGCGCACACCGCGCAGGTTCATTGGGCCAGGCAAGGGCCCGGCGCTGAACAGGCGTTTTTCGTCGAACGTGCCGTAATTGGGCAGATCATGCTTGCGGGTGATGCCGGCGATGCGGCCGCCATCGAGCAACAGCATAGCGTTGTAGAGCTTGCCCTCCTCTGCCCACGGCGCGCCGACCAGCAGCGCCGGGCCGCCGTCCGCCGTGGCCTGCGCCAGCCGTTCCACCTGCACCTTCGCCGCTTCGACCAGCGCCGGTTTCAGCACCAGGTCTTCCGGCGGATAGCCGACGATGGACAGTTCGGGGGTGACCAGCAGATCGGCCGCTGGCACCAAGGCGCGCGCGGCCAATATGGCATCGGCATTGCCGGCCAGATCGCCCACGCTGGCGTTCAACTGGGCAAGGGCGATGATGAGCCGATCAGTCATGCGCGCCGCGATACAGCGGATTTGCGCATCAGGCCAGCCGGGTGCGACCCGTGAGCGCCATCGCGGTTTCCAGCTCGGCCCGAAGCAGCTGCAGCACATGCGCCACGCCGGCCTGCCCGCCTGCACCCAGCCCCCACACCCAGGGCCGCCCGATCATCACCGCGCTGGCGCCGAGCGAAACATAGCGCAGCACGTCCAGCCCTGAACGAACGCCGCCATCGGCCATGACCGGGATGCAGCCGCCCAGCCGATCCATGATCGCCGGCAGCGCCCGCGCCGCCGAGATCGCGCCATCCAGCTGGCGACCGCCGTGGTTGGATACGACAACGGCATCGGCGCCATACTGCACTGCCAGCGCCGCATCATCCGGGTGGAGAATCCCCTTCACGATCAGCGGTCCCGGCCACAGCGAGCGCACCCATGCCAGCTGATCCCAATCGGCGCTGGCATCGAAATTGCGCGCGATCCAGCCAAGATAATCCGAAAGTGGCGCCTTTGCCCCCACCAACCCGGTGAGATTGCCCATCGCAATCGGTCCACCCATCAGCCCGACATCCACCGCCCAGCCCGGCCTCGCTGCCACCTGCGCCGCGCGGTGCAGCCAGCCGGCCAGGCCCGGCGCGCCGGTGAGGCTGGAGCGCACATCGCGATAGCGAGCGCCCGGCGTCGGCAGATCGACTGTGAGCACCAGAGTCGGGCAGCCCTGCTCCCGCGCCGTGGCGATCATGGCTTCGTTGGCGGCCTTGTCCTTGGTCAGATACAGCTGGAACCACGGCGCAGCGCCAGCGCCCTGCGTGACCTCTTGCAGGCTGCACACCGAAACGGTGGAGAGCGCCATCGGGATGCCTGCCGCCCGTGCCGCCCGCCACGCCTGCACCTCGCCGCGCCGCGCATGCAGCCCGCCCAGCCCGACCGGCGCCAGCACCACCGGCATGGCGAGCGCCTGCCCCAGCAGTTTCACCCGCGTTTCAATGCGCGACACATCGACCAGCACCCGCTGATCCAGCTGGATGGCCGCCAGATCAGTCATGTTGGCCGCCAGCGTCTGTTCCGCATAACTGCCGCCATCGGTGTAATCGAACAGGAAACGCGGCACCCGCCGCCGGGATGCTGCCCGATAATCGGCGACGCTGGCCAGCGTCACCGCGCAGCCTTTGCCGCCGCCACCTGATCTTCCACACTCTTCAGCAACGCCGGCACATCGTGCACGATGCCATCGCGGATGGTCCAACGGATGCCGCCCTTCACCACGGTCTTCTGCGTCGCCTCGTCCAGCCGGGCAAAGCCGGTGCCATAGAGCGTCTTCAGATTGTGCAGCGGGTTTTCCGGCACCACGATCAGATCGGCGCGCATGCCCACCCGTATCAGGCCAAAGTCCGGCTCGCGGCCCTTGGGTTCTTCCAGCGTGCGGGCGCCGTTGATGGTGGCCGACTGGATCACTTCCAGCGGCGCAAAGCCGGCCTCGCGCAGCAGTTCCAGTTCCAGGATGTAGCCAAAGCCCCAGGTCTGCCAGATGAAACCCGGGTCGCTGCCCGTCGTCACCCGCCCACCCATATTCTTGTAATCATTCACCAATTGCATGTAGCGCGTGTAGAAACGCCGCCATTCATACTCGCGCTCGCTGGTCCAATCGAAGAAATAGCTGCCGTGGTTGTCGCGGTTCGATTCAAAGAATCCGGTCAGGCTCGGCAGCGTGTAGCGATCGTGCCATTCCGCCCGCTTGGCGCGCATCAGATCGCGGCTGGCGCTGTAGATGTTGAAGGTGGGATCGAACACCACACCGCTGGCTTTCTGGGCCTTCAGATAGTCCACCCACTCCGGCCCGCCGGGTTCGTGGATCTGGTTCCAGATCTCGGCGATGCCGCCGAAACGCTTCTGTTCGTCGTTGAAATTGTAATCGGCCGGCGTGTCCTGCACGCGGCGGCCGTCCAGAAGGCTTTCAAAATGCCCGTAAAAATGCGTGATGGTGCCCAGGCCGGCAGCAGCGGCATCGCGGGCGTTGAACTCGGCGATGTTGGGTTGGCTCAGGTGGGCGACCGTGCCCAACCCCAGTTTCTTCGCCTCGGCGATGGCGGCGCGGTCGATCTCTGGCGTTTCGTCGCCCCGGTTGAAGAACTTGATGCCATCGATGCCCACGCTTGCCGCCCAGCGCACCCACTCGCGCGCTTTTTCCGGCGTGGTTACCCGCCCGCCCTTCCAGCCGGCGTTGGCACCACTGCCAAGTGTCTGATAAACATAGAGACGCGGTGCGATGATCTCGCCTGCCGCCGCCCGCTTGCGCTCGTCAAAGGCGCGCGAAACGTCGCCGCCAAAGAACGACACGCCGCGCACCGTCGTTACCCCATGCGCCAGCCACAGCCGCCAGGCGTAACTGGGGTCGTCCATCTTGTCGGGATCACCGTTGTGGCCGTGCATGTCCACGAAACCGGGCAGCACATACATGCCGGTCGCATCGATTTCGCGGGCGGGGTTCTGCGGCGCGCGACCCGTCTTCATCGGCAGGCCCGGCGTGCCGGCGGCACGAATATCCGTGATTTTTCCGCCATTTATGATAATGTCAGCCGGGCCGTACGGAGGCCCGCCATTGCCGGTGATGATGGTCGCGCCGCGGATCACCAGCGTTTCGTACGGCCCGGCGGCCATCGCGGTGTCGCGCGGCGGGGTGGGCTTCATCTGGGCATTTGCGGTGCTGGCTAGCAGGCCCAGCGCGATGGCGATCAACGTTTTCATGCACTTCCCCCTCTTGGCCTCCAGCATAGACGCAGCCCGGCCCGCCCGCTAGGCTGCCGCTATGGACTGGATTCCTCTCGCCATCGGCTATTTCCTCGGCTCGATCCCGTTCGGGTTGCTGCTCACCCGGATGATCGGCATCGATATCCGGCAGGTGGGCAGCGGCAACATCGGCACCACCAATGTTTTGCGCACCGGAAACAAGGGCTTGGCGGCGGCCACTTTGCTGCTGGACGCTGGCAAAGGGGTGGCGGCGGTGGCCATCGGGCGGTGGCTGGGTGGCGAAATGGGCGGGATCGTGGCCGGCACAGCGGCTTTCGTGGGCCACTGTTTTCCGATCTGGCTTCGCTTCCGCGGCGGCAAGGGCGTCGCCACGATTTTGGGGATAACTCTGGCTGCCGCCCCCCTCGCCGGCATGATCGCATTGGCCACCTGGGCCTGCGGTGCCCTGGCCACGCGCTACTCAAGTGTGGGCGGCATGCTGGCCGCCATCGCCTGCCCGATCGCCGTCTGGTTCCTCACCGGCAATCTCGGCTGGGCCACGCACCTGGCGGCGCTCGCGGCGCTGCTGATCTTCCAGCACCGGGATAATCTCTCCCGCCTCGCCGCCGGCACCGAATCGAAAATCGGGCAAAAGGCCAAATGAGCCTGCCGGGTGATGCCGTTTCGCGGCTGCGCCTGATCCGCACCGATTCGATTGGCCCGGTCACCTATCGCCAGCTCATCGCCCGCTTTGGCGATGCCGAAACGGCGCTGAAGGCGCTGCCCGATCTCGCCCGGCGCGGCAATCGCCAGCTGGCCCTGCACCCCGAATCCGAAGCGCTCGCCGAACTCGAAACTGCCGCCACCTTGGGCGCGCATCTGCTCTTCCTCGGCACCCCGGATTATCCCTCCCTGCTCTCAGGCACCGAAACCGCCCCGCCCGTGCTCTATGCCCGTGGAGACCTCGCCCTGCTCGATCGGCCCGCGGTGGCCATCGTCGGCGCCCGCAACGCCAGCGCGGTGGGCACGCGCTTTGCCCGGCAACTGGCGCTTGATCTGGCAGAGGCGGATTATGTCGTCGTTTCCGGCCTCGCGCGCGGCATCGATGCGGCGGCGCACGCGGCGGCGCTGGAGCGCGGCACCATCGCGGTGGTCGCCGGCGGGGTGGATGTCGCCTATCCGCCCGATCACGCCGATCTGATGGCGCGCATCGCCGAACAAGGCCTGGTGATCGCCGAACAGCCGCCGGGGATCGAGCCGCAGGCCCGCCATTTCCCGCGCCGCAACCGCATCATCGCGGGGCTTTCGGCCGGCACCATCGTGGTGGAAGGCGCGCCCAAATCGGGCAGCCTGATCACGGCGCGCATCGCGGCCGATCTGGGCCGCGAAGTGATGGCCGTGCCCGGCAGCCCGCTCGATCCGCGTGCGCAGGGCTGCAACCTGCTGATTCGCGAAGGTGCCACCCTGATTCAAACGGCAGCCGACGTGCTGGAGGCGCTCTCCACCCTCTCCGGCCAGCCCGCGCTCCCCCTCACCGTCGCCGAGCCGCTCCCCCTGCCAGACTTCGGCCCCGCCCTCACGCCCGATCCGGCTGCACGCACCGCCATCCTCGCCCTGCTTTCGCCGGCGCCCGTCCACGTGGACGAACTCATCCGCCTCTCCAGGTTCCCCGCCGCCCAGGTGGCGAGCGTGCTGCTGGACCTGGAACTGGAAGGCGCGCTGACCCGGCACGCAGGGGCGCGGGTGGCGTTGGGGTGAGGGGAAATCGGTTGACGGATTTGCACCCTCGTAAGGCCGTTCCAGTGGTCGCAAGACCGTCCAAGAGCCTGCCGCTGTCTGAGTGCCGGCATCTGCCGGCCTGAATGACCGGTCTTGGCTCGGAAAGAGCTAAAGCCGCCCTCCGGCTTTTCGGCAGACCCCGCTCGGCGATGGGTGGACAGCTTAACGTCTGCTTGGGCCTCCGCAGTTTCTTCGCTTAGAACAGGAGCATCGTGTTGATTGAGACGTAGCGCGTCCAGCTGCCCGGTGGGGCATTGGGCGCCTCACGCAGGAACCGCCCCTTGGCGAGCATCACCACGTCTGCCTCGAGCCGAATCGTGGGGGTAAGGCTATAGCGCAGCCGCGTGTCGAGCTGGTGCCCCGCGAAACTCCCCGAACGCCCGCTCGAATCCTGCACTCCGGTCGAGGAGAACGCATCCTCCCGCGCCGCCAGCCAGAAGGGTCTGTAGCTGACCATCAGGTCGGTTTTCGCGCTCGGCACCGCTTCGAGCCGCACCCCAGGGCTGATGAAATTGGAGCGCAGGATCGCGTTGTAGAGCGCGCCGGGGGCAAGGTCGGCGCGGCGCATCCCCAGCAAAGGATCGAAGCGGCTATAGCGCTCGCCGGGACGGTCGCCGCTCGCATGATCGTATTCGAGCGCGAGGCGTGGCTTCCATGGGCCCGCAAAGCTATATCCAAGGTCGCCGTGGACGAACCACGCGCGCACGTCCTGGGTCGGCGCATTGGTGGCAAGGCTCGCCGAGACTGTGCCGCGCTGCACAATCCCCTCCAGCTCGAAATCCCAGGTTTGCGGCGCAGGATCGCGGATCAGCCGCCCGGAGAACGTGTCGAGCGAGCGGTCGCGGGTCGGGCGGCCGGGCGCATCGCGTTCGCCGAAATGGACGAAGCCGATTTCGGCCATCGCACCCGCAATTGTCTTCGCACGAGCCACAAGCCCGCCCCACAGCACGAGGTCGAAGCGCTCGCGGTCGAGCGCGACATCATTATCGAGCAGGCTGTCGAGGTCGTTCGGCAGGCGTTGCTGGGGAAGGACGTAAACGAGGGTCGCCTTCCATCCGCCCGGCGTGGCGAGGTCTGCGCGCACGCCCGTGGAGCTGTTGGTGGTGTTGCGGTATTCGTCCGCCGCCACCAGCCGCCGCGAGCCGAGGGCCAGCAGGAAGCGCCCCGCCTGCAGGTCGATCTTGCTTCCCTTGCCGAGCGCGCCCGGCAGGGTGACGCCGACAAAGAGCTGGGCCGGCTCAAGCGTGTTGACCTCGCCGGTCGAGACGGGGGTGCCGCGATTGCCCCCGTAAACACGGCTGTCCCACAATTCGGCAACCAGGTGCACCTGCGGGTCTGGGCGGTAATCGGCGGTGAGGATGGTCCGGAAGCTGACCAGCTCGTCACTGCGGTTGAAGTGCGCACGCGCTTGCCCGTCGATCGCCTCGTAGCGTGCCCGCAGCGTGGCGCTAAGCGCGAAAAGCTTGTCCTTGGGCGGGCGCGGCGGCGGGCCTTCGGCGTGGGCCGGAAGGGCGAAGATCATTGCGGCGGCAAGCGCGAGCGGCGCGCCCAGCCAAGGGCGGCTTCGAAAGGGCAGGCGGTGCAGAAATCGAGATGTCACTTCCAATTCACTTCGCACGGATAAGGCCGCGATAACGCGGCCTGACGAGGCAACGCCTGAGCGCACGGTGCGCTTGGACGGAAGGCTGCTTGATCCCGTGGGATCGCGGGATAGCGCGCCGGACGCCCCCGTCAAGGTGGATGCAGCGCGGAGAGCGTGCACGTAGTCCGACAGCTATTGGGCCGAGTATGCTCTGGCCGGTTTCCGCAAATGAACCGCGCCGACTTCGCCGGAGGCGTCAGCTTCTGAGTTTAACGCGAGCAGGTTGGCTAAAACGCCCGGATTTATCCGAAGTAGTCGTTCGCAGGCGGGCCGCGAACGGCCACATCTGGGTCGGGAGCAGCCGCGATGCCGTTGTCCGCTACCCTGCGACCCCGCACCACTTGACGCCCCTCGCTCCCCCACCCCACCCTCGCGCGTACACGTGAGGAACAATATGCAACTCGTTATCGTTGAATCGCCGGCCAAGGCGAAAACCATCAACAAATATCTCGGCAGCAGCTATGAGGTGCTGGCCAGTTTTGGCCATGTGCGCGATCTGCCGGCCCGCGACGGTTCGGTGGACCCCGCCCAGGATTTCGCCATGGCGTGGGAGGTTTCGGCGGACCGTTCCAAGCAGCTCGCCGCCATTCGCGAAGCGGCGAAGCGGGCGGACAGTGTGATCCTGGCGACCGATCCTGATCGCGAGGGCGAGGCGATCAGCTGGCATCTGCTGGAATGGCTGAAAGACAAGCGCGCGCTGCCCAAGGGCGGGGCGAGCCGGGTGACGTTCAACGAAATTACCAAGGCCGCTGTCACCAAGGCCATGCAGGCGCCGCGCGATCTCGATCAGCCGTTGATCGATGCCTATCTGGCGCGGCGCGCGCTGGATTATCTGGTGGGCTTCACGCTTTCGCCGGTGCTGTGGCGCAAGCTGCCCGGCGCCAAGAGCGCGGGCCGTGTGCAATCGGTGGCGCTGCGCCTGGTGGTGGAGCGCGAGCGCGAGATCGAAGCGCACAAGGCGCGCGAATATTGGCGCGTTGAAGCCGAGATGATTGCCCCCAACGGCGCCACCTTCAAGGCCCGCCTCGCGGTGCTGGACGGCAAGAAACTGGCGCAGTTTGATCTGGACAATGTTGCAGCCAATGCTGCGCGGGAAGCCATTGAGAAGAATGGCTTTACCGTGCGGACGGTGGAGACCAAACCGGTGAGCCGCAACCCGGCGCCGCCGTTCACCACATCGACCCTGCAACAGGAAGCATCGCGCCGGTTGGGCTTCAGTGCCAGCCACACCATGCGGGTGGCGCAGAACCTGTATGAAGATGGCCACATCACCTACATGCGGACCGACGGCGTGCAGATCGCCGGCGAAGCCATGGCCGCGGTGCGCGACATGATCGCCCGCGATTATGGCAGCAAGCCCGACGTGCTGCCCGAAAAGCCGCGATTCTATGCCACCAAGGCGAAGAACGCCCAGGAAGCCCACGAAGCCATTCGCCCCACCGATTTCTCGCGCCGTCCCGGCCGGGCGGATACGGATGCGGATCGGTTGTATGCGCTGATCTGGAACCGGACAGTGGCAAGCCAGATGGCCAGCGCTAAGCTGGAGCGCACCACAGTCGACATGTTTGACGATGATGGCCGCCACGGCCTGAAGGCCACTGGCCAGGTGGTGATCACGCCGGGGTTTTTGGTGCTCTATACCGAAGGCCGGGATGAGCCGGCGGAAGACGATGACGACGGCGCCCGCCTGCCGCGCCTGGCCGGCGGCGATCGTTGTGCGTCCAAAACCGTGGAGGCGATCCAGAGTTTTACCGAGCCGCCCGCGCGGTTTTCGGAAGCGACGCTGGTGAAGAAGCTGGAGGAGCTCGGCATCGGGCGGCCCTCCACCTATGCCAGCACCCTGCAGACCCTGCGCGACCGCGCCTATGTGCGGGTGGAGAAGAATCGCTTCTTCGCCGAGGAAAAGGGCCGGCTGGTCACGGCGTTCCTGGAGCGGTTCTTCACGCGTTATGTGGAGTATGATTTCACCGCCGACCTGGAAAGCCAGCTGGATGATGTGTCGGCCGGTGATGCCAGTTACCTGGAATTGCTGCGGGCGTTCTGGGCGGATTTCCAGCCGAAAACCGCCGAGATCATGGAGCAGCGGCCTTCGGATGTGACCGCCGCGCTGGACGAGTATCTGGCGCCGTTCCTGTTTCCGGACAAGGGCGAGGGGGTTGATCCGCGCGTGTGCCCGAAATGTGGGGCGGGGCGGCTGAGCCTGAAGACCGGGCGGTTCGGGGCGTTTGTGGCGTGCTCCAATTACCCCGAGTGCAAATACACGCGGCCGTTTGCCAGCGATGGCGGGGCCAACGATGGCCCGCAGGAACTGGGCAATGATCCGGAAACCGGCGAGGCGATCAGCGTGCGGACGGGCCGTTTTGGGCGGTTCGTGCAGCGCGGTGAGGGCGAAAAGCCGGCGCGCGCCTCCATCCCCAAGGATGTGAGCATCACCGGGCCGGAGGATATTGAGTGGGCGATCAAGCTGCTCAACCTGCCGCGCACCATCGGCCCGCACCCGGAAACCGGGGAACCGATTACGGCGAGCATCGGCCGCTATGGCCCGTATCTGGCGCACAATGGCGCCTATGGCCGGCTGTCGAACACGGCCGAAGTGTTTGAAACCGGCATGAACGCCGCCGTGGTGAAACTGGCCGAAGCGGCCGCTGCCAAGGCGGCCGGCGGCCGCCCGCAACGCGGTGTGGCAACGGCGCTGGCCGAACTGGGCGCGCACCCGGAATCCGGCGCAGCGGTGCGGGTGCTGGCCGGGCGTTACGGGCCGTACATCACCGATGGCACCACCAACGCCAACGTGCCCAAGGGTGCGGAGCCAACAGCCGTGACGCTGGACGAAGCCATCGCGCTGCTCGCCGCCCGCGCCGCCGCTGGCCCGTCGAAGAAGGGCAAGAAGGCCCCGGCGAAGAAGGCGGCCCCGAAGAAGGCCGCGGCCAAGAAGCCGGCGGCAAAGAAGAAGGCGCCGGCGAAGAAGAAAGCCGAGTAAGTTTTGCCTCCGGCGGGCAGGGGCTGAGCCCCTGCCCCCGCTTTCGTTTGTGGCTGGCGCGCTTGGTGAAGGGCTGCCCCAGAACGAACGGGTGCAGGGACTGCGTCCCTGCCCGCCGGAAGCAACACCCTCTTCTTACAAGATATACTTCGACAGATCCCGGTTCCCCGCGATATCGCCGAGCTCGCGGGTCACCATCGCTGCGTCCACCACAACCGTGTCGCCCCCGCGTTCGCTGGCGTCGAAGCTGACCGATTCGAGCAACTTTTCCATCACCGTGTGCAGGCGGCGGGCACCGATGTTTTCCACGCTTTCGTTCACCTGGGCGGCGGTGCGAGCGATGGCGTCGATGCCGTCCACCGTGATGGTCAGCGTCACGCCTTCGGTGGCCAGCAGGGCCGCATATTGGCGGATCAGGCTGGCGTCGGTGTCGGAAAGGATGCGGCGGAAATCGTCTTCGGTCAGGCCTTTCAGCTCGACGCGGATGGGCAGGCGGCCTTGGAGTTCGGGCAGTAGGTCTGACGGTTTGGCGACGTGGAAGGCGCCGGATGCGATGAACAGCACATGGTCCGTCTTCACCGGCCCGTATTTGGTGGCGACCGTGGTGCCTTCGATCAGCGGCAACAGGTCGCGTTGCACGCCTTCGCGGCTCACGCTGCCGCCGCGCACGTCACTAACCGCGATCTTGTCCACCTCATCCAGGAACACGATGCCGTTGGCTTCGGCATTGCGCACGGCTTCACGCTGGATTTCCTCGTCATCGAGGCGCTTGTCCGACTCCTCGGCCAGCAGCGCCTCCCAGGCGGCGTCCACTTTCATCTTGCGGCGCTTGGTGCGGCCGCCCATCGCCTTTGCCATCATGTCCGAAAGGTTGATCATGCCAACCTGGCCGGGCTGCATGCCGGGCATTTCGAAGCTGGGCGGCGTGTCGGCCACCTCGATCTCGATCTCACGGCCCTTCAGATCGCCGGCTTCGAAGCGCTGGCGGAAGGCGAGGCGTGTGGCTTCGCTGGCATCCTTGCCCACCAGCGCGTCGAGCAGGCGGGCGAGTGCGGCGTCTTCCGCCTTGTCCTTCACGGCGCTGCGGCGGGTTTCGCGGACGAGGCGGATCGATTCTTCGACGAGATCACGGATGATCGAATCGACGTCGCGGCCAACATAGCCAACTTCGGTGAACTTGGTGGCTTCCACCTTGATGAACGGGGCGTTGGCGAGGCGAGCGAGGCGCCGGCTGATCTCGGTCTTGCCGCAGCCGGTGGGGCCGATCATCAGGATATTCTTGGGCACCACTTCGTCGCGCAGATCGTCGGGCAGCTGCTGACGGCGCCAGCGGTTGCGCAGGGCCACGGCAACGGCGCGCTTGGCATCATCCTGCCCGATGATGTGGCGATCCAATGCGGCGACGATCTCGCGGGGGGTCAGATCGGCGCTCACAGGTCAATCGATTCCACGGTCAGTTCCTCGTTGGTGTAAACGCACAGCTCGGCGGCGATCTTCATGGCCTTGCGCGCAATGGTTTCGGCGCAGTGATCGGAATCCGCCAGCGCGCGGGCGGCGGCCAGTGCGAAATTCCCGCCCGAACCGATGGCGGCAATCCCGCCCACCGGTTCCAGCACGTCGCCGTTGCCGGTGATGACCAGCGTCACGGTGGTATCGGCCACGATCATCATAGCTTCCAGCCGGCGCAGATAACGATCGCTGCGCCAATCTTTGGCCAGTTCCACCGCGGCGCGCATCAGCTGGCCGGGGTGACGTTCCAGTTTGGCTTCCAGCCGTTCGAACAGGGTGAAGGCGTCGGCGGTGGCGCCGGCAAACCCGCCGATCACCTCGCCCTTGGGGCCAAGCCTGCGCACTTTCTTGGCGTTGGGCTTCATCACCGTTTGCCCCATTGTCACCTGGCCATCGCCGGCAACAACGACCTGCCCGCCCTTGCGGACGGAAACGATGGTGGTGCCATGAAATTGGGGGAGTTCGCTCATCAGGGGCCCTTTCGTATCTCTCCATGTAGGCTTCGTGCCGCAGAGTAAAAGGGGGCAGCTTGGGACGCGACCTTGGCAGCAAACTGGGTTATCATGCCGGTGTCGCCTCGGGGGCACGATCGTGCTGCATTATCTTGATGTGATGATCGGGTTCGCCTTCACCATGCTGGTCATCAGCCTGGCGGTGACGGCGATGGTGCAGGCCGTGCCGGTCTACATGCGCAATTTGAAGGGCGAGGCGCTGGAGCGCGGCCTGACCGATCTGATGGTGCGCGTGCTGCCCGGGCTGGAAAGCCACGCGAGGGTGATTGTCGATCATATTCTGCGTGATCCGCTGCTGTCGCCGCCGCGCAGTGGTGTGACCAGTTGGATCATGCGGACACAGTCGGGCGACAAGGAGCCGCCGCGTTCGCGCAGCCGGGTGGTGCAGCGCGAGGAATTCGTGCGGCTGCTGCTGGATTTCATGGCGCAGGATGACAAGCCCGATGAGTTGCAGGCGGTGAAGGACGCCCGTGCCGAGATCAAGGCGATGCTGGCCAAGCTGGACCTGACCGATCCCAAGGCCCTGTTGCTGCAGATCCGCACGCGCATTGCGGAACTGGAACTGCAAAACCCCGGGTGGTCGAGCAGCCAGCGCGCCAGCAAGGCCATTTTGGAAGCCTTCATGGCGGGGCCAGGCAAGGATTTCATGGCCAAACTGGTGGGCTGGTTCGATCAGACCATCGATCGGGTGGACGCCGCCTACACCGCGCGCGTGCGGATCTGGACAGCGATGTTCAGCATCGCGCTGGTGGTGGTGCTGCATCTGGATACGTTCGCGCTGATGGCACGGCTGAACGCCGATAGCGCGCTGCGCGACAAGGTGGTGGCTTTGGCGGTGAGCGCGATGGAAAAGGGCCAGTTCGCGCCGCCGCCCACTGGCGGGACCGTGAACGAAGCGCAGGCATTGGCGTGCGCCCGCACCCACATCGCCAGCCCCGGCCCTGCGCGCGGCCTTGATGCTTATGCCGATTGCATGGGGCTGGCCGAGGCGACCAGGCTGGAACTCGTCTCATGGCCGCACGATCTGGACGCCTGGGCCAGCCGCTGGCAGAAGTTCAGCTTCGCGCTGCTGCTGCAACTGCTCGGCATGAGCCTTTCGATCTCATTGCTCTCGCTGGGTGCGCCCTTCTGGTACGCCACCCTTTCCAACCTCATCAAGCTGCGCTCCACCATGTCGCAGAAGGACGAGGCAGCACGGGTAGAACGGCAAACGACACAGGCGGGTTAGGGGCGGCGGGCCGACGCATGCAGGCGGGCAAACTTGCCCGTGGGGCCGCGATGCTCTAGGCGCACCCCCCAAGGAGCAGGCTTATGACAGCGCGCACGGCAAGCATTTCCCGCGTGACCAAGGAAACCCAGGTCGAGGTGCATGTGAACCTTGACGGCAGTGGCACGTACGACGTGTCGACCGGCATCGGTTTCCTCGATCACATGCTGGAACAGCTGTCGCGGCACAGCCTGATCGATCTCACCGTGAAGACCACGGGCGATCTGCACATCGATGGCCACCACACCACGGAAGACACTGGCATCGCGCTGGGCGAGGCCGTCGCCAAGGCGCTGGGTGATCGCCGCGGCATCACGCGCTATGGCGATGCGCTGATTCCGATGGACGAAACGCTCACCCGCGTCGCGCTCGACATTTCGGGGCGGCCCTACCTTGTGTGGCGCACATCGTTCAGCCAGCCCAAGCTGGGCACGCTGGATACCGAGATGTTCAAGGAATTCTTTGCCGCCTTTGCCGGCAGCGCGGGGATCACGCTGCACATCGAGACGCTGTATGGCGTGAATAATCACCACATCGGCGAAAGCTGCTTCAAGGGCGTGGCGCGGGCGTTGCGGGCGGCGGTGGCGATCGATCCGCGCAAGAGCGATGCGATTCCGTCGACCAAGGGCACGTTGGGAGGCTCTGGCGCCGGTGCCTGATACGCTTGCGCTGGTTGATTATGGGGCCGGCAATTTGCGCTCTGCGGCGCGGGCGCTGGAACGGGCGGGTGCGCGCGTGGTCGTTACCGATGATCCGGCGGTGATTGCTGGGGCGGCGCGCATTGTGCTGCCGGGCGTGGGCGCCTTTGCCCAGTGCATCGGACAGTTGCGCGAGAAGACCGGCATCGAGGCGGCGCTGAACGAAGCGGTGAACGGGCGCGGCGTGCCGTTCCTCGGCATTTGTGTGGGCATGCAATTGCTGGCCAGCGAAGGCCATGAGCATGGTGTGCACAAGGGCCTGGGTTGGCTGCCGGGCAAGGCCGAGCGGCTGACGCCTTCGGACCCGACACTGAAGATTCCGCACATGGGCTGGAACCGGGTGGACGCAGTGAACGGCGCTGCTGTGCCGTCGGGCGATGCCTATTTCGTGCACAGCTATGCCTTCACGCCTGAAGATGCGGCCGATGTGCAGGCGGTTTCCGATCACGGCGGGCGCTTTGCCGCCATCGTCAAGCGCGGGCACATCACCGGCGTGCAATTCCACCCGGAAAAGAGCCAGGCTTACGGGCTGGCGTTCCTCTCCAACTGGTTGAGCTCATGATCATCTTCCCCGCCATCGATCTGAAGGGCGGCCAGTGCGTGCGGCTGGCGGAAGGCGACATGAATCGTGCCACGGTGTACGCTGATGATCCGTCGGCGCAGGCGGCATTGTTCCGGGCGGCTGGCGCGACGCATCTGCATGTTGTTGATTTGGATGGCGCGTTTGCCGGTGACAGTCGCAATGCCGCCGGGGTGAAGGCGGCGCTGGCCGGCTTTGGCAGCGGCAAGGTGCAGGTGGGCGGCGGTATCCGCACGGCGGCGCATGTCGAAGGCTGGCTGGTGGCCGGTGTGTGGCGCGTGGTGATGGGCACGGCCGCGCTGGAGAACCCTGGTCTGGTGCAGGGCCTTGCCGCCGATCATCCGGGGCGGATCGTCGTCGCCGTTGATGCCCGCGACGGTATGGTGGCGACGCGCGGCTGGGCGGATGTCTCCACCCTGCCGGTGGCCGATCTGGCGAAGCGGTTCGAGGCTGCCGGTGTGGCTGCCGTGCTGTTCACTGACGTGGGCCGCGACGGCATGCTGAAGGGCGTGAATGTCGAAGCGACGGTGGCCTTGGCGGCGGCGACCAGCCTGCCGGTCATCGCGTCGGGCGGCGTGGCCTCCATCGCCGATATCTACGCGCTGATCGGCAAGCCCGGCATCGAAGGCGTGATCACCGGCCGCGCGCTGTATGATGGCCGCCTGGACCTGGCCGAAGCCATCCGGGTTGCGCAATGACGCTGGCGGTCCGCATCATCCCCTGCCTCGATGTCGCCAATGGCCGCGTGGTCAAGGGCGTCAACTTCGTGGCGCTGCGCGATGCCGGCGATCCGGTGCAGGCCGCCGCCGCCTATGATGCGGCCGGGGCGGACGAACTCTGCTTCCTCGACATCACGGCCTCCCACGAAAACCGCGGCACATTGCTCGATATCGTCGAGCGCACCGCCGATCAATGCTTCATGCCGCTCACCGTCGGTGGCGGCGTGCGTTCGGTTGAGGATGCGCGCGCGCTGCTGCTGGCCGGCGCGGACAAGGTGGCGGTGAACAGCGCCGCCGTCGCCCGCCCCGCCCTGATCGGCGAGCTCGCCATGCGGTTTGGCGAACAATGCGTGGTGGTGGCGGTGGACGCCAAGGCTGTCGGCCCAGGCAAATGGGAAATCTTCACCCACGGTGGCCGTAAGGCGACCGGCATCGACGCGGTGGCCTATGCCATCGAAGCCGCGCGTCTGGGCGCCGGCGAAATCCTGCTCACCTCGATGGATCGCGACGGCACCAAGGCCGGTTACGATCTGGCGCTGACCCGGATGATTTCCGATGCGGTGCCGGTGCCGGTTGTGGCCTCTGGCGGGGTGGGCGGCGTCGCCGATCTTGTCAGCGGCGTGCGCGACGGCCATGCTTCGGCCGTGTTGGCGGCCTCCATCTTCCATTTCGGCGAAGTCACCGTGGCCCAGGCGCGCGCGGCGCTGGCTGACGCCGGGCTGCCGGTGCGGGAGGTGTTTCATGGAGCGCTTTGATCAGTTGCTGGCCACCATCATCGAACGGCGCAGCGGCGATCCCGCAACGTCTTACGTGGCCAAACTCACCGCCAAGGGCCGCGCCAAGATGGCCCAGAAACTGGGCGAGGAAGCGGTGGAAGTGGTGATCGCCGCAATGAGCGACGACAAGCCGGGCATAGTGTCGGAAAGCGCCGATCTGATGTTCCACCTGGCTGTGCTGCTGGCCGATGCCGGCCTGTCTTTCGACGATGTGCGCGCCGAACTGGAACGCCGCGAAGGGGTTTCGGGTGTCGAGGAAAAGGCCAAGAGGTCCACGTGAGGGGGCCTCCGGCGGGCAGGGGCTGAGCCCCTGCACCCACTTTCGTTTTTGGGTAGCGCTCAAGGTCCAAGGGCAAGGCCATCATGCATTTGCCTGCGGCGCTGATGAGCGCACGTGGAACATGGTCCGGCCAAAACCAACGGGTGCAGGGACTGCGTCCCTGCCCGCCGGAGGCCATATCTCTTCTCTCAAACGATCCGGCTGAACGCCTTCAGCTTGCGCGCCGTTGCCTGCGCGGCGGCAGCGTCGCCCTTGGCCAGCACGGATGCCAGTTCCAGCCCTTGCCGTTTCAGCAGGGTTTCAAACCCGTCCTGCGTGGGCAGGTTTTCCAGCCCCTTCAACAGTCCGGCCGCGCGGGTGGCGTTTCCGGCGTCGAGATCGAGCAGGGTGATGGCGAAGAACACGCGGGTGGAGGGCAGGCCCGGCGCCAGTTTCAGCGCCTGAGCGTAGCAGCGCTCCATTTCGGATTTCTTGGCGCCAAGCGCGGTGCCGGCGAGGAAGCTGCCCACGGTGGCGACCGCGCCGCCGTGCCAGCCGCCCAGCGCGCCCCATACCAGGCTGTTATCGGGGTGGGCGGCGCGAATGGTTTCGAAACGGCGGCGGGTTTCCTTGGCCAGCGCGATGCCGCGGGTGAGCTGGGCGCGATAGGCGATGGCGACGGCCTTTTGCAGTTGCGCCGGCACGCTGGCGGGATCGCGGGCCAACGCCTTGTCAAAATCACCTTCGGCGGCCGCAACGATGGCCAGCGCCCGGGTCTTGTCCGTCGTCTGATAGCCGGCGATGGCGAGTTGCGCCCGGCCCGACAGGATCAGGCTCTCCACCGTGTTCTCCGCCCGTCCCTCGCGCACAGCCCCGGCCCAATCGCCGGCGCGGAATTCATCGATGGCGGTGGCACCGGCTGGGCTGGCGAGCGCCAGAAGCAGGGCGGCGAGGGTGGTGCGCATGCTGTTTCCTGCTTGGAGAGGCTGAACTTGTCGGCAATACTCACGCTCCATGCCAGAACGGCAGCTGAATGCCAGCACGCGGAGTTGACGCAGATGAGCGATTTTTCCGGCAAATCGGTGATGGTGCTGGGCGGCAGCCGCGGAATCGGCGCGGCAATTGTGCGCCATTTCACGGCGGCGGGTGCAAAGGTCAGCTTCAGCTATTCTGGTTCACCCGATGCGGCGGCGGCGGTGGCAGCTGAAACCGGCGCCACGGCGGTGAAGGCCGACAGCGCCAATCGTGACGAACTCATCGCAGCCGTGGCAGGCGCCGGCGCGCTCGATATCATGGTGATCAACGCCGGCGTGGCAAAGATGGGTGATCCGTTGACGCTGGACGCCGACGTGGTGGACCGCCTGATCGATGTCAATGTGCGCGCGCCCTATCATGCCGGGGTCGAGGCCGGGCGGCGGATGAACGACAATGGCCGCATCGTCATTATCGGTTCGGTGAACGGCGATCGGGTTCCGGTGGCAGGCCTTACCGCCTATGCGCTGTCCAAATCCGCCGTGCAGGGCATCGGCCGCGGCCTGGCCCGTGATTTTGGCGCACGCGGCATCACCGTGAACATGGTGCAGCCCGGCCCGGTCGATACTGACATGAACCCGGCGGAAGGGCCGCTCGCCAAGATGCTGCACGGGATGATGGCCATCCCCCGCCACGCCCACGCCGACGAGATCGCCGCGTTGGTGCTGTTCCTTGCCAGCCCGGCGGCGGCGATGATCACGGGCACAACGCAGACGATTGATGGTGGGATGGGGATTTAAGGAAGGAATAGGATCCTCCGGCGGGCAGGGACGCAGCCCCTGCCCGCCGGAGGCCAGCTTTCTTCAGTCCTTCAGCGCATCTGCGATCAACGCTCGGCTCTGCCCCAGCCCATAGAGCGCGATGAAGCCGCCCATGCGGGGGCCGTTCTGGCTGCCGATGAGGATTTCGTAGAGCGATTTGAACCAGTCGCGCAGGTTTTCGTAGCCGGCGGCCTTGCCGGCTTCGTAGACTTCGAACTGAAAGGCTTCGGCGTCGCCGTCTTCGCCTACGGCAGCAAGGCGGGCGTCGAGGTCGCGCAGGGCTGCGGCTTCGGTTTTGGTTGGCGCGCGGCGGTTGAGGCCGGGGATGACGAAATCGCGCGCATACGCCGCGGCGTGGTGCACCAGCCGATCGAGCATCGGGTGCGTTTCCGGACTGGAGCCGGGGGCATATTTCTTCACGAAGCCCCACAGCCGCGCCGGATCGTCGGTGGCGGCGACCGAAGTGAGGTTCAAGAGCAGCGAGAAGCTGACCGGCAGAATTTGTGCCGGCGGCTTGCCTTCGTGGATATGGTGCACCGGGTTGCCGAGCTGTTGTTCGATCGGCTGTTCCGGGTAACGGCTGAGGAAATCGGCATAATCCTCGATGGCGCGCGGAATCACGTCATAATGCAGGCGCTTGGCCTTGCGCGGGCTCTGGAACATGTAGAGCGCGAGACTCTCGGGCGGGCCGTAATCCAGCCATTGTTCGATGGTCAGGCCATTGCCCTTGGACTTGGAAATCTTGGCGCCTTCGCCATCCAGGAACAGCTCGTAATTGAAGCCGGCCGGCGGGTTGCCGCCGAGCGCGCGGACAATCTTGCCCGACAGCATGACCGAATCGATCAGATCCTTGCCGGCCATTTCATAATCGACGCCCAGCGCCAGCCAGCGCATGGCCCAATCCACCTTCCACTGCAGCTTGCAATGGCCGCCGGTGACGGGGACGGTAACGCTGTCGTTGGTGCCGGGGCGGACGTAGGTGACGGTGCCCGCCGCGACGTCGCGCGCGATGATCGGCACTTGCAGCACATGGCCGGAAACCGGATCGACGGGCAGGAACGGCGAGTAGGTGGCGCGGCGCTCGGGGCCGAGGGTGGGCAGGATGATGCCCATCACGTCGTCGTAATGCGCCAATATCCGCAGCAGCGTCGCATCGAACATGCCGCTGGCGTAGCATTCGGTCGAGCTCAGAAACTCGTAATCGAACCCAAACGAATCGAGGAAGGCGCGCAGGCGGGCGTTGTTGTGGGCGCCAAAGCTGCTGTGCGTGCCGAACGGGTCGCGCACCTGGGTCAGCGGCTTGCCCAGGTCTTCGCGCAGCATTTCGGGGTTGGGAATGCCGTCCGGCACCTTGCGCAGCCCGTCCATATCGTCGGAAAAGGCGATCAGGCGCGTCTTCACGCCGGGCACCAGCGCTTCGAAGGCGCGGCGGACCATGGTGGTGCGCACCACTTCGCCAAAGGTGCCGATGTGCGGCAGGCCCGACGGACCATAACCGGTCTCGAAGATCACCGCGTGCCCGGCCGGGACGCCGTTCGGATAACGCGCCAGCACCTTGCGGGCTTCCTCGAACGGCCAGGCCTTGTTCTCAAGAGCGGCGGCTTGCAGGGTTTCGGTGGTGATGGTCATGGCTTTTGGCTATCGGTTGGGTTCGGCCTTCCTCTGGCGACTGAACTTCATGAGTGCAACTGAATCCCGCGATGCGCCGCTGGCGATCCCGGCGCTGGTGGCCAGCCATGCCGGGGTGTGGATCGCCGCGCCCGATGGCAGCGTGCGCGGTGTGGGCCGCGGCGAGGCGATGGCGCGGGCCGGGGACAGCCCGCACCTGCTGCTGAATGCGCCGGTGACGGCGAGCCGGCTGGGGATCGGCGAATTGTCGGGCCTCGATTTGCTCGAGCTGTTCGCGTTCCTGCATCCGGCGCGCTTTGCCGTGCCGACGGCGCATGGGCTGGCGGCGGCCTTGAGGATCGCGCCGCCCAAGGGCGAGAGTGATGCCGGCTTCCTGCAGCGCGCGGCCGGGGCGTTGCTGGCGGTGGCGGCACAGCCCGATTGGCCGGAACGGCATGGCGCGTGGACGTCATTGCAAAGTCTGACCCGCCAACGTTGGGCCTGGGCACCGCATCTGGCAAAGCTGATCGAGAAGCCGCGCGCGCCCGAACGCCATGTCTTCCAGTTGCTGCCCAAATGGGAGGAAGCGCCGCCGCGCCCCACACCGCGTGTGGTTGCGCTGGAAGATGGTGCCGTGGCGGCGGAACTGGCGCGGCTGGTGGGCAGTGGCGCGGAACAGCGTGACGGCCAGCGTGATTATGCGCGGGCGGCCGCCGCAGCGTTCGCGCCGCGCGATGCCAGCGGCGCGCCGCAGATGATGCTGGCCGAAGCCGGGACGGGCATCGGTAAGACGTTGGGTTATCTGGCGCCAGCGGCGCTGTGGGCACGCGAGGCGCAAGGGACCGTGTGGGTGGCGACCTTCACCAAGGCATTGCAACGCCAGTTGGATGCCGAAACCGCGCGGGTGTGGCCCGATCCGGTCGAACGCCGTGCCAAGGTGGTGGTGCGCAAGGGCCGGGAGAATTATCTGTGTCTGCTCAACCTGGAAGACGCGGTGCAGGGCGGTTTTGGCGCGCGCGCGGCGGTGTTTGCGCGGCTGGCCGAACGCTGGGCCGAGTATACGCGCGATGGCGATATGGTGGGCGGCGATCTGCCCGGCTGGCTGCCGCCGCTGTTTGGCCGCACCAGTTTTGCCGGGCTCACCGACAGGCGCGGCGAGTGCATCTATGCCGCATGCCCGCATTATCGCAGCTGCTTCATCGAACGCGCGACCCGGGCCAGCGCTCAGGCCGATCTGGTGATCGCCAACCACGCGCTGGTGATGATCAATGCGGCGCGCGGCCGAGCCGAAGGCAGCGGGCTGACCCGGCTGGTGTTCGACGAAGGCCATCACCTGTTTGATGCGGCCGATGCAACGTTCGCGGTGGCGCTGACCGGCCGCGAGGCGGTGGAATTGAAGAACTGGCTGCTCGGCCCTGAACGCGCGGCGGGGCGCGGCCGGCGGCGCGGGCTGGCAGCACGGCTGGCCGATGCGATCAGCTATGATGATGAGGCAGCGCAGGCCGTGGAGCGCATTGCGGCGGCGGCGCGACACCTCCCCGGCGAAGGCTGGCTGGGCCGGGTGGGGACGGACGATCCGGAAGGCCCGCTGGAGGGCCTGTTTGCCGCGGTGCGCGGCCAAGTGCTGGCGCGAGCGGAAGAAGCCGATCACGGCTATGGCCTCGAAACCGAAGCCGCCGAAGTGCTGCCGCGTCTGGTGGAGGCGGCTGCGGCGGCCAGTGCGGCATTGGGCGCGATGGTGACGCCGATGGCGCAGCTGGAAGGCCGGCTGGCGCTTTTGCTCGAGGATCCGCCCGATTGGCTGGATGGCGGAGCGCGGGCGCGAGTGGAAGGCGCGCGCGCCGGGCTGACGCTGCGGGCGCAGTTGCTGGGCGCGTGGCAGCAACTGCTGGCGCGCCTTGGGGGCCCGGCCGATCCGGATTTCATCGACTGGCTGGACCTGGCGCGCGCCGAAGGGCGGCTGCTTGATGTCGGCATCCAGCGCCGATGGCTCGATCCGATGCGGCCCTTTTCCGGCGCGGTGCTGGAACCGGCGCATGGCGTTCTGGTGACGTCGGCCACGCTGCGGTCGCGGCCCGATGCGTTGGCCGATGATTGGCGGGACGCCGAACTGCGTACCGGTGCGGCGCGGCTGCCGCGCCCGGCCAAGCATTTCGCGGCATCGAGCCCGTTTGATTACAGCGCCCAGGCGCGCGTGCTGATCGTGACCGACGTGAAACCGCGCGACATCGCCGGGTTGGCCCACGCCTATCGCACGCTGATCGAAGCGGCGGGCGGCGGCACGTTGGGACTGTTCACGGCCATTGCCCGGCTGCGCGCGGTTCATGCGCGGCTGGCGGACCCGTTGGCGCGCGCTGGCCTGCCGCTTTATGCCCAGCATGTTGATCCCATCGATACGGCAACGCTGGTCGATATCTTCCGGGCCGAGCCGGGGGTGAGTCTGCTCGGCACGGATGCGCTGCGCGATGGGGTGGATGTGCCGGGCACGTCCTTGCGGCAGGTGATCATGGAAGGCGTGCCCTGGCCGCGTCGCACCGTGCTGCACGCAGCAAGGCGGCTGGCGGGTGGCGGTAACAGCTTTGATGATCGGGTGGTGATGGGCCGACTGGCGCAGGCGTTCGGCCGGCTTATCCGGCGGGCCGATGATCATGGCCATTTCGTGCTGCTGGGGCCGGCGGTGCCGTCGCGGCTGCTCGGCGCCTTCCCGCCCGGTGTGCCGATCGAGCGCGTATCGCTGGAAGAGGCGGTGCGATTGGTGAAGGCCGGCGTTTCGGCCTCTGGAAACGCTGCCAGTGATGTGCCAAGCCTTGGCCACACATGAAGACGCTCACGCTCTTGCGCCACGCCAAGTCCGGCTATGACGATCCCCTGCTGCGGGATTTCGATCGGCCGTTGAACGATCGCGGCCGGCGCGCGGCGATGAAAGTGGGGCAGTGGCTGGGCGCGGCCATCCGGCGCGGCGACATGCCGGATTTCGCGCTGGTCTTTGCCTCGCCTGCCGTCCGCGTCCGCCAGACCATCGAAGGCCTGGAAGCAGGCATGAACCGGCCGCTGGCGCCGGTCTATGAACAGCGCATCTATCTTTCGTCATCCGCCACGCTGATCGAATTGTGCGCCGGTTTCTCCGACGAGTTTAGCGACGCCATGCTGGTCGGCCACAATCCGGGGCTGGAGGATCTGCTGCTGGAACTGGTGCCGCCGGGCGGGAAACTGCGGGCCGAGGCCGAGCTGAAATACCCGACCGCGACGCTGGCCCGGCTCGATATCGCCATCGACCGCTGGGCGCAGATTGATGGCGGCCGCGCGGAGCTGACCAAGTTCGTGCGGCCGCGTGATCTCGATCCGAGCCTGGGTCCAGACGATTAAAGTTTGAGCACGCGCCCCAACCGCCCGCGCACGGCCCACATGATCGCAGCGCCCGTCAGCGGGAAGGCGGCGTGGAGCAGCCAGAAGGCGCTGATGTCCATCGTCTCGTAAAAGCGCCCCAACCAGCCCGATATGGTGCTGCCAAGAAACACCGCGAACTGCACCGCGCCCAGCATCACGCCGGTGATGGCCATCGGGGCGGCGCGGGAAAACAGCGCGTTAACCGTGGGAACGAGGTAGAGCCAGCCGACATTCAGCACCAGGTGGAAAGCGACGACCCACAAGATGGGCGTCTTTTCGGCACCGCTGCCCGCCGCCAGCCAGACAAAGGCGCTGCCCATCAGCGCCATGCCGATGCCGATCTTGCCCAGTTCTTTCGGCTCCTTGCCGCGTGCCGCCTGCCAGCGCCACAGCGTCAATGCCGGCGGCACGGCGAGGATGGGGGCGAGGCTGTCAAACGCCTGCAGCCAGGTAACGGGCACGTCAAAGCCCAGCACCATGCGATCCAGATGATCGCGGCCCCACAGAGAATAAACGTTCCACACTTGGCTTTGCGCCAGCCAGAACAGGCTGGTGAGCAGCATGACGCCGATCAGCGCTGCGATCGTTCTGCCGTCGCCTGGTTGCAGCCGAGCGCTGCGGCGGGTTTCGGGTGGGGTATCGGCCGGCATCAGGCCGTTGCCCACCAGTAGCGTAATCGCCGCCAGCGCCATGCAGCCGCTGGCCGCGGCAAAGCCCCATTGCCAGTTCACCCGTTCGCCCAGCGCGCCGATGAGCAGCGGGCCGAGGAAGGCGCCGGTGTTGAGGCCGGCGGCAAGAATGGAGAAGGCCGCATCGCGGCGACCATCGTCGCGGGCATAGAGATGACCGGTCTGTGCGTTCAGGTTGCAGCGCAACGCGCCCGCGCCGAATGCGCAGACCAGCAGGCCGGGCAGGAATGTTGCCGGGACCACCACCATCACCATGCCGGTCGTGGCCAGCACCGCACCCAGGATGCAGGTGAGGCGCGGGCCCCAGTGGCGATCGCCCAACCAGCCGCCCAAAAGCGGGGTGAGGAAGAAAAGGCCAAGATAAAGCCCCATCGTCTGGGTGGCGAGCGCCTGCAGACTCATCGGCCCGAACAGGCTTTCCAGCAGGCCGCGCCACGCATCGAAGCCGCCAACGCTGGCCAGCTGATCGGGCGTGAACAGGAAATTCGCCATGTAAAGGATGAGCAGCGCCTGCACGCCATAGACGCCGGCCGCCTGCAGCCCTTCCGCCACGGTGACGATGGTCAGGCCCACCGGATGGCCTGCGAAAGTGCGCGTTTCCCCCATGGCCAGCACCGTGGATGGTGGCCGCGTCACCCGCAAGGGGTGATTAGCGCGGGGCGTCCTCTGCAGCGCGCCGCCGCTCGCGTGCAGCGCGTTTGGCGTCGCGCTCGGCCTGCTCGTCCGCCTTGCGGGCGGCGCGGCCGCGCTTGATGTCGGCCTCTTCCTGGCTCTCAGTGGCGGTGTCGTAGATGATTTCGCCGGCCTTGATCGGCGCGGTGATGATGGTTTTGGCGGCGCTCATCAGGCACCCGCCGAGCAGCAGCGGCAGGGGAAGCAGAAGCAACGGGCGCAACAACATGGTTACCTCGTAACAGCAGTTTGCTGACTCTTTGATGAAGCCGCCTCAGGCAATTGCGGTTGCCGGCAGCGCCAGCAGCTTCGGAATCGCCGCCTTGAACGGAAAGAAGCCCTTTTTCGCGTGCGGCCAAGCGACATCGTCCCACGCCCGCCGCAACCGCACCAGCTGCACGCCGTCGGCGGCCAGCGCGGGGGCCAGCACATCCAGCCGGTCCTTCACCGGGCCCAATGGGGCATCGGCGGTGATGATCTGCGTCAACCGGTGGCGGGCGGCCCAGTCGCGCATGGCGTCCACGCCGAAGGTGGCATCGACACGTTCCGGCTCCAGCCCCAGCCGCGTGGCGGCGCGTTGCAGACCGTCGGCCAGCATCGCCATCGCGACCTGGTGTTTCAGCGGCGCCGGGGTGCCACCGATATCAGCTGTGGCGGCCAGCGCCACGATGGCGCCGGGCAGGGCCAGCGTTTCAAGGCTGGTGTCTTCCGTGGTGACGAACAGCCCGGTGCGGGCGGTGGGATCGGCTTGGATCGCCGGTGCGGGCGGGATCGGTGGCGGGATGATGTCCGCCGGCCACGGTGTGGCCTCGCGGGCCAACGGCGCGTCTACGGCAAAGCGCCCGCCCGAAAGGTCGCGGATCAGATCGGCGCGGGCGAGATAGGTCTTGCCGGCAGTTTGCAGGCCCACCACCCAGCGCCAGCCCAGCGTGTTGCTGGCCGGGCAGGCATCGAGGAGGTGCTTGTAGAAGAAGGCTGCGCCCAGTTGCCAGGGCAGGCGCAGGGTGAAGCACCAGATGCTGGCAAAGCTCATCCGCACATGGTTGTGCAGCCAGCCGGTTTCGATCAGTTCGTGCACCCAGGTATCGAAACAGTCGATGCCGGTGTTGCCGGTGAGTGCGAGTTCGTACCGGCGCTGCCACTTGCCGTCCTCGGCCAGCATCGCCTCCATGCGCACCACATCGGCCTGCCATTGCGTCCAGATTTCCGGGCGCTGCTGCAGCCAGCCGACCCAATAGGTTCGCCAGCACACTTCCTGCACGAATTTTTCCGCGCCGGTGAAACCATGAGCAGCGATGGCAGTGGCGGCGACTTCGGCTTCGCTCACCAGCCGGCGGCGGATGGCGGGGGACAGCAGCGACGTGGTCGCCTTGCCGTCTGGCCCGCCATCATGATTGCGCTGCGCGGCATAGGCGCGGCCGGCCATCGGGACGAACTCCTTCAGGCGGGCAAGGGCATCGTCGCGAGTGAGGGGGAAGCGCATGAAGGGCGGGATAGCGGCTCAGCCGCCGGAGCGCCCTTGCCGCGATGCCGCAGTGTCAGACGGTAAAGCTTTCCCCGCAGCCGCAGCTGCCCTTGGCGTTGGGGTTGTTGAACACGAATCCAGCGGTGAAATCATCTTCGCGCCAGTCCATCGTGCTGCCGATCAGATACATCAGGCTGCCGCCGTCGACGAACAGCGTGCCGCCAGGCGTGTCGATGCGCTCGTCTGCCGGCTTGGCGGCGGTGACGTAGGCCAGATCATAGGCGAGGCCCGAACAGCCGCGGCGCGGGGTTGAAAGGCGCACGCCCACCGCATCGGCCGGCGCGGCTGCCAGGATGGTGGCGATGCGGTTGGACGCACCTTCCGTCACGATCAGGGGCGCGGGGCGGGGACGGCCCAAAGGACGTGCAATTGTGGTGGTTTCCATCACAACATTCCCATTTCAAGCTTGGCTTCGTCGGTCATCTTGCCGGGGTCCCACGACGGTTCCCACACCAGGTTGACATCGCAGCTTTGCACGCCCGGCACGGCGCACACGCGGATTTCAACTTCGCCGGGCATGGATTCGGCCACCGGGCAGGTTGGCGTGGTAAGCGTCATCGTCACCACGGCGTGGCCGTTATCGACTTCGACGCCGTAGATGAGGCCAAGATCGTAGATGTTCACCGGGATTTCCGGATCGTGGATCTGGCGCAGCGCGGCAACAATTTCATCCACCAGGTCGCTGCTCGCGTCGGCAGGGGCCGGCTCGGGCTTCTGTTTTAGGAAGCCATCGAGATAATCCGGCGTGTGGCCACTGGATTCGGCCTCCTGCATCGCACGCAGTGGCGGTGCCTTGGCCACCGGCTTGGCTTCGTTGACTTCTTCGACTTCGAAGGCGCGTTCGCTCATCACTTCACCCCAAAAATACAGGAAACACGGGCAAGCCCATCCACCAGCCGCTCCACATCGCGCGGGCTGGAATAGAGGCCGAAACTGGCACGGGCGGTGGCCGGCACGCCGAGCAGGTTCATCAGCGGCTGGGCGCAATGATGCCCGGCGCGGATGGCCACACCCGCTTCATCCAATATGGTGCCGATGTCGTGCGGATGCACCCCCTGCATGGTGAAACTGAGGATGCCGGCGCTATCCTCCGGCCCCCACAGGCGAATGGAGTTGAGGCCGGCGAGGGCTTTGCGGGCCTGTGCAACCAGCGCGGCTTCGTGGGCGTGGATGCGGTCGATCCCGATGCTTTCCACATAATCGATGGCGGCGGCCAGGCCGATCACACCTTCGATGTGCGGGGTGCCGGCTTCGAAGCGGCCAGGTGGCGGGGCATAAGTCGTCTTCTCGAACGTCACCGTTTCGATCATGGCGCCGCCGCCCTGCCATGGCGGCATGGATTCGAGAATATCACTGCGCGCCCACAACACGCCGATGCCGGTCGGGCCATAAAGCTTGTGGCCGGACAGCACATAGAAATCGCAATCCAGCGCGGCCATGTCGAGCGCAAGGCGCGGCGCGGCCTGGCAGCCATCGACCATCAGCAGCGCGCCGGCGGAATGGGCGGCATCGGCGATGCGGCGCACATCGGCAACGCCGCCGAGCACGTTGGAGATATGGGCGATGCTGACCAGCTTGGTTTCCGGGCGGATAATGGCGATGAGCGCATCTTCGTCGATGCGGCCATCGTCGGTCAGCGGCGCGACGTCGAGCAGGGCACCGCTGCGTTCGCACAGCATCTGCCACGGCACGATATTGCTGTGATGTTCCAGCGCGGAAATCAGGATGCGGTCGCCGGCAGCCAAGCGCTGGCCCCAGCTTTGCGCGACCAGGTTGATGCCCTCGGTGGCACCGCGCACGAACACCACTTCATCCGGGCTGGCGGCACCGATGAAGCGGGCGACGGTGGCGCGGGCTTCCTCAAACCGCAGCGTCATGGTGGCGGAGCGTTCGTACACACCGCGATGCACGGTGGCGTAATCCGGGCCATAGACGCGGGCGATGGCGTCGATCACCGCGAACGGCTTCTGCGAGGTCGCCGCCGTGTCGAGATAGGCCCAATCGCCGGCCAAACCGGGGAAATCGCCCTTCAGGTCGAGCAAGGCAGGCGCAGTGGCCACGGTCACGCTGCAGTCTCCAGCAGGGCGGTGATCTCGGCGTCGAGCGCTTCGGTCGTCGCGTCGTCAAGGCCTTCGATGGCATCCGACAGGAAGGCGCGGGTGAGCAGGGCGCGGGCCTGGGCGGGCGGCACGCCGCGGCTGGTCATGTAGAACAGCGCGTTGTTGTCGATCTCGCCGATGGCGGCGCCGTGGGCGCATTTTACATCGTCGGCAAAGATTTCCAGTTCCGGCTTGGCGTTGGCTGTTGCACCGCGATTGAGCAGGATGGCCTTGAACGACTGGCTGGCGTCGGTCTTCTGGCCTTCACGCGCCACGGCGACCTGACCGAGATAGGAGGTGGTGGCGGTACCGCCAGCAACAGCACGCACGATCTGGCGGCTGGTGGCATCCGGGCCGACATGGCGCACGGTGGTGACCAGTTCGATGGTCTGCGCGCCGCGGCCGATCAGGATCGCGCCAAGCTGGAAATCAGCGCCGTCGTGCAGCGTCACGTCCAGCGCGATGCGGCCATAGGCGCGGCCGGAATCGAGGATGGTCATCCGATACGCTCCGCCCGCGCCGATGCTGATGGCGAGGTGGCGGATCCCTTCGTCTGCGGCGCGGATGATGTCGCTGTGCGTTTCGCCGGCCGGTACCACGACGGGTTCGACCGCCACCGGCCAGTGGCGGGCGACTGCAGCGAGGTCGCTGTAGCGCCAGGCTTCATTCTTGCGGGTGGGAAGCGCGCTCATGCCGCGATGGCGGAATAGCCTTCCGCCTCCAGCTTGTGGGCCAGTTCGGCGCCGCCCGAATGGACGATGCGGCCGTCCATCAGCACGTGGATATGATCGGGCACGACATAATCGAGCAGGCGCTGATAATGGGTAATCAGCAGCGTGGCACGATCTGGCCCGCGCATCGAATTGATGCCGTCGGACACAACGCGCAGCGCGTCGATGTCGAGGCCGGAATCCGTTTCATCCAGCACCGCCATGAACGGCTGCAAGATGTGCATCTGCACCATCTCGTTGCGCTTCTTCTCGCCGCCCGAAAAACCCTGGTTCACGGCACGCTTCATCATGTCGAAGGGCAGGCCCAGCTTCTCGGCGGCGGCCTTGGCCAGCTTCATGAATTCGGCGCCGGATGCTTCCGGTTCGCCGCGCAGCGTGCGCTGGGCGTTGAGCGCCGTGCGCAGGAACAACAGGTTCGAAACGCCGGGGATCTCCACCGGATATTGCAGTCCCAGGAACAGCCCGGCAGCCGCCCGTTCGTGCGGTGCCTTGGCCAGCAGATCCTCACCGCGGAAGGTCACCGAACCGCCGGTCACTTCATAACCAGCACGGCCGGCCAGAACATAGGACAAGGTGGATTTGCCGGCACCGTTCGGCCCCATGATGGCGTGCACTTCACCGGCATTCACGGTCAGTGTCAGGCCCTTCAGGATGGTCTTGCCATCAATTTCAGCGGTCAGATTGTCGATAACGAGCATTTGGGGGCAGTCCTTAACGGGTCTGATTCTGGCGCTTGACGATGGTGACCACCGCCTGTTCGCGCAGTTCTTTTTCAATCACGCCCACACTGGCTTCGGCGAGGGCTTCGGCCTGATTGGCCGTGTGGTTCGGGTGACCAAGTCGATCGAAGGATGCGACCTTGAGCCTGAGTGCGCCGCGCAGCGGGCGGCAGGCCTTCACGGCTTCGATGGCGATGCTGCCGGCCGGATCGTTCGACACATCGGCGGCGGCGACCTTTTCATCGACGCACTTGCCATAGTCAGCCGTCAACGTGTCCAATTCTGCGCGCAGCTGCTGCCCTTTGGGATCGACGCGTGGCGGTGCCGCATCGCAGGTGGCAAGCGACAGCAGCAGAGGCAAGGCAAGCGCCAGCCTCATCCCACGCTGCCTTCCAGGCTGATGCCGAGCAGCTTCTGCGCTTCCACTGCGAATTCCATCGGCAATTGCTGCAACACTTCGCGGCAGAAACCGTTGACGATCAGGCTGACGGCGGCTTCCGCATCCAGCCCGCGCGATTGGGCATAGAATAGCTGATCATCGCTGATCTTCGAGGTGGTGGCTTCATGCTCGATGGTGGCGCTGGGATTGCGCACCTCGATATAGGGCACGGTGTGGGCGCCGCACTGGCTGCCGAGCAGCAGGCTGTCGCACTGGGTGTGATTGCGCGCGCCTTCCGCTGATGCGGCCACGCGCACCAGGCCGCGATACGTGCCGTTCGACCGGCCGGCGCTGATGCCCTTGGAGACGATGGTTGACGTCGTGTTCTTGCCGAGATGGATCATCTTGGTGCCAGTATCGGCCTGCTGGCGATTGTTGGTGACAGCCACCGAATAGAATTCGCCCACGCTGCCATCGCCCGACAGCACGCAGCTGGGGTACTTCCAGGTGATGGCGCTGCCGGTTTCAACCTGCGTCCAGCTCACTTTGCTGTTCTTCCCCAGGCAGTTGGCGCGCTTGGTGACGAAATTATAGATGCCGCCCTTGCCTTCCGCATCGCCCGGATACCAGTTCTGCACGGTCGAATATTTGATCTCGGCATCGTCCAGCGCGACCAGTTCCACAACGGCGGCGTGCAGCTGATTCTCATCGCGCATCGGGGCGGTGCAGCCTTCCAGATAGGAGACGTAGCTGCCCTTGTCCGCGATGATCAGCGTGCGTTCGAACTGGCCGGTGTTGGCGGCGTTGATGCGGAAATAGGTGCTCAGTTCCATCGGACAGCGCACGCCCGGCGGGATGTAGACGAAGGTGCCATCGGAAAAGACGGCGCAGTTCAGGCAGGCAAAATAATTGTCGGTGACCGGCACGACGCTGCCCAGCCACTTCTTCACCAGATCGGGAAATTCCTTCACCGCCTCGCTGATCGACCGGAAGATGACCCCGGCCTTTTCCAGTTCCGCCCGGAAAGTGGTTGCAACCGACACGCTGTCGAACACGGCATCCACGGCGATGCGGCGCGAGCCTTCGACGCCGGCCAGCATCTTCTGCTCCTCGATCGGGATGCCGAGCTTTTCATAGGTGCGGCGGATTTCGGGATCGAGTTCATCCAGCGAGGCCAGCGTCGGCTTGGCCTTGGGCGCGGCATAATAATAAGCGTCCTGATAATCGATCGGCGCGATATCGAGCTTGGCCCAATCCGGGCTTTCCATTGCTTCCCACTTGGCAAAGGCCTTCAGCCGCCAATCGAGCAGCCATTCGGGCTCGCCCTTCTTGGCGGAGATGTAGCGGACGGTATCGGTGGTCAGCCCCTTGGGCGCCATTTCCGATTCAACGTCGGTGGAAAAGCCCCATTTGTAGGTGGCAAGATCAGCAACCGCGGCACGTGCTTCGGCGTCCTGGATGGGGGCATCCTGAACAGGTTCATTGTCCACGGCAGTGGCAGACACGTCTTCAGACATCACTCGTCTCTTTCAGTCAGTCAGCCAGCGCCGGGGCGGGCGCCGCCAATGGTGCTGCCGCTGCCGCCGGTCGCACCAGATCGGCCAGTGTCACGGCGGCAAGCGCGCCACGCACGGCCTGGTTGATCGGGGCCCAATGGCCCCGGATCGCGCAATGGCCTTCCATCACGCAGTCGTTCACGTCGTTCCCGGCACAGCTGGTCAGCGCGATCGGGCCATCCACCGCTTCCACCACGTCCACGACACTGATGTTGGCCGGGTCGCGGGAAAGGGTGAAGCCACCGGCCACGCCGCGTGATGCGGTCAGCAGCCCGCCGCGCGCCAGTGTGCCCATCAGCTTGGCCACGGTGGGCGCCGGGATCATCGTCAATTCCGCCACTCGCGCCGCCGACAATTTCATACCCGGCTCACGCGCGGCCGCAGCCATCACGACGACGGCATAATCGGCAAGGTTGGTGAGACGAATCAAGCGTCGGTTCCCAGCGGTGCCCGCAAAGTGGACAAATCTGGTCTACTTATGCGGTTCGGGCCGGCTGGTGTCAAGGTTTGCGCCGCTTTGGGACCGGCGTCACGTTCAGGCGATGCGCACCAGGCTGGGCAGGTGGGGCAGCTGCCGGCGCTGGGTCATGGTGGCGCGGGTGAGCGGGGCGAGCTGGGCCTGGAAGCGCGCCGGGGTGATGCCGGTGAAGGCGCTGAATTCGCGGATGAAATGTGCCTGATCATAGAAGGCATCGCCCGCCGCATCCGACCAGCCTTGCGCGTCGCCCATGCCCAAGCGCACCGCAGCGCCCAACGCCCGATATTTGCGCGCCAACAGCTTGGGCGATGCGCCATAGAGCCGGTTTGTGAGCCGTTCGACTGAGCGTGACGACATGCCCGAGGCTGCCACCAGCGCATCAACCTGTGGATTGGGGCTGGCGGTGAGCCATTCATCGGCCAACCGGGTGAACCAGCGAGCGGCGTGACGGTTGGCCGCCAGCCGCGCCTGCAGGAAATCGGTGACCACGCGGGCGCGGCCGGCATTGGTGGATGCGCGGGCAAGTGCGTCCATCAAGTCTGTCACCAGCGCCGGTGGCAACACGCTGCTCAGATCGGTGGCATTGTCGGCCAGTTCGTCGGCCGAAATGCCGATCAGTTCGGCCCAGCCAAGGGGCAGCAGGCCAATGCCAAACAGGCGAAGCCGCGTATTTGCACTATACTGGGTGGGTGCGGTGGTCGGGCCCTGCAGGATGGCCCCGCTGCCCTCCCATTGCTTTCCGGATTTGTAGTTGTTGCGGGCGACGCCATCGACCAACAGCCTGATCTGGCCCAGTTCGGCGCGCATCAGATCAGAAAACCCCGGCGCCGCGGTTTCGAACCAATAAAGCGCCGACACGTGCAGCCGCAGAGCCGGCGGCGGCTCGAAATACTGGATGGAAATCATGGCCTGCCCTCCCTGGCCGGTCATGCCCTGTCCGCTGCTGTCACAGCAGTCATTGCAACCCTATTACTGAACGATAACAGAAAGAACCATTTTGGCAACGCGCCACAAAAAAGCGGCCCGGACAGCAAAGCCATCCGGGCCGTTCAAGTTCGGGAAGGCCTGAAAACTGGCCTTCCACGGGTCGCATCCTGTTGATAGGCCTGGCCGGCGGCGATGGATTGTAGATATCCGACAGGATCGCCCTCTTGCGCGGCGCGGCAAAGCCCGTAAGCCGGCCGCCATGGGCAGCACCACCACGCAAGCGCCAGGCCGTCTGGCCTTTCCGGCCATGATCACCGGATCGGCCTGCCTGGCCTTTGGCCCGTGGCTGGTGCGGTTGGCCGATGTGGGGCCGCTGGCTTCGGCCTTCTGGCGGCAGGCGCTGGCCGTCCCGTTCCTGCTGGCGCTGGCCTTTGTCGTGCGGGCGCCCGGCGGCAAGCCGGCGGGCTTTGCCGGCACCACTTTGGGTTTTGTTGGGTTGACGGCGCTGGCCGGCTTCGCCTTTGCGGCTGATCTGTCCGTCTGGCACCTCGGCATCATGCGCACCACGCTGGCCAATTCGACACTGTTGGCCAATGCCGCCACGTTCATGCTGCCGCTATATGGCCTGCTCGTGCTCGGCCAGAAATTGTCCCGGCCGCAATGGTGGGCGCTGGCCTCTGCGGCGGCGGGGGTGACCCTGCTGCTCGGCCGCAGTGCCGAACTGTCGCCGCGTCATTTCGCGGGCGATCTGCTTTGTCTGTCTGCCGCTGTCTTTTACACCATCTATCTGATCGCCATCGAAAAGGTGCGCGGCACACTGCAGGCGATGCCGGCGCTGGCGCTGGCAACGCTGGCTTCCGCCCTCGCGCTCGCCCCCTTGGCGGCAAGTGGCGTGTTCTGGCCGCAGGATTGGACCCCGGTGCTGGGCCTCGCCATCGGCAGCCAGGTGGTGGGCCAGGGTCTGATCGTTTATGCGGTGCGCCACCTGTCGCCACTGGTTGTGGGTCTGTCGCTGCTGGTGCAGCCGGCCATCAGCGCGATGATCGGGGCATGGCGCTTTGGTGAAGTGCCGGGGTCGCTGGAAATGGTGGGCGCGCTGATGGTGGTGGCCGCGTTGGTGATCGCACGGCTGCCCAGCCGGGGCTAGAATTTCGGCTGCGCTGTCCAACCCGGCTTCTGCCAGCGGTTGGCGACGGCGAGCCCAACGCGCCACGCCGCCTCGGCCTCCTGCGCGGCGGCTTCAAAGGTGAACCCTTGACCGACCTCGTCGCAGGGCTGGTGATAGCAGCGCTGGTTGTAATCATCGATCAACGCCTGCCCGGCCGTCACGCCGCCGGCCACCAGATCGCGCCCGGCACGGAAGGCCAGCGCCGGCACGCCCAGCCGCGCAAAGGGAAAATGGTCGGAACGGAAATACCAGCCGGCTTCCGGATTGGGTTCAGGCACCACCACCAGGCCCATCGCCTTGGCCGCATCGGCCAGATCGCCTTCCAGCGTGGTGCGCCCGCCGCCGATCAATTCCAGGCTGCGGGTGCGCGGCAGCTGCACGTGCGGATCGAGATTGATCACGGCCACCGTGCCCGCCAGCGGCACCAGCGGATTGGCCGCATAATGTTCGGCGCCGAGCAGGCCTTTCTCCTCCGCCGTCCACGCCGCAAACACCAGCGTGCGCGCCGGGCGCGGGCCGGCGGCAAAGGCGCGGGCGACCTCGATCAGTTCGGCGGTGCCGGTGGCATTGTCGATGGCGCCGTTGCGGATGGCGTCGCCCTTCGCATCGGCCACACCCTGCCCGTTGGCATCCCAGTGCGCGCCAAATAGCACCGTCTCGCTGGCCTGCGTCGTGCCAGGCAGCTTGCCCACGAGGTTGTAACTGGTGAACGGCGTCGCGGTCAGCCGGCCGCTCGCTTTGGCGGTGGCGGGCAGCGGCAGGGCGCGGAAATCGGCTTTGCGTGCGGCGGCCTTGGCGCGGGCCAGATCCAGGCCTGCGGCGGCCAGCAGTCGCTGGCCCAGCCCGCCTTCGATCCAGCTGGCAAAGCGGAAAGCGCCGCCAAATGTCGTCGCGCCCGGCACCATCTGCGCCACGCGTTCGGTGCCGACCAGTTGCGCCAGCGGATAGGAGGCGGCGAAATCCTCATGCAGCACGATGGCGCCCACGGCGCCGGCCTTGGCGGCGGCTGCCATCTTGATGCCGACGCGGCCAGCATAAGTAAGGCGGCGGCCTTCAAAGCCCAGATCGGCCCCGGCTTCACCATCAGGATCGCCGGCGAGCAGCAGCACCACCTTGCCGGCCACATCCACCCCGGCATAGGGATCATGCCCGCCCGCCACCACGCCGAAGCCGGCAAAGACCATTGGCGCGGCGCTGATCGCCATATCGCCGGGCAAGCGCAGCGCCAGCGTGGCGTTCTCGCCCAGTCGAATCGGCAGCGCCGTGCCGTTCACCCGCACCGACAGTGCGGCGCCGGGCGCGCGGTCCAGGCGGATCAGCGGCACCGGTTGCAGCCAGCTGCCTTGCGGCCCGGCCGGTTCCAGCCCGGCGGCCTGGAATCGAGCGGCGAGGAAAGCCAGCGTTTGCGCCTCGCCCACCTCGCCCGGCCCCCGCCCGGCAAAGGCGTCGGAGGCGAGGGCCTTCACGTCGTCGCCGATCCTGGCGGCGGAGAAACTGAAGGGTGCAGCCGCAACCGGGGAGGTGAGGAGAAGGGCGGAGAGGAGAAGGGTGCGCATGGCGATAACCTTGGCCCTTTGCCCGCCTGCTCGCAAGCTCTGGCGGGATGGCGCGGCTGCGGCTATGTTCATGGCTCGTTCCTGTTTTCCAGCTGGATTTGCCCATGACCGAAGCCATCATTGCTGTTGTTGCCCTGATTGCCGGCCTGATTGGGGGCTGGGTGCTTGGAAACCGGCCTGTGGCGGCACTGAAGGCCGAGCGTGACGAGGCCAGGCGCGAAGCCGATGAGCGCCGCACCAGGATCGCCGAAACGGCGGTGGAGATCGCTGCCCTGCAGGCCCAGCGCGACGAGCGCGAGCAATCGCACGCCCGCCAGTTGGAGGAATTGAACACCCGCTTCGAGGCGCTGGCCGGGCGCGTGCTGGAACAGGCGCAGAGCCAGCTGATCACGCGTGCCGAACAGCGTTTTGCCGAAGCCGAAACCAAGAATCAGGCGAATCTGAAAGCCGTCCTCGGCCCGGTCGCCGAAACGCTGGCCAAATATGAAACGCGGCTGGGCGAGGTGGAGAAAGTGCGGGCCGAAAGCTATGGCGCGCTCACCCAGGCGCTGGAACAGGTAACCCAGGGCCAGGTCCGCGTGTCGGACGAGGCGGCGCGGCTAGTGACGGCGCTGCGGAGCAGCGGCAAGACATCAGGGAGCTGGGGCGAACAGCAGCTGGCCAACACGCTGGAAATGGCCGGCCTGCGCGCTGGCATTGATTTCACCCTACAAACCCACATGGCCGGCGATGGCGGCGGCAAGCGGCCCGATGCCATCATTAAGCTGCCGGGCGATCGCCAGCTGATCGTCGATTCCAAGTGCAGCCTGAATGATTATCTGGCCGCGCTGGAGGCCGGCAACGATGTTGACCGGCTGGCCGCCATGAAGCGCCACGCCGCCGCCGTGCGCCTCCACGCCCGCGGCCTGTCGGAAAAGGCCTATTGGACCGAGTTTGGAGCTGCGGCCGATTTCGTCATCATGTTCATCCCCGGCGAAAACTTCCTTTCCGCGGCGATGGAGCATGATCTGGCGCTTCTGAGCTGGGCGTTTGAACAGCGCATCCTGCTGGCCGGGCCGATCAACCTGCTGGCCATCGCCAAGACGGTGGCGCTTAACTGGCGGCAGGACAAATTGGCCGATGAAGCCCGCGAGATCGGCAAGCTGGGCGCCGATATCTACAGCGCGATTGCGGTGATGGCCGATCACCTGGCCCGGATGCGCAAGAATCTCAGCGAGACCGTAGGCAATTACAATGATTTCGTCGGCTCACTGGAACGCAATGTGTTGCCCAAGGCGCGGCGCTTTGCCGATATGGGCGTTGAACAGGGCAAGAAACCGGTGCCGCAACTCGCCGCCATCGATGTGCCGGTGCGCACCGAACAGGCGACCGAACTGCTGCCGCCGCCGCCTGCCAGCGAATGATCAGTCGAACACGCCCGCCACGATCAGGATCAGGAAATAAAGGCTGAGCGTGAAGGCCGCCCCGATCGACAGATAAAGGGTGCGCCAGCTGGCGCTGAACACGCCCAGGCCATAGGCACCGCGCAGCGACGCGAACATGTGCAGCGATGGCGCCAGCAGAAGCGGCACCCAGAAGGCCTCTGTCACGATGTTGGCTGTCAGCGCCAGACTGCCGGCAATGAACAGCAGGCTCATGAAGCTGATCGAATAGAGTGCGAAAATGGCATGATCATACACGCCAACACCGCGTTTCCACAGGAACACCAGCCACAGCCACGGCAGCGACATCGGCACCAGCAGGAAGCTGAGTTTATAGGCCTTGGTCTGCAACTTGTAGAGCACCAGCCGGGGATTCTTCAGGGCCTCGCTGCCCTTGGCGTCCAGCGCCTTGACGCCGGTGTTGACCTTCAATTTGCCTGACCGGGCGGAGGCTTCGATCTCGTCGGCGATCTTGTCGGTGACGCTGACATTGGCACCGGGCACGCCAACGGCGGTCACCAGGCGGCGCCCAGCTTCCAGTTCGGCCAGCTTTGCCGTGTCGCCCTTGGCCTTTGCTTCGATAATGCCGGCATCGATATCGGCCAGCGCCTTGGCAATGCCGGCTTGGTCGCTGGCGACGGCAGCCTTGCCGGAGCCCTGATCGACCGTGCCCACCGTGTCGTTGATGCTGACGAACGACAGCACGAAGAACATCAGGAAGATGACCATCAGGAACAGGGGCACTGGCGCAACATAGCGGGCGCGGTGTCCGTCGATATAGCTGCGGATCAGCCTGCCCGGCCGGAACAGCAGCATGGGCAGGGTGGTCCAGGCCTTGCCGTCAAAGTGCGTAATGCCGTGCAGGAATTCGTGGAACACATCGCCGATGCTGCGGTGCAGATGGGCGCGTTGGCCGCACTTGCTGCAGAATGGGCCAGACAGCGCGGTGCCACAGTTGGCGCAGGCGCCGCTCTGCCCGCCGTCGCCCGCAGGCCGATCCAGCGCATTGGCAGCCAGGCCCGCCGTGACCAAGGCGCCTGCCGCTTCGATCTGGTCAGACATCAAGCCCCCCGCTGTCTTTGAACTGTGCCTGTGAACGCGGTGATGTTTGGCGTGAAATCCACAGCAAAGGCAAGTGGACAAGCCGCCAGCACATTGCTTCGCCTGTGCCCCGGCGCTAGGGTTCAGGCCAAGATAGGGAGATGATGATGGCGGGCGTGAACAAGGTGATCCTGGTCGGACGGCTGGGCAAGGATCCGGAATCGAAAACCTTCGCCAATGGCGGCACCGTGGTGCAGTTCACCATGGCCACGTCGGAAAACTGGCGCGACAAGGCCACCGGCGAGCGCAAGGAAAAGACCGAGTGGCACAACATCGTCATTCGCAACGAGAATATCGGCCGGGTTGCCACGCAATATCTGCGCAAAGGCAGCGAAGTCTATATCGAAGGCGCGATCGCCACGCGCAAATGGCAGGATCAGAACGGCGCTGACCGGTACACCACTGAAATCGTTATCGGGCCGTTCAAGGGTGAGCTGACGCTGATCGGCGGCCGTGAAGGCGGCGGCGGCGGGATGTCTGGTGGCGGTGGTGGTCGCGGTGCCGATGATTTCGGCGGCGGCGGCGCGCCTGCGGGTGGCGGCTTTGGCGGTGCACCGGCCGGCGGCGGCAAGCGCCCGGGCGCGTTTGACGACGATCTCGACGACGACGTGCCGTTCTGAGGTTCAGCTCTTCTTCAGCACCGCAAACGGGCTGCGCAGGGCAACCGCTTCGTCTTCGCTGATCACGCCGGCCACGCTTACGGCCGAGCGCGGATAGGGATCAAGGCCCAGCGCAAAGGCCTGGGCGGCGATCTCGCCAAGATCGACGATGTCGCCCTCCAGCGGTTCAACGTCGAGATCGGCGCTGGACAGTTCGATCTCGCCGCCCTCGGGCGTGGCTTGCGTCAGCAGCAGCGCGATGCGCTCCGTCACCAGGAATGGCACCGGCTCGGCGGTGGCCACGCAGGGCTGGGTGCCGGCACCGTGCACTTCGCCGGTGATGCGGATGCCGTTGGTGTCGCGCTTCACCTCCAGCGACGCCGTCAACCGATCGAGGCTGAGCAGGGTGAAGCGGGTGGCCAGCGCGGTGCGTTGGCCGGCATCGGCTTCGAGCATATGCTGCTTTGGGCTGCCGATTTCGTGGGCGCGCACGACGTGGCTGAATTCAGGGGCGGCGCTGCTCACGGGGGCGGCTCCAGGTCGCCGGCGGCCAGCCGGTCATAGGGGGTGTCAGCAAGGCGGCTCCACAGGCTTAGCGCAGCCGCTGCCACGAAGGCGACCGCGGCATCGGCCACCGGTGCGCCGCGATAGAGGTTGCGGCGCAGGGCCTGGCCCATGGCTTCGGCATCGCCGCGCGCATCGCGATAGGCGCCGATCCGGCCGCCCAGCGCGGCCATCATGCGGCCCATGTGCTTGGGGATCACCTGATCACCAATGCCGTCCTGGCGCAGATTGCCCTCCATGTCGGTGAGGAAATGATCGGCCAGATCGGCCGAAAGCTGCGCCGCCGGGTGGTGGGCATCACCGCCGGCCAACTCTTCCAGCCGCAGCAGCAACAAGGACAGCACCAGCACCACCATGTCGAAGCGGCCATCCAGTGTATCCGGCACGGCCCCTTCCACATAATAGTGCGGCTGCCGCGCTTCGTTCACCACGGCGGCATAAAGCGGTGCCACCGGAGACGGCGATCCGCCGCCAACAAGGCGTTTCAGGCGATCAATCAGACCCATGCGAGGACGCGCTAGCATAATCGCCTCGGCTGGCATAATGAACTTGCCGAACAGGGATGTCGCAGCGGGGGCGGCGCTGGAGTGTGAGATGAAGACCGGATTTGCCACTATAGTGTTGATCGGTGCCGCCCTGGCCACCAGTGGCTGCTCGCGCATCAAGGCGCAGCAGGGCTATCTGATCGATGAAACCCTGTTCACCTCGATCCTGCCGGGTGTGGATAATCTCGAATCGGTCTCACGCACCTTGGGCCGGCCAACGTTCGCGGCCCAGTTCGATACCGGCAGCTGGTACTATGTCAGCCGCCTCACCGGCCAATACGCCTTTGTCTCGCCGAAGACCCTGCAGCAGCAGATCCTGATCGTCAGCTTCGATGAACAGGGCAATGTGTCGACCGTGCAGCGCCGCGGCATGGAAAAGATCGCCCGCATCAACCCCGAAGACGACAAGACCGCAACGCTCGGCAAGTCGGAAAGCTTCTTCCAGGAGTTGTTTGGCAACGTGGGCCAGGTCGGCGCCGCCGGCGGCCCGCTTGGTGGCCAGCCGACAGGACGCGACGGCCCGCGCTGATCAGCGTCGCCGCGATGTGCCGCGCGCTTCTGCTGGCCGGCCTGCTTGCCGCCCCGGCGCTGGCCGCTGATAAGCGTCCCGATCCTGTTGCCCAACCGCGCCTGGAAGGCCGTTGGCTGGGCCTTGCCGCCTCCGATGCGCCCGCCGCTTTGTGGTGGGCTGGCCCCGCCCAGCGGGATGCCGCCGGGCCCGCCACGCTGGGCGAAGCGCTGGCCAGCGTTCCGGGCCTGATTCTCACCCCTGCCCCCGGCAATGGCACGGCCGCGCTGATCGTGCACCACGGCCGCAGCCAGCCCGATGTGCCGTTCGGCCCGGTGGCCCAGCCCGGCGCGCCGCTGCTGCTCGCCGGCCTGTTCGATCATGATCTGCTGCTGGTGGCGCCCGGCGGTGGGCTGGGCGGCGCGGCCGGCGATATCAGCCTGTCCCTGCGCCGGCCCGGCGACCGGCTGGCCGGGTTGGGCGAGTTTGCCGCCGGCGCGTTCGGTAGCCGCCGCGCGCTGGCGCGGATCGATGTGCCGGTGAGCAAGGGCATGCGGCTGGGGTTGGGTGCGCATGTTCAGCATGATCTGGGCTGGCTGCACAACACGACCACCGGCGAACGGCTCAATCGCGGCTTGCGCGGCGGGCTGGCGGGCACGCTCGACATCGATTTGGCCCCCACGCTCAGCTTGGCGCTGACCAGCCTTTATGCGCGCAGCAAGGCGGGCAATCTGCCGGCCTTTGCCTGTGATCCCAACTCGCCGGCAACATGCGATGGCCGCTTTGCCAGCACCGGCTCGGCCGATCTCGGCGCGCAACCGCCGGGCCAGCGCGCTGATGTGGGGCTGCATGATCTGCGGCTGGTGCATCAGCGTGAGGCGCTGCGGCTGGAACTGATCGGCACTCTGGCGCGGCAGACCGGGCAGCTTGGCCTTGATCTGGGCCAATCCAGTCGCCTGGCCAACCCAGTTGCCGCCGGCTATGGCCTGATTGCCCGAAGCGTTGAGGAAAATCAGGGGCTTGATTTGATTGGTCAGGCGCATGTGGGCGCGCTGACCGTGCGCGCCGGGGCCGGTTTCCGTGCGGCGCAGACACGCCGTGATGCCATCGATACGCTGGCCGGCGCGGTGCTCGCCGATCGCCAACTGCGCCAGGATCGTGACAGCGTTCATGGCTTTGGCCAGTGGCGGCTGGAAGCCGGCCATGGCCTGGCGCTGGAAGCCGGGGTGCGGGTCGACCGCCAGACGCTGACGCTGGCCGTGAGCGACCGCCGCACCGGCTGTGCGCCCAATGCCATACCCTGCCTTGCGCCGGCTGGCCCGGCCCGGCAGGAACGCACGCTCTTCACCCCTGAACTTGCGCTGTCGTGGGCGCCTTCACCCCATTTGCGGCTGTTTGCGCGCAGCGCCCGCAGCGCCCGGCTGCCGGGCTGGAACCTGCTGGCGCGCAGTACGGCCGAACTGGTGCTGATGCCGGATGAAACCGGTTGGCACCACCAGGCCGGGGTGAAGGCCGATCTGTGGGATGGCCGCGCGCGCATGGACGCCAGTGGCTTTGTGGCGCGCACCCGCGGGCTGGTCTCGCCGCTGTTCGGCATTGATCCGCTGGCGATGGCAGTGGCGGCGGCTCAACGGCGCGACATGCGCAATCACGGGGTTGATGTGGTACTGAGCGCGCGTCCTCTGGTTCAGTTGGAACTGTCGGCGAACCTTGGCTGGCAACAGGCGCGCTGGACCGGAGCGGTGCCGGCGGGCGGGCCCAATCGTCCGCTCTATGCGCCCGATACCACGGCCAGCCTGTCGGCGGCGTGGCGGCAGCCGCTGGTGGGCACCGGTTCCGTGCTGGTACCGCGCGTGGCCGCGCGCTGGCGCAGTTCCATGGCGGTGGGGCCGGCACTGGGTCTGACCGATGGGATCTCGTCCGGCGGCTGGCAGGTGGCCGCCGCCCTGCAACTGGAGATCCCCGATGGCGGCTGGCTGATGAGCCTGGAGTGCGAGAATTGCCTCGACCAGACGCTCACCGACGGCGCCGTGGTTGGCTTGCCCACGCTGAATCCGCCGCGCTGGTGGCAGCTGCGCTTCACACGGCGCTTCTGATTGGCGGCTTTTGTCAGGTCCAAAGTGGCACGAAAGCCACGTTTTGACGTGTTTTCGCGCCTTATTGCGCTGCGATGACAAAATTCCGCTTGCACCGTGGGGGACAAGCCCGCTTTAAGCCATTCATCAGGGGAAAACTGATACCAAGTGCCCCCCGAGGGGCGTGTTTCACGAGAAGGGGAATTTATGGCCATTGAAGCCAAGAGCGGACGCAATACCTCGGCGCTGATGAAGCCGCTGACGCCGCAAGGCCCGCTCGCCGCCGTTGTGGGCGCCAGCCCGCTGCCGCGCGGCCAGGTTGTTGCCAAGGTGTGGGACTATATCCGCGCCAACAATCTGCAGAAGCCGACCGACAAGCGCGTGATCCTGGCCGATGACAAGCTGAAGGCTGTGTTCGGCAAGGACGAGTGCACCATGTTCGAAATGAACAAGTTCATCGCCCAATATCTGAAGTAAGCACTTCGGAACAATTTGAAGGGGGCGCTGCCGGGGATGACCCGGCAGCGCCCCTTTCGCGTTCACGGGCAGGCATTCAGTCTGGCAGTTTCCGGAAGCGCGCGATGAAGAAGCCATCGATGCCGCCTTCCACCTGGCCGGGCAGGGTGCGCACCCAGCCATCGGCGGCGGGTTTGAGGCCGGCGGGCAGTTCGCTGGCCTCGACCATCTCGCGCGGCAGGCCGGCAATCACGCGCTCGGCGATGCGTTCGCCTTCCTGGGGAAACAGGCTGCAGGTGGCATAGATCAGCCGGCCACCTGGATTCAGCCAGGCCGCGGCGCGGCGGAGCAGGGCGGCCTGCAGCAGGGTGACGGGCGCCAGATCGGTATTGCCCTTCAGGTGCAGCACATCCGGGTGGCGGCGGAAGATGCCGGTGGCCGAACAGGGTGCATCGATCAGGATATGATCGAACAACGCGTCGGGTTCCCAGCGCAGGGCATCGGCGGCGACCAGTTCGGCCGTCAGCCCGGTGCGCGCCAGATTCTCGCGCACCCGCTCCAGCCGGTGATCCGACACGTCGAGCGCCGTCACATGGCAGCCGCGCGCTGCCAATTGCAGCGTCTTGCCGCCTGGCGCCGCACACAGATCGAGCACGCGATCGCCGGCCTTGGCCGGCAGCAGGCGGGCGGGCAGGCTGGCGGCGAGATCCTGCACCCACCAGGCGCCTTCGGTAAAGCCGGGCCATTCGGTGATGCTGCCCTTCTTTGCCGTGCGAACATGGCCGGGGGCAAGGCTGATGCCTTCCAGCGCCAGCGCCCAATGATCGGTTTGCGAAGGGTCTTTGAGCGTCAGATCGGTCGCCGGCTCTTCGGCCAGGGCGGCGCTGGCGGATTCGGCAACGCCCACGCCCCAATCGCGTGCCCAGAATATATCGAAAGGGCTGGGCAGGCGCGGCGCTGCCGGCAGGGTGGCCGGGCGGCGGATCAGGCTGCCAAGCACGCCATGCACCAGCCGGCGCGGCCCGCCTTCCACCAGCGGCAGCGCGGTCGCCACCACGGCGTGCGGCGGCGTTTCCAGCTTCAACCAGCCGGCCAGGGCGACTCGCAGGGCGTGGCGGGCGCGGGCATCGATGGGGAGCGGCCGCGGCGTCGCGCTGTCGATCAGCGCGTCCAGTTCCGGCAGCCAGCGCAGTACGGTCAAGGCCAGCAACCGGGCCAGCCCACGATCCTGCGGCAGCGGCAGATCATCGGCATGGCTGGTGGCGGCATCGAACGGAGCGCCGCGATCCAGCACCGCCTGAACGATTTTCAGCGCGGCGCGGCGGGCGGCAACGCCGGTATCATCGCGATTGGTTGTCGGGCGGCCAGAGCGTTCCGGCTTGCGTTCGGGTTTGCGGGGTTGGTTCATCGCCCGCCCCTTGCCGCAAATGGGGGCGCTTTCCCACCTATTTCCGTCTTCCAAGGAAACTGCCGATCACCTTGAAATAGGAAACCGGGAACAGGCGCACCATCCAATCGATGAAACGCGCATCCGGCCCAATCAGCACGCGGGTGCTGCGTTTGGCCATGCCAGTGATGATGGTTTCGGCCGCCTGTTCGGGCGTGGTGGGGGCGTTCTTCTCAAACTCGGCGGCGAAATCGGTGTTGGGGTCCTGCCCCGGCAACAGCACGATCTGCTTGCTGTTTTTCGCCACGTTGGTCTTGATGCCGCCGGGGTGGACGCGGATCACGCTCACGTTGGGATCGGTCACCGCCAGTTCCAGCGCCATCGCCTCGGTCAGACCGCGCACCGCATATTTGCTGGCGTTATAGGCGCTTTGGGTGGGGTAGCCCATCATACCGAACACGCTGGAAATATTGACGATCCAACCGATGCCATCCTTGGCGGCTGCACCCCGCACATGCGGCAGCGCGGCGCGGCAGCCGGCGACCACGGCATTGAAGTTGACGTTCATCACCCGGTCGAAATCGGCTTCCGGGCAATCGGCAAAGGGCGCCACCACGCTGAGCCCGGCATTGTTGATGATGCCATCCAGCTTGCCGAAATCCGTCACCGCGCCCGCAACCCAGGCGTTGAGCGCAGCCGTGTCGGTCACATCCAGCGCCGTGATGCTTGACGGCCGATTGCCGAGCAGCCGCTTGGTCTCCGCCAAGCCGTCCGCATCCTTGTCAGCCAGCGCCAGCACCGCGCCGCGCCCGGCCAGGTTCAGCGCCAACGCCCGCCCGATGCCGCTGCCGGCGCCGGTTATGGCAATCACCTTGTTGTCGAACATGTTACGCCCCCTGCTTCGCTTCACCCCATTGCTAACAGGCGGGCGGCGGTGGCAACACTGATTTATGGACAAGGACAAGCCCCAGACCCCCGATCCGCGCGACAAGCAGCCGGAAGCGCCGCCACCGCCGCCAACCGACAAGGAAGTCGGCGGCCGCAAGGGCCCTGATCCGGTGCGTTATGGTGACTGGGAAAAGGGCGGCATCGCGGTCGATTTTTGAGAGCGCGCTATTCTGCTTTCAATGGCCGCGCCAGCAAAGCGCTGATGGTTTCGCGCACCGACGCGCCGGCCAGCAGGGCGGCGACAGCCTCGGAAATCGGCATCTCGATACCGGCGGCGCGGGCGGCTTCGATCAGCACGGGGGCGGTGGCAGCCCCTTCAGCCACGGCCGAGCCGGCGAGCAGGTCGGCCAGTGAGTGGCCCTGGCCGAGGCCGACACCCAGGCGGAAGTTGCGGCTGTTTTCCGATGAGCAGGTCAGGACGAGATCACCCAGCCCTGACAGGCCGGCGAGCGTTTCGGCGCGGGCGCCGCGCGCCACGCCAAAGCGTGTCATTTCGGCAAAGCCGCGCGCGATCAGCGCCGCGCGGGCGTTGAGGCCGAGGCCGGCACCGTCCACCACCCCGCAGGCGATGGCGAGCACGTTCTTCACAGCGCCGCCGATCTCCGCCCCCACGACGTCATCGGACTGGTAGAGCCGGAAGGTCGGGCGGGCCATCGCGGCCACCAAACGCTCGCCTAGTGCGCTGTCTGAGCAAGCCAGCGTGATGGCGCAGGGGAGGCCCTTGGCGACTTCTGCGGCGAAACTGGGGCCGGAGAGGATAGCGATGGGGTTGGGCACAAGGCTTTGCGCCACCTCCACAATGAGTTCGTGGCTACCGGCTTCAATGCCCTTGGCGCACAACACCAAAGGCGTGGTGGCGGGGATCGCAGCCTGGCTGAGCACGGCGCGGAGATGCTGGGCAGGCACGACGACGAGGATGATTGCGCAGGCCGCAATGTCGGCCAGATTGGTCGTGGCGGTAATGCCGGCGGGCAGCGGGATGCCGGGCAGGAAGACCGAGTTTTCGCGGGTGGTGTTGATGGCGCTCATCACCTCTGCCTCGCGCGCCCATAATGTCACCGGGCCATTGCCGGCCAAAGTGCTGGCCAGCGCCGTGCCCCAGGCGCCAGCGCCGATCACGCCGAACCGAATCACGCCTTCACCCCGGCGCCGCGAACGGCTTCAGCAGCGGGATCGAGCGGCCAGCGCGGGCGGGCAGGCGCGTGGAGATCATCCACATCGCCGATGGCCAGCCGCTCCAGCCCGGCCCAGGCGATCATCGCGCCATTGTCTGTGCACAGCCACGTCGGCGGGGCGACAAAGGGCAGGCCGTGGGTGGCGGCAAGGCCGGCAAGGGTGGCGCGAATGGCCTGATTGGCCGCCACCCCGCCGGCGACCACCAAGGCGGTGGCTTCCGGGAACGCCGCGATGGCGCGCGCCGTGCGGTCGGTCAGGCAATCGCAGGCGGCCTGCTGGAAGCTGGCGGCGAGATCGGCGATATCCTGTGCCGTCGGCTCGGCAAGGGCGGCGCGGGCGCGCAGTACGGCAGATTTCAGGCCTGCAAAGGAGAAATGCGGTTCGTCACTGCCCACCAAGGGGCGCGGCAGCGGGAATCGCGCCGGATTGCCAGTGTGTGCCGCCCGTTCCAGCGCCGGGCCACCGGGAAAGCCCAGGCCCAGCACCTTGGCCGATTTGTCGAAGGCTTCGCCCACCGCATCGTCGGTGGTGGTGGCGAGCCGGCGATAACGGCCGACGCCTTCCACGCCGAGCAATTGGCAATGCCCGCCGGAGACCAGCAGCAGCAGATAGGGGAATTGCAGGTTCGCGTCGGCCAGGCGCGGTGACAGCGCGTGGCCTTCGAGGTGATTGACGGCGATCAGCGGTTTGCCCGCGGCAAAGGCCAGCGCCTTGGCCGTCACCAGCCCGACCATTACCCCCCCGATCAGGCCCGGCCCGGCGGTGCCGGCGATGGCGTCCACATCAGTCAGCGCGATGCCGGCTTCGGTCAGTACGGTCTCCACCATCGGCGCCAGCCGGTCGGCATGGGCGCGGGCGGCGAGTTCGGGCACCACGCCGCCAAAGCGTTCGTGGGCTTCGTTCTGGCTAGCGATGCGCTGGGACAGAATGGTGCGATCACCGCGCACCAGGGCGACCGCGGTTTCATCGCAGCTGGATTCGATACCGAGAACCAGTGGGCCAGTCATGGCGCACAGCTAGGGCCAGTCTTGCCAATCCGCAACCGTCGCGCCATGGCAGGCGCATGAGCTTCAAGATTGGCACCCGCGGTTCTCCCCTTGCGCTGGCCCAGGCGCACATGACGGCCGACGCCCTGAAAGCCGCGCATGGCTGGGGCGATGCAGACGTGGAGATCATCATCATCCACACCACTGGCGACAAGGTGCAGGATCGCGCGCTGGCCGAGATCGGCGGCAAGGCGTTGTGGACCAAGGAGCTGGATGCCGCCTTGATGGATGGCCGAATCGATATCGGCGTGCATTCGATGAAGGACGTCGAAACCCTGCTGAAAGACGGTATCTGCCTCGCTGCCATGCTGCCGCGCGCCGATGTGCGCGAACGGCTGATCGGTGCCGCCAGCATCGCGGCGCTGCCACAGGGTGCGCGCATCGGCACCTCAAGCCCGCGCCGGGCGGCGCAGTTGAAGGCGAAGCGGCCGGATCTGGTCACCGAAATCCTGCGCGGCAATGTTGCGCGCCGGCTGGCCCAGGTAGAAGCGGGCGTAATCGATGCTACATTGCTGGCCGCCGCCGGCCTTGATCGGTTGGGGCAGGATGTGGGCGCTCTGATCGAGATTGACGAAATGCTGCCCGCCAGCGCGCAGGGTGCCGTGGGCATCACGGTGCGCGACGGCGACGAGGCGACGCTGGCGCGGCTGGAACCGATCAATCACCTGCCCACCTTTCAGTGCGTCACCATCGAGCGCGCGTTCCTCGCGGCGCTGGGCGGCACCTGCCATTCGCCGGTGGCGGCGCTGGCCCGGCTGGAAGGTGAAGGCGTCACCTTCCGCGGCCAGATCCTCGCCGAGGATGGCAGCGAAATGCAGGAAGGTGGCTTCAACGCCGCTCTGCATGAAGCCCATGAGCGGGTGGCGGCGTTGGCCGCTGAGCTGCTCGGCCGCTCCAGCCCGGCCGTGCGCGGGCTGTTCACGGCCTGATGCGCATCCTGGTCGTTCGCCCGCAGCCGGGTGCGGACGCGACCGCCGCCCGGCTGAGGGCCATGGGGCATGATCCGGTGGCCCACCCACTGCTGGCAACCCGGCCACTGCCGTGGGCTTTGCCGGCCGAATCGCCAGATGCCGTGATCCTTTCAAGCGCGGCGGCCGTGCGTCATGCCGGGCCGCTGGCTGATTCGCTCAAGCACCTGCCCGCGCACGCGGTTGGGCAAGCAACCGCCGCTGCAGCGCGTGCCGCCGGCTGGAGCGCTGTGAAGGCTGGGCCGGGCACAATGCAGGCGCTTCTCGATGGCTTGGCGAGCGCGCAATTTCTGCACCTCGCCGGCGCCGATCTGACAGCGGTGACGGTGCCGCCCGCGCTCGGCCTCATCCGCGTCACCGTTTACGAAACGCCGCTGCTGCCGCTGCCGGGTCTGCCCGATGTTGACGCGGTGCTGCTGCACTCGCCGCGCACGGCAGCGCAGTTCGCAGGAGAATGGGACCGGCTGGGCGGCCGGCGCGCTGCTGTGCAGCTGTTTGCCATCAGTGGGGCAACGCTGGCCGCCGCTGGCAACGGGTGGAGCACGGCACGTACGGCTGCTGAACCGACCGAGTCGGCCCTGCTGGCGATGCTGCCCAAAGCCTTGTAGGAAGGCGCCATGAACGATCCTTTCGACCGCAGTGACATCGGAGAATCGAGCCTTGCCGCCACCGAGCGGCTGCGCGCCCGGCTGATGACGCCGGGGCCGGCGGGCCAGCAGCAAGCTTCGCGGCGCGGCGGTTTCGCCTGGGCGATCGCGGCGGCGCTGTTCGCCTTTGCCGCCGGGTTGATCGCCAATCCCTGGTTCGAACAGACGGTGCGCGGACGGCTGCCGTTCGTCGCGGCGGCAAGCAGCGGCGAGGCTGACGCGCTGGAAAAGCGGCTGGCGGCCCTGGAGGGCGCCCGGGGGGCAGCGCCAGTGGTTGCATCGGAACGACTGGCCCGCACCGAGGCCAAGGTGGAAAGCAGCACCGATCAGATCCAGCGTGATGCCGAGCGCATCGATGAATTGAACCGCCTGCTTGCCCAGCTTTCGGCGCGGGTAGCGGCGGAGGAAGCCCGCGATGCCAGCGTGGTTGCCACCGCGCAGGGTGCCGCCGATCGGGCCGAATCGATGCTCACCGTGCTGCTGCTGCGCCGCGCGGTGGAGGATGGCCGCCCGCTCGATGCGCTGCTGCCCGCCACGCGCCGGCTGTTTGGTGAGCAATATGCCGACGAAGTGGCGGCGCTTGAGGCGCTGTCCGCCGCGCCGGTGACGCGGGCGCAGCTGGCGCGGCAGCTGACTGGGCTTTCGGATGCCGGGCCGGGCTCCACGCGGCCCGATTGGTGGCAGGCCTTCATGCGGCGGGTGGAGACAACTTTTTCCGCCAGCGAAGGCGCTGGCCCGGTGGTGCAAGCGCAGGGCCTGATGGCGCGCGGCAACGTGGCGGCCGCGGCGGCCGCACTGCGCCGGTCGGCGGCTCTGCGCGGCAACGCCACGGTGCGCGGTTGGTTGGCGGCGGCGGATCGCCTGCTGGCCGGCGAAGCGGCGCTGGTCGCACTGGAAGCCGCTGCCGCTACGCCGCTGCCGGCACCGGCGACTGTTCCCGCGCCGACGCGTTGAGCGACACAGCCTCCCCGCGCGCGACGAGGGCCTGGGCCCTGGCCCAGGCGGTCCGTGATCCCTATGTGATCCTGATCACCATCTACATCTTCATGCCGTGGTTCGTGCGCGCCGTGGTGGGCGATCCGGTGCAGGGCCAGGCGCTGGTGGCGCAGGGCGGCAAATGGGGCGGCTGGGCGGTGATGCTGTCCATGCCATTGCTGGGCGCCACGATCGACCGGTTGGGGCCACGCAAGCCGCTGCTGGCGCCGGTCGTGCTGGCGATGGTGGTGATCACCACCAGCCTGTGGTGGGTGATGCCGGCCGGTCATGCAGGGCTGGGCGTGATGTGGGTGATCGGCGCCGGGGCCGTGATGACCTGGCTGTTTTCGGCGCACGAGATGCTGCACAATGCGCTGCTGGTGCCGGCGGCCGGACATGCCGGCGTGGCGCAGGCGAGCGGGCTGGGGCTGGCCGGCGGCAATGCCATGAGCGTGGGGCTGCTGCTGTTCGTGCTGCTGGCCTTTGCGCTGCCTGGATCGGTGGATTGGGCCTTCGTGCCGGCCACGCCCTTGCTGGGCCTTGATCCGGCGCTGGGCGAACCGGCGCGCATCACCGGGCCCATCGTGGGGGCGCTGATGCTGGTGGGCAGCATCCCGTTGTTTCGATCCGTGCCCGACATGCCGCGTACCCGTGCCCGGCTGGGCGCGGCGTTGGCGGGCGGTGCCAACGATCTTTGGCGGCTGGTGCGCGATGTGCGCGGCAATGCCAATCCTTTGCTCTATCTGCTGGCGCGGATGATCTTCACCGATGGCCTCACCGCCATCCTGCTGTTTGGCGGCATCTATGCGGCGGGCACCATGGGATGGGGCACGTTGCAGATGCTGGGCTATGGCATCGTGCTGAGCTGCGCGGCGGTGGTGGGCGGGCTGCTGGCGCCGCGGCTGGATGGATGGCTGGGGCCGCGCCTGGCCCTCATGCTGGAACTGCTGTTGCTGATTGTCTTGCAATCGCTGGTGTTGGGCATGGGGCAGGATCGCATCCTGTTCCAGCCGGCTGCGGCCACGCCGATGTGGGACGCGCCGATGTTCACCACCCTGCCGGAACTGGTGTTCTTGGGTTTGGGCTGCGGCCTCGCCATCACGGTCACCGCGGCCTATGCGTCGTCACGCACCCTGCTCACCAGGCTGGTGCCGCCAGACAGGTTGGGGGCATTTTTCGGGCTTTATGCCTTGTCGGGCACCGCCACCATGTGGCTGGGGCCGCTGCTGGTAGAGCAGGCGACTCGCATCGGCGGCAGCCAGGCGGCCGGCTTCGTACCGGTGATCGGCCTGCTGGCGGTGGGGCTGGCGCTGCTGCTGTTCGTGCGCGGCGGCGGGAAGCTTCAGCCTTCGATCTTTTCGCGCGCGTAAGTGCCCCACATCTGGCCGCGCAGGATGTAACCGGATTTGCCATCCTTGCTCACCCGGCACCAGATATCTTCGCACAGGGTGATGTTCACCACCGCGCCCGGTGCGATCCGCCAGGCGATGCGGCTCTTCATATCGGGCGCGACGTAAAGAAGGCGGGACTGATCCCGCACCATGCCGGTGCGCTGCCCGGTGAGCAGCGCCTTGTTCATCCAGCCGATAGTGCCATCGGGATCGCGCACCTGCCGCCAGATCTCATATTCCTTCAATATCTCCATGGGCAGGCCGGGACGCTTGTATTCCCACAGGATCGGGAACCGCTCGCCGGGGCCGGAACGCATCATGGCGCTGCCGCCCTTGATCGAGACAAAGCGGGGTTTCGGCAGATCGGTGGTGCCGTCGGCGAATTCGGCGGCGAACACCGGGCTCGCGATGAGCGCAAATGACAGGAGCAGGGCGGTCTTCATGGGCCTTCCTCTTGACCGTTTGGCCGTTGCCGCGCAAGCCTTGCCCATTGCTGCGACCCTGAATTCGGACCCGTTCATGCCCAACAAGCCCCGCCCCAAGGTCATCGTCACCCGCCGCCTGCCGCAGGCCGTGGAAACCCGCATGGCCGAATTGTTCGATGTCGAGTTGAATCTCACTGATACCCCGTTCACGCAGGAACAGCTCTGCACGGCGGCGCGCAACTGCGATGTGCTGGTGCCCACCGTGACCGATCATGTTGATGCTGCGGTGTTTGCGGCGGCGGCCGAGGCTGGCCGGCTGAAGCTGTGCGCCAATTTCGGCGTGGGTGTCGATCATATCGATCTGCACGCCGCGCACGCCGCCAAGGTGACGGTGACCAACACGCCCGGCGTGCTCACCGACGATACCGCCGATATGGTGATGGCGCTGATCCTGGCGGTGCCGCGCCGGCTGGGGGCCGGTGAAAAACTGGTGCGCGCCGGCGAATGGGCCGGCTGGTCGCCCACCGGCATGCTCGGCCACCGCATCACCGGCAAGCGGCTGGGCATCATTGGCATGGGCCGCATCGGCAGCGCCGTCGCCCGCCGTGCCCGCGCCTTTGGCCTCACCGTGCATTACCACAACCGCCACCGCCTTCCCGCCAGCGTGGAGGCCGAGATGGAAGCAACCTGGTGGGCCGATCTGGATGCCATGCTGGCGCGGGTGGACATCATCACCATCAACTGCCCGCACACGCCCGACACCCATCACCTGATCGACGCGCGCCGTTTCGGCCTGATGCAGAAAAGCGCCTATCTCATCAACGCCGCGCGCGGCGAGATCGTGGATGAAAATGCGCTGTCTGAAGCCTTGTCCAGCGGCCAGATCGCCGGTGCGGGTCTGGACGTGTTCGAACATGAGCCGGCGGTCGATGAGCGCCTGCTCAAGATGACGAACGTCGTGCTGCTGCCCCACATGGGCAGCGCCACCTTCGAAGGGCGGCAGGCGATGGGCGAAAAGGTGATCGCCAACATTCGCGTGTGGGTCGATGGGCACCGGCCGCCGGATATTGTTCTTGAAGGCTGGGCTTAGCTTTCCTAACTAATCGACCGGCGTAATTGAATGCTTCCTAAAGTGGGGCTTCTTTGTGTTTCGCCTGTAGTAAGAAAGCTCTTCATCGAACAATCCAGACAACTTTCGTAATGTTTTAAATAATACGCTATGCTGCATTTTGTTGGGATCTTTAGAGAACATTGCAACGTAGAATGCGGCCCACATAGCTGCAGACTTATCAAATCTTATCTTACCTGTGGGACCAGCCAGCGAGTAAGCATCAGTATTTTTGAATACATGGCTCGCAAGTTCCGCAGATGGGTACTCACATGAGGAAAAAAATATCCTTTTTTTATCAATATGGGGGGAAATGATATTATAAAGTTCGCGGTTCGTAAGCGTTTCCAACGTCAAATCTAGACCGTCACTGCCACCATGAAAAGAAAAGTGCAGATATCTATAGTCTGAATTATCAAATATATGTAAAATCTTGCTCAACTCTAACTTTGTTCTTATGTAATAACAGGCTGGATTTTTTCCGGCGAGGCGCAAGATGTTTGAAAGTGTCTTGCCCTCTAGTCGATCACCAGATTCGTCCTCAAACCTAAGCGATTCAATAATGAACACATCGGGTGCTGCCATGATAGGCTCCTCTGGAGTTTCTGCTGAAGAGTAACAAAGGGTTCAAATGAAAGCCATTCGCCTCCGCCACCCCGCCGGGATCGACAATCTGCGCCATGAAGACATGGCCGAACCCGGCGCCCCTGGCCCCGGCCAGATCAAGGTGCGGCTGAGGGCCAGCAGCCTCAACTACCATGATTATATCGTCGTGGTGGGTGGCATCCCCACCCCCGATGGCCGCATCCCGATGAGCGATGGCGCTGGCGATGTGCTGGCCGTGGGCGAAGGCGTGACCGAATTCCGCACCGGCGACATGGTCGTCTCCACCTTCTTCCCGACCTGGCTCGACGGCAAGCCTAACATGGCCGGCTTTGCCGGCGTGCCGGGCGATGGTGCAGATGGCTATGCGGTGGAAGAAGTGGTCGCGCCGGCAACCAGCTTCACCCACGCGCCGTTCGGCTATTCCCACGCCGAATCCGCCACCCTCACCTGCGCCGGCCTCACCGCCTGGCGCGCATTGGTGCCGGAAGGCAGTCTGAAGGCCGGTGATGTCGTGCTGGTGCAGGGCACCGGCGGCGTTTCGATCTTTGCGCTGCAATTTGCCAAGGCGATGGGCGCCACCGTGATCGCCACCAGTTCCAGCGACGAAAAACTCGCCCGACTGGCCGCGATGGGCGCCGATCACCTGATCAACTACAAGTCCACACCCAGCTGGGGCGCGGAAGCCATGAAGCTGACTCAAGGCCGCGGCGTGGACCATATCGTCGAAATCGGCGGGGCGGGTACCATGCCCGAATCGATCATCGCCTGCGCCGTGGGCGGCCATATCAGCCTGATCGGCGTGCTTGCCGGCTTTGCCGGGCCCATCCCCACCGTGCAGTTGATGGCCAAGCAGATCCGCCTGATCGGCATCACCGTGGGCACGCGCCGGCAACAACAGGACATGATCCGCGCCATCAACCAGAACGGCATGCGCCCGGTGATCGATTCGCACTTCCCTCTTGCCGAACTGGGCGCGGCCTTCCGCCACCAGGAATCGGGCAAGCATTTCGGGAAGATCTGCGTCGATATCTGAGGAAGGAAAGGGGCCTCCGGCGGGCAGGGGCTGAGCCCCTGCACCCGCTTTCGTTTTTGGTCGGTGCCGACGATCGGAGGATAGCGCCGCAGGCAACTATTCCGTGCCTGCGGCGCCAGTTTGCGCATGTTGAACGGGAGCCGCCCGTAAGCCAACGGGTGCAAAGTCTGCGACCCTGCCCGCCGCAGGCCTCACTTCTGCCTGAACCTCAAGCCCCGGTGAGAATCCGGTCCACCAGTTGCTTCACCGTCGGGATGAAACCGTTCGAATAATAAGGGTCGCTGGAAAAGCGGTAGGCACTGTGGCCGGCGAAGGCCAGATTCTGCTCCGGGTCGCCGCCGTGGACGATGTCTTGCAGGGTTTTCTGGATGCAGAAGCTGCGCGGATCGGCGAGACGCCCGGTGCTGTTGCTATCCGTATCCTTCCACGCCGAAAAGCCGCAGTGCGACAGGCAGCCCATGCAATCGGCCTGATCCTTGCGGATGGTGGCGCGTTCGGCCGGGGTCACGAACACCAGTGTGTTGTCCGGGGTTTTCAGCGCGCCGGTAAAGCCCGCCCCATGCCATTCGCGCGCGTGCAGCAGATCGCCGCCGGTCACGAAAAAGCGTTTGCTGCCGACGCCGACATCCAGTGCAAACTGGTGATCGCCGGTGGCGGTGGTGGAAAAGGCGATTTGCCGCTCACTGCGCGTTTCCAGCGCGCGCAGGTAAGGATTGCGGATGGCCGACGAATAGAATCCGGTCGGCGAAAATTTGTGCAGCAGGATATCGCCTTCGTTCAGATGCAGCAGGCGCTCTTTCCACGCCTGCGGAATCGGGCTTTCCTGCGTCAACAGCGGCCGCGTGCCGAACTGGAATACCACCTGGCCCAATTCGGGATTGTCGAGCCAGTTGGCCCATTCGTCCAGCCGCCACACGCCGCCGGCCATCACGATCGGCACCGATTCGGACACGCCGAGTTCCCGCATGGTGGCGCGCAGCTCGGCAACGCGCGGGTAGGGATCCTGGGGTGCGAGCGGGTCTTCGGCGTTGGACAGGCCGTTGTGGCCACCGGCCAGCCACGGGTCTTCATACACCACCGCGCCCAGCCACTCGGCCGCCTTGGAATAGGCGCGCTTCCACAGCGCGCGGAATGCCCGGGCCGAGCTGATGATGGGTAATAATGCACGCCATATTGCGCGGCGATTTCGGAGAGTTTGTAGGGCATGCCGGCCCCGCAGGTCACGCCGTTCACCATGCCGCGCGTGCCTTCCAACACGCCATGCAGGATGCGCTGGGCACCGCCCATTTCCCACAACACATTGATGTTGATGGCGCCGATGCCGCGCTGCAATTCCGGGGCGGCGATCTCATAGGCGCGCTGCACCTGGGCGATGCCACCATCGATCCCGTACTGCACCAGTTCTTCATGACGATCGCGGCGGGTGGCGGCGCGATAGATTTGCGGGATGATGTTGCCATCGGCGTCATAGCTGTCGGCGTTGACCGCGCTCACCGTGCCAACGCCGCCGGCCAGTGCCCAGGCGCCCGACGAGGCGTGGTTGGTGGCTGAAACACCCTTGCCGCCTTCCACCAGCGGCCACACCTCGCGGCCACCCATCACCAGCGATTTCACACCCGAAAGCATCTTTTTCCGTTCTGTCACGGCCGGACCCATCCACCGGTCACCGCTCTCTTGCGGCAAAGATGTGGCAGTGTGCAAGCCGTGCTGTTGTCTCAGGTGGTCGTAGGCAGCCTGGTTCTGGCATAGCGGAAGGCCGGCCCGTCGAGATCAACCCGCGGGATCTCATCCTTTTCGCGCCAGTAATCATGGGTGTGGCGCCATTCCGGGCCGGGCGCGGTTTTCGGCAGCAAGTGCTGGCCGCGGGCGAGATAACCGGGGTTGAAGTCCTCCGGATCCACCCAAAGGCCGCGTGGGCTGTCGACAAGGTCGGGCGGCAGCACCACCTCGACCCTGTCGACGCCTTTTTCGTCCATGTGCTGCAGCAGCCGGCAGGTGAATTCCGAGATCATGTCGGAGCGTAGCGTCCAACTCGCCCGGAAATAGCCGAACACCCAGACCAGATTGGGCACGTCGGTGAACATCATGCCGCGCCAGGTCACGGTATCGCCCATGTCCAGCGGCTTGCCGTCGATTGAGAAAGCAATGTCACCGAACACACACAGGTTGAAGCCGGTGGCGAGCACGATCATGTCGGCCGGCACGTGCGTGCCATCCTGCATCTCCATGCCATCTGGGGTGAAGCGCGCGATGGTGCCGGTGACGACATCGGCCATGCCGGCGCGCACGCCAGCGAACAGATCGCCACCGGGCACGAAGGCCAGCCTTTGCCGCCATGGCCGGTAGCTGGGTGTGAAGTGCTTCATGTCAAAGCCTTCGGGCAGCAGCACCTGCACCCCAGCCAGCAGCTCGGCGGTGACGGCTTCAGGGGCTTCACGGCACTGGCGCACGATCTGATCCTGATCGAACAGAATCTTGCGCCGCACCACATCGTGCACGACAGCCGGATCCAGGCCCAGAGGCCGCAACATCTCGGCGGTTTCATTCACGTTCTGACCCGGCATGAAATAGGTCGGGCTGCGCTGGATCATGGTGATGTGGGACGCTTTATCCGCCATCGCCGGCACCACGGTGGCCGCCGTTGCGCCCGACCCGATCAGCACGACGCGCTTGCCGCTGTAATCGGTAGCATCGTCCCATTCCTCTGTGTGGAGGATCGGGCCCTTGAAATCGGCCATGCCGGGATAATCCGGCCAATAGCCTTGATGATGCCGGTAATAGCCTTGCGCCATCCACAGGAACGGTGCGCGAAAGGCGCGGCGCGTGCCATCGGGCAGAGCGGAGGTGACCGTCCAGCGCGCGGCCCTGCTGTCCCAATCGGCCGTTTCGATGCTGTGGTTGTAGCGGATGTGGCGATCGAGATCATTCTCCTCGATCATTTCGCCCAGATAGGCCTGGATTTCGGCAGCCGTGGCGATCGGCGGCCCCACCCACGGTTTGAACCCGAAGCCGAAGGTGTAGAGATCGGAATCGGAACGGATGCCGGGGAATTTGTGAGTGAGCCACGTGCCGCCGTAGCTGGCCTCCCGCTCCAGCACCACGAATCGCTTGTGGGGCAGGCGCTGCTGCAGGTGCCAGGCCGCAGAAAGCCCGGAAATGCCGGCACCGATCACCAGCACATCCACATCGGTAATAGAGCCGTCAGGGGCCGGGCGGGCCAGCGTGAGAGCGTCCATGGTCTATCCTCCCAAATCTGGGCCGCAGTTTCCTGTGGGTCGGGCAAGTGTGCCTTGATCTGGATCAAAGGCCACGCCTGCCCTTTTCCACAGGCGCGCAATCGGGCAATGCCGCCTCCATGAGCGAATCTGCCGTTTCCGATCCCACCACCATCCGCCGGCTTTATGGCCGTCGGCAGGGCCACGCCTTGCGCCAGGGCCAGGCCGAATTGTTTGCCGATCTGTTGCCGCGCCTCGCGGTGCCGGCGGAAGGGCCGATTACCGCACCGGGCCTGTTTGGCGATGATCGCCCGCTGTGGCTGGAAATCGGCTTTGGCAAGGGCGAGCATATGGCCGGGCAGGCGGCGATGCGCCCCGATGTTGGCCTGATCGGTGCGGAACCGTTCGTGGATGGCGTGGTCGGCGCGTTGATGGCGGTGCGCGATGGTGGTCTCACCAACGTGCGCATCCACCATGGCGATGCGCTTGATGTGCTGGAACGGCTGCCCGAAGCCAGCGTGGAACGCGTGTTCCTGCTCCACCCCGATCCCTGGCCCAAGGCCCGCCACGCCAAGCGCCGTTTCATGAACCCCGGGCCGATTGATCGCATCGCCCGCGTGCTCAAGCCGGGCGGTGAATTCCGGTTCGGCACCGATCACCCGATCTATTGCCGCTGGGCGCTGATGCAGATGGCCAAGCGCAGCGATTTCCGCTGGTTGGGCGACACGGCGGCTGATTTTCTCACCCGTCCCGGCGATTGGCCGCAGACCCGCTATGAAGCCAAGGCGCGCCGGCTGGGCCACGAGGTGTGGTATTTCCGCTGGCAACGTGTGTGACATCCCACCCATTGACCGCGCTGCGTCATATCGCCTAGGCCAAGCCCTGTGAGCACCTATCTCGACTTTGAAAAGCCGATTGCCCAAATCGCCCAGCGCGCGACCGATTATCGCGCTGCTGGCGATGATGCCGGCGCCCGCCACGCCGAAGGCGCCGCGCGCCGCCTGCTGGCCGAAACCTATGCCAAGCTGTCGCCGTGGCAGAAGACGCTCGTGGCCCGCCACCCGGCGCGGCCGCATTTTTCCGATATTGCCAAGGCACTGGTGGAGGATTTCACCCCGCTGGCCGGTGACCGCGCCTATGGCGAGGATCTGGCCATATTAGGTGGGCTGGGCAAGCTGCGCGGGCTGAACGTCCCGGTGATGCTGATCGGCCATGAAAAGGGCAACGATACCGCATCCCGCGTTCGCCACAATTTCGGCATGGGTCGGCCCGAGGGCTATCGCAAGGCCGCGCGGCTGGTGGAGCTTGCCGCCCGATTTAACGTGCCGGTGATCACCTTGGTTGACAGTGCCGGCGCTTATCCCGGCGTTGACGGTGAAGCCCGCGGCCAAGCCGAAGCCATTGCGCGTGCCACCGCCGCTTTCCTCGGTGCGCCGGTGCCGATCATCACCGCCATCACCGGTGAAGGCATGTCGGGCGGCGCCATCGGCATCGCTGCGGCCGATCGGGTGATCATGCTGGAACACGCGGTTTATGCGGTGATCTCGCCGGAAGGCTGCGCCTCCATCCTGTGGCGCAATGCCGACAAGCAAGCCAATCGCGCGGCAGACGCAGCCGAAGCGATGAAGGTGACGGCGGCCGACTGCAAGGCGCTCGGCGTGATCGATACCATCGTGTCCGAACCGCTCGGCGGCGCCCATCGTGATCCGGCGGCCGCCATCGCCTCGCTGTCGATGGCGATTGCCAGCGAATTGCAGCCATTGCTGGCGCTGTCGCCGGCCGCGCTGGTGAAGGCCCGCCGCGCCAAATATCTGGCGATGGGCCGCAATCTCTAGAACCACCTTCCGCCGCCTTCTGGCGCAATGACCCGCTTTCACGTTATGCTGCGCCGATGAAAAATCTGGTTCGCACGCTTGCCTTGTCAGCCTTGCTGGCCGTCCCGGCGCTGGCGCAGGCTCCCCCCGGCCTGACCGAAAGCGAGCGCCGATCCGGCGCGCAAGCCCATCCGCAGATCCTGCAGCAATTCGGTGGCGCCATGAGCGGGCCGGTGGCGGATTATGTGCGGGGCGTTGGCCAGAAGATTGCCGTGCAATCGGGCGGCGGCGCGCGGGCGACGGATTACACCGTCACTCTGCTGAATTCCAATGTGAACAACGCCTTCGCCATACCCGGCGGCTATGTTTACATCACCCGCCAGTTGCTGGCGCTGATGAACGACGAAGCCGAATTGGCCTTCGTGATGGGGCATGAAGTGGCGCATGTCGCGGCCCGTCATGGCCAGAAGCGCCAAAACCGCGCCGCGCTGTCAAACGTATTGGCGGGTGTGGCCGGGGCGCTCACCGGCTCTGATCTGATCGGGCGCGGGGCCGGGCTGGTCGCCGGTCTGACCACGCTGGGCTACAGCCGCGATCAGGAACGCCAGGCGGACAGCCTGGGGGTGCGCTATCTGACCACCGCCGGCTATGATCCCAATGCCGCCACCGACAGCCTGGCCGCACTGGGCGCGCAGACGGCGCTGGAGGCGCGGCTGAAGGGCCAGGGCGGCGCCGAACCATCGAAGTGGCTTTCCACCCATCCGCCCAGCGGCGAACGCGTGGCGCGGATGCGCACCGAAGCGCAGGGCATTCGCACCTCCAGTCGCACCCTGAACCGCGATGCGTTCCTCAATGCCATCGATGGCATGATCTATGATGATGATCCGGCCGAAGGCGTGGTGGTGGGCAACGGTTTCCGCCACGGCGGGCTGGCGCTGACGCTGGATGCGCCGCGTGGTTTTGCGATCAGCAATTCGTCGCAGGCCGTCACCGGCAGCGGGCCGGGCAATCTGCGCTTTGATCTGCGCACCGCCGATGCGCGCAACGCTGATCTGAACAGCATCGCCGGCGCCCGCTGGCAGCAACTGGGGGTTTCGGCCCAGCCGATGCGTGCCACACGGATCAACGGGGTGGAGGCGCTGGAAGGCAGCATCCGCGCCGGATCGCAGGCCGGCCCGGTGGAAGCAACACTCACGGTGTACCGCTGGTCGCCGCAAATGGCGCTCACGTTGGTCAGCATCGCGCCGCAGGGCCAGCTGACGGGCGTGGCGCCGGTGGCGGCCAGCGTGCGCCGGCTGAGCCCGCAGGACATCGCCAGCATCCGCAGCCGCCGCGTGCAGGTGGTGCGGGTTGGTGCCAACGATACGCTGCAGAGCCTGGCTAGCCGCATGGCCTATGATGACGACAAGATGGCGCGCTTCCTCACGCTCAACCAGCTGGGCGCCAATGCCCGGTTGAAGGCCGGCGACCGTGTGAAGCTGGTGACGTTGCGCTGATGAAGATCGTTTATGTCGTTGCCGCCGCCTTGGTGGATGGCGATGGCCGGGTGCTGCTCGCTCAGCGCCCGGAAGGCAAATCGCTGGCCGGCCTGTGGGAATTTCCCGGCGGCAAGCTGGAGCCGGGCGAATCGCCGGAGACCGCCCTTGTGCGCGAGCTGGATGAGGAACTGGGCATCGTGGCCGAAGAGCTGGCGCCCTTCACCTTCGTCAGCTTTGGCTATCCCGATTTCCATCTGGTGATGCTGCTGTACTGGTGCCGGCGCTGGCAGGGGCAGCCGCACGGCCGCGACGGCCAGGCGCTGCGCTGGGAGCGTCCGGGGGCCATGGCTGCGCTGCCAATGCCGCCCGCCGATGTGCCGCTGGTCGAGGCATTGGTCGCAGCAATCGGCGCCTGAGCCCGCCACCATGGTTGCACCTGTGTGACAGGGCGGCTATGGCCGGCCAAACCCGTCAGCGAGGGCGCGCGCGACATGAAGATTCTGGCCGGCAACGGCAATCCCGAACTGGCCCAGGCGATTGCCGCCTACCTGGAAATCCCGCTCACCAGCGCGTCGGTGCGCCGCTTTGCCGATGAAGAAATCTTTGTTGAAATTCATGAAAATGTGCGCGGCGAAGATGTGTTCGTGGTCCAGTCCACCGCGGCGCCTGCCAATGACAATCTGATGGAATTGCTGATCTGCATCGACGCGCTGCGACGCGCGTCGGCGCGGCGGATCACGGCGGTGGTACCCTATTTCGGTTACGCCCGCCAGGATCGCAAATCGGGCTCTCGCACGCCGATTTCGGCCAAGCTGGTGGCCAATCTCATCACCATGGCGGGCGCTGATCGCGTGCTGTGCCTTGATCTGCATGCCGGCCAGATTCAGGGTTTCTTCGATATCCCCACCGACAATCTGTTTGCCGCCCCGGTCATGGCGGCCGACATCACGGCGCGCATGGGCATGGAAGATCTGATGGTCGTCTCGCCCGACGTGGGCGGCGTGGTGCGCGCCCGCGCCCTGGCCAAGCGTCTGGGCAACGCGCCGCTGGCCATCGTCGACAAGCGCCGCGAGCGGCCCGGCGAATCGGAAGTGATGAACATCATTGGTGATGTGCGCGGCCGCCGCTGCATCCTGGTGGATGACATCGTCGATTCCGCCGGCACGCTGTGCAACGCGGCCGCCGCCCTGCTCGAATCCGGCGCCAAGAGCGTGACCGCCTATGTGAGCCACGGCGTGCTTTCGGGTGGCGCGGTTGCGCGCGTCGATGGTTCGGCGCTGGGGGAACTGGTCGTTACCGATTCGATTGCGGCGACTGCGGCGGTGAAGGCCGCGCAGAAGGTGCGGCGCATTACCATCGCGCCGCTGCTGGCCGAAGCCATGCGGCGGACGGCCGAAGAAAGCTCGGTCAGCAGCCTGTTTGATTGAGGGCCGCCACCCGAGCGCTCAATCGCCTGTCGAGCGATTGATCACCGTGCCATCGGGTTTGTAGACCTTCTCCGGGGTCACATATTCGCCCTTGGCCGTGCAGATGCCGCCCGGATCCTGCGCGCGCATCTTGGCGCAGAATTCCGTATCGGGCTTGGGCTGGGCCTGGGCATAGGCTGGCGCAAGCGCCAGGGCGCTGCCCACGGCAATAGCCAAGGCACCAAGAGCGGCGGAGATGATCGATCGGTTCATGACGCGGTGATACACCGCAATGGCTTGCGCCGCCATGAACAACCGCACTAATCCGGTGCGGTGTCGCCCCCGCCCCCCCCTCCACCGCAAGCGCGGCTGCTGCTCGACAGCGCTGCGCTGATCGCCAACTGGCAGGATTTCGCCCGTGCCGTGGGTGGTGCCGCGTGCGGTGCGGCGATCAAGGCCGATGGCTATGGTCTGGGCGCGCGTGAGACACTGGTGCGGCTGGCCGCGGTCGGCTGCCGGCATTTTTATGTGGCGCACTGGCAGGAAGTGCCACCGTTGCTGCCGTTGCCCGATGGCATCATCCTCTCGGTTCTTCATGGCGTTACGGCGGACGAGCTTCCGGCTGCGCTCGCCTTGCCGGCTCGGCCAGTGCTGGTGACGGCCGCACAGGTCGCGCTGTGGCGGCAGACCGGTCGGCCATGCGAAGCGATGGTGGACAGCGGCATGAACCGGCTCGGCCTTGCCCCGGCAGAAACGGCGGACGTGCTGGCCGGGATGGAGGTGGCGGTGCTGCACAGCCATCTCGCCTGTGCCGACAATCCGGCGCACCCGCTGAACGAGGCCCAGCGTGCCTGTTTTGCCGAGGTGTCGGCGCGCGTGCCAGCGGGCGCCTATGCCCTGGCCAACAGTGCCGGCATCGCGCTTGGCCCGGCGTTCCATCTCGATCTGGTGCGTCCCGGCATCGGCCTGTTCGGCGGCGGGTTGATGCCGGATGGCCGCGTGTCCCGCACAGTGGGCCGAATGCAGGCCCGAATCATCCAGTTGCGCGACGTGCCGGCCGGCGGCTCGGTGGGCTATGCGGCCGCGTTCGTGGCCAGCCGGCCCAGCCGCATCGCCACGGTGGCCTTGGGCTACGCCGATGGTTATGCGCGCGGCCTGTCGGGCGTGGCCTGGGCGAGTGCGGCTGGTGTGCGCTGCTCGGCAGCGGGCCGCGTCTCCATGGATCTGGCCGCGTTTGACGTTACCGACGCGCCGGCGCTGGCCGAGGGTGACTGGCTGGACATCCCCTTCGATCCCGAAACCGCGGCCAGCCTGTCGGGCCGCACCAGCTATGAACTGCTGGTGGCGTTGGGCCAGCGTTTCGAACGGGTGTGGGCATGATCGCCGCGCTGGTCGCCATCGGCGCGCCGGTGCTGGCGGCGCTGGCGAGCATCGGCCGGCTGACGCGCTTTGCCGCCACTGCCCTTGCCCGCATGGTGCAGCCGCCCTGGTATCCAGCCCAGTTGGCGCAGCAGATGCTGGTGATCGGCTGGCTGTCTTTGCCGGTGGTTGGCCTCACCGCGATTTTTACCGGCTCCGCGCTGGCGCAGCAGATCTTCATCGGTGGCAGCCGCTTCAACGCGGCCTCTACCGTGCCGGCCGTCACCGTGATTGGTGTGGTGCGTGAACTTGGCCCGGTGCTGGGCGGGCTGATGGTGGCCGGCCGTGTCGCCAGCGCCATGGCGGCCGAATTGGGCACGATGCGGGTGACGGAGCAGATTGACGCGCTGGTGACGTTGCGCACCGATCCCTTCCGCTGGCTGGTTGCCCCGCGCATTCTCGCCGCCGTGCTGGTGATGCCGTTCCTCGTACTGGTGTCGAACGCGCTGGGCGTGATGGGCGGCTGGCTGCTGGCGACGCAGCGGCTGGGCTTCAACAGCGCGCAATATCTCGCCACCACGCAGCGCTATCTTGAGGTGGATGACGTCGTCTCGTCGCTGGTGAAGGCCGGGGTGTTCGGATTCTTCATCGCGCTGATGGGCTGTTACCATGGTTATCACAGCGGCGGCGGCGCGGCCGGGGTTGGCCGGGCGACAACCAATGCTGTGGTCTCCAGCTTCATCCTGATCCTGCTATCCAACCTGATCATCACCGTGATCGTGTTTGGTTCATGACGCCGCGTATCGAACTGGCCGGCGTGTCCAAGCGCTTTGGCAGCCGCCAGGTGCTCGATGGCCTTGATGTGGCTGTGATGCCGGGGGAAAGCCTGGTGATCATCGGCGGTTCTGGCACCGGCAAATCGGTGATGTTGAAGTGCATCCTGGGGCTGATCCCGATCGATGGCGGATCGATCAAGGTGGATGGTGAGGAGGTCGCCGGGCTGAGGGGCGCCGCGCTTGATGCCCATCGCACCCGGTTCGGCATGTTGTTCCAGGGCGGCGCGCTGTTCGATTCGCTGCCCGTGTGGCGCAATATCAGCTTTGCGCTGTCGGGCACTCCGGCCGATCGCCGGTCGGCGGCCATCGACAATCTGGCCCGGGTGGGCCTGGCAGCGGAGGTGGCCGATCTCAAGCCGGCCGAGCTTTCCGGCGGGATGCAGAAACGTGTCGCCCTGGCCCGCGCCATCGCGGCGCGTCCGCCGATCATCTTCTTCGATGAGCCGACGGCGGGGCTGGACCCGATCACGGCGGCGGTGATCAACCGGCTGATCCGCACTTTGGTTACGGATTTGAAAATCACCGCAATTACCATTACGCACGACATGGCGAGTGTGCGTTTGATCGCCGATAGGGTTGCCATGTTGCACGCGGGGAAGATCATCTGGAACGGGCCGTTGGCTGGCCTTAATGCCTGCGACAATGCCTACGTGCGCCAGTTCATCACCGGCAGTGCCGATGGTCCCATCCAGATGCCGGGTGCCCGGCCTTGAGCCGCCCGAATCAACCCTTTACCACCGGCTCCACCGAGCTGGCGGCCTTGCTGGTGCGGGTCGCCGATGACGATGCCGCCGCCTTCCAGGCATTTTATGATCGCACCAGTGCAAAACTCTTTGGCGTGATCCTGCGTATCTTGATCGAACGGCAGGAATCCGAAGACGTGTTGCAGGAAGTGTATCTCATCGTGTGGCGAAAGGCGGCGACCTTTGATGCGTCAAAAGCCAGCCCGATCACGTGGGCAGCCACCATCGCGCGCAACCGCGCCATCGATCGGTTGCGCGCCCGCCCACCGCGCGCCCATGTCCCGATGGAGGCCGCCGTTGATCTGGCCGATGGCGGCCCGGCGCAGGATGCCGGTCTGATCCATGATCAGGATGCACGGCGTATAGCGGCGGCGCTGGCCACGCTGGAACCGCGCCATGCCGCTGCCATCCGCGCCTGCTATTTTGATGGTGTCACCTATGATGAGCTGGCAGCGCGTGAACAGGTGCCGGTGGGCACCTTGAAAAGCTGGGTACGGCGCGGCCTGATCCGCTTGCGCGACCTTCTGGAAGGAAGCCAGGCATGAGCCAGCAGCCCCAGCCCAGCGGCCTTGATGGCCTGACCGAACTTCAAGCGCTGGCCATGGACCATGCGCTGGGCGGCGGCAGCCGTGCCGAGCGCAAGGCGGCCGAACTGCGCTTGCTGAGCGATCCCCAATTCCGCGCGGCGGTTGAACGCTGGCAAACGCTGCTGGCGCCGCTGGATGACGTGACGCCGGGTGTTGCCCCGCCGCCATCGGTGTGGGCGGCAATCGCAGCAGAGGTGGAACCGCAGCCGCGGCGTGCCGCGGCGCTGCCGGCGGTGGCCGGCGGTTGGTGGAACAATCTGGGCCTGTGGCGGGGGCTGGCGTTTGCTGGCCCGGTGCTGACGGCAGTGGCCATCACCGTTTTGGTGCAGGGCACCTGGTTCCCCGGTGCGTCGGCCGCTGTTTCCGGTGGCCCGGCGCTGGTGGCCACATTGGCCGATGCCGATGGCAAGCCGCTGATTGCCGCTGCCTTTGATCCGGCCAGCGGCGAGGTGCGATTCGCCCCGGTTGCAGCCAGTGATCAGGCTACAGGCGGCACGGTGCCGGAACTGTGGGTGATCGAAGGCAAGAACCCGCCGCGGTCGCTGGGCGTGATCGATATCGCCGTTGGTCGCAGCCAGACCATCCCGCGTGATCGGCTGGCCGGACTGAAACCCGGCGCGATCCTGGCGATTTCCATTGAACCCACCGGCGGTTCGCCCACCGGCGCGCCCACCGGACCGGTGATTGCCACGGGCAAATTGTCGGCTGCCTGATTGCTGGCCCATTTCGTCGCAGCGGCACTGGCAAGCGCAGCCATGTCACCCATCTCCCGTATCTGAAGGGTCCGCCTATTCTGGCGGCACCTGATCAACGAGATGGAGAATCTCATGCGTTCCAACACTGCCCTGCGCGCTGCGCTGTTTGCCATTGCCGCGGCCGGCCTGTCCCCCATGGTCAGCGCACAGCCGATCGTGGGCGGCGCCCCCATGCTGCCCACCAACGATATCATCGATAATGCTGTGAACTCGGCCGATCACACCACGCTGGTTGCTGCCGTGAAGGCCGCAGGCCTGGTTGAAACGCTGAAGGGCGAGGGCCCGTTCACCGTGTTCGCCCCCACCAACGCCGCTTTCGCCAAGCTGCCGGCTGGCACGGTGGAAACCCTGCTCAAGCCGGAAAACAAGGCCACGCTCACTGCCGTGCTCACCTATCACGTGGTGGCCGGCAAGTTCACCGCCGCTGATGTGGTGAAGGCCATCAAGGCCGGCGGCGGCAAGGCCGAACTGACCACCGTGCAGGGCGGCAAGCTGACCGCCTCCATGATGGGCAAACTTGTCATGCTGGTCGATGCCAAGGGCGGCATGAGCCATGTGCGCCAGGCTGATGTGATGCAGTCCAACGGCGTCATCCACGTCGTCGACGCGGTGGTGCTGCCGTAAGCGTTTCGTTCGTTGAGTATCCACGGGGGCCGGCTCACCAGAGCCGGCCCCCGATTTGTTTCACGCGGTTGCCGGCTCGGCGGTGCTGTCGTCTTCTTCGGCCTGTTGCAGCGCCCACATCTCGGCATAGGCGCCGGCCTGCGCCAGCAATTCCTCATGGCGGCCGCGTTCGATGATGCGGCCGGCGTCCATCACGATGATCTCATCGGCATCAGTGATGGTGGATAGGCGGTGGGCGATGACAATGGTGGTGCGCCCAGCGGATACACCGCCCAGCGCGTCCTGGATGCTGGCCTCCGTCGCTGAATCGAGTGCGCTGGTGGCTTCATCAAGGATCAGGATTGCCGGGTTCTTCAGGATGGTGCGGGCGATGGCGACGCGCTGTTTTTCCCCGCCGGACAATTTGAGCCCGCGTTCGCCCACTTGCGTCTTGTAGCCATCGGGCAGGCTCAGAATGAAATCGTGGATGGCCGCGCCGCGCGCTGCCGCAATGATCTCGGCTTCCGTTGCATCTGGCCGGCCATAGGCGATGTTGTAACCGATGCTGTCGTTGAACAGCACCGTATCCTGCGGAACGATGCCGATGGCGCCGCGCAGACTGTCTTGCGTGACATGGGCGATATCCTGCCCGTCGATCAGCACGCGGCCGGCCTGGATGTCGTAGAAGCGGTAGAGGATGCGGCTGAGCGTCGATTTGCCGGCGCCCGAATGGCCGACCACGGCGAGCTTGCGGCCCGGCTCCACGTCGAAGCTGACGCCGTGCAGGATCTGCCGGCGCGGATCATAGCCGAACTGCACGGCGTCGAAGGTGACCCGCGCGCCCGACAGGGTGAGCGGAACCGCGTCCGGCGCGTCGGCGATTTCCGGCGCGGTGTCGATCAGGCGAAACATCGCGTCCATGTCGATCAGGCCTTGGCGGATCTCGCGATAGACCATGCCGAGCAGATCAAGCGGGCGGAACAATTGCATCAGCAGGCCATTCACGAAGGCGATATCGCCGATGGTGAAGCGGCCCTGATCCCAGCCCCACACCACATAGACCAGCGCGCCGGCCATCAGCGCGTTGGTGATGAAGCTCTGCCCGATGTTGAGCCAGGCGAGGCTGACTTCGGATTTGGTGGCGGCATCGGTGTAGCGCTTGATGGCGCGGCCATAATTGGCGTTCTCGTGCGCTTCCGCGTTGAAATATTTGACCGTTTCGTAGTTCAGCAAGCTGTCCACGGCGCGCGCTGTGGTGTTCTGGTCGCTGGTTACCATTTCGCGGCGCAGGTTGGCGCGCCAATCGGTGATGCGCTGGGTGTAGACAATGTACGCCGCAACCATCGCCAGCGTGGCCACCACCAGTTCCCAGCCGAAACCCCGCCCGAACAAGATGCAGACGGCGGTGAGTTCGATCACGGTCGGGAAGATATTGAACAGCAGGAAATAGAGCATGGTGTCGATGCTCTTGGTGCCGCGCTCGATCAGCCGGGTGAGCGCGCCGGTGCGGCGTTCGAGGTGGAAACGCAGCGAAAGCCGGTGGATGTGGCTGAACACATCGAGACTGAGGTGGCGCGCGGCTTCCTGGCCAACCTTCTCGAACAGCGCGTTGCGGAAATTGTCGAACAGCACGCCGCCGAAGCGGGCCAGTGCATAGGAGGCGACCAGCGCCATCGCCACGCCGGCCCCGCCCGACAGATTGTCGGACATCGCATCGAGCGCCAGCTTCAGCGTGTAGGGCATGGCCAGCATGACGCCCTTGGCCAGCAACACGAGGCACAGCGCGCCGACAACGCGCAGTTTCAGATCGGAGCGATCGGCCGGCCACAGATAGGGCAGGAAACGCTTCAGCGTCTTGAAATCGGCATCACCCTGCGGTGGGCTGGACGAAGCGGCCATGGATTGCATGGGGACGCATATGGGCTGAGCGCGCCGCTGGCACAATGGGATGGATTGTCCCTTCCGCAAACGGAAGGGTGGGGGCGCACTTGCCCCACCCGGCCCGAACGCCCATGGTGAGCCCATGCCGCGCACCCCCCGCAACAACCCGCACAACAGGACTCTGGCCGGCCTGCCCGACCGGCAAGCCATCCTGGATTTCATCGCCACCCAGAAAACCAGCGTGGGCAAGCGCGAGATCGCGAAGGCGTTCGGCCTGCACGCGCAGGACAAGATCGCTTTGAAGGCGCTGCTCAAGGAGATGATGGAGGCCGGCGAACTGGAAACCGGCCCTGGGCGCAACCTGCATAAGGGCGGAGGCCTGCCAAAGGTAACGGTGATCCGCATCTGTGATGTGGCCGACGGCGTGGCGATTGCCGTGCCCGACAGATGGGACCACGCCACCCCGCCGCCGCGCCTGCGGGTGATTGAGCCGCGCCGCCGCGCCGTGTTTGGTCTGGGTGATCGGCTGCTGGCGCGGATCGAGGAACAGGGCGGCGGGCTGCTGGCGTTCCCGATGAAGGCGCTGGCGAAATCCGATGAGTTCGTGCTCGGCATCTTGCGCAAGGAAGCGATGGGCTGGCGGCTGGTGCCGGTGGACAAGAAGGCGCGCACCGATCTGGCGATCAACGATCCCGGCGACGGCCAGCCTGGCGATCTGGTGCTGGCCGAGCCATCGGGCCGCCCGCCCCGCCAATATGGCCGCGTTGTCGAAGTACTGGGCGATCCGTTCCAGCCCAAATCGTTCAGCCTGATCGCCATTCACGCCAAGGGCATCCCCAACCGCTTTGACGAATCGACGCTCGATGAAGCCGAGCGCATGGCCCGGCAATCACTCGGCGAACGTGAGGATCTGCGTGCGCTGCCGTTCCTCACCATCGATCCCGCCGATGCGCGCGACCATGATGATGCCGTCTGGGCGGCGCCGGATGACGAGAAGCCCGGCCATTTCCGTGCCATCGTCGCCATTGCCGATGTGAGCTTCTATGTCCGCCCCGGCACCGCGCTCGATCGTTCGGCACGCAGCCGCGGCAACAGCGTCTATTTCCCCGATCGTGTCGTGCCGATGCTGCCGGAGGTGCTGTCCGCCCATGTCTGCAGCCTCGTGGAGAATGAAGATCGCGCCGTGCTGGCCTGCCATCTGCACATCGATCCAGAAGGCAAGTTGCTCGATTGGCGCTTCACCCGCGCCGTCATCCGCTGCGTCACCAACATCGCTTATGAAGAAGCGCAGGCGACCATGGACGCTGACAAGGGCGAATGGCTGCACGTGCTGAAGCCGCTGTGGGCCGCATGGGGCGCGCTGGCCAAGGCGCGCGCCGACCGCGAACCGCTCGATCTGGAGCTGCCCGAAAAGCGCGTGGTGCTGGATGAGGCCGGGCGCATCGCCGGCATCTCGATCCGCGAGCATCTGACCGCGCACCGCGTGATCGAAGATTACATGATCGCCGCAAACGTCGCGGCGGCCAAGGCGCTCGAAAAGAAGAAAGCCGGCTGCATCTTCCGCTGCCACGAGGCACCGAGCCGCGAAAAGATCGTCGCGCTGCGGGATTATCTCGAAACGCTGGGGCAGAATATCGCTTTGGGCCAGGTGGCCAAGCCTGCCGTGTTCAACCGCATCCTCGCTCGCGCCAAGGACGGCGAGAATTACCAGCAGGTCACCGAACAGGTGCTGCGCACTCAGACCCAGGCCTATTACTCGCCGGCAAACGTCGGCCACTTCGGGCTGAGCCTCGGCAGTTATGCCCATTTCACCTCGCCGATCCGCCGTTATGCCGATCTGGTGGTGCACCGCAGCCTGGTCGCGGCCTACCGGCTGGGTGACGGCGCGCTGCACAAGGAAGAGGAAAAGGGCCTCGACAAGACCGCCGACCATATCAGCATGACCGAACGGCGGGCGATGGAAGCCGAACGCGACACCATCGATCGCTATGTTGCCGCCTTCCTCTCGACCAAGGTCGGCGAGATCGTGAAAACGCGTATCACCGGCGTGGCCAAGTTCGGCTTCTTCGCCACGGTTGATGGCCTGGGCGGGGACGGGCTGGTGCCGGTTTCCACGCTGGGCGAAGAACGCTTCGTGTTCGATGAAGACGCCCGCATCCTGGAAGGCATCCAGACCGGCACGCGCTATGCCGTCGGCCAGCGCATGGAGCTGCGCCTCGCCGAAGCCAGCCCGATCACCGGCGCGCTGCGCTTTGAGTTGCCAGAGGGCTGCAGCAGCGGCGGCCCGCGCCGGGATCGCACAAGGCCACGGGGGTTCACGCCGCGGCCGGGCAAGTCGCGGGTGCCGCCGGGGGTGCGGCGGGGCCGCAAATAGGGCCTCCGAGGGCACCCATCGAAACTCCGTTTCGATGGGACCCGCCGCGGGCAGGGCCAGAGGCCCTGCACCCACTTTCGTTTTCAGGCGCGCTTGACGATGCGGCCGTTTTTCTGCTGCTGAACATCATGGATTGCAAAGAGGGGTTGTCGATGAAACTTGTGACTGCACTGCTGCTGACCGCCTTGGCCGCGCCCAGCCTCGCCCAGGAAAAGCGCCAGACGCCGCGTGACGCCATGGTGGCCGAAGCCGATGCTGCTACCGCCCGTGCGCCGGTGGAGGAACAGGCGTTCGTGTCGAAGGGCAGCGTGAGCATCAAGGGCAAGGCCGTGGCCTACACCGCCACCGCCGGCACGCTCACCATCCGGGATGACAATGCCCGGCCCACCGGCAGCCTGTTCTACACCGCCTACACCACCGGCGAAGCAAATCGCCCCGTCACCTTTTTCTACAACGGCGGTCCCGGCTCGGCGACGATCTGGCTGCACATGGGCAGCTTTGGCCCGGTGCGCGTGAAGACCGACAAGCCGGTGTACGTCACCCCCGATCAGTACAGCGTCACCCAGAACCCGTGGTCCCTGCTCGACAAGACCGATATCGTCTTCATCGATGCCATGGGCGCCGGCTGGTCCCGCCCGCTGGGCGACAAGACCGGCAAGGATTTCAACGGTGTCGATCAGGATGCCGATGCTTTTGCCCGCGCCATCATGCGTTATGTGAGCAAGAATAACCGCTGGAAATCACCGAAATTCATCCTCGGCGAATCCTATGGCACGCTGCGCTCCGGCGTGGTGGCGCGCATGCTGGAGGAACGTGGGCTTTCGCTGCACGGCGTCGCCCTGCTGTCCACCATCATGAACTATGGCGTGCGCCAGGCCGGCTATGATCAGAACCACATGGTGCTGTTCCCCGGCTTTGCCGCCACCGCCTGGTATCACGGCACGCTGCCGGGCCAGAAGCCGGCTGACCTCGACGCCTTCGTGAACGAAGTGCGCGGCTTCGTGGCCGGGCCCTATGCCGCCGCCCTGGCCAAGGGCAGCAGCATTTCGGATGCCGAAAAGGACGCCGTCGCCCGCCAGATGAACGCCTATACCGGGCTGCCCATCGATTTCATCAAGCGCGCCAACCTGCGGGTTGATCTGCAGCATTTCCAGACCGAACTGCTGCGCCCGCGCGGCCTTTCGATCGGCCGGCTCGACACGCGCTACACGCTGCCGCCCACCGATCTGAACGCCGACAGCCCGGATGAGGATCCGGCCGGCACCGCCATCACCGGCGCCTACATCTCCGCCTTCCACGATTATGCGGTGAAGACACTCGGCGTGAAAACCGAGCTGCCCTACAAGCTGACGGCGCGCGAGCCGGGCTACAGCTGGGACTGGTCCCACCGCCCACCGCGCGGCGGCGTGCAGACGACGCCCAACACGGCGGTTGATCTCGCCTTCACCATGCGCGCCAATCCGAAGCTGAAAGTGCTGTTCCTGAACGGCTACTACGACATGGCGACGCCGTTCTATGGCGCCGAATTCGACGCCAGCCACATGCTGCTGCCGGCCGAGCTGAACAAGAACATCAAGTTCACCTATTACCAGTCGGGCCACATGATCTATCTGGCGGAATCCGAACTGGCCAAGATGCGGGATGACGTGGCGGCCTGGTATGATGAGGCGTTGAGGTAAAGAGAGCCTCCGGCGGGCAGGGTCGCAGACCCTGCACCCGTTTGATTCTGGGCTGCCCCTGTTTCTCGTGCGCAAACCAGCGCCGCAGGCAGCGGACAACAGCCTGCGGTGCTCTCGTCAAAACACAAGTGCGGCCCAAAAGCGAAAGTGGGTGCAGGGCCTCAGGCCCTTCTTCAATCCACTGAAATCGCGACCGCATCCCCCAGCGCCATCGTGTCGAGCCAGCGTGCGAGCGCATCCCGCTCCATCGCCACGCAGCCTTCGGTGGGGCGCCCATCAGGTTGGCAGACGTGCCAGAAGATGGCGCTGCCGAGGCCGGGGATGGGTGGGCTGTCGTTGTGGGCCAACACCAGGATGAGGTCGTAGGCATGATCGTCGCGCCACAGGGATTCATGGCTGTGGGGGTGCGGGATTGTGACGGGGCGGTTGTAGGCCGGGTCGGCGGCGCCGTCGCTCCAGCCGTCCCACGGGCGCAGCCAGCGCCAAGGGAGGGCGGTGTTTGGGGAGGGCAGACGATCGGGGCGCAGGAGCGCGGCGCGGATTGGCCAGAGGCCGAGCGGGGTCTTTCCGTCGCCTTCGCGTTTGCTGGCGGCGGGGCAGAAGCCGCCTTTGCCGAAGCTGGCAGCGTGGGTTTCGCCGAACGCGCTGACCGTGCCGGTGGCAGGGTTGGCGCGGAAGATCGTCACAGCATGTGCCCCTGCCGGTCGCGCTTGGTGGCGAGGTAGGCGGCGTTGTGCGGGTTGGGGGGCATGTCGTGGGCGACGCGGCTGACGGTGAAGCCGTGGGCGGCGAGGCCGGCGACCTTGAGCGGGTTGTTGGTCATCAGCGCGACGTTGGAGACGCCCAATACCTTGAACATGGCGGCGGCGAGGCTGAAGTCGCGCTCGTCGGGTTCGAAGCCGAGGCGGGTGTTGGCATCCACCGTGTCCCAGCCCTGATCCTGCAGTGCATAGGCGCGCAACTTGTTGAGCAGGCCGATGCCGCGGCCTTCCTGTTGCAAATAGAGCAATATGCCGCCGCCGGGGTTGGCCGCGATGGCAGCCAGTGCGGCGTGGAGTTGCGGGCCGCAATCGCATTTCAGACTGCCGAGCACATCGCCGGTGAGGCAGGAGCTGTGCAAGCGGGTGAGTACCGGCTGGCTCACATCCGGATTGCCGATCACCAGCGCCAGGTGTTCCGGGCCGCCATCATCGGGGCGGAAGGCGACGACCTGTGTATCCTCGGCGCGGGCCAGCGGCAGCCGGGCGCGGCTGGAAATGTGGACGCGGGCCACACATGCCGGCAGGGCAAGCGCGGCTTCGGACGGGCAGTTAACGGCAATTTCTGCCCCGGCCAGCGGCACGGCATAAACGGCAGGGATCAGGCCGGCATGTTTTACCAGTGCAATCGCGGCGCGGGCCGAGGCGGCATCGCCGTCCAGTGCGCGGGTACGAAACGGGCCCTTGAACGGGGTGGCGAGATCGAGCACCGGATCAGCGACCGCCCGGCTTCCGGCGAGATCGAGCCAGTCCGGCCGGTCGACCCACACCGGTTCGGGATCGGGCGCGGCCGCCGCAATCTGGTTGGCGAGGTTCAGCACGGCAGCGCGGCGCGCGGTGATGATCAGGCCGGCGCGGCTGCGGGTTTCCAGCGCGGCCAGCGTGTCGGCATCGGCGAGCTCGGCGGAGAGGATGGCCAGGCTGCCCATGCCCACGGCACGACCCCGGCGCAGGGCATCGCTGGCGGCTTCGGCCAGATAATTGGCCGCTATGCTCACAGGTCGAGCGTCACGATCTGTGGGATGTGATCGGAAGGTTTGCCCCAGTCGCGAGCGTCCCGGATGGCTTCAAAACCGGTGGCTTGTTTGGCGACGCTGGGCGAGGCCCAGATGTGATCGAGGCGGCGGCCGCGATCCGACAGGCGCCAATCGATATTGCGATAGCTCCACCAGGTGAAAAATTTCTCCGGCGCCGGGTTGAAATGGCGGCCCAGATCCACCCAGTCGTGGCTCTGCTGCAAGCGGTTGAGCGCGTCGACTTCCATCGGTGTGTGGCTGACGACATCGAGCAGGGCCTTGTGGTTCCACACATCGCAGTCCAGCGGCGCGACGTTGAAATCGCCGACGATCACGGCGGGCTCCTTCAGCCCTTCCGACCAGCGGGTCATGCGTTCGATGAAGTCCATTTTCTGGCCGAATTTCGGGTTCACCTCGCGATCGGGCACGTCGCCGCCGGCGGGCACATAGACGTTTTCCAGCAAGACGCCGTTTGGCAAACGCACGCCGATGTGGCGCGCTTCGCCATTGTCCTGCCAGTCATAGCGCCAGGCGCCTTCCAGCGGCACGCGGCTGATGGTGGCAACGCCGTGGTGCATGCGCTGGCCGTTCAGGATGCGGTGGGTGTAGCCCAATTGCTCGAACAGGCCGTGTGGGAAAATGTCGTTGGCGACCTTGGTTTCCTGAAGGCACAGCACATCGGGCTGATGATCGCGCAGGAACTGCTCCACGATATCGGCGCGGGCGCGGACGCTGTTGATGTTCCAGGTGGCGATGCGAAGAGACATGGGACGCATTTAGGCGAAGCTTTGTCGCTCGTCACCTGTTCAGAAACGAGTTGACCCCTGGCGCCGGGGGCGTGGTGCCAGGGGTCTTGTCTGCGCTCGTCACGCACACAGGCGGAAATTTTTACGCGGTGCTGTCCGGTCAACAGGGGGCAAACCCGTCAGCACCAACCGCCTGATGAACTGCTTATGCCTGATTCGACCTTGCCCCATCATGAACGGGATTCAGGGTCTGTGTTCAGGTTGGGCAACCGCGTTATCGGGGCCCATCCTTGCGCGGATCGGTGAAGCCAAACGACACGCCAGCAAGGCTGGCCCCATAGTGCACATTGGCCAGCCGCACCTCGCTGCGGCCGCCTTGCGCGTCCAGAGCGGTCCACCCGGCCAGTGCCAGCCCGCCGGGCGCACCGGCGGCGCGCACGAAGCGGATGGAAAGCGTGCCGAATTCCGGCCGCTTGGGATCCCGGGCGGCGACTTCCACGCCGTCGGGCGTGTCGGCAGTGATGCGTGCGATGGGGGCAAGGTCAGGCTCGGCCGCCAGCAGGATCTGCAGCGGTGTGCGGCGCACCGGCCATTGGCTGACCTGTTTCACCTCATAATCAATGAACGACAGTGTGCGGCCATCGCCGACCAGCAGCATTTTCGCCGTGTTGTACTGGAATCGCACCTTGCCGGGGCGGGCCAGCCACAATTTGCCAGCCAGCACGCGGCCATCGGCGCCGGCCTGGGTAAAATCGGCCGAAAGGCTGGTGGTGCCTTTCAGCGAGACGGCGATATCGGCCAGCGACGTTGCGCTGGCCGGGGCGGCAAGGGCAAGCAGAGGGAGCAGGAACAGCTGTTTCATGCCTCTGCCTTAGCCGGCAGCGGCTTCACACGCCATGAACGGAATGCAGCTTATGCAGCGGCGCCCAGGTAACCCAGCTGCGCTGCCTTGAAAATGGTCTGGCTGCGGTTGACGGCGTTCAGTTTCTCGCCGGCGTTCTGGATGTGGAAGCGCACGGTGGCGTGGCTGCGCGACAGGATCAGGCTGATTTCCTTGTCGGTCTTGCCGATGCTGGCCCAGCGCAGGCATTCCACTTCGCGCTTGGTGAGCTGGCAATCGCCCGGCAGCCAGCGGCGGGTGCGGTGCGCCTTGACGTAACCCGCCAGGAACCGATGCGACATCAGTGCCAGTATATCGGCCCATTGTTCATATTCGGCTGAAAGATCGGTGCGGCTGGCATCGCGTGACACGAAGCAGACGGCGCCGATCTGGCCAAAAGGCAGATGCACCGGCACCACGATTGAAGCTTTGGTGAGTGCCCGTTTCTCGAAATTGTCGAGGCTCATCTCGTCGAGATAGGGATTGGGCTGGCGGGTGAAAAAGCCGGTGGCATTGGCCCAGAACACCTCGGATTCATACCGGCAGGCGCGCGGCAGCGGCGACGACAGGGCGAGCTTTGAATCCTTCCACCAATGCTCGTTCTCCCCGGTCCAGCCGAACACGTCGGCGGCGAGGATATTCCCGTCGATATCCTCCATCGGCGCCTTGGAAGCGATATTGTCGACCGCGATGACATGCAGGCCGGTACACTCCAGCACAATGTCGCGCATGGCTTCGGCGGCTTTGCGGGCATCACCCATCGATCGAACGGAAACGGCGGCAAGGCTGGCGTGCAGGTCCATCGGTCACTCCCCAGAACATGGTGCGAGGGCTTGGTCTCTATTGGACCCTTGGGGCGAACCCCGTGCTCCCTCACGCTTATCTTAGGACGCGAAGTAATCACAGCCGGACACGCCCTGCAATGGGCTTTGACCGAACAGGCCAAAACAGTGGGCCGATTCGGCGAAATCGGCGGCCCATGCTTGCATGTTGTCAGCACTTTGCTAGGTAGTGTCTCACCGGGGGGGAACGGACAGTGCTTGCGCAAGCAACGAGGAACATTCGCGTGTTGGCAGAATGCATGGCGGCAGCCAGCCATTGGTTGCGAGTCGCCATTGCAGTGAGCGTGCTGGCGGGTGCCACCGTCGAATCGCCGTTGGCGGCCGCGCCGATTGATCCCGCCGTGCACCAGGGCGTCGCCAGCTGTGGCAGTTCCACCTGCCATGGCCGCCAGGAAGCCACGGGGCCACGTGTGCGCCAGAACGAAGTGATCAGCTGGTCTGATCCCGCCAGCCTGACCGGCGCGCACAGCCGCGCCTGGAAAGTGCTGAATGAGCCGCGGGCCCAGGCCATCGGCAAGCGTCTGGGCATCGCCAATGTCGCGGCCTCCAAGGAATGCATCAGCTGCCACGGTGATCCTGCACCGTTGCGCGGGGCGAAATGGCAGCAATCCGATGGCGTGGGCTGTGAAGCCTGCCACGGCGGATCGGAACGCTGGCTGGCCAGCCATGCCAGCGTGAACGCCAGCCATGCTGACAATGTCGCCAAGGGCATGTGGGCGGTGAATGACCCGGCAGTAAAGGCCAGCGTGTGCCTCGATTGCCATTTCGGTTCCGACAAGCCGGGCCAGTTCGTGTTCCACCGCATCATGGCTGCCGGCCACCCCCGCGTGGCTTTCGAACTTGATCTGTTCACCTCTCTGCAGCGCCACCATGACGAGGATGCCGATTATGCCGCGCGCAAGGGTGTCACCGGCGGGGTGAAGACCTGGGCCGTGGGCCAGGCGCTGGCAGTGGAGCGCGCGTTGTCGCTGTTGCCCGCCGCATCGGGCCGCCTCAACGGTCCGGATTATTATTTCTATGATTGCCGTTCCTGCCACCGGACCTTCAGTGATGATCCGGCGGCGCAGATCGTCGCGCGCACCAACGGCTGGCGGCCGATTCCGCCGGGCCAGCCGGTGTGGAACGATGAGCAGATGATCATGCTGGCGTCTGCCGCGCGTGTGGCCGCGCCGGATGTGGCGCGCAGTTTCGACAATCAGAGCCGTGCCTTCCACGCTGCGCTGGGCGGCGATCGCGCCGGGGCGATAAAGGCGGCGGCCACGCTGAAGGCGACGGCTGCCACGCTGGCCCGGCGCTTTGCCGGCACCAGCTTTGATCGGGCGCAGACTTTTGCGCTGATCGATGCCGTTCTGGTGGGCAATGCGGCAGCTTACACTGATTATCAGGGCGGTGCGCAGGCGGTGATGGCGGCCGATACCCTGCTTTCGGCGTTGGTAACGGCTGGCCAGGTCGATCGCGGCGCAGCACAGGCGCTGAGGCCTGATCTTGATCGCGCCTACGCGCTGGCTCGCGATGCCAACCGCTGGGATCCGGCTGCGTTCCGGGTCACGCTGGCGCAGATTGCCGGCCGGTTGCGGGGCCTGAAGTGACGCCCAGCCGCGCCCGGATCACGGCAGGGGTGGCAGCGCTGGCGCTGCTGCTGGCTGGCTGTGGCGGCACCAGTGCGCCGCCGAGCCAGGCCGTCAATCCCGCCCCAAGCCCGTCGCCAACGCCAACGCCGGCCAGTGTGTTCACCAAGCCGGCGCAGGAGGCGCTGAGCGTCGCCGACGTGCAGTCGGTCATTGCCCGCGCCGCCGCCGAAGCTTCGGCCCGCAATCTGCCGGCAGTGATCGCCGTGGTTGATCGGGTCGGCAATGTGCTTGCCGTCTATCGCATGGCCGGCGCCCGCGCGACCGCCACCACGCGGCCCAACGCCAACGGCGCCAATATCGACGCGCAGGGCGTGACGGTGCCGGCGGAACTGGCCGCGATCGCCAAGGCCATAACCGGCGCCTATCTGTCGTCGGGCGGCAACGCCTTTTCCACCCGCACGGCCTCGATGATCGTGCAGCCGAATTTCCCGCCATCGACGCGCACGGTGGGGCTTGAATCCGGCCCGCTCTATGGCGTGCAGTTCAGCCAGCTGCCCTGTTCCGATCTGTCAGCACGGTTCGGTGTCGGCAGCCCGTTCATCGGCCCGAAGCGTTCGCCGCTGGGGCTGGCCGCCGATCCGGGCGGCTTTCCGCTTTACAAGAATGGCGTGATGGTTGGTGGCGTCGGCATCATGGCCGATGGCGATTATGGCTTTGATGCCGAAGTGGTGGACGTGGACGATGATGCCGAAGAGCATATCGCGCTCGCCGCCACCGCCGGCCACGCCGCGCCCGAAACCATCCGCGCCGAACGGATTTCGGTGGATGGCACACTGCTGCGCTATTCCGACGCCGTTGCCGCCGGCCTGAAGAGCAATCCGGCAAGCCCGCCGGCCTTTGCTGGCATCGCCGGCAGCCTGGTGTCAGTCGCCGGCTTCAATGCCGCCGGCATTATCGCCGGCACGCCTTATGGCAGCGAGGCCAGCGGCGTGCGCAATGCCGCAGCAGCCGAATTCAACCATCCCGATGCGTTCATCCTGTCCGACGGCGCCGGAGCCAATCGCTACCCGATCCGCGCCGGCACCGATGCGGGCGACATCGCCCAGCCGCTCAGCGCCGCCGAAGTGCGCGCTGTGCTGGAAGAAGCCTTCACCATCATGTCGCGCGCCCGCGCCCAGATCCGCCAGCCGCTCGACAGCCGGGCCCAGGTCTCGCTGTCGGTGGTGGATACGCGGGGGCAAGTGCTGGGGCTGGTGCGCTCGCCCGATGCGCCGGTTTTCGGGATTGATGTCAGCCTGCAGAAGGCGCGCTCGGCGGCCTTCTTCTCCAACGCCCGCGCCGCCAGCGATCTGGGTGCGGTGACGACGGCGGCCGGCGCCGCCGATGCGAACGTCCGCGATTTCGTCACTCGCACCAATAGCTTCTTCAGCGGCACCGGTTTCCTCACCGGTGCGTTCGGCGTGTCCAACCGCGCCATCGGCAACATCAGCCGGCCCTATTTCCCCGATGGCGAAGCCGGCCGACCGCCGGGTCCGCTGTCGCGCGACATCGCCGGCTGGTCGCCGTTCTCGACCGGGCTGCAATCGGCGCTGATCGTGCAGAATCTGGTGCAGGTGCTGGGTGGCGGCGATCCGCGCCAGTGCACGTTCCTGCCCAATACCGGCAGCGGGCAGAACCGGCTGGCCAACGGCATCCAGATCTTCCCTGGCGCCGTGCCGATCTATCGCGGCAACAATCTGGTGGGCGCCATCGGCATTTCCGGCGACGGTATCGATCAGGACGACATGATCAGCTTCCTTGGGCTGAGCAACGCCAGCACAAGGCTCAATGGCAGCATCAGCCTGCCGCCGGCCAGCATCCGTTCCGATCAGGTGCAGGTGACGGTTGCGGGCACGCCTGTCCGCCTGCGCTTCGTGGGCTGCCCGTTTGCGCCCTTTGTCGACACGTCCGAAAACAATGTCTGTCAGGCGCGTTGAGATGCGGGCACTGATCCTCATCCCCCTTTTGGCCACCGCCTCGCCGGTCATCGCCAAGCCGTTCGGCAAATGGTTTGACTGTTATGCCAAGGTCGCCCCGCCGACCGAGCGTCTGCCCGCCGAAGCGGAAGCCGGCCCGGTTGATCCGAATGCTGTCCCGCTGGATGGCCGCCGTGTGCCCGGTATGGGCGGTCCGCAGACGTGGGACCCGGTGGTGCAGGCCAACCAGGGCGCGGTCGCCTGGCCGAAGCAGGGGGATTTCCCCACCGATCACCTGCCGGTGCCCGATCGCTGGCGCCTGGTCGAAACGCTGGGGCTGGTGAAATCCAACTGGAAAGACCCGTACAACCAGAACACGCTGAAGGGCGACCGGCCGGTTTGCGGCACCCACGATCTGTTCGTGCAGCTGACAGCGATTTCCGATACGCTGGCCGAACCGCGCAGCTTTCCCACCCCGGTCGGCGTGCAGACCACCGAGCGGCCGGGCAGCAACGACACCTTTGGCCGCCAATACAGCGAAGTGTTTGCGCAGACCTTCATCCTGGGCGCGGCGCTGACCAAGGGCAGCACCGCCTTCAAGCCGCCAGAATATGAGCTGCGCGCCGCGATCGCCTTCAACATGAACCATGTCGACGTGACGGAACGCAGGGTGCTTTCCGTGCTGCCGTCGAAGCGCAGTCTGCGCACCGATGCGTTCGTGGGCGTGCAGGAATTGTTCCTCGACTATCACCTGCGCAACACGTCGGATCGGTATGATTTCGACTCGCTGCGCATCGGCATCCAGCCGTTCTCCAGCGATTTCCGCGGCTTCCTGTTCCAGGACAACCAGCTCGGCCTTCGTCTGTTCGGCAACCGCGACAACAACCGCTTCCAGTACAACCTCGCGGCCTTCTGGCGGCTCGAGAAGGATTCGAACTCCGGCCTCAACGCCGTCCTGCGCAGCCCGCGCAACGATTTCGTGGTCGTCGCCAATCTCTACCGTCAGGATCTGCCGGTGCCCGGCATGACCAGCCAGGTCAGCGTGATGTGGAATGCCAACCGCGAACGCAATGATGTGCAGGTCGATACCAACGGCTTCCCGGTGCGGCCTTCGTTGCTCGGCACCCTGCGCGGCCGCAGCTATGATGTCGTGTATCTCAGCTACAACGCCGATGGCCATATCGGCCGGCTGAACATGACCTTCAGCGGCACCTATGCCGCCGGCACCAACCGCAACAACATCCTCACCGATCGGCGCGCCAAGATCAGCAGCTGGTTTGCCGCGTTCGAGCCCAGCTATGACCGTGGTTGGGTGCGGGTGCGCGGTTCGGCCCTGTTCGCCAGCGGCGATTCCAATCCGTTCGACGATACCGACAGCGGCTATTCGGCGATCTTTGAAAACCCGCAGTTTGCCGGTTCCGACACCAGTTACTGGATCCGCCAGACCATTCCCTTTGCTGGCGGCGGCCGGGTCATCTCGGTCAACAGCCGCAACGGCATCCTGAACGATCTGCGATCGTCCAAGGAGCAGGGCCAGGCCAATTTCACCAACCCCGGCACCATGTTGCTGGGCGCCGGTGCGGATTTCGATGTGCTGCCCGAGCTGCGGGTGAGCGGCAATCTCAACCATCTGTGGTTTGCCACCACCGCCACGCTGCAGGCGCTGCGCGTGGAAGGCACCATTCCCAAGGATATCGGCTGGGATCTGTCGGCAGCGGCCACCTACCGCCCGCATTTCAACCAGAATCTCGTGTTCCGCCTGTCGGGCGCGCTGCTGAAGCCCGGCGATGGTTTCCGCGATCTCTTCACCAACGCACCCCGCACCGGGTCTTATTATTCGGTGCTGTTCAACGCTGTTCTGGCTTATTGACATGCTGAAGCGCCTGCTCCTCCTTTTGATGGTGCCGCTGGTCGGCATGGCCTTCGCGTCCGAAGGCGAAAAGCCGGTGGCGCGGGATTACACCCGTGTCCATGCCGGGCCGGCGCCGAAATGGCAGACGGCGGAACTGGCCGCTGCCAAATCCGCCGGCTGCATCAGCTGCCACACCGCCAGCGATGAAGCGACGATGCACGCGCCCAAATCGGTCGTGCTGGGCTGCACCGATTGCCATGGCGGCGATGCGAAGATCGTCGCGCCGGGCGGGTTGGCAGCGACCGACGCCAATTACATCAAGCTGCGCGATGATGCCCACGTGCTGCCGATGTTCCCGGAAAGCTGGCACTTCCCGTCGTCGGCCAACCCCAAGCGCAGCTATACCCTGCTCAACCGCGAATCCCCGGAGTTTGTGCGTTTCGTCAACCCGTCGGACTATCGCGCTGCGCGTGATGCCTGCGGTTCCTGCCACCTTGAAATCATCGAGCGGGCCGAAAGCAGCCTGATGGCCACCGGCGCCATGCTGTTCGGCGGCGCGGCCTATAACAACGGCATCCTGCCCTACAAGAATACTGTGCTGGGCGAAGTATACACCCGCCCTGGCCAGGCCAAAGCCATGCTGGGTGCATGGAACGGCGATGCGTCGGGCCATGGTGAAGTTGGGCTGAAGCACGAGGAAGGCCATGGCGCAGCGGCAGGCCATGGCGCAGCGGCAGGCCACGGCGAGAAGGCAGGCCATGGCGGCGGCGCTCATCACGACAACAGTCTGCCGGGCTTTATGTTCAGCCCCGGTACGGGCGGGCGCAAGGTGGGCGAATTGTCTGACGCGGAAAGGGCGCGCGGCGCGCTGCCGTTCCTCGCCCCGCTGCCGGCGTGGCAGGTGATGCCGCCCGGCGATATCTTCCGCGTGTTCGAACGCGGCGGCCGCAACATCAATCCCATCTTCCCGGAAATCGGCCTTCCCAACTCACTGGGCTCCATCCAGCGTCTGGAAGAGCCTGGCCGCCCCGATATCCGCCAGTCCAACCGTGGCCCCGGCACCGGCCTGCGCATCTCGGTGCCAGTGATCAATATCCACAAGACCCGCCTGAACGATCCCTTCACGTGGTTCATGGGGACCAATGATCAGCCCGGCGATTATCGCACCTCGGGCTGCGGTTCTTGCCACATCGTTTATGCCAATGATCGCGAAGTGCGGCATTCATCGGTTTATGCTGCGGCCGGCCGTGACGGGCAGACCCAAACCGCCGATCCAACGATCTCGAAAACGGAAAGCGGTCACCCGATCAAGCACGCCTTTACCCGCGCCATGCCATCCAGCCTGTGCATGAATTGCCACATGCACCAGCCCAACATGTTCGTGAACACCTACTATGGTTACACGATGTGGGATTATGAAAGCGACGCGCCGCGCATGTGGCCGGGCAAGGAAAATCCGTATCCCAAGCCGCCAGGGATGAGCGAAGCCGAGTATCAACGCCTGTTCAAGCAGCAGCGTTACCCCACGGCCGCCGAAGTGCGCACCACCAACGAGCGCAACCCCGAAGCCGCAGCGGCGCGTGGTGCCTGGTCTGATCTGGATTTCCTGCGGACGGTGAACGACCGCAATGACCAGATGAAGGATACCCAATTCGCCGATTATCACGGCCACGGCTGGAATTTCCGCGCCGTGTACAAGCGCGATCGCGAAGGCAATCTGCTCGATGCCGGCGGCAACATGGCCAGCTATGGCACCGATACCGCGCACATCGTCGATCCGAATGATCCGGAAAAGTTCCGGAAGGCCGGCCAGCCGCAATTCGTGAAACCTGCCGCCACCCCTGGCCCCGGCCAGCCCGGCAAGGCAGTGCACCTGATGGATATCCACACCGAAGTGGGCATGCAGTGCGCCGATTGCCACTTTACCCAGGATGGCCACGGCAACGGTATGATCCATGGCGAAGTTGCCAACAGCGTGGAGATCGGCTGCAAGGATTGTCATGGCACCGCCGATGCCTATCCGACGGTGCGAACCTCCAACTTGGCCGCGCCGCCGCCAGGCAGCAATCTGATCGCGGTGCGCAACCCCGATGGTCGGCTGCGCTTTGAATGGAGCCAGGATGCCGCCGGCCGCCGCGTGCTGCTGCAACGGTCGTCCAGCGATCCCAAGCTGGTCTGGCGGGTGAAGCTGGTGAAGGACAGCGTCAACCGCGATCACCCCGATTTCAACGCCAAGGCAGCGCGCGCCAAGCTGGTGGGCACGCTGGCCAGCACGGGTGGCAAGATGAGTTTCGGTCCCGGCGTGGGTGAACGCGCGCACAAGGACGACAACATGGCCTGCTTTGCCTGCCATACCAGCTGGACCACCAGCTGCGGCGGCTGCCACTTGCCGATCGAGGCGAACTGGAAGACCAAGACCCACAAATACGAGGAGCAGGAAACCCGCAACTTCGCGACCTACAATCCACAGGTCGCACGCGATGAGATCTTCCAGCTCGGCCGTCACCAGACCACGAAGGGCGGCATCATCACGCCGATCCGTTCAAGTTCGGCGCTGATCCTGACCAGCACCAACATCAACCGCGAGCGCATCTATGTGCAGCAACCGCCGATTTCTGCGTCGGGCTTCTCGTCCCAGGCCTTTGCGCCGCACTACCCGCACACGGTGCGCACCCAGGAAACCAAGACCTGCACCGATTGCCACGTGAGCGATGAGGACGACAACAACGCCATCCTGGCGCAGTTGACCCTGCAGGGCACCAACTTCATCAACTTCGTTGGCATGCACGCCTTTTTCGGGCTGGATCGCGCTGTCGAAGCGGTGCGGGTGACCGAGTTTGGCGAACCGCAGGCGGTGTTCGGCTCCTATCTGCACCGCTATGCCTATCCCGATTTCTGGAAGCTGCATGTCGAACAGAACAAGCGCGAGCTGATCAACTGGACCCGCGGCCGCATCTTCGACAAGAAGCTTTCCGGCGAGACCAACCCGACTGAGGAAATCCGCAACATCACGCAAGGCGCCAGCGGCGAAGTGCGCTGCATCCAGAACCGCGGCGAATATCTCTACGTTGCCGAAGGCAAGGGCGGCTTTATCGCCTATGATATCGCCAATCTGTCGAACAAGGGTGTTTCCGAACGCATCGTCAAATCGCCGTTCTCGGCGCTGGGCCACGATGCGCAGGTGAAGACGGCCAACGCCACCTGCATGGCAATCGCTACCAACCAGCCGATCGCCGTGCCGCGCAACGACAAGATCGTGGGTGAGCAGGACGCTCGCGCCGCCGGCAAACCGCTGGCCGATCCGCTCGCTGGCTACAACCAGGAGCAGAGGATGCACGAGATCTACCGCTATGCGGTGGTGACCGATGCGGTTGAAGGCCTGGTGATGGTGAACGTCGACACGCTCACCGACGGCGAACCACGCAACAACTTCCTGAAGCGCACGGTGCTCGTGGGCGGCAAGACAGCGTGGAATCCGGACGGCGTGCTGAATGGCGCCCGCCACGTCACGCTGGCTGGGTACATGGCCTATATCGCCACGCCGCGCGGCGTGGTGGTGGTGAACCTCGATAATCCCAAGGCACCCAAGCTTGCGGCTGCCCTGCCGTTGAACGACGCGCGGGCCAGCGCAGTGCAGTTCCGTTACCTGTGGGTGACGACGGCGGCCGGCCTGGAGGTGTTCGACATCGCCGATCTGTCGCGGCCGGTGCATCATCCCGAGGCAACGCTGCCGATTGCCGATGCGCGCAAATTCTACCTGGCCCGCACCTATGCCTATGTCGCCGCCAAGGGCGAAGGCCTGGTGATCGTCGACATCAAGAAACCGCTGGCACCCAAGCTTTACCAGCGCTTCACGGCGGGCGGCACGTTGAACGATGCGGAGGATGTGGTGGTTGCCACCACCAACGCGACCTTGTTCGCCTATGTTGCCGACGGGAAGAACGGCGTGAAGGTGCTGCAATTGACCAGCCCAATCAGCCAGCCCAACTTTTATGGCTTCTCACCCAAGCCGATGCCGGAACTGATCAGCTTCGCCCGCACTGCCCGCCCGGCGCTGTCGGTGGCCAAGGGGCTGGACCGTGATCGGGCGGTGGACGAGACCGGCAGCCAGATCGCTATCCTCGGCCGCCTCGGCTCACGCCCGTTCAACCGGAAGGAAACGGAGCATTTCTTTATCGGTGAGAATGGCCAGCCCTATCGGGTGAACGACCGGGTGGACATGGGGGCCTGGTCACCGCTGCGGAAGTAGGGCGGTGACGCGACCGTAATGCACAAGTCATGCTGGCCTGCGCCAGCATGACGGTGTGGGCTTACGGCGCGACCAGCGGGAAATCCGGCTTCGGCGGCTGGAACAGCGTCATGAAGCGTTGCAGCACTGCCAGATCGCCTTTGATCTCCAACTGCCCCGCCGCGATCAGATCGGGCGCTTTCACCGCGCCGCCGATCAACCCGATCAGCGCCCGGCGCGGCACCACCAGCGTGGCCTGCGCAGCATCCGTGACGCCCTTTTCGTGCAGCATCACGCCATTGCCGATGGTCACGAGATGGCGTTCCTTGGCATCGGGAATTTCGAACGCGATGGTCATGGGGGCGATGGCCCGCTCGGGCACCAGCCGAACGCTCATGCTGTCCAGCAGCATCGACACTGTCAGATTGGCGGCAATGCCGGCCGCGCTGGCTGGCTCGCTGGGCTTGATACCCTGTTCCAGTTCCTGGGCGCCGGTCAGATAGAAATTGCGCCACGGTGCCGCCTCGGCCCGCCAGGCCAGCTGGCGATAGACGCCGGCCAGCGCCGCCTTGGCGCCCGGCGTGTCAGGCGCAGCGCGCACCAGCGTGGAGAGCAGGGTGGCGGCCCAGCGGTCATCGCCCTGGGCGGCGGCGGCCTTGCCGGCAGCCAGCACCTTCTTGGGCCCGCCCATCTGCTTGATCAGGCGCGGCGCAAGGTCAGCGCGCGGAAGCGGATCGAGCGTGGCCGGATCGCCGTCGAACGCACCCAGATAGCGCTGGTAGACGGCGCGGGCGTTGAATTTCAGGCTGCCGTAATTGGGCCGGTTGAACCAGGCCTTGGCCAAGGGTTCGGGCAGCTTGATCACCTCGCCGATTTCCACCGCGTTCAGGCCGGTATTCATCAGTCGCACGCTCTCGTTGTGCACGAAGGCATAGGCCTGCGCATGGCGCAGCAGATAGTCGCCGATATGGTCCTTGCCCCAGCGCGGCCAGAAATGGCTGGTGAACAGCACATCCGCCTCGCCGCCCCAACGCCGCCGCGCCTCCACCAGATAATCCGCCCAGCCCTTGGCATCGCGCACCAGCGCGCCGCGCGGCGTGAGCAGATTGTGCATCGATGCGTTGGCATTTTCCGCCAGGCACAGGGCTTTCCAGGCCGGCAGATAGAGGTTCATTTCTGCTGGCGCTTCGGTGTTGGGGGTCAGCTGGAACTGGATTTCCACCCCATCGACGATGCGGTTGCTGCTGGCCGGCGTGATGCTGTCTGTCGGCGGGATCAGGCCGTAGGTGCCGGGCGTGTTGAACGACGACAGGCCGGAGGAGACATGGCCGGTGGCATTGTGCGGCAGGCTGGTGCCAAACATATAGACAGCGCGGCGCAACATGGCGGGGCCGGCGATGACATTTTCAGACACGGCGTGTTCAAGGAAGCCTTCGGGCGCGATGATCTGCACCTTGCCGGCCGCCACATCGGCCGGGTTCACCACGCCCAGCACGCCGCCGAAATGATCGACATGGCTGTGGGTGTAGATGACCGCGACCACCGGCCGCTTGCCCAGTTTGTCAGTGACCAGCGCCATTGCGGCCTTGGCGGATTCGGCGCCGGTGAGCGGATCGACAATGATCCAGCCGGTGGTACCGCGGATCACGGTCATGTTGGCCAGATCAAGCCCGCGCACTTGCCAGATGCCATCGGCCACCTGGAACAGGCCGTGTTTTGCCACCAGCGTCGCATTGCGCCACAGGCTGGGGTTCACCGTGGCCGGGGCCGGCCCTATGAACTGGGCCTCATCGGCCAGATCGCGCAGCAAGTCGCCCTTGGCATTGCGGATCTTGCCGTCGGGGATGGAGCCGAGAAAGCCGCGGCTGGCGAAATCGAAATCCTGTTGGTCTGCCCAATTCAGCGTGGCGGCCAGCGCGGCATTTTCGGCCTGCGCCTGTGGGCTAGCGGTTGGCGGTGCCTGCGCGGCGGCGGAGGCGAGAAGAAGGGCGATGAGGTGCGGTGTCATGGCTTCAGGCTAGGCCCGTGCCACGGCAGGCTCAACTGTGAATTCGCACAATCAGGCTTTGGCTCGCCGTGGCCAGCAAGGTGCCGTCCTGCGCAAACAGGTGCACACGGCCATGGGCAAAGCCGGCGTGGACGGCGTGGATGCGGATATCGGCCAGCACCCATTCGGTGGGCACGAAATTCATGTAGCGGATAGTGTTGTCGAGGCTGTTCCCGCCGGCGTTCGTCCCCATCGCGTTGCCGACGCCCGAAGGCAGGAAATCCGCCATTACCGCCAGCACCAGCCGATCAATGGAGAGATCGCGATTGACCGGCCGCACCCACAGCCGGCCAATGCCATCTGTTGCCGGCGGTGCCTTGCCCCGCTCGCGACCGAAACTGCCGGCGGCGACGCGGCGTTCCCACTGGCTGTTCATGTCGTCGGGATCGCGCTGCCAGCGGATTGTCATTTCGGGGCAGTCTTCCGGCGGCGGCACGGCCGGCATTACGGCCCACTGGTGATGCGGGCTATCGGGCCGGCTGCCCAGCGCGGCGTTGACGGTGATGATCTCCTGATCGCCAGCACGGGTGATGACGCGCGCCTGGCTGTTGTACTTGCCCGTGACCGGCACGATCACTTCCAGATCAAGTTCCGTGCCGGGCCTTGCGTAACTGAGATATTGCGCGGCGGCCCACACGGTCGGGCGGCCGGTGAAATGCTCCACGGCCGACAAGGCACTGGCGAGACCCACCCCGCCGAACATGAAAAGCCGGTCGGGTGGGCCAACACACAGATTCTTCGGCACGGTGAAGCGGTAATGGCCGGGGCGGTCAGTGGGTTCGACAGGGGTGAAGGGGTGCACGGATCAACTCTCGATGAAGGCGCGGATGCGGGCGGTGAAGGCCGGATCGGCGAAACGGGAAATCGGGGCGGGGGCGGTGCCAGTATCGGCCAGCAGGGCGCTGGCGCGGGCTTTCAGATCATCCACGTCGGCCGCAACATGCAGGCCAGGGCGGATGCCGACATGCTTGGCGGTGGCCAATTGGTGATCGGTGTTGTGTTCGCCCATCGCTTGCAGGCGCGGCAGCATCAGGATCGGCTTGCCGGCTTCGATGGCAGAAATGATCGATCCCATGCCGCAATGGGCGACGAACAGCGCGCAGCCAGCAACGCGGGCCTGATAATCGGGCAGGGCCAGCTTGCGCACCCACTTGGCGTGGCGTGGCTCATAATCGCCCTTGCCGATCTGGATTTCCACTGGGATGCCAGGGTTGGCGGCGGCCCATTCGTCCACGGCGCGGGTGAGCCGGTCGAACGGCATCATCGAGCCCACCGAAACGAACACGCCGCTCACAGCACGCTGCACCAGTGTTCGACCTTGTCGGCGGCGAGGTGGGGCCACTGGGTGACAACCTGGCTGCACACGCGGCCTGCCTGCCCGCCGCTGCCCGACAACACTTCGGAATTGGCGATGCTGTCCACCCACAGGCTCTTGCAGCCAAACGGGCGGGCCAGCGTCGCTGCGATCAGGCCGGGCAGCGCGCCGGTGGTGATGATAACTTGGGGGCGGACCTTCAGCAGGATGGCGGCGATATCCAGCGTGGCGGCCGGAATGCGCCACCAATCGGCACGGGAGACATCGCGGAAGGTGAAGAAGGGCACATCGCTGACCAGTGCGCGCGACGTGGGGTCAACCGTGGCGATGCTCACCGCGTGACCGTCCCAGGCCGGTAACAGGCGCATCAGTTGGATGAAATGCCCGCCGCCGGACGCAATCGCCAACACCCGTTTGGCCATGGGGTCAGGCCGCCACCGGCATCATCGCGTCCATCGCCAGCGTGTAGCTGCGCTTGCGGTCCTCATGGCCGTGCAGGATGTTGACCAGCATCAGCTCGTCCGGCGCATATTCCTTGATCACTTGCTCAAGTCCAGCCCGGACGGTCTCGGGGCTTCCGGCCACCACGCGCCGGTTGGCGAAGGCCTTGGCGACATCGGGCCGGTCCGCCAGCCAGGCCAGCGCCACGTCCGGCGGCGGCACGGATATGGATTTGCCCATCAACAGGTGCGAGAACATCATGCGGGCCGGGGCGGCGAGGCGCAGGGCGGCTTCGTCCGTCTCTGCACACACAGTCCACACCGCCACCATCAGGCGCGGCTTGTCTCCGGGATTACGAGGGATGAAGCGGTCGCGATATTGTGCCGCCAGTTCGCCCAGCCGCGGCGCGATGAAATCAGCGAGGCAATAGGGCAGGCCCAGATCGGCGGCAAAAGCGACACTGTCGGGTGAGGAGCCGAGCACCCAGGGTTCCGGCACATGCGGCCGGCCAGGCAGGGTGGCGGCATAGGCGTGGAAGGGGTGATCGTCGGGCAGCGAGTCTTCCAGGTAACCGATCAGCTCGGCCAACTGCTGCGGGAACTGGTTGGGCGCATATTGGCGCCGGTCCTGCTGCAGGGCGACGGCCGTGCGCTGGTCACTGCCCGGCGCGCGGCCCAGGCCCAGATCGATGCGGCCCGGGTGCAGGCCGGCCAACAGGCTGAACTGTTCCGCCACCTTCAGCGCCGAATAATGCGGCAGCATCACCCCACCCGAACCGACCCGGATGCGCGACGTGGCATTGGCGACGGCGCCGATCAATATTTCGGGCGCACTGCCGGCCAGTGCCTGGCTCGCATGATGTTCGGCCAGCCAGAAACGCTGGTAACCCAACGCCTCGCAATGGCGGGCGAGATCGATCGAATTGGCGAGCGCCTGCGCCGGGGTTACGCCTTCGGGAATCGGCGTCTGATCGAGAACGGAGAGCGGGATCATTTCGTGCGCTCCGGCAACCGGGCCAGGATGGCGCGGCGTTCATCGTCGTTGGCGTGTGGCCAGCGGCTGATCTCGTCCATGGTGCGGCGGCAGCCTTCGCACCAGCCTGTCCGCCGGTTGATCTGGCAGACATTGGTGCAGGGGGAGGCGATGCTGCGCAGTTCGCTCATGACCGCAGCTTTCGTGCGGCTTTCATCAGGTGATAGAGCAGCAGGCCCGTCGGTCCGGCGAGAAAGGTGAGCGCCAGGCAGGGCAGCAGCAGCCAGTGCGGCAGCGCATCATCTTCGGCTTCCCAACTGCCCACCCACAGATCGAACACCAGATAATGCACCCAGCCCGCCAGCAGCGCCTGCGGCGAGGAAAGCAGCAGTCGTACGCCTTCCAGCGTGTCGAAACCTGCGCCTGGCGGCGGGCCGTCACCCGCAAGGCCCGTCGCCAGCAGCGTGACATACAAGCCCGACAACAGCACCGCGATCACCCGCGCCAGCAACAGCAGCTTTGCCCGAGCCAGCGGCGCGCAGGCGAGCGCGAGCCAGCCGGGCAACACGGCGGCACTGGCAAGACTGAACAGGCTTTCGGGCGTCATCGCGGCGCACAATGGTGGCGGGCGCGGTGATGGTCAAGCGAGCGGCGCTGTGGCAGCATCTGGCAAAACTGGGGAGGACTGACAATGAAGCGCCTGATGGGATTGGCCGGGATGGCCGTGCTGCTGGTGGCCGCCGCGCCGGCGGACCTGCTGAACGCGCCGGGCCGGCCCGACGCCATGGTGGCGCTGGATGCAGGCCGCAAACCGGCCGAGGTGCTTGCGCAGAGTCTGATCAAGCCGGGCGCGCGGGTGATGGATGTGATGGCGGGCCAGGGCTATTACACCGAGCTCTTGGCGCGCCATGTTGGCCCCAAAGGCCGGGTGATCGCCATCGAGCCGGTGAACTACATGGAGGATCCCAAGACAGCGGCGGCCTGGGCCGCATTGCAGAAGCGCAACAGGAACGTGGAGCTGGTTGTGGGCGCGCCGGGCGAAGCCGCCATGCCGGACAAGCTCGATGCCGCCTTCTATCACCTGACCTATCATGATCTTTATTGGCAGAGCGAGAAGTTCAAATATCCGCGCACCGATGTCGATGCCTACAACGCCCGGCTGTTCCAGGCGCTGAAGGCCGGCGGCGTGGTGCTGATCATCGATCATTATGGTGTGCCCGGCATGGACAGCCGCGCCCAGGCCGACAAGACTCACCGCATCGACGCCGACGTGGTGAAGGCCGACATGGTCCGTGCCGGCTTCCGCTTCGCCGGCAGCGTGCCGATCCTGGAATTGGCGGGCGATGATCCCGCCAAGCTGGTGTTTGATCCCAGCCTGCGCGGCAAGACCAGCCGCTTCTACTATCGCTTCGTGAAACCCTGACCGGACGGCCTTGAGCCCATGGCTCTGAGCAGTGACAGCGATATCGAACGCCTGGCGCTGGCGATGATCGCCTGTACCTTGCCCAAGGCGGAATGGACCCATGAAGGCCATTTCGCCGCCGCGTTGTGGCTGCTGCGGCACCGGGCGCATTTGGCGACGCCCGATGCAATGCGCAGGCTGATCATGCGCTACAACGATGCCACCACTACGCCGAACACGGACGCCAGCGGCTATCATCACAGTATCACCATCGCCTCCCTGCGAGCGGCGGCGCATCAGCTGGGCCGCCATGCGCCCGATGAGCCGCTGCACGAAGTGCTGGCCGCACTGATGTCATCACCGCAGGGCCGATCAGACTGGTTGCTGGTGCATTGGAACCGCGACACGCTGTTCAGCCCGGCGGCGCGGCGAGACTGGGTGCCGCCTGATCGTGCACCTTTGCCGCTCTAGCGCGGCCAACAACGAAAGCAGGTGCAGGAGCTCAGCCCCTGCCCGCCGGAGGCCTCTTTTCCCTTCAGAACGCCGGCAGCGCCGCCGTTACCTCGATCTCGATCTTCATCGCCGGATCGAGCAGATCGGCGAAGATCACCGTGCTGGCCGGCGGGTGAGCGCCGAATGCGGCACGCATTTGCGGCCAGCAGGGTTCGAAATGAGCGCGGTCGGCCAGATAATAGGTCACGCGCACGACGTGGGCGAAATCCGTGCCCGCCGTTGCCAGCGCGCGGCCGATGATGGTGAGGGCGTTGGCGCACTGGCTTTCGACGTCGACCGGCAATTCCCCCGTGTCCGGATTGCGGCCGACGGTACCTGAAACGAACACGAAGGGCGGCGCGACCACGGCGCGGCAATAGCCCACCAGCGCCTCCCACGGCGCGCCGCTGGAAATCCGGGTGATGGTCATGTCAGTTGCGGGAACGACCGCCGCCGCCGCTGCGCACGCTGGCCAGGGTGGCGCTGTTGACGCCGGCATCGCCCAGCGCGGTGATGGCGCTGGCCACGTCCACGGCCTGGACAGCGCGAGTAGGCTGTTCGACGGCGCCGTCCATGGCGACGACCTCGCCGGCCAGGCTGTCCATCACGGCATCGGGCAGATCATCCGGCTCGGCAAAGCGGCTAGCCACGGTGAAGGGCAGCCCACGCTGGCGCGATTCCAGCACGTCGAACCCGATGTTCAGCAGTTCCTGCATGTTGTTGTCACGCCCCAGCCGGCTGGGGCCGCCCAGCACCACGGCGATCAGGCGGCGTTCCCCGCGCACGGCCGAAGCCGCCAGGGTGAAGCCGGCGGCGTTGGTGAAACCGGTCTTGATGCCGTCAACGCCGGGCATGGTGCGCAGCAGATGGTTGTGATTGGCCACCGCCATGCCGCGATATTGGTAATGTGCCTTGGAAAACAGCGGATACTGGGTGGGAAAATCGCGCAACATGGCGCGCGACAGCACGGCGATATCGCGCGCTGTCGTGGTGTGATCGGCGTGGGGCAGGCCCGATGCGTTGTAGAAACGCGTATTCATCATGCCGAGCCGGCGGGCCGTCGCCGTCATCCGCTCGGCAAAAGCGGCTTCGCTGCCGCTGATATGTTCGGCCAGCGCGACCGAAATATCATTGGCGCTTTTGGTGGCGATCACGCCAAAGGCATCGCGCACGCTGATCGTAGCGCCAACGCGCAGGCCCAGTTTCGATGGCGCCTGGCCCCAGGCGCGGCGCGAGATGCGGAGTTCGTCGTCCAGCTTCAGTCGGCCGGCGGCCACTTCCTCGAACGCGACATAGAGCGTCATCACCTTGGTGATGGAGGCCGGATAGCGGATTTCGTCGGCACGGCGGGCATACAGAACTTCGCCGGTGCTGTTGTCGATCAGGATGGCGGCATAGCGCGGCGCGGAATAAAGGCTGGCGGCAAAGGCAGATGGCGCCGCAAGCGCCAAAAGAGTCAGAAGTGTTCGTGCCAGAGCCTTGATCAGCAAAGCGAAGTTTCCTCTCCTGCCCAGAAATCAAGATTAACCTGATTGGCACAGGCAAGGGAAGGGGCGAATGACGGTGGCGCAGCGACGCAGCCCCGGCCTGTCTCCCGATTGCAACAGATGGGCGCTGCCCTTGCCCTTTGGTGCTGCCCGTGCGATGCGCCGCGCGCCCAAACGTTGCCGGCGACACAGTTGATGAACGCACCATTTTCCCTGTCGAAGAACCCGGTCAGGAACCGCCGCACCTTTGCGATCATTTCGCACCCGGATGCCGGCAAGACCACGCTGACCGAGAAATTGCTGCTGTTCGGCGGGGCCATCCATGCCGCCGGCGAAGTGCGCGCCCGCGGCCAGAACCGCCGGGCGCGGTCGGACTGGATGAAGATCGAGCAGGCGCGCGGCATCTCTGTCACCTCCAGCGTGATGACGTTCGAGCGGGGTGGCGTCACCTTCAACCTGCTCGACACGCCGGGCCACGAGGATTTTTCCGAAGACACGTATCGCACGCTGACCGCTGTCGACAGCGCGGTGATGGTGATCGATGCCGCCAAGGGCATCGAGGCGCAGACGCGCAAGTTGTTCGAGGTCTGCCGCCTGCGCGACGTGCCGATCATCACCTTCATCAACAAGGTGGACCGCGAAGGCCGTGACCCGTTCGATCTGCTCGATGAAGTGGCTGACATGCTGGCGCTGGACGTGGCGCCGATGAACTGGCCGGCCGGTATGGGCGGTGAGTTCGAGGGCATTTACGATCTGAAGCGCCGCCGCTTCCACAAACCAGACGGCACCGCCACCGGGCTTGCCGGCGACGTGGTGCAGGTGGATGGCCTGGATGACCCGCGCATCGACGAACTGGCTGGGCCGATGGCCGGCCGCCTGCGCGAACAGGCCGAGCTGGCTGAGGGCGGCTATTCTGATCTCGATATCGAGAAATATCGCGCCGGCGCGCTTACCCCGGTGATCTTCGGTTCGGCGCTGAAGGATTTCGGCGTGGTTGATCTGATCGACGCGATTGCCGCCATGGCACCAAGCCCGCGCCCGCAACCGGCACTGCCGGCGGCGGTGGACCCGGATGGCACCCAGGTCTCCGGTTTCGTGTTCAAGGTGCAGGCCAACATGAACCCGCAGCACCGCGATCGCATCGCCTTCCTGCGGCTGGCCAGCGGCCGCTTCCGGCGCGGCATGAAGCTGAAGCAGATGGCCACCGGCAAGATGATCGCCATCAACTCGCCGATCTTCTTTTTCGCGCAGGACCGCGAGATTGCCGATGAGGCTTACCCCGGCGACATCATCGGCATCCCCAACCACGGCGTGCTGCGGGTGGGCGACAGCCTGGTGGAGAAGGATGATGTCACCTTCACCGGCATCCCCAATTTCGCCCCGGAAATCCTGCGCCGCGTGCGGCTGGATGATCCGACCAAATCGAAACAGCTGAAAACCGCGCTCACCGACATGGCGGAAGAGGGCGTGACGCAATTGTTCAAGCCAGCGATCGGCAGCCAGTGGATTGTTGGCGTGGTTGGCCAACTGCAGCTGGAAGTGTTGATTTCGCGCCTCGACGCCGAGTATCGGGTGGCGGCCAGTTTCGAGCCCAGCCCGTACGAAGCCGCGCGCTGGATTTCTGGCACGCCTGCGGCCATGAAGGCATTCGTGGATGAACATCGCAGCGCCATGGCCGAAGATCGCGACGGCGCCCCGGTGTTCCTGGCGCGGGACAATTGGGAATTGAACTTCGTGACCGGCCGCTTTCCTGACATCAAATTCTCTGCCACCAGGGAACGCGCCTGATGGCCGGCATTGCCGTCCGTCTTGGTACGCTGTGGGGGCAGGTGCGCCCGTATCGCTGGTGGATCGCGGGCGGCATCGTTGGCCTGTTCGCGCTGCTGTTTACCTGGCTGGTCGTCACCGCGCCGTTGGGCCGGGCGCTGGAACCGGCCAAGCAGCCCAGCCTGATCATCACCGACATGAACGGCAAACCGATCGCGCGCCGCGGCGATTACAAGGAAGAGCCGGTGAAGATCGCCCAGTTGCCCGCGCACGTGCCGGCGGCCTTCATCGCCATCGAGGATCGCCGTTTCAAGGACCATATGGGCATTGATCCCATCGGCATTTTCCGGGCGCTGGTCACCAACGCGCAGGCCGGCGGCGTGCGCCAGGGCGGATCGACACTCACCCAGCAATTGGCGAAAACCAGCTTCCTGTCGTCGGAACGGTCGATCAAGCGCAAGCTGCAAGAGATCATCATCGCGCTGTATCTGGAGGCGCGGCTGAGCAAGGACGAGATCCTGCAGAATTATCTCAGCTCGGTCTATTTCGGTGACGGCGCGTACGGCATCCGCGCGGCGGCACGCACCTATTTTGACAAGGCACCCGAACAGCTGACGCTGGGTGAGGCGGCCTTGCTGGCGGGCCTCGTGCAGGCGCCGTCGCGGCTGGCGCCATCACGCCACCTCAAACAGGCCAATGAACGCGCTGCGCAGGTGCTGGCGGCGATGGTGGATACCGGTGCGATCACCGCGGCTCAGGCCAAGGCGGCGCGCCCGGCCACCTATCGCCCGGGCCGCAAGAACTTGCCCACCGGCAGCTATTTCGCCGATTGGGTGCTGCCGCAGGCGCGCGAAGCGACCGAGGCCGATTATGGCGAAATTGTCGTCAAGACGACGCTCGATCCCAAGTTGCAGAAGATCGCCGAGGATATCATCAAGGATGGGCTGGCGCGGGCCGGCGGCCTGAATGTGAATCAGGCGGCGCTGGTCGCCATGCGGCTGGATGGCCGCGTGGTCGCCATGGTCGGCGGCACTGATTACAAGGCCAGCAGCTTCAACCGCGCAACCCAGGCGCAGCGCCAGCCGGGTTCCTCGTTCAAGCTGTTTGTCTATCTGGCGGCGCTGGAAGCCGGGAAGAAGCCGGGCGATACCATCGTCGATGAGCCCATCGAAATCTGCGAACCGGGCCAGCAGCCGGGCGAATGTTATGCGCCCAAGAATGACGATCTGCGCTTTCGCGGCACCATCAGCCTCGCCACCGCCTTTGCCGCCAGTTCCAACATCGCGGCGGTGAAGCTGGCGCAGGAGGTGGGCGTTTCTGCCGTGGCCAAACAGGTGAAGAAACTGGGCATCGAAGGCGGCGTGAGCATCTATCCGGCGATGGCGCTGGGCACGACCCCCATTCCGCTGATCGACATGACGCGCGCCTTTGCCGCCGTGGCGTCGGGCAAGGCCCCGGTGAAGGCCACCGGCCTGTGGCGGGCTGACCCCTGGCCGGAAAAAGTGACGCCGCCGGAAGAGACCAAGGCCAGCTGGCCGGTGCGCGCCGACATGATGCAGCTGCTCTCATCGGTGGTGCGCAACGGCACCGGCAATGCGGCGCGCCTGCCGATGCCGGCCTGGGGCAAGACCGGCACCACGCAGAATCACCGCGATGCGCTGTTCATCGGCTTTGCCGGCGATCTGGTCGTGGGCATCTGGGTGGGCAATGACGACAATTCACCGATGGCGGCCAGCATCGTGGGTGGCGGGCTGCCGGCGCGGATGTGGAAAGGCTTTATGCAACGCGCACTGCAAGCCGAAGGCCGGCTCGAGGTGGAGGCGGAAGTCGCTCCGGTGGAAGTCGATATGGAGGCGCTGGCCGCCGACATGGCAGGCATGACCGTCGACCTGAACGGGGAGCCTAATAACCCGCCAGCGATCATCGACATTCCTGACGAGAGCGTGACCGCGCCGCCACCGCCGCCGGAGCCCCCGCAGGGCGCGCCTCAATCCTTGTAGAGCTTGTCCAGACGTTCGCCATAGACCTGTTTCAGCACATGGCGGCGGATCTTGAGTGACGGGGTCAGCTGCAGATTGTCGGTGCTGAACGCCTCATCGGCGATGATCACGCGGCGCACCTTCTCGGTCACGCTCAACTTCTGGTTCACCCGGTCGACAGCGGCCTGCAGGGTGCGGACATATTCCGGCTCGTCCTTCAATTTGTGCAGATCGGCCGGCAACCCCTTGTCGCGGGCAAAGGCCAGCGCCCATTCGGCTTCCGGCACCACCACGCCCACCAGATAGGGCCGGCGGTCACCATAGACCATGGCCTGGGCGATCTCGTCCTGCAGGGTGAGCATGCCTTCGACGCGCTGCGGAGCGACATTGTCGCCCTTGTCGTTGACGAGGATATCCTTCTTGCGATCGGTGATCACCAGATGGCCATCCTTGTCGAGATGGCCGATGTCGCCAGTGTAGAGCCAGCCGTCCTTCAGCGCCTTGTGGCTCTCGGCGTCGTTCATCCAGTAGC